>Ga0207933_1000114_pt1 | contig 81954 bp, 60 predicted proteins | sample NGESurdeep092012_4_FD_184488 | JGI IMG/M metagenome (GOLD analysis project Ga0207933, IMG submission 184488) | Arctic peat soil microbial communities from Barrow, Alaska - NGEE Surface sample F53-3 deep-092012 (SPAdes) | ecosystem: Environmental > Terrestrial > Soil > Wetlands > Peat ...
CATCTCCGAGGCCATCCCATCCATCTCATCCAGCAACGCCCAAGCCTGGTTCCATCACTGCGGTTACGATATACACCTATAGGAGAAATGCTCTAGCCGACTGCCGGCCCCGGCGGGCGCTCCGCGGCGGATGTGCTGGGCCAGCCGGCAGCGTCCATGACGTTGTTCACCAGATGGTGTACGTCCGCCATAAACGAGGGCGGGTAACTGACGGCGACCTGTCCGGCGGGATTGCCGAGGGCCTGGGCGACATCGTTCCAGCGCATCAGCGGCGAGGCGACCGGTACCGCAACCATGCGGCGTGCCGGCTCCGGACGCCGGAAGTACACGCACCAGATGGAGATGGATGCAAGACCCACAGCTTCAAAGGCGAAGTTGGCAGTGCTCGTCAGTTGGACGCGGGTCATAATAGCGGAATTGACGAGATTTCCAGTCGCCATGAGGCCGAAACCAAAGGTGACGCCGAAGATCCGGCTTCCATAGGAAACCCCCAACTTATTGCAGGCGAAGGCGAGAAAGGCAAGCAAGCACAAGGCTAGGACGCTTTCCGAACGGGCAATGATTTGCGCGGCTGCGACTAACAGCGCAACGCCATCGGAATGAGCGGATGTCCCGGAAGCGCAAGCCAGCACCGCTGCAACCGCCACGGCCCAGAAGAAAACCGAGCGACCCATGTGCTGCACCCCCGGCACCGAGCGCATGGCGTGACGAAACATCTCATGCAGGACGCGGAGAATAAGAATTGCTTCGACCAGGAAGCAGGGCCAATAGGTGAAGAAATAAGCGTTGTACGCGTGAACTGCACTCACCAGGTGCAGATGCCGAGCGAATAGTTCGGTCAATTCCAGCGTCAGAACTGAGACTCGGAAGATGAGAAATTGCCAAAGGGCAGGATAAATCCGGTTCTTCTGGGCGCGATACACACAGTAGATGGCGGCTGAGAAGAATACAATTTCAGCGACGATCGGAAGTGCGAGTTTCAGCCATGCCGACATGAGGCTATCTCCACCTGCTGGGGCAGGATACCCCATCGCGGAGGGTGGAGACAACAAAAATCTTTGACTTTCACGAACTTTGGTGCCAATTCCCTAAGTTCAAACAGCTTAGAACTTGTTCAGGCCGCAGGCACGCCCTGGATTGCAGCCTGGCATAGGTTCCGCGCTGTTGCTGGCGGTCATCGTGGTAACGGTAGTCGTCGGGGCGGCTTTCGTGGCCAGCATGTTATCGGCAGCGAAACCGGTGATGAGCATTGCGAGAACGAAGGCGCGGACGGCGATTTTCATGGCTATAGTCCTTTAGTAACCAGCGAAGTGAATTTAAGGCTTGGAGCCCCGAGCAATTTCGAGTATAGTGGAGAAGCCATTCAAGTACAGTGTTTTCAATAATATAGTCGCGTATCAATGCTTTCGATTACCGAAGTAATCTATGCCGACTTAGTAACGGCATCGATTTTCTCAGGCTGTACATGCGGCGAAACGGACTCTGCGCATAAATAGCCGGGCTGGCCGAAAATACGGAGACCCTTCAATCTGCTCAGGAGTACGGCGCTCCGCTCGGGATGACGGCGCTTGTTCAATCTGCTCCTGGACGGCGAGGAGGCGGTTTTTCCGCAGGATTCCCTTCCCTGAACGTGGTAAAATAAAGAGAAGTTCCTCCCCGGGTAAGTCCCTGCCGAATCAATCTTTTGTCTGCTGTTTGGACGAGTCTGCTCGAAGGGGTTCAGCCGGGGGGAAACGCCGCCTGATCCCTCAGGTCCCCGGAGTCCCATGGCAGAGAAAGCAATCGCGAATCCAGACACGCCCCCCACACTCCCATCGCCCACAATCGGCGCTCTTGCCGGAGGCGAGGCCGTTGCCGCCCGGGAGGCGGCGCAGTTCGCCAGCCGCCAGCGCGCCAGCGACAATTACACCGGCGACAATATCAAGGTGCTGGAAGGGCTAGAGGCGGTGCGCCTGCGTCCGGCAATGTACATCGGCTCGACCGGCGAGATGGGCCTGCACCATCTGGTGTATGAAGTCGTCGACAACTCCGTCGATGAGGCCATGGACGGCCACGCTACGCGGGTGGATGTGACCATCCACGTGGACAATTCGATCACTGTGGTCGACGATGGCCGCGGCATTCCTGTCGACGAGATGGCGCTGCCCAATGGCGAGCGGCTGCCCGCGGTGCAGGTGGTGCTGACCAAGCTGCACGCCGGAGGAAAATTCGACGCCTCCACCTACAAAGTGTCGGGCGGCCTGCACGGCGTGGGGGTTTCCTGCGTCAATGGACTGAGCGAAGCGTTTGAAGTCGAAATCTGGCGCGACGGGCGCACCTATGAGCAGGAATACGCGCGCGGGCTTCCGACGACCAAGTTGCAGACGACGGGAACCAGCAAGAAGCGCGGCACGAAGATCCACTTTCTGCCGGACAGGACGATTTTTACCGCTACCGAATACAACTACGACACGCTGGCGCAGCGGCTGCGCGAACTGGCCTTTCTGAACAAGGGTCTAGAAATTTCCTTGACCGATGAGCGTACGACCGATCCCAAAACGGGAGAAGCCAAGCGCACGGACTTCAAATACACTGGCGGCATTGCCGAGTTCATCAAGCACATCAATCGCGGCAAGCAGACGCTGCACGACAAGCCGATCTACATGGAAGCCGAACGCGACGGCGTGGCGATGGAGATTGCGCTGCAGTATAACGACGGCTACTCCGAGACGGTGTTCACCTTCGCCAACAACATCAACACGGTCGACGGGGGCACGCACCTTTCCGGCTTCCGCACCGCGCTGACGCGGACGATCAACGCGGCCGGCCAGCAGATGGGGCTGTTCAAGGACCTGAAGGAGAATCTCTCCGGCGACGATGTGCGCGAGGGCCTGGTGGCGGTGATCAGCGTGAAGCTGCCGCAGCCGCAGTTCGAAGGCCAGACCAAGGGCAAGCTGAATTCCGACATCAGCGGAACGGTACAGCAGTTTATCAACGAGCGGCTGGGGATGTTCCTGGAGCAGAATCCGCCGATCACGCGGCGCATCATCAACAAGGCGATCGAAGCATCGCGAGCCCGCGAGGCGGCGCGCAAGGCGCGCGACCTTACGCGGCGCAAGGGTGCGCTGGACGGCGGCGGACTGCCGGGCAAGCTGGCGGATTGCAGCGAGCGCAGGCCGGAGCGCTGCGAACTGTATCTGGTGGAGGGCGAGTCCGCCGGAGGGACGGCCAAGCAGGGCCGCGACCGACGCTATCAGGCCATTCTGCCGCTGAAGGGCAAGATCCTGAACGTGGAAAAGGCCCGCTACGACAAGATGCTGGGCCATGAGGAAATCCGCGCCATGATTACCGCGCTCGGCTGCGGCATCGGCAAGGAGGATTTCGACGCCAGCAAGCTGCGCTACGGCAAGCTGATCCTGATGACCGACGCCGACGTGGACGGCTCGCACATTCGCACGCTGCTGCTGACGTTTTTCTTCCGCCACATGATGGAGCTGATCAAGCGCGGCCATGTGTACATTGCGCAGCCGCCGCTCTATCGCATCAAGAAGGGCAAGTTTGAGCAGTACATCAAGGACGATCGCGAATTTGTGACGGTGATGATAAAGCGCGCCTCCGATGGCATGGTGGTGCGCTATGGCGACGGCGGTGCGACGCTCGAAGGCGCGGCGCTGACCCGCTTCATGGGCCACCTGAACGAGTATCTGGGCTTTTTCGACAAGGTGGACAAGCGGTTGCGCAATGAAGAGGTCACCGAGCTGCTGGCGAAGTTGGAGCTGGTCAAACGCACGGATTTTGAAGGCACTCCCGATGCCGCTCCGGCGAAAATCGCCAAGCTGCACAAGGCGCTGATCGGGCTGGTGAAGAAATATCAGTTCAAGGCGGTCGGCGAGCCGGTGTACGACGAGGAGCACCAGAATTTTTCCCTGCGCTTTACCGACGCCCAGGGAGCGGAGCGGCGCATCGACTGGACGCTGGCCAGCTCACCGGAATACCGGCAGATGATGGCGAAACACGCGCAGATCAAAGACCAGCTCGAAGGGCCGTTCCACATCGAGTACGCGAAGAAATCCGCGGCGGCCGAAGAAGCGGAGCCGGAAGGCGCGGAGACCATCGGCGAAGCCGCCGAGGAGGCCACGGCCGCTGCCACCGCGAAGCCGGCCAAGCGCTCCGCCAAAGCTCCGCAAGACCCGGTTGAGAAGCAGACGCCGCGCGAGCTGTTCGAATATGTCATCGAGCAGGGGCGGAAGGACTATCAGGTGCAGCGCTACAAGGGACTGGGCGAGATGAGCGATGCGCAGCTCTGGGAGACGACCATGGACCCGGAGCGTCGCACGCTGCTGCAGGTGAAGCTGGAAGACCTGGCGGAGTCGGAGCAGATTTTCTCCACGCTGATGGGCGAAGATGTAGAGGCGCGGCGCAAGTTCATCGAGGACAATGCGCTGGATGTGAAGAACCTGGATATCTGATTGTTTGTGGTTGGTGTTCGATCTCCGTGTTTGCCGGATTCGACGCGAATGGGCATATTCTCTTGAAGTGATGCGCAAACAATTTTCGATGCTCTTCGTTCTGGCGGTTTTGGTTTCGATGGCCGCTTCCGTTTTTGCACAGCAGTCGGCTGGGGCCAAACCTGAGGCTACGGAAGTATGGACGCCGGTGCCCAGGGTGGTGACCCCTGGAGCCACCGACGCGGCGCCTCCCTCGGACGCGATCGTGCTGTTCGATGGCAAGAACCTGAGCCAATGGGTTTCCGCTCAGGACAAGTCGCCGGCCAGGTGGATTGTCCGCGACGGCATCCTGACAGTGAACAAGGCTGCGGGGAATATCGAAACCAGACGCACGTTCCAGGATTACCAACTCCATATCGAATGGAAGATTCCGAAGGGCATCACCGGCAGCGGGCAGGCGCGCGGCAACAGCGGCGTTTTTCTGGCTTCCACCGGTCCGGGGGATGACGGATACGAGCTGCAGGTGCTGGATTCGTACCACAACAAAACTTATGTGAACGGACAGGCGGGCAGCATCTACAAGCAAAGCCCTCCGCTGGTGAATCCGAATCGCAAGCCGGGCCAGTGGCAGACCTACGACGTGGTATGGACCGCGCCGGTGTTCAACGGCGATGGCTCGCTGAAATCTCCAGCATATGTGACGGTCTTTTTTAACGGCGTGCTGGTGCAGAATCATTTCCAACTGAAGGGGCAGACCTTATATATCGGCAAGCCGTTCTATAAGGCGTACAAGCGGGCGCCGATCAAGCTACAGGCGCATGGCGACGCCAGCCAGCCGATCAGTTTTCGGAATATCTGGGTGCGGGAGCTGAATTAGGAACTTGTTGAGAAACAGATTTTACAGACGGTTGGCATGCGATCCGTAGCCAAGATCGGCGACCAGTGCGCAGCATCTTGCGCCTCGCTTGTTGCTTCGGCGCATTTTTCAACAAGTTCCTTAGCGGGTGCGCGATTCAGTTGCGCGCGACCGTCGGTTTTCCGCGACTTTGTTCGCGGCCAGGAAAACTCTGGCATGCGCGAGTTCCGGTCGAGACGAATCCGCGCCGTTGTCTGTCGAGCGAAGCAGTGCGGCATAATACTTCGCCGCTGTCGCCTTGTCCCCGGATTCCGCCGCAGCCTCACCCGCGTGGTACAGCCCGTTGAACCGACCGGGGCTCAGCTTGAGCGCCACCCGATACTGAGCCAGCGCCTGCCGCGGCTGGTGCGATGCAAGCAGCATATCGCCCAGCATCTCCCGTGCCGGAATGTCCACCTCGGCCTGTCCCACTTTGTCCTGTAAATCGGCGGCCCTTCGCATATTCGCCAGCGCGTCATGCTGTTTTCCGGCGGCAAAGCTCGCCCAGGCTTCCACTTCATCGCGCATCACCTGTGCTCCCGTCGAATCCGCAATATAGGCGTTCTTGCCTGCACGCGTTTCCTTCATCCGCGCGTCGAACTGCGCTAAATCCGATTGCGCCTGCTGCGCCCGGCGCAGGTGCCCATCCGCGATGGCGCGCGCCCACCACGTCATTGCAGCCTGATAAGGCAGCGCGCCGGGCACCGGTTGCAGAGCCGACGCGCTCTTCCAATCCCGCATCTCCAGCGCGTAGAAGACCGGAAACTTGGTGCGGTAATAGCCTCCCATTTTCGCCATGTAGGCGCTCCCCGACCCCGGCATGGCATCAATGCGGTCGAGGACGGAAGCGACCTCGCCCAGCACCGCCTTCGCCTTGGCATCCTGCCCGCTTTGCAGATACGCGTACATGAGGAAGTCGTAGGAGTGCGGTTCGTCCATAATCCCGCTCTCGTGCCGCTTCTCGGCCGCTTCTGAGGCCGCGATGGACCCGAGCTGCGCATGAATGTCCTGCGGCCACATCCCCAACCGCGCGAAGATGTGCCCCGGCATATGGACCGCATGCGGTCCTGAAGACGCAAGTTCCCCATAGTGCTCCGCAGCCTTCAGTGCTTCGCGCGCCATGGCCGGGTTGTCGCAGGCGTGAATGGTGTAGTGGACCACTCCGGGATTATCGGGGTCCTCCGCATATAAAGGCCGAAGCACCGCCATGGCCTTGTGCCTCTGCGTCAGGCTGGTATCGTTCGGAGCGTCAGCCGCCAGCAGCGAGAGCGCGTAGAAGGCGCCCGCGTTTACATCGTGTGGGTATTTCCGGTAGAGCTTGCCCATCGCCGCCGAGTAGGCTGTCACGCGCGCCATATAGTCCGGATAACCCGGCTTATAGAAGGTCGCCAGTGCGGCGATGTAGTCACGCTCGCGCTGCGTCTTTGCCTGGAGCGACTGCGCCTTGGTCATCTGCGCCCAGCCGAACTTCATGGTGGCCGCGTCGGGGCGGCCCCATATCTGATGAAACACGCTCATCGCAATGCCCCAGTGCGCCATGGCGCAACCCGGATCGGCTTTGGCGATCTGCTCAAACTGTGGCTGCGCTTCCTCATACCAGAAGTCGTGCAGCAGAGCGACGCCGCGATTGAATGACGCCTGTTGCGAGGGCGAGCAGGACACAGCAAACGAAACCGTGCCCAGCCGTTCCGGCATCGGCGAAGCTGAAGTCTGGGCAGCCGCGCTGCCGGCACAAACAACAACTAGCAGGCAAATTATAGGAATTCTCATGGCGGGATCGAATTATAGTTCAAAGCGCAGATTCAAAAGTCCGCGCCCCATTCATGGGAGAGCGGCAGGAGCCGGGTGTGCCATTGACGCCGTTCTTTGGCATGAGCGGAGAATGCTTGTGCCGGGGAGCCGAAAGCTTTTCCGCTGCTATGCTCCTGAGTCATACCTACGGCGCATATATATCCACAAGCGAGAATAAACAGAAACCGCAGGTCCCTCCACTTCGCTTCGCTCCGGTCGGGATGACAACCTTAATACAACAAATCAATGACTCAGGAGACTAGGCTTCGACGAGGATCACCAAGGTTTCGGGAAGGACGCCGTCGTGGGCCATGGCCTCTTTGCCAGCCGGAGTTTGCATTGCGGCTTTGAGTTTATCCATATCGGCAACGTCCATGGAGACGGCGACGCGGCTGGTATTGGTTGGATCGACGAAGGTGCGAATGTTGGTGACGCCGAGCGGCCGGAAGAACTCTTCCCGTTTTTTCGAGGCAAGCCACAGTTTCTGGTCTTTCACTTGGTGATAGCCGATAACTTTGGGCATTTCAATTCCTTTCCGAGCGAGTTTGTTAGAACACAGAATGGTACCACCGCCTCGGTGTGCCCCCGGGTCTCGCAAAGGAAAGGCCGCACCCGCATTGGCGCGGCCTTCCCCGGTTTCTTGGCAGGTGTTTCGGATTATTTCCCGACTTCGGCGACTACCTTGTAGAGGACGGTGTGCTCGATGGTGTCGAGCTTGTGTTCCTGCGTCATTCCTTCCGCGATGGGAACATCGGGATGGATTTTCTTCCAGCGGTTGGGGAAATCCGGTCCGAAGAAGGAAAAGACCGATTGCCAGTTCGGGTAGATGTCAACCGTATAGGTGGTGTCCGGATCTTTGGCGCCGCGGGGCATGAAACGCGAGACGACGACCCAACCGCCCATCACGCCACTTTTGACTCCGTCCTCGAAGATGGGCTGCCACAACTTTTTCTCGTTGCTGACCCAGGCGCCCATGTTCGGGACACGCATACTGTTGACAATGACGTAATCGCCCTTTTTGGTTGTGCCGACACTCACGACCGCATGATCGATGCTCGTAGTGACGAGTGTCCCGCTGTCCTCAAGCTCTTCCATGAACTGGCCCTGGGTCTTGTCGACGCCCGCTTTCTGGAGATCGGCAGTCAGTTCGGCGTCACTTAGCGGCGCGGGAGGCAGGCCGGGATAGAAATCGACGAACGAATAATCGCACTCTGCGTCGGTTCCCGCGGGAACAACCGCCTGCAGCGCGATCGCGCCGGAAAGCATTCCCGATTTCACCTCATAGCGCAGCAGCTTGAGGTCGTCCTTCATCCCGGCGTGGAATTCCGCGTCTTTGCCGGGCTTCACTTTCACGCAGAAGTTTTTGTTAAATCCAGACGGAGATGGTTGGGCAAGAAGCGGGACGGAGAGCGTCGCGATGGCAACGCTCCAGATAAAACCACGAATCGACATAGTTAGATCCTCTCCAGGTTGGCTTTCGAGGAACTGCGGAGGGGAACGAATGACTGAGAATGGAGCTCACCGCACAGAAAGCTCTGCCCCGGCGGGAGAAGATCAGGGCAGCCGTGCTGGCGGCAATCTCACGGCTTCGCAAGTGTACTGCAAGGCGGCCTGTCCGTAAAGCGCATTCGTTACGGTCGGACGCCGGCGTGGCCCACGCAGGCTGCTCTTGCCGGGTGGCCACTCGCCGCTAGGGTTGCGGTCCGACGGGATCGCCGCCGCCGCCGCTATCCCGCCATTTCCCATAAAGAATCTTGCACGCCACGCACCCCAGCCCACCGGAGTGGCCATACGCGCCCGTGGCCTTTCGCCAGGAAGCGGCGAATTCTGCGTTCTCGATCCGCGCCAGATAATCCCCGAAGGCGCGCGCGTTGGCGAAGCGAGCGGGCGTATGCGGATTGGCCAGCACCTGCGCGATGAATACGCCCTGGCCTCCCGATGCACGCAGATACTGAATGGCCCGGGGCCGACTGCGCGGAACGCCATCGCCCAGTTCATAGTCCACGCCCATCATGAGCTGCGCTTTGTCGAATCCCTGGGCGGCGCTTTTCTCGTATAGCTCCATGGCCTTTTTCTCGTTTTTCGGAAGGCCGCCTTCTCCTTCCTCATACATCGCGCCCAGCTCGTACTCCGCGGCGCGATGACCCTGCGCCGCCGCCAGGCCGAACCAGTAGGCCGCGGTGCGATCGTTGGGCTGGACGCTGTCGCCATCCTGGTAAATGATTCCGAGCATGGCCTGCGAGTGCGGGTTCCCCATGCGGGCCGAGCGCAGCAGTACGGGCATGGCCTGGTAATACTTGCCCTCATTGACGAGAACTTCCGCCTGCTGCCACAACTGCGCCGCGGATGCATTGGGGTTGATATAGACCTGGGGCGAGTTGTATCGGAAATTCGGGTTGTTCTCCGGGCGGTTGCGTTGCGCCAATACCAGCGCCGGGGACAGAACGATCATCCAGCAAATCATCTGCCGGCAACGGCGCGCGATCCTGCGTATTTCTGAAATCTGCATAGTCATGGAATGCTCCCCCTCATCGATATGTGCGCAAATCTGAGAAAACATCACGCACTCGGCAACAAGAATGCAGAGTTTCCGCCGCGGATTCCGTCGCAGGGCCGGGTTGAGAAGCGGATAGAAACGATGGGGATGACTGGCCAGCGAAGGCGAGTCGATTGGGGCCTGCTGGAATTGGAAACACAACTGGTATTTGGAGCCAAAATCAACCAGCGGTCCGGTCTTTGCCTCCGAGTCCGCGGGGTGACCGCTGTACCAGTTTTCCATCATTCCTCTGAAATTTCAGGCACTTTCCGCAAGGTGAAATGTACCCACTCTCAAAAACGATCCACGAATCAGGACGATGGACGAACCTGCTTCTCTAAGTGTTTTGCAAGCCGTCGCGCCGTATAGTCGGAGCCGTAGGCGAAGCGCATCATGGGGCCGAAATCGTTGGTCGCCGCGACGCCTACGAAGTAGAGGCCGGGCACGGACGATTCAAAATTCGCCGACAGCGCGGGCGCGTCGGCCAGGGTTTTGAGCCGGTTCTGAATCTCTTCGCCGAGGAATGTCAGCCGGCGCGTATTCGGCCGGTAGCCGGTGGCGGAGACCACGTGGTCGGCGTAATGCTCCTCCGAATTCCCTACCCTGGATTGCAACGCCAGCCGGACGCCGCCGTTCGACACCTGGGCCGCGGCGATGTTTCGTCCCAGCAGCATGGGGACCTTTCCCTCCACGCGTTTTCTCATGGGCCAGCCCGGCGCCGGCCCCAGGTGCCGGCGGACGATCCGCAGCCGATCCCGCTCCGGAAAGTGGCGGAACAGTCCCGGAGCGTCGGTATAGAAGCGCGACTTCCAGCCTGGACCGAGCCCGGAGGATGGATTGCGCATCCGTTGCCAGACGGTGCGCGGCCCCGGTCCCGGCATGGTGTGGAAGCGGATCGATTCCGCCCGGGCGATGACGGTGACCTCCGCGCCGCCCTCATGCATCAGAGCGGCAATGTCGATGGCGGAAGCTCCGGCGCCGACGACGGCGACGCGCCTGCCGCGGAAAATGGTGCAGTCGTTGCATTGGGAACTGTGCCAGAGCAGTTCGGCCGGGAGGGATTCAAGCGCGGCGGGAACGTAGGAGAAATGGCTGATGCCGACGGCCAGCACGACCCGGCGCGCGGCGACGGTTTCGCCATCCTCGAGCCGCAGCACGAAATGGTCCGCAGCCCGGTCGAGTCCGGCGATCTGCCGCGTGTCGAGGTGGGGAACGAGCTGCTGCTGAAAGGCGAGCGCATATTCCACGAAGGTCTCGATCGCGACCGGAACGCGGGTGTCATCGTAGCGAATCCCGCGCGCCTGGCAAAACTGCTTGAGGGTAAAGCTCGAGGCCGGATCGGAAAGGTTGGAGGCGAAGCCGTCGGATTTGAGCAGCATGCCTTTCGGCATATGCCGACGCCACACCTCCATGGGGGGGCCGAAGATGGCGGATGAGATTCCACGGGCATGCAGATGGGCGGCAATCGAAAGGCCGTAGGGCCCGGCGCCGACAACGACAACTTCCAAGACAGTGCTCATTCAAGTCACCCTGACGACAATGGACATGGTGCGGCCTCCCCGGCGTCAGAAGGCGTGGTGATATTCGGGTAGATTCCGCGACATGCCAAAAACTCTGAACAATGTTGGCCCAATGATACATTGATCAGAAGCTAGCGCACATCCCCCTAAGGACCCGAAACCGCATTCATGCCGGCGACCGTTCTTGTTGCGTCCACATGCCGATGGTTTTCGACAGCCAGAATCGCCATGGCGTTTGCCAGCCGGGGCTGCGGCGTCGAAGTGGTGTGCCCGTCCGGCCATCCGGCTTTGTCGACGCGCGCGGTGCGCGCGCTTCACCGGTACAACGCCATCGCTCCCATTCGTTCCTTTCGGGCCGCGCTGCTCCAATCCCGGCCGGAGATCGTGGTTCCGTCGGACGAGCTGGCCATGCGGCACCTGCATCGCCTGTATCGGATTGCACTGGGGTCGCGGGACGACTCCGCGCCATGGCTGCGCGAAGTGCTCATCCGCTCGCTGGGCGATCCGGCCAGCTATGCTTTGATCGAGTCCCGGGACCAGTTCATGGCGATGATCGAGCGGGAAGGCATTCGCGCACCGGAGACCCGGACGGTGGCATCGCCGGAAGAGGTGGAGGCGTGGCTGGAGCGGTTCGGATTTCCCGCTGTGCTGAAGGCCGACGGCACCTCGGGCGGAGAAGGCGTCAAGATTGTTCACACGCCGGCGGAAGCCTTGCGCGCCTATCGGACGTTGCAGTCGCCGCTGGCCGCGGCGATCGTCGCCAAGCGCGCGATTTTCGACCGCGACTGGAATTACGTTATGCCATGGCTGGCCCAACGCCGGCGGAGCATCAGCATCCAATCTTTTGTAACCGGGTTCGACGCCAACATTGCCGCCGCCTGCTGGCAGGGGGAAATCCTCGCCAGCATCGCTGTGGAAGTGCTGGCCACGGCGCGGCCGAAAGGCCCGGCGACGGTGGTTCGGCTGCTCAACAACGCCGCCATGTCGCGAGCGGCGGAAACAATCGTCCGCGAACTGAAGTTCTCCGGTTTGTGCGGATTCGATTTCATGCTGGACAAAGCCACAGGGGAAGCGTATCTGATCGAAATGAACGCTCGAGCGACCCAGACCAGTCCGCTCTCCCTGGGTCGCGGACGAGACCCGATCGGGTCGTTGTACGCCAGGATCGGCGGAGAACCGGCGCCCTCCACGCCGGTGGTGTTGCGCAACGATCGGATCGCCTTGTTCCCGCAGGCATGGCAGGGAGACACGACGAGCGAAATGTTCGCCGCAGCGCACCACGATATTCCATGGGAAGAGCCGGAGCTGGTGCGGCTGGGGATGCAACAGGTGAGAAAGTTCCGCAACGAAAAATGGGTCCAGTTGTTCTCGAAAATAGGGTTGTATCAGCCTTGAAGCTGGTAGGAATGGGGCTGCAATGAGTTATGAAGTACTGCATCTGATCGGCAGCAACCTGGTGGGCGGTCCGGAAAAACAGATCCTTCACCACGCCGAGGACATGCAGGGCTCGGAGTATCGCATCTCCATTGGCTCCTTCCACGACCTGGCAGAGTGGCCGGAGGTCCTGACCGCGGCCGAGCAGAGAAACATCCCCACTTTTTGCCTGCCCGGCGGCCTGCGCCCCGATCTGGTCACTCGCCTGTCGCAGGAATTGCGCAAGCGAAAGGGGGCAGTGCTCTGCACCCATGGATTCAAATCCAATGTGGTGGGCTACCTGGCCGCACGGCGAACCGGAACGCCGCACGTCGCCTTCGTGCGCGGATTTACCGCGGAAAACATGCGCGTTATCTTTTATGAAATTCTGGAGCGCCAGGCGCTGAAGCGAGCGCACCGCGTGGTCTGCGTCTCGCAAAAACAGGCCGAGGAGATTGCCCGGTTGCGAGGAAAGCGGCGTCCACCGGCGGTGGTAAAAAACGCCATGCTGCCGCCCTACTCTCGCGAGCACGAAGGCCCGGCGGTCACGCGGAGCGACATTGGCGTTCCGGAGGAGGCGTTCGTCTTCGGCTCAGTGGGCCGGGCGAGCGCGGAAAAGGGCCATCGCTTCATGGTCTCCGCGTTCCATCGGACGTGCGAGCGACTCGGCGCCGCAGCCAACCTGTTTTTGGTAATCGTCGGGGATGGGCGCGAGCAGGAACCGCTGCAGCAGCAGGCGACGCAACTGGGGATTCGTGACAAGGTGTACTTCGCCGGCTTTCAGGGCAACTGCACGGAGTGGATGCAATTGATGGACTGTCTGGTGCAGCCGTCGCTGACGGAGGGGACGCCGAACGCCGTGCTGGAAGCGCTTTGCCTGCGCGTTCCCGTAATTGCGACCACGGTGGGTGGAGTGCCCGACCTGATTGTGGACGGCTCGAATGGCCTGCTGGTTCCGCCGGCCGACCCGGAAAAGCTGGCCGAAGCCATGGCGCGGATGCAAGACTCGCCGCAGTTGCGCGCCCGGCTGGTTGCGGACGCCGACGAGGTGACGCGGGAATACTCCCCCGCGCACCAGCGTCAGAAGCTCATCGAAGTGTACGAAGAGGTTTTCGCAAGCGCTAGCGCTTCGAATTCAAAATCTGGTTGAGCTGCTGCATAGCTTTGCCGAAGTCCTCCCAGTTGCCCTGCTGCATCGCCTTCTGCGCCGCCGCGAATTTGCTGCGCGCCTGACCGAACTGGGGCGGGGGCTGCTGCGGATTCGGCGGCGGAGTCGCCGTGTTCGCCTGGGTGAGATTGCCCGCCTGCTGCGGCTGCTGGGAACCGAACAGGTCGGCGAGTGCTTCATCGAGGGTCGGCTCCATCGCCACCCGGTCCGCGGTAATTGCGATGACGCGCTTCAACTGCGGGAAGTTGGTGCCTTGCGCCTTTAGATATAGCGGCACCACATAGAGGAACGAGTTCTCAATCGGGATGACCACCAGCTTGCCGCGGATCACCTGAGAGCCCTTCTGGTTCCACAGGGTCAACTGCTGGGAGATGGTCGTGTTCTGGTCGATCATGGCCTCAATTTGGTTGGGGCCGTAGATCAGCTTCTCCTTGGGCAGCTCGTAAAAGACCATCTTCCCGTATTCCGGGAAGTCGCAGCGCGCCGCCACCCAGGCGATCATATTGTCGCGGTTCTGCGGCGTGAACGGCGTCATCAGCAGATACTCCAGCCGTGTGCTGCCGGGCAGCTTCATCAGGATGTAGTAGGGCTGCATCGACATCACGTTGCTGTTGTACTCTTCCAGCGGCGAGTCCCACAGATCTTCGCGGTTGTAGAACACCTGCGGATCGGTCATGTGGAAGGTCTTGTATTCGTGCATCTGGATGGCGAACATGTCCTCGGGATAGCGGAGATGCTGTTTGAGATCCGGGGACAGTTGATCGAGGCTTTTGAACACTCCGGGAAACGCGCGCCGGTACATCGCCAGCACGGGATCGTTGGGGTCCATCACGTAGAAAGACACCGTCCCGTTGTACATGTCGACGACAATCTTCACGGAGTTGCGGATGTAGTTCAGCTCCGCGGTGGAGCTGGCCGAGTAGGGGTCGGCATAGGGAAACCGGTCCGACGTGGTGTAGGCGTCCTGAATCCAATAGAGCTTGCCCTCACTCACCACCGGGTAGGGGTCGTGGTCGAGGGTGAGAAACGGAGCGATCTTCGACACCCGCTGCTGGACGTTCCTCCATATCTGAATCTTGCTCTGCGGCCGCAGATAGGAAGTAAACAGAATGTTCACATCCTCCTGGGTCCAGGCAAACAGCAGCCGCTTCCAGATGCTGTCGAGCGGAATGCCGCCGGTGCCGTCATAGCTGGTGTAGACGTTTGCGTTGCCCTTGGGATAGTCGAATTCCTTGATGCGGGTGGAGACGATCCGGTAGCCGGGCATCGCCTCGCCATAGTAAACGCTGGGCTGCGCGATCTTGACACCGTAGTCGGACTGGGGCGGGATATTCTGCAGGATATATTTGGGAAATCCGCCGCCGACGGTCTGGCTCACGAAGCTCATCACCAGGCCGTAGCCGTGGGTGAACTGAAGGAACTGGTTGACCCAGGTCTGCGCCTGCGCCGGAAGCTTGGGCGACAGCTCGCGGGTCGACAGCATGACCTGGTGGTAGCCGTCGGGCAAGTGGTATCGATCGACATCCACGCTGTTGAACTGGTAGTAGAGCCGGATGGCCTGGGTCTGCTGATAGGTCTGCAGCAGCGGGCGCGGGTCCCACAGGCGGATGTTCTGGATGGTGTCCTGGTTCCGCGCGATCACGGCCGGGGTCAGATCGGGCAGGGCCGGGTAGGACGTTTCCTTGATGCCGTCCAGCCCGTAGGCTTTGCGGGTAAAGCTGATGTAGTGCCGGAGGTACGGCATCTCCATGCTGAGTTCGCTGGGCTGCACCACAAACTTCTGAAACAACTGCGGCACCGCAACGATACCGATCAGGTAGAGCGCCGCGTAGACCGCCAGCCCGAATACCAGCGCCTTGAATCGCGGACGGAAGAAATTGAACGCCAGCAGCACGCAGCCGATTGCCGAAGCCGCGATCATGACCCAGAGGATCGGCAGGGTCACATGCACGGCGGTATACCCGGCTCCATAGACCACGCCCAGCGTCGAATAGTCCAGGTCGTAACGGCCGAGATAGAAGCCCCAACCCCAGTTGGCCAGCAGAAGAAATCCCAGCAAGGACAGGTGCTGGGCGACGTTTCCGCGCGCCGCGAATTTTCTTCCCCGGCCCAGACTCAGCAATCCGAAAGAGACATAGGCGAGCACCACCAGCGCCACCGCGATGACGGTCAGGTAGGCGAAGCTTCCCTGCAGCAGCTCATAAAACGGCAGCTGGAAAACGTAAAAGCCGATGTTCTTGTGAAAGAGCGGATCGTGCAGGCCGAAATGGCCGCCAAAGCGAAAACGAAGAAATGTATCCCACTGGCTGGAGACTCCCAGCGCGAACAGCAGCGCAACGAAGGCGGCGGCGACGGCGATCAACACATTGAGGATTCTGGAATGGATATCGAGCCCGGCGATTTTCGCCGGCGGCGGCGCATCGACAAACGCGATGCGGTCGATCGAACGCACGCGATCGAGAGAGCGAATGACGGTTGCGGCGAAGCGGAAATTCAACCACAGGAAGAAAAATGCGAACAGAAAGGCGACCGCGAACATTCCCCATTGCACGGCCAGCAGCGTCCAGAAGACCCCCACATAATGCACCTGGCGCATCCACAGCCATTTTTCGATCATGCCGGCGATGACGGTGAGCACCACACCCGCGGCGATGACGGCAAACCAGACAATCGTGAACAGATGGTTGCGGCGCGGCGGTCTCGGCGGCTCTTTGGCGTCGTGCTCCAACCCGGCACGCCGCAGCTTCTCAAGGAACTTGGCGTTCAGTTCATCATCCATATCGTCTTTCATGCTTCCGCGTCTTCCTCCGCCGGCGGTGAACCCGCTCTGCCTATCCTACTATCGCACCGATCGAGCGTTTTCTCGCGCGATGCAGCGCGCCGGGATCGTCACGTAGGATAAAGGAACGAAATTCCCCGATGAGGCAGCGTATTCTCGTGAAGATGCCGTCCCGCACCTCATATTCGCAAGCCGCGGAGGCGGCGCCGGACAACGCGCCTGCGCGACTTTCCGTGCTGGTCCTCGATGAGGAGATGCCCTATCCGCTGAATTCCGGAAAGCGCATCCGCACCTGGAACCTGCTGCGCTATCTGGCCCGTGAGCACGACATAACCCTGCTCTGCCATGGAACGAGGAATGACCCTGGATTTGCCGCGCTTGCAAGTCTGGGCATTCGGGTAGAGACGGTCGCGGCGCTGCCCCCGTCCGGTTCGCCGGCGTTTTATGCGGGAGCGCTGGCCAATCTGTTTTCCCCGTGGCCCTATTCGGTGTCGCGTCATCATAGCCGGCGATTTGCCCGTGCGCTTGGCCGACTCATCTCCGCAAACCGCTACGACCTGGTGCATTGCGAATGGACTCCATACGCCAGCTACTCGAGAGCCGCCCGAGACCTGCCGATGCTGGTGATGGCTCACAATATTGAGGCGACCGTGTGGAGGCGGCGCGCTGAGCATGCGTCTTCCGCGCTGGAGCGCTTCTACATGGGAATGCAGGCGGAGAAAATGGCCCGCTTCGAGAGGCGGTGTTTTCAAAGGGCCGCGCAAGTGGCCGTCGTTACCGCGGAAGAGGAACGAACCGCCGCCAACTGGGGTGCGCGGGCGACCTGGCTGGTCGCCAACGGCGTCGATACGGATTCGCTGGTGCCCCATCCCGAGGCGACGGAGCCGAATTCCCTGCTCTTTCTCGGATCGCTGGACTGGCAGCCAAATCGCGACGCGCTGCAGTACTTTCTCCGTGACATCCTGCCCGAGATTCAGTCGGCGAACCCGGAAGTCACGCTGCGCGTGGTGGGACGCCAACCGGCGACCCGGCTGCGCGAACAGGTGAAGCAGATACCCGGCGTGGAATGGGTGGGAGAGGTGGCCGACATCCGGCCTTACTTCGAGCGCGCCGGCATTGTCGTGGTCCCGTTGCGCATCGGCGGCGGGAGCCGAATCAAAATCCTCGAATCGCTCTCGATGGGCAAGGCGGTGGTGACGACCGCGATCGGCGCCGAGGGACTGGAGGTCGTCTCCGGCGAGCATTGCCTGATCGCGGACGCGCCGCGGGAATTCGCCGGCCAGGTTACGGAATTGCTACGCCATCCCGAGCGGGCCGCGGAACTGGGAAGGAATGGCAGGAGCCTGGTGGTGGAACGCTACGACTGGAGCCGAATGGCGCGGGAGCTGGGGCGGGCGTGGAGAGCGACCGCAGGTACCGCAGGACAGCAGAACCGATGAGCGGGACAGCTTCCCCTTGGCCGGTCGTCCGGCAGATCGTTCCGCTTGGGCCGGATCGGGTCCACGTCTATGCCTGGAATCTCGATCTGCCGCCGCTGGCCGTGGACTGGGGACTCCTGAGCGAGGAAGAAACGGGCCGCGCCCGCCGCTTCGTCTTCCCCCGCGACCGGGACCGCTATGTGCGCGCGCACGCGGTGCTGCGCCGGGTATTGGGCGGCGTCTGCGGCATGGCTCCGGAGACGCTCCGCTTTCGCAAGGGCGCCCACGGCAAGCCGCAACTGAAATCCGCGCCCGCGGCGGAGCCGGTCGAGTTCAACCTGAGTCACAGTGCGGACATTGCCGTGGTTGCGATCGCCCGGAAATACACGCTGGGCATCGACGTCGAGCGGGTACGGCCGATCGATCGCGAGATCGCCGAACATCATTTCTCCCCGCGCGAACTGCGGACCCTGCAAGATCTTGACCCGGAGGATTGGCTGCGAGGCTTTTTCCGCTGCTGGACCGCCAAGGAGGCACTGCTGAAGGGCGAAGGACTGGGGCTGAACCTGCCGCTCGACGCCTTCGATGTGGAGGCGCATCCGGAGCGCGCGGCGGCGTTGCTGGGCTGGCGTCCGCCCGCGATTTTTAGCGCGAGCTGGCAGCTCGCAGCCCTGCAGCCCCAGCCCGACACCCTGGGCACGGTGGCGGTGCGAACCGCTGCGGCAGAATTTTCCGACGAAGCGATCCGGTGCTTTGCGCTGTCCGAATGAATGGACTGTCCAGGTGGGAACGCATCAGATTTCGGCCAGTGGTACGGGGTCGGTCGCCGGCCGTCGGTGCGGGCCATTGCCGTTGGACGCCCATGCGATATCCGGCTCAGAGTGGGAACCCGTGACTGCACGCACATGGGCAGCCATGACACGAACCCCCGGATAATCAAATATCTCGCGATGGTCTCCCTGTACCGTCTCTACCTGGACGTCCCTGCCGAGTATTTGCGCCCAACCCATGTCCGGAGCGAGGAGCGGACCAGGTGGCTCTTCCTCGCTGCGAAACAACAGGATGTTTCCTGCCAACGGGCCGCTAAATGCGGCAATGGCCGCGACCCGGTCCATGTGCAGGCTTTGGCTCAACTCGTCGAATTCATTCACCTCCGGGTCAAAGGCCGCACCATGGATTCGGGTGAATGCCTTTTGGGCCAGAATGGCGCCGTTCACCAGGGTGCGGTGGATGAATGATTCGTGCCGTAACAGGCTGTTCCGCGTCAGGCGGCGAACCAGTGAGCGAAAGCGCTGCAGCTTGTAAACCCAGAGCATCATGCGGCGGCGTAGCGGGGCCTGATCGTACCAATAGCGGGGGGCCCAGATATCCAGAACCATCAGGAGCTCAATGGTCTCGCCCTCCTGCTCCAGTTGTCTGGCCACCCCATAAGCAATCCAGCCGGAAACGCACCATCCCGCCAGCCGGTAGGGGCCCTCCGGCTGCACCCGGCGTAGCAGCCGAACATAAAAACCGATTAGATCGTCAAAACTGGCCGAGGCCGCCAACATCTCTTCTTCCAACATCTGCAAGGCGAAGACGGGCTGGTCCGGCCCCAGTTCCGCCGCCAGGTTGCGAAAGATCATGCTCTGCGAGATCACGAAAACGGGACGGGCGGCGCCCTCGGGCTGAATTGGAATGATGTGGGGGTCGCTCTCCGACGGATGGGCCGGCTTGCCTGCTTCCGCGGTTCGCGCCAGGTCCAGCCAGGCCGCCAGGGCGGCGATGGTCGGGGCGCGAAACAAGTCCGCAGTCGTCAGCCTGACGTTGAATTCCTTCTTGAGAGCGATCTGCAAGCGCGCCAGCAGCAGGGAATGTCCGCCGAGATCAAAAAATTCCGACTCGGGAGTCAGGTTCTCCACCTGGAAAATCTGTTCCCATATCCGCAGCAGATCCCGCTCCGCCGGAGATGCGGCGGCCGGGAACGGTACGCTGGGGATGGAAAGTCCCGGGTGCGAGAGGTCGGTCGCATTCGAGTCTTCGAGGACTATCGGCGCCGCTTTGTCCTTTGTCCTCTCTTCCAAGGCAGACCGGAGCTCCGGCAGCGCGCGGCGATCCAGCTTGCCATTGGCCGTCAGCGGCAGCGCTTCCAGCCGCTGGAAGACTGTGGGAACCATATACAGCGGAAGACGGGCGCGCAAGGCCTCCCGCAGTTCTGACGAATCGAGATCCCGGGTTCCGGTGTAGTAGCCGGCCAGCATGGGTTCGCCGCTGGTGTCCTGCCGCAAAGCCGCGGCCGCGTCAACGATCTCCGGGAGTGCGCGCAGAGCGGTCTCGATTTCGCCCAACTCGATGCGGAATCCGCGCAGCTTGACCTGCTGATCAAGCCGCCCGATATATTCAATGCTGCCGTCGCCGAGCAGGCGGACTTCATCGCCGGTGCGATACATCCGCTCACCGGGAGAAAACGGATCGGTAAGGAATTTCTCCGCGGTCAGCTCGGGACGCTGGAAATATCCGCGCGCGACGCCCTCTCCGGCGATGAACAGCTCTCCGATATCTCCGGTCGCCACCGGCTGCATGTCGGCGTCGAAGACGTAAAACCGCGTATTTGCAATCGGCGGTCCGATGGTAATGGCGGCCGCGCCGGAATGCACCTCGGTCGCTGAGGACCAGACCGTGGTTTCGGTCGGCCCGTACATGTTCCACAGCCGTCGGCGCAAGGTTCCGGCGTCACTGCCGGGGTCGCCGGGTGCTTCCAGCAGGCGATCGGCGACCGCCTGGGTCCACGCCTCTCCACCGCACAGCATTTTGAACCCGGGTGGAGCGATAAATTCGTGTTCCAGCAACATGCGCCAGGTCACCGGAGTGGCCTGCAATACGGTGGCCCGGGTGGTCCGCAACATCTCCAACAGTTGCGCCCCATCGGCCGCGTCGTCACGGCGCGCGATGACCACGGTGCCGCCGGAGGCCAAGGGCAGCAGCATTTCCAGGACAGAGATATCGAACGACAACGTGGTGACGGCCAGCCAGCGATCCGACGGTTTCATGTCCAGCCGCGGCGACAAGTCGGCCAGCAGATTCACCACCGCGCCATGGGTCACCTCAACGCCCTTGGGCCGTCCCGTGGATCCGGAGGTGAAAATCACATAGGCACGCTGCTCCGCGGAAATCTCCGGCAGCTCGACGGTCGGCTCCCGCGCCAGCATCGCCGCGCTTTCATCCACCGCGACGATTAATGCGTTTGACTTCGGCAGGTGCTCCCGATTGCGGCTGGTGGTGAGCATCACCGGGACCTGGGTTTCTGCGACAATCTGTTCGATCCGGGCGGAGGGAAACATGGGATCGAGGGGAACGTAGGCGGCTCCCGCCTTGAGCACTCCCAGAATTGCCACCAGCATTTCCAGGCAGCGGTCCATGTAGATGCCCACCAGCGCGTCGGGACCGCCGCCATGGCGCAACAGCCAGGCCGCCAGCCGGTCGCTTTTTTCCGCCAGCTCCGAGCGCGCCAGGGTCAGCCCGTGGAATTCCACCGCCGGCTGGGCCGGCATCTCCGCAAAGGCCCGCGCGATCAACTCGGGAACATTTCCGGGAAGCAGAGCGGTCGTGTTCGCCGCCTCCAGCACTCCGCTATCGTATTGGTCGGTTTTCGTCACTCCGCCGCCTGCCATGACCTGGGCCTGTCCGCCCTTGTTGTTGCCTCGATCTTGAGGGTGGAGACGCCAAGCCTCCACAGGTTTGGAGGTTCGTCCATCCCCGCCTAGTGACGAAAGTTCCAGGATCCCAGATTTGCTGGAACCTTCGTCACCGCGGAGTTGTTCAGTATAACCTTCCTGGTAAATTTCGGAAGGCATTAAAAGCGACACAAGGAGTGTTTTCTTACTCCAGACAGAGTCCAACAATTGTTACAAGAGAAACTCCTCACCCGCTCCGCGCTCGGCGGTGAGAATCAATCTGCGTTGCTTCGCCTGCGCTTGCTGTCAGCAGCGAATGATCTTCTTTTGCAGCGCCGGATCGGAAATCTTCCGAGTGGCGTTTCTTGTATCGACGAGCAATCTTGCCTGCCTGGCGATCTGCTCGTAGTTGTAGTCCGAGTGGTCTGTGGCAATCAAAACGCAGTCGTAGTCCTCGATCTGGGTCAGAGGCACAGAAGCCATATTCAGATCGTAGTGGCGCCCGTGGCCCACCGTGGGGAAATACGGATCGTTGTAGTCGACCAGCGCGCCTTTGCGGCGGAGCTGTTCAATCAGCGTGAGCGAAGGCGACTCGCGCAGGTCGTCGATGTCCTTCTTATAGGAAAGTCCCAGGACCAGAATCCGGCTACCCTTCAGCGGCTTGGCGTGGTCGTTCAACGCCGCCGCGATGGCTTCGACGACGTGGTAGGGCATGGAGGTGTTCACTTCTCCGGCCAGCTCAATGAACCGGGTGCTGAAGTCGAGCTCCTTCGCCTTCCAGGAAAGATAGAACGGGTCGATGGGAATGCAGTGGCCGCCGAGTCCGGGCCCGGGATAAAACGGCTGAAAGCCGAAGGGCTTGGTAGCCGCGGCGTCGATGATTTCCCAGATGTCGAGGTTCATCCGCAGGCACAGCAGTTTGAGCTCGTTGACCAGCGCAATGTTCACGCAGCGGTAGATGTTTTCGAGCAGCTTGGTCATCTCCGCCGCCGCCGGGCTGGAAACCCGGACGATGCGCTTGAAAATGGCACTGTAGACGGCCGCCGCCAAGTCGGCTGACTCGCTGGTCGAGGCGCCGACCACCTTGGGAATATCGCTGCGCTCGACCGTGACGTTGCCGGGATCCTCGCGCTCCGGCGAATAGGCGACATAGAAGCACTGCGCCGGATCGAGGCCGTCGCGATAGCAGCGCAGGCCCTGAGGATGACCGGCCTCCAGCAGCGGAACCAGAATCTCTTCCGTGGTTCCCGGGTAGGTCGTGCTTTCGAGAATGACCAACTGGCCGGCCCGCAAATGGGGCGCAAGCGAGCGGGCGGTGTCCTCGATAAAGCGCAGGTCGGGGCCCTGATGTTCGTCGAGCGGCGTGGGCACGCAGATGATGATGGCCCGCATTTCGCCCACACCGGCGTAGTCGGCGCTGGCGCTGAATCCAGCCTCGCGCAACTGGGCGATTTCTTCCGGGAGAATGCGCTGGATGTAGGACGATCCGGCATTCAGCTTGTTCACTTTGCCATGATCCACATCGAACCCGGTCACGGGAAACCCGGCGCGAGAAAACAGCATGGCCAACGGCAGGCCAACGTAGCCCAGCCCAACGACGCCGACTTTGGCGGTGCGGTTGGCAATGGTTTCGAGCAGCGGATCGATCGGTCTTTCTGTCGCCGCGACTGCCGTACTTCCCGATTGCCCGGGGGTCTGCGCGTTTTTCGGATGCCTCAAGTCTGCCATTCCGGTTCATCTCTCCTTGAATTTCTATTGAAGCAGAATCCCTCTTGCCGTCAGGAACTCGTTATACAGTTCTTCCATCCGCTGCTCGGCGCGCTCCAGGCTGAACCGCTCGGCGGACCGCCGCGCGGCCTCGCCCATCTGCCGCCGCACGAGTGGGGAACGCAGGCTCAGAATGGCCTGGGCCAGCGCCTGGGGATGGTTGGGGGGAACGAGAATGCCGGCGGTTTCCGGCGCTTTTCCGTCGGTGAGCGCCTCGCGATTGCCGCCGACGTCGGTTGCCACAATGGGCAGGCCGGCGGCCATATACTCGAGCAGCGAATTGGAGAAACCCTCCGCCAGAGAGCTGAGAACACCAATGTCCATTGCCGCCAGGAAAGGCAGGACATTCCGTTGCCCCCCGGCGAGCCGGACGCGGTCTCCAATCCTGTGTTCGCGAATTCGCTCGATGATCTCCTGCTCCTGTTCGCCGTCTCCCACCACCACGAATCGCAGCGAGGGGTCGGAGTCAAGCGCCAGACGGGCCGCATCCACAAATTGCAGCAGTCCCTTGACCGGGCGCATGCAGGAGATGTTGCCGACCAGAATCTCTTCGTCTTCCACTCCCAGCGACTTTCGAGCCTCGGACCGGAGACGGTCCAGGCCGGAGAAAGCCGCCAGATCGATTCCGTTATAGGCGACGCGCATTTTGGCGCGGGCCGTCCCGCGGGCGTCGGAGATGGAATCGGCGACCATTTGACTGTTGACCACGATGCCGTCGCGCGAAGCGCATGAGCGCGCTGAGCCACGGGGATCGGCCGCCCGACTGGTCCAGATTGCGCCGGGTCCCGAGGACAACCGGAATGTCGGCCCGGCGGGCCATCCAGGGACCGAGAATGTTGCTCTCCGCAAAAAACGTCTGCACGATGGTGAATCGCTCCCGCCGCATCCACCGAATCAGCCGCCGGCAGGCGCGCCGGCCGGAAACCCCGAAAACGCTTTTGACAGCGGCGAAGTGCACCGGACATCCCGCGCTTCCATCGCGCAGCCATTCCGAGCCGCGCAGCACGGCCAGCTGAGGATCGTAGCCCAGGCGCGCGGCCAAATGGATCAACTGCAGCACCTGCCGTTCCGTGCCGCCGTCGTCCAGCCGCTGGATCTCATCGATGAGAAAAAGAATACGGCGCCGGGGCGGGGATACGGGCTGGCCATCGCGCGCGCCAGCTTGGTGGGTTTGGGAAATCTGATCCACCGCTGTACTCATAATTCCCACCGGATTGCGGTCCTTCCCGCATTCTGCTTGGTCCCGCATCCGCCTGCACAGATTTCCGTCACGAACCCGCGCTCCACCTGCTCCCTTGCAAAACGGAGCGGCGCTTTCCACCGAATGTGGACATGCGTCGCCATATGGCGATCGCCAGCCTCTTCGACGCGGCAGAACTTTCCATTCGTCCAGAGAAAAACCCGGGATGAGAAATGTTGAGTAGAGTGCGGCACGTTGAAGGTCGCTTTCATCCTTATTGATCAGAGAGCTTTCATCCTTATTGATCGGAGAGCTTTCATCCTTATTGAACGGAGAGTACGGTGACGGTGGATTGCCAAACACCCCGTGAACTGAACTTGTTCCATGCTACCGAAAATATCCGCGAACTCGCGGACAGTTGCCCGTTCCCAGTTTCAGCGTATGCGCCCAGTAAAACCCGGGGCGGCGTTCCACCACCCCGGACTTTTTTGAATTGCCGTCCAGCCGGGCCGGCCGTTTGCCGGCCCGTCCTGGACCCTACCATTCGCGGCGTACCCGTTGCATTACCAGACAGGTAAGCAATACAACACCCGAAGCAGCGGATGGAAGAAGCACGATCGAAAGCAAGGACATGGGAGTCTTCCTTCCTGCAGCAGAAACCCCGGTTCGACGCGCGGTGTTTTTGTCCGCGGCCTGCCGGCACCTTGGCCCTCTGCGTTCCCCCAACACGGCCGAACCGCGACGAGAGGAAACCGTGGCCTTCAGTGCAAAGCCGGATGCCGGAATTTTCTCCGGCGCCTTCCGGGTTGCGATCTCTACAGATGCAATTCGGCGGCCGTTTTTTCGACCGGGCTGGAAATACCCGAAAAAATAGCTCCCGCGGAGTTTCCGGGAGGGTGTTCGAGCGTGGCCGGGGATGCAGCCGTGCCATCACTTCCAATCCCGCCAATGTCCGAGGTTGCGCCGGAATCCGCTGAGCAAGTTCCCCAGGGCGCCACAACTCCTTGCATCCACTGGACAGCCGACCGCGGCCATCATGCGCAGGGCATTGCACACGGCAGTCCTGCCTCTTTCTCTTTTTTCAGCAAATTTGAGCCGGAACGGTCGCGAGACCGGCACTCGAAGCCCCGGAATCCCCGCGCCGGAATGCTTCCCGTTTTGGTCTCTGACGTGCTTTCAAGACAGGAGCGCCGCGCGGCAAGCGCGGAGGCGAAAGCGAAAGAGATCATGCAGTCGAGTCTCCCGATGTTGTTGACCGACACGCTCGACCGGGTCGGGCTGATTGGACTCATACGGCGCGCGGCCGCTCCCCACGCCGGATTGGTGCTGACGCTGAACCGTGTCCTGCCGCGGGAAGAGCGCAGTCTTTGTTACGATCCCAGTCTGGTGGTGACCGAATCCACCTTTGTCTCCCTGCTGCGACTGCTGCGGCAGGACTATAACGTGGTGCCGCTCGAGGAGCTGCTGGCCCACCCCGGTGGCAGCGGAGGCCGCGCCAAGGTCGCCCTTACCTTCGACGACGGCTGGGAGGACAATTACCGCATCGCCTTCCCCCACCTGCTGGCCTTCGACATGCCGGCAACGATCTTTGCCTGCACCGAGCTGATCGATACCCGCGGCATGCTTCCGGAGGAGCGCTTCGCGCGGTTGTGGAGCCAGTGCGGCGGGCGCTCCCAGTTGCAGGAACTGGTCACGGACCTGAACCACTGGGGCCTGGGCCGGCGCCGAAAACAGACTGTACGCCCGCGGAAGCACTACTGGGCGCGGGAAATCAAGCGCATGCCGCTGACCGGACGGCTGCTGCTGCTCGAACACTTCGAGCGGCGCTATCAGGTGCCAATGGTCAGTTCACGGCGCTTTCTGAGCTGGAACGATGTCCGGGTGATGCTGCGGACCGGGCTGATCCGCATGGGCTCCCACACCAGCCGCCATGCGGCTCTCATATCGGAGTCGGACCGCGACATACGCCGGGAACTGGACGACTCGCGCAAGCGGTTGTGGGAACAGACCGGGACGGTGCCGGAGATGCTGTCCTATCCAAATGGGCTGTCGAACCGCCGGGTGATGGAGCTGGCCCACTCTGCCGGTTTCCGGTTTGCGCTGGGCGGGCAACCTGGGCTGGTCAACCCGCGCTCGAATCCACTTTCTATTCCGCGAATCGGAGTGCGGGCGGCAGTCGACACCATGGGGGTATCGCGAGGAGAAATGGAGTTTTCCTCGAGCCGGACCTCAGTTTACTTTCTCAGTTCCTGGCTGAGATCTCCGCTGCAGTCGTCGGCGACGATGTTCGCCGAGGGGACCTGAGCCGGCCGAGCGGATGCCGGGCGCAGCAGTTCCATCCACATTCCGGCGCCGAGCCCGCCATAAATGGCGCAGTAGGCGAACGGACCCAGAAGGGCGTGCCGCGCGCCATGCCGACGTCCCAGGTCGGCCGAGGCGGCCAGAATCATCAGCAGGAAGGTGGCTGCCGGGACCGCCAGCAAGGCGGGAATCCAGCTATTGAGGACGGCGGCGGCGATGCATCCGGCAATGCCGGCCGCCAGCAGCGCCAGGAGAACGGCGGGAGCCCATTGCGATAGCGAAGCCGAGGCGGGATGCTTGCGCGACAGGCGAACCCGGCCCGTACCGTAGCGCTTCATCTGCCGGAACAGGCCGATGAAGCTGCGCCGCGGCTCATAGTAGACCGCGACCCGGGGATCGGTGTAGGCCTTGTATCCGGCATCGGCGACACGGGTGTTGAATTCGACGTCCTCGCAGGCGTCGAAGCTTTCGTCGTAGGGGCCGAGACGCTCGAACAGTTCGCGGCGGTAGGTGGCGCCCGAACTGGCGGGATGGACAAAGCCGGAGTGGGTCATGTTGTAAATGAGCGAATCGCGGCCGTGGCCCAGGGTAGAGGCGCGCGCGTCGGCGATAATCCGGCCGATTCCGGCGGGCGAGAAGGCAATCAGGGGCTGGGGGCGGCAGAGGCAGTCCGCGCCGGTTTCCCGCATCAAGTCGACTGTGTCTTGCAGCAGCCGCGGCGAGGGGACCTCGCAATGCCCGTCGATGAACAGAACAATCTCTCCGGTAGCGGCGGCGACCCCGGCATTGCGGCCGGCTCCGGAACGAATGCCGGGATTGTCGATGAGCCGTATCGGCGCCGCTGAAAGCGCGGCGCGCGCCTGGACCAGATGGCGTGTGCCATCGGTCGATTGCCCGTCGGCAACCAGAATTTCATAGCGATCCGGGGGATAGGCCTGGCCGGCCAGTTGATCGAGCAACGCGCCGATCGATCGAGCTTCGTTGCGCACCGGCAGGATGACCGAGATCCTGGGCGGCGGGATTTCCGACGCCGGCAAGGCCGGGGCCAAGACGCTAGGCGACAACATCGATCGGTTCCTGGAATCGGTTGCCGGCGAACTGGTTGTCGGCGGCGTCCGCATAACCGTCTCCCAGCAACATCCGATACAGGGTTTCGAGCAGCGAGCGCTGCCGCGTCGGGCAGAAATTTTCCCGCACCCGACGCCGGGCCTCGGCGGCCAGACGAGTGCCGAGGCCGTTCGAGCCCACGAGCTTTGACATCGCTTCGGTCAACGCCGGACCCGATCCGGGTTCAACCAGCAGGCCGGACACTCCGCTTTCGACCACCTCGGGAACGCCGCCGGCATGAGTGGCGATCACCGGAATTCCGAGCAGCATGGCTTCCAGCACGGTGTTCGGAGTGCCTTCGGCAAGGGAGGGCTGCACCAGGCAGTCCATCAGCTTCATCCAGGCGGCGGGTTTGGGCTGAAAGCCGGCGAAACAGACCCGGGATTCGACGCCCAGCCGGCGCGCCTGCGCCCGCAGCGCGGATTCCTCGCGACCTTCGCCGAGCAACAGCAATTCGATGGGCTGGCCGGGCAGCATCTGCCGCAGCTGGGCGAAGGCATCGAGCAGAAAGCGATGTCCCTTCTCCCGACTGAGGCGTCCGGCGGCGCCAAAGACAAAGGCGCGGTGGCTGAAGCCCAGCTCTTCCCGGCTGGGAACGGCTTCCCGCAGACTGGTGGCTTCGCGGGGAGCAAGCACCGCGTTCTGAACCACCAATGGCGCGCGGCGGCCGCGGCGCAGGCGGGCAAGTTCGCGGGCCTGCGCCGGCGAGGTGCAAATGACCCAGGGGCTGCGCATCAGCAGACTGCGCTCCAGCCGCTCGTAGAGCGTGACCTGCCAGGTCTCCGCGGTAAAGCCATGAACAAAGGGGACCCAGGGGACGCCGGCATGTTTTGCACTGAAATGGCCGACGACGTTCGCCTTGTAGCCGTGGGTGCACAGCAGATCGATGGCGTGGCCGTTCAAATACTCAGTGAGGTCGTCCACCAGTCCGGGCCGGATACCGCCGGGGATCGAGACCGTTTCAATGCCGTAGCGGCGGGCGGCGGCCAGCACTTCGGGCTGGTTGGCATCGTCCTGAAAACTGCCGAGAACAATCTGGTACCCGGCATTGCGGGTATCGCGGGCATGGTGCAAAAGCTGCTTTTCCGGACCGCCCACTGAGTTGCTGGCAATCAAATGCAAGATTCGGGACATGGTAGTTTCCTTCCGCGATCGAATTCTCCGCCATTGCTTTGCCCTTCTCTACTGCCATCGCAACGAAACCGCATCATCGTGCCCCCCGGCCGCATAGGGCGATCTTGATCGTCTTGAAGAGGATCATCAGATCGAACATCAGGGCGGCATTCTTGACGTAAAACAAATCGTATTCAAGCTTGGTGCGCGACTCGTCGATATTCGAGCCGTAGTCGGCGCAGACCTGAGCCCATCCGGTGATTCCGGGCCGGATGCAGTGCCGCAGATCGTAGTACGGTATTTGCTCCTCCAGCGTGCGGACAAAATGCGGCCGCTCCGGACGGGGCCCGACCAGGCACATTTCGCCGCGCAGCACGTTGACCACCTGCGGCAGCTCATCCAGCCGGAGCTTGCGGAGCACGGCGCCCACGCGGGTGACGCGCGAGTCGTTTGCCGTGGCCCAGACCGGGCCCGAGGCGCTCTCCGCATCCTGGCGCATGGAGCGGAACTTGATGACCCGGAAGCTGCGTCCGCCAAGGCCGACGCGCTCCTGGGTGTAGAACACCGGGCCGGAGGACTCCAGCTTGACGGCAATAGCGACCAGCAGCCCGATGGGCGCGAGCAGCACCGTCAACACGACGGCGGAAACGAAACTGGCGACGCGATGGAGCGCGCGCGTCATGGGGGCGGGAATCAACGCCTCCCCAAAGGCAAGGCCGTTGGCGCGGACCGACTCGACGGGGACGCGCCCGGTGATCGACTCATACAATGCCCCGGCATCCTGCACCCGGATGCCGATCCGCCGCAGGGCGAGCAGATCGCTGGCTGGAACGCTGGGCACGCCGATCTCCGAGCTGATGACGATGCGGTCGGCCCGGAAGGACCGGACCAGGTCGCGCAGGCGGTCGACCGTGCCGACAACGGCAAAGCGCAGATCGGCGGTCGCCGCGTCGTCGTCCGGCCCTCCCGCGGAAAGCGGACGGGACGGGTCCACCACCACGCCGGCCAGCTTGAACGGCAGGCCGGATTTCCCGCTCAACTCATCGGCCAGCCGCTGCACGGTGGCGCCGGAGCCGACCAGCAGAACCCGCTGGCCCTTGCTCATCCTCCGCAGCCACCAGCCGGAGAGTCGCCGCTCCAGGTAGATCAACAAGAGGATCAGGGCCAGAAGCGGTTCGATCAGATGCGCCTGGGAACGGTCACGCAGCAGAAACCAGGCCAGTGGGGAAAGCAGAACGGCGCTCAGCCCCAGTCCGCGCAACCCCGCCGCCAGCACCATTCTCTGGTTGCAAAGAACGGAGCTTTCATACAGGTCGGAAAAATAGAACGACCACAGGCCGATGGCGGCCGCCAGCAGGACCAGCGCATAAAATTCGGCGCTGGCCAGAGTATCCAGAGGAACACCAGGGCCAAAAAGAAGCAGAAATCCCGCCGTCAGCAACAGCGCGTCGCCGGCGATGAGCAACAACTTGCTGGACGGGATGTAAAGGTTGAACACGCGGATCATTTCAGTTCTCCGTGCTTTTCTGTCCGTAGCCGTAGCCGTAACCGTAACCGGAGGCCCGATAATAGCCTTCGCTTTTCAAGTGGCCAACACGATTGACGATGCAGCCGGCCACTTTGTCCTGCAGCATCGCCAGCGCTTCCCTGGCGGCGTGGATCGGGGTCGCATCCGCATTCACCACAAACAGTCCGCAGTCAACCAGCGGCACCAGCGACTGGGTGTCGGCCACGGCGAGCAGTGGCGCGGAGTCGAGAATGACGACGTCGTAGGCAGCGCGGATTTCCTCCAGCAATTTGCTCAATCGTTGTCCTTGCAGCAGCAGGTCCGGGTCCGCCAGCGGATGAAAGCCGAACAGCACGTCCAGCCGCCGGTTGACGCGATAGACCCCCTGCTGCCAGGGAACCTCTCCGGCCAGCGCGGAGGGGACGCGCAGTCCCCTTTCCAGGCCGAAGACGGTATGCAGATTGGGATGACGCAGGTCGAAGTCGACCAGCAGAATGCGCATGCCCTCGACCTGGCTCAGCGTGCCGGCCAGGTTGGCGGCGACCGTCGTCTTGCCCTCGCCGGGCAGCGCGCTGGTGATCAACATGGTGCGGATCTGGAAGTCCTTCCGCAGCGCTTTCACGCGGGTCCGCAACACGCGGAACTGCTCGGCCATCACCTGCTGTTTGGGGGCGAATTCCGCTCCTTCCGGCGCCAGCGCCACCAGCGACTGCGTCACCCGGGAAACATCCACCTGACGGACCGCTGCTCCCTTCTCGAGGACAGCAGACGGAGCGCGCTGCACCGGATTCTGTTCCACCTGGATCGTATGTTCCCGTTTCATGAATGCCCCTTCTGGCTGGATATCCGTGCGATTCATCTTGCGCTCTCCTGCCTGCGGAGGCGCCGTTTCGCCCGACGCGACGGGCGTCACCGGTCCACCGTCCCGGTCTGCCAATTCCCGGTGGGAAACTTAGGGCACTTGGGCAGCCCGATCATTACCGGCAGCTTGAGATAGCTGGCGGCCTCCTCGCTGTCGTGAATGGTGTCGTCGCGCAACTCGACGCCCAGGGCGCACAGCAGCCCGGCAAACGCGCCCAGAAACACCGATCCCATGTAGAGCAGGATCGGGTTGGGCCGATAGGGGGCAAGGGGAAGATTGGCCGGATCGAGCACCACGAACTGCTCGCTGTCGTTATTCTGTTCCAGTTGCGCCGCCATGCCGGATTCCTGCTGCTTTGCGAGCAGGCCATCGTAGTTCCTCTGCATTTCCTCATAGTTGCTGGACAGGGCGGCATATTCCGTCTGCACCGCCGGCAGCGCGGTCACGCTGCTTCGCAGTTGTACGATTTGCTGTTCTATCTGCGTCTGGTGCGCCTTCCGCGTCCGCAAATCGGTACCGAGCGCCACCAACTGGCTTCTGAGCTCATCGTTCATCGTAGGCCCGGCGAGTGGCGGGGCAGCCGCCACCGGGTTCGCCGCTGCCGATCTAGGCGCGATGAGGATCTGTTGTTTCAGCGCCGCGATTTGCCGCTTCAGGCGAACCACGTCGGGAAACTGCGGCGTGTACTTGAGCAAATTCGCATTGAGCTCGGCCTGTTTCTGGGCCAGCTCCACCTGGAGTGCCGTGGGCGGCGCCGGCGTGGAGGTGTCGCCTGCGTTGTCGACGCCGCTGGGAGCAACGTTGAGCACCGAATCCAGGTAGACGCGCCGCTGGTTGTCCTGATCGATGGCCGCGCTGTTATTTTGCATCTCGCCCTGCAACATGGCGATGGTGCTCAGGTTGGCCTGCGTCTGCTCCGGAAGGCTGCTGAGATGGGCGCTTTTGAACGCCTGGATTTTCGCCCGCTCGGCCGCCAGCTGCTGCGCCGCCTGTTGCACCTGCGCGGTCAGGAAGGCGTGGGTGCCGAGCGCCAGCGCCCGCTGGTCCCGCTGGTTCTCGGTCAGGAAAAGATGGGCAATGCCCGCCGTCGCCTGTTGTGCCTGGTGCGGGGTGGGACCGATGAAGGAGATCATGAATGCCCCGGCGCCGTCCGGGCCTATGCTCGAGTCCGGAGCGAGATTGACCGAGATGTTGCTGCGCATAGCGGCGATCAACCGCGCCGGCTTGGCGTGCGCCTTCCGCATGGCCGGATACAGATCCAGGCGGTCAATGATTTGAAGAAAACCGTTGCCGCTCATAATCTTGAGCCCGATGCGACTCAGCCGGTTCATGACGTCGCTGGTGGAAGGCCTGACATAGAGGGCGGGGACCTTCTGCGGCACCACCAGGATCGTGGTGGTCGACCGATAGCTGCGCGGCACCCTCGGCGAGAGCCCGATGCCGAGCCCGGCGACGATTACAAACGGTACGATCAGCCAGTACTTGCGGCGCCGGATCACGGCCACAAAGTCGCCGATCGAGGATGGGGGTTTCCGTTCCATTACTGCACACCTCCCTGGGTGGTGGTATTGCCGAGATTGAATCGAACGCCTCCGCCAAACTGGCTGCGGGTGAATCCGGAATTTGACTGTGCGGAGCTGCCCGACGAATTGTCAGAAAAGTTTTCCGAGCTCACCGAGTACAGCGCATAAAACTGCAGGCGGGGCTGGAACTGATAGGAAAGCTGCGCCGAGCCGCCGCCGACATGGCCGCTGTAAGTGTTGCTTCCGGACTGCATGGAATAACCGGCCGCGCCGGCAAAGATCCAGTGGACGGTCAGCGGTACATTGGCATTGAAGTTGAACGAGTTGCCCACGGTTGCCGGGGTCAGCAGATTGATCAGGAATGCCCGGCTGTATCCGGCGGAAAGTTGAGAGTGGCGGATCAAATGGCCCACACCCGCGTTGGCTGCGTAACTGGTCTCCTGGATGCCGCCGAACTGCGAACTGGAACCCTGCACAAACAGCGGGCCGGCACCCGCTGTTGCCGACCAGGTCGCATTCAGTTGACGTGTGTAGGTGGCCATCACCGTCTCCGCCGCCAGGTGTCCACTGGGACGAATGCCATAGATGTAGATCGGTGTGATCTCGATGCCAATCGTGTCGCGCGGAGACCATTGCGTGCCCAACTGCAGGTCGCCTCCGCTGGCGAGGAGCCGCTGAGAGAAATTCCCGTTGGCGCCGGCCACGTTGGACGGGGCCTCCAGAAAGAAGCCGCTGGTCAGGGTACCGGTTGCCGTCCATTTTGCACTCAACAGATAGCGATAAGTGATGTTGGTGGCCACATTGGTGATCTCAAAGCTGTCTTCCCGCAGCTCGGAACCCAGAGTGGGGACGACAATCCCCACGCCGCCGATGGCCAGAGACTGGGGAACGTACTGATTCAGACTCAAATAGCGAGCGGCCGTCGCGTCCCAGGCAACGCCGGAGCGTTGGCTGATGGCATGGGTCAAACTCTGATAGAAAGTCTGGCCGAAGTTGTTGATATCGGGATATTGCGGATACACGTTGTACTGCGGCTCGTAGAGCACATAGTAGCGGGTGCGCTGCGTGCGCAACTGCAATCCGGCGCTGGCGGTAAACTGCGCGAAACCGGCGGTCGTCTGGTTGGTCGAGGTGCCGAGAAAGTTCGTTTCCGCTCCGCCCATCGCTGAGAGTCCCAGACCGAATCGATTGAAGGAGGCATTCTCCGCAGTGGTGGCGTTCACGCCCTGGTTCAGGGTCAGATCGGTCCCGAGCATCTGCCCGGCCAGCGGCTGATCCGCCGGACTGGTGTCTCCGGTGGGCCAGGTGGCCGCGGGCACCGCCTGCGCCCGGGCCGGCTGAGAGAACGCCGGCAATAGGCAAAGCGCCACCCCGACCAGGCCAGCCGCGGAGACGGCGCGCCGGAGCTTTGTCGGGATACCTTTCAACAATGGCCGAGAAGCGATCACGGAACCACCAGCGTGTCACGGTTCTGGAGCAGGATGTCGTGGCTGCCGCGCTTGCCCTTCAGCACGTCTTTGTAGTGGATGCGGATGCGCTGCTGCTGCCCGTTCGACAGCGTCCGCAGAATGTAAATCTTGTTCGCTTTGGCAAACTCTCTCAGTCCACCGGCGGTCGCGATCGCATCGATGACGCTGATCGGAGGAACGAAAGGATACGCACCGGGGCGCATCACCTGACCCAGGACGTTGAAACGCTGGCTGCGAATCTGCACGACGATCACGCTCACATCGGGTTGGTTGAGGTACTTGGCGAAGTGGGACTGCAACTCGTGCTGCAGCTCGGTGGGGGTCAGGCCGACGGCCTGCACGTCGCCGATCAGCGGCAGGGAGATTTTTCCGTCCGGGCGCACCGCAACCTGGCGGGAGACTTCGGGCTCATGCCAGACGTTAATCGCCAGCACGTCGTCGGCGCCGACTCGGTAGTTGGCGCCGGGCGCGGGAGCAATATCGCTGTCGGAACGCAACGTCGCGTTGCCGGAGCTGGAGCCGAAGGAGGCGCCGATTGGGGCGGCGGGCTGGCTCACGGGGGCGCCGAAGGCTGGCTGCGAGCTGGAGCCCGACGGGGCGGTCGAATCCGTCTGCGCCCGCATCGAACCGAACGCAAAAATGAGGACAACCATCAGAATCCAGGAACGACCCAGCACTGCATTTCCATTCAGCATTTAGTTCTCCTCGGGGGACGATGGAACGGAGTTGGCCTGGCGCAGCCGCGGCAATCCCGCGTCCTTGATCTTGTAGAGCAGCGCGCGGTAGCTGATATCGAGCGACTGGGCGGTTTTGCGGCGGTTCCAGCGGTGCTCGTTGAGCGCCCGCAGGATGATCTGCCGCTCGAGAATCCGCACTGCCCGCTGGGTCTGAATGCGCAGCGGAAGGCGGGCGTCGGGGACAAAGGGCGCGGTCTCCGCCGTGTCGCGCTCGTTCAGCGCCTCGACAATGGCCTCCTCGGTCCCCAGCACCACGTAGCGCTTGACCAGATTTTCCAGCTCCCGCACATTGCCCGGCCAGTGATAGGCCTCCAGCAGCCGAAGAACGGACTTCGAAAGCGGCTCGATGGTGCGGCAAAACTTGAGCTCGTAATGGCGCAGAAAGTGGGTCAGCAGCATGGGAACGTCTTCTCTGTGGTCGCGCAGGGCGGGCAGCTCGATCGAGACGACATTGATGCGGTAGAAAAGGTCGGAACGGAAGCGGCCGGCCTCCATGTCGGCGCGCAGGTTGCGATGGGTGGCGCAGATCAACCAGATGTCGACGGCGCGTTCTTCTTCGCCTCCCAGGCGGCTGTAGCGAAAATCCTGCAATACCTGCAGCAGCTTGGCCTGGACGGTCACATCCAGATCGCCGATTTCATCGAGGAAGAGGGTGCCGTTCTGCGCCTGCTCCACTTTGCCGCTGCGGGCGCGGTTGGCTCCGGTGAAGGCGCCCTGTTCGCATCCGAACAGTTCGCTCTCGATCAGGGTGTGGGGCAGCGACGGGCAGTTGACTTGGACCAGCGCCCGGTCGCGCCGGGAGGAGAGCAGGTGCAGGTTCTGAGCCACGATGTTCTTCCCGGTGCCACTTTCCCCGGTGATGAGAACCGGCATTCCGGCCGAGGCAGCCTGCTCCACCTGGCGGCGAACCGCCACCATGGAAGCGGAGTTTCCCAAAAGCACAGGCATCGAGGACATTGAAGAGAGAGACGAAGGCAATAGTTGCATAGAATTTCCCACTCGTGTTTGTTCTATGCACGTAGGAAACCAAACAGCACCTGGAGCGAGGCGCGAATTCCAATTTTCCGCCGTTGCTGCGACCGCTCAATCGATATGAGGGCGTTGGATAAGCCTGTTGAGGTTGGGAGGCTCCATTCCAGGTGCCATTCCGGGCGACGTTACAACAGGGCTCGTCCAGATGGGGAGCTGTGGGGCGAGAACCTGCCCGGTTCGATTCCCGCCGGGATGGGAAGTTCCATTCGCAGTGGGTAAAACTTTTCACACGGCTCGGTGGGCAACGCGAACAAGCTGCGCGGGGCCCCGGAAAGAGAAGATTTGTGAGCGGACGTAGCCCAGCGGTACCCTTCAGTCGGTTACTAAAAGTTTGTTGCCAACCTGGATTTGAACAGGCAAAATCTATTTCAGGGTTGCACAGCTAGAATCCTTGTGCAGCCGAATGCAGATTGTTAACAGCACCGGCGGTAGAGATGAGTTTCCTAAGCTTCCGGGCTGCAGTATCGATTGCAACGTGGAACCGCGGTTGATGGAGCGGGCAGTTTTTCACGAGACACGACATCCGTATAGAGTCGGTTGTCGTAGTTGTAGTGAAAGTGCCGCAAAAGTTCCCCGGATTGTTTTCTTGAACTCCATTATTTTGGCTCCTTACTGGCTCCAATTGTTGCACTTACTGTTGTCTGGGCTCTCGAGTTTGAATCCTGCCAAATGCGGCGCTCCTGCTGCCGCGTTTCCGCCCAGGCTGAAGGCTCATGCGGATTGTGTTTTGATCGCATGAAAATTTATGGTCTCTTGTGGGCGGTGTCTGTGACTCAAAGATTGCGGGTTGTTCTGGTCGAGGATGAAGTTCAGGTGCGTAGCTATATCCAGAGTCTGCTGGAGTCTCTGGGCTGCGGCGTGGATGCGCTGGAACGGCTGAATGCCGAGGAGGCGTATAGCGCCGCCCTCCACGCCGACCTGCTGCTGATGGACACCACCCTGCTCGGTATCGACATGATCTCCCTGCTGCCGAAGCTGCGCCAGGCGAGGCCGGAGCTGAGCGTGGTTCTGCTGCTACCGGCCAACAATCAAACGGGTTTTCTAGCCGCCGCCCGCGAGGGTGTGTACGATGTGCTGCCCAAGCCCTTTCTGAAACATCAGCTGGAGGCGATTCTCCGCCGCGTGGAGGACCGGGTATCGAGCGCCGAGGCGCGCTCGGCGGCCAGTACCATCATCCGCGAAGATCTGGGCAACGGGACGTTTTTCCTGGCCGCGACACCGGCCATGAAGAAAATCTACGACCAGGCCGCCGCCATTGCCCACGCCGACATTCCGGTTCTGATCACCGGCGAGAGTGGGGTGGGCAAAGAGGTGGTGGCCCGCCTGATCCACCGGCTGTCGCGCCGCTCGCATGAGGAGTGGCTCAAGATCAACTGCGCCGCCCTGCCGGTCGATCTTCTTGAAAGCGAATTGTTCGGCTATGAGGCAGGAGCCTTCACCGGCGCGATGAAGTCCAAGCCGGGCAAGTTCGAGATGTGCGACAAGGGCACTCTGCTGCTCGATGAGATCGGCGAGATGAGCCCGCAACTGCAGGCCAAACTGCTGCACGTACTGCAGGACGGGACCTTCTCCCGCCTGGGCGGCCGGGGCGAAAAACAGACCAGCGCGCGCATTCTGGCCGCCACCAACATCGACATCCAGAAGGCGCTGTTGGAAAAAACCTTCCGCGAAGACCTTTACTACCGCCTGAGCACGTTCGTGCTGCATATTCCGCCGCTGCGCGAGCGCCGGGAGGAAATCCCCTACGTGCTGTCGCAAATGTCTGAGCAACTGGCGATTGCTCACGGTCTGGAGCCGGTCAGCTTCTCCCCGCGGATGATTGCCGCCTGCGTCGCCTATCACTGGCCGGGAAATCTGCGGGAATTGGGCAACTTCGTCAAACGGTATCTGGTGATCCGGGAGGAATCCTCGGCGCTGGCCGATCTGGAGTCGAAGATGCCGGAGTATTCCACGCCGCCGATGGCGAGCGCGGTCACGGCAACCAGCAGTCCCGATCTGAAATCGATGGTGCGCGGGCTGAAGGACCAGGCGGAAATGCAGGCCATCCGGGAGACGCTGGCGGAGACCAAGTGGAACCGCCGTATCGCCGCCACGCGCCTGAATATCAGCTACAAGGCGCTGCTGTACAAAATTCGTCAGTACAACCTGTCCGCGCCGGCGCAGTCCGCATAGCGCAGTCACCTGAAGAGCTTGCATCTTTTCGAATTGCCCAATTTCCGACTTGACGTCTTTTTCTTGAGGAGAAACCCTAATGCTGCATCCCGTTGTCGTTCACTTGAAGGATTCCCGCGTGCTGCGCGGGTACTATCGGACCTCGGAGTCGACCATCAGTCCCAGCGTGGTGCCGGGAGATCTGCCCACCAGCATGCTCATCGAACCCGCGGACGGGGGCGAAGCGAACTCGCTCACCCTGGAAGACGCCAAGGCGGTGTTCTTCGTGCACAACTTTGCCGGCAGCCCGGCCCAGCGGGATGTCCGGTTCTTCGATTCTGTCTCCATCCATCCCTACCTCTGGGTGCGCATGACGTTTCTGGACGGCGAGATCATGGAAGGCCGAATCACGAACAATATGGATTTGCTGACGGAAAGGGCCTTCCGCCTTTTCCCTGTCGACGAGCTGACCAACAACCGCTGCCTGTTCGTTCCCAAGGGCTCGCTGCGCAGCTTCCAGATCATCGGAATGCTGGAAGAACAGTCACGGCAGCTCGAAGTGGCATAACCGCCAGGCGCCGCTTTCCCGGGCCCGATCGACGGAGCTTTCCGCCGCTTCCAGCATCGTATCTCCCCGCATCGCACCTATCTGGCCAGCCAATGCGCCGCCTCGGCACGTTGGCTGTTTTCGTTCCCCATCCCTTTTCCCTTCCCTCTTGACAATGGACAGCCCTCTGCCTCAATCCGGATGGCATAGGGAAAGTGGACGCCACGATCCCACGTCCAAGTGCAAACTATTGCGCATAAATCGAGCCGATCTGTTCGGCAGACGGAAAACCGCGCAGAAGACGGGCAGTTGCGCATGGACCGGCGCATCTTTGGTTTGGTCACAGAGTTGCATTGAAGCTGGGTGAGCGCTTTCATCAGCGCAAAAGTTTGAAGGGATCTTATGGATCGCGATGCATTGTTGCCCCGGGGAAGGTCTGCTGTGGTGATTGTTGTCGTTGGCCTGGTGGCTGTGACGTTCAATCTGATTTTTGCCCGCACGCTGCATCTGGAACCGGTGGGGGTCCTTGGCTTCGGATTGTTTTGCCTCGGATATGGAGCGATCGTGGCTTCCCGATCCCGGTCTCAGGAACAGGAAGCATCCGCTGTCGGCAAACGACATTTCCCGCCGCGGGAAGAATACGGCAGCCGGGTCGGTCGCAACCCGGGCCCGCAGAGATTCGACCTTCCGCGGGTTGCCGCCCGCCCCTGCCATGCCCTCACCATCGATCTTGAAGATTACTTCCACACCGAAGTCGCTTCCCAGGGCGTTTCCTTCACCGACTGGGAGCAGCAGCCGTCGCGGATTGAAGCCAGCACCCACCGCCTTATCGACCTGCTGGAGCACAATCAGACGAGGGCGACATTCTTCGTCCTGGGATGGGTGGCGAAGCGTTATCCATGGTTGGTCCGGGAAATTCATCAGCGCGGGCACGAAGTTGGATGCCACAGTCTGGACCATCGGCTGGTCTGCCGGATGAAAGCAGCCGAATTTGAGGCGACCACCCGGCAGGCCAAGGACTTGATCGAATCGATCGTCCAGGAGCCGGTGCTGGGATATCGCGCGCCCTGTTTTTCGATTACACCCGGGTGCGAATGGGCGTTCGATTCCCTGGCCGAACTCGGGTTCACCTACGATTCGAGCGTACATCCGGTGCGCCACCCGCTGTATGGAAATCCCAACGCGCCGCGCGGCGCCTATTCTGTTGCCGAGGGCCGGCTGCTGGAGATTCCCATTGCCACCTGGAAAATCGCGGGACGCAACCTTTCCGTAGGGGGAGGGGCGTATCTGCGGCTGCTGCCCTACCAGTACATTCATCGCGGGCTGGTGGCGTGGGAGAAACAGATGCAGACCCCGGCGATGCTCTATCTGCACCCCTGGGAAATCGACCCGTACCAGCCGTACATTCGTCTGCCGCTGCAATCGAAGATCCGGCAGACCTGGGGAACTACCACCATGGAAACCAAACTGCAACGGCTTCTGGCCCACTTCAGCTTCGCTCCCGTCCGCGAAGTCCACCGACACGTTCTGGAACACAAGGGAGCGCAAGCAGCGAAGCGGGCGTTTGAACAAGCCGACACGGTCGCCCAGGTGGCCGGATGAGGGACAACGGCATGGGCTTCTCCGCTCGACTTGCTTCCGACGCCGCCACGGGATTCATCCGCAACGTGGTCCATCCTCTGTGGGCCCGGCGCAGTCACCCGGCCTATTTCCGGTATCTGCGGGAATTTGAGCGGAACCAGTATCTCGATTCCAGTGAGCTGCGCGCCCTGCAGATGCGCCGGCTGCGGGAGCAGTTGCTGCATGCGTATCGCTATGTCCCGTTCTACCAGCACAGAATGACACAGGCGGGGCTGACGCCGCTCGACATCCAGACACATGAGGATCTGCGGCTGCTGCCGGTATTGACCAAGCGCGACATGCAGGACCAGCAAGACCTGCTGATCGCCCGCAACGTTCCCGCCTCCAAGCGGCAGCGCAACCAGACCGGCGGCTCGACCGGCAGCCCGCTCCAGTTCTACGTGGATCACGAGCGCAACGACTCGCGGATGGCCAGCACCGTGCGGCACAATCGCTGGGCGGGACTCCGCCCTGGCGACTGGCACGCCATGGTGTGGGGCTCAACCTTCGACATCGGGGAGAAGCCCGATCCTAACCCCCGCTGGCGGCAGAAGTTCTTGTATCGCAACCTGACCCTGCACACGGCAGCGATCAGCGAAGGCGCGATGGAGGACTACTTAGCGGTTCTGCGCAAGTACAGGCCGCGGCACATGCTGGCCTATGCACAGTCCGCGGCCCTGTTCGCGGAATTTTGCCTGGCCAACAACGTTCGCGACATCCAATTCGAATCCATCATCGTCAGCGCGGAGATGCTGCTACCGGGCAAGCGCCAGATCATCGAAGAAGCCTTCGGCGGCAAGGTCTTCAACCGCTACGGCTGCCGCGAAGTGAGCGTGATCGCCAGCGAATGCGAGTACCACACCGGCCTGCACGTGAATGCAGACGCGCTGCTGGTCGAAGTGGAACCGGCTCCCGGTCTGCCGCCCGGCATGGGCAAAGTCCTGGTGACGGACCTGCTGAATCGATCGATGCCGTTGATCCGCTACGAGATCGGCGACCTGGCGAGTCTCGACTCTCCAGCTTCCTGCTCCTGCGGGCGAACCCTGCCGATGATCGGCAACATCCAGGGCCGCACCTCTGACTTTCTTAAGCTGGCAAACGGTCGCATGATTGGAGGCCCATCCCTGGCGCTGCTGGCCGCCGATATGCGGGAGGTGCGCCAGGTGCAGTTCCTGCAGTCCAATCCCCGGCATGTGATCCTGAAAGTTGTCGCCGGCCACGGTTACAGTGCGGGAACCGAAGAGGAACTCCGGCGCCGCCTGCAGCCGTACCTGGAAGGCGGCAGCAGCCTCACCATTGTGACTGCGGATTCCATCCCTTCGGAATCCTCAGGAAAATATCGATTCGTAAAAAAGATTGACGAGGCCGTGGAAATCAGCATCGCAAACTAGAAAGGAAAATTGGATATGAGCTGGATTTACACCCATTTCGTTTTGCCGTTGATCGAGCCCGACCGCTGCGCCGGACTGGGCGGCCGGCTGCGGACCATCCGCCGGTTTGAACGCCTGCCGGAAAAAGCGCAGCGCGCGGAGCAGCAGGAGCGTCTGCAGCGGCTGCTGCAGCACGCCTACCAGACCGTGCCGTACTACCGCCAGCAATTCGATAAGGCGGGATTCCGCCCATCCGAAGCTCGCATCGACCGCCCCTTGCCGCTGCCGGCTTTAACCTGGGAAGATCTGCGGACTGCCTCTTACTCACTGCGGTCGAGCGCCTACAAACCCGGAAATCGACGGGTGGCGGCCAGCAGCGGCAATACGCGCGTACCCATCCGCTTCCATCGCGATGCGGCTGCCATCCGCGACAAGATCGCCGTGAAGCTGACGCTCGACGCCTGGTCCGGATATGAGCCGGGCGACTCCACTATGATGCTGTGGGGCGCCAGTGCCAGTCCAACGCGGGAGTCGAACTGGCGCTGGCGCATCCATGAAGGCGTGTTCATGCGCCAATCTCCGCTGCCCCGCGGCATTCCGGGACAGGACGCCCTGGAGCGGTTGCGCTGGCGCTATGAAAAACAGCGGCCTCGTGTGCTGTACGGCCTCTCCTCGGTGCTGGCCTCGTTCGCGGCCTACATCCAGGAGCGCGGAACCCGACATCGGCCGCAGGTGGTGATTGCGACCGGCGAAGTGTTGAGCGGGCCCAACCGACGCCTGCTGGAATCAGTCTTCGGCACGATCCCGTTCCTTTACTACGGACGGCGCGATGTGGGCATGATCGCCGCCGAGTGTCGCGAGCACGAAGGGCTGCACTTTCATCCCTGGGGATCGTTTGTCGAGTTCGATCCCATCGGCGAGTCGCGGGATGGCATGGTGTATCGCCTGCTGGTGACGGACCTGTTGAACTACGCGCAGCCTTTCATCCGCTACGATACGGGCGACTGCGTTACCCTGGCACAGCAGAAATGCAGCTGCGGGAGCTGGTTCCCGATGATCGATCAGGTGGTGGGGCGCTCCTCGAACGGCGCCGTGCAACCCAACGGCAGCGTGGTGCCGATTACCGCTCTGGGGGATCTGAAGAGTCCGCTGAAACGGCCTTTTCGCGCGGCTGCCCCTATGCGATCGGCGCGGAAGCCCTCCGGGAACCATCTTCCGCTGCGTGATAGTGGCACAGGCCGCAGCAAATCGGCATGAACGAATCGAAAATCCGCGGAACCGGCCCCGGGGTACCGCCCGGAACAGCCGGAGAGCTCCGCTTGTCTACACGGGGTAGTCGATGAGTTGGTTACACACCCACCTGATCTTGCCGCTGGCCGAGCCGGAGCGTCACGCCGGACTTCCCGGCCGACTGCGAGCCATCCGGCGTTTTGAAGCTCTGCCGGAGGCGGCACAGCGCGAGGAACAGCAGCAGCGCCTGCGGCGAATTCTGCAGCACGCCTACGATACGGTGCCCTTCTATCGCCAACGGTTCGACGCAGCTGGATTCTCCCCATCCGACGCGCGCACCGATCATCCGCTTCCATTGCCCGTCATCCAGCGAGACGATCTCCGGAACGCGGGCGATGCGCTGCTGTCGAGCGCATTCCCGAAAGAAGCCCTGCGCCGGGCCGCGAGCAGCGGAACCACCAGCACGCCCATCCAGTTTTATCGCGATGTCGAAGGGACCCGCAATAAGGTCGCGCTCCAACTCCAGCTCGATTCATGGGCCGGGTACGATGCGGGGGACTCGGTGCTGATGCTATGGGGGGCGCACCGGGACCTTGCCATGGAACCGGGCTGGCGCTGGAGAACTTATGAACAAACGTTGATGCGTCGCATTCCGGCTCCTAGCGGAATGATCAACGATGAAATCCTCGAACGATTCCGTGAGCGTTACGAACGGCACAAGCCCAAGGTGCTGTACGCTTATTCGACGGTGCTGGCTGCGTTCGCCGCGTATCTAGCCAAACGAGGGATGAAACATCGGCCAAAGATAACGATTGCAACCGCCGAGGTGATGAACCCTGAGAACCGGCAATTGACAGAGTCTGTCTTCGGCGTTCCCGTGACCATGCACTACGGCAGCCGGGAAGTGGGAATGATCGCCTCAGAATGTTCCGCGCATGCGGGTCTGCATTTCCATCCCTGGTCCTCGTATATCGAATTCGATCCAATCGGCGAGACTCCGGACGGACCGGCCTACCGCCTGCTGATTACGGATTTGCTGAACTATGGGCAGCCTTTCATCCGTTACGACACGGGAGACTGCGTCACCCTGGGGCGGCAGAAATGCAGTTGTGGGCGATGGTTTCCCCTGGTTGAAAAGATTTTGGGACGAGTGTGCGAGGGCATCGTTCTAGCCGATGGCGGCATCGTTCCGGGAATTACCCTGGGGACGCAAATGGCCCAGATGGGACACACATTTCAATCGATCGCCCAAGTGCAATTCGTACAGAAGAGTCTCCATCATATTCACCTGCGTTACACAGTCAAGCAGGACAACGCAGCCAGGCAGCCGGAACTTGATTCCATTTGCACCTCCATCAGCGCACTGATGACGCAACCGATGCAGTGGTCGCTCGAACAAGTACCCGATATCCCGCGCGAACGTTCTGGAAAGATCCGGCTGTGCATTTCCGAAGTCTCCGCACCGGATTCGGCCTTCGCGAATTCATTGCTGACACGGGAGAAGCCGGAAGCCGCCGTCCATACAGCCAGCGAGTCGAGTTCACCGCTTTCAATTCGATTGTGAAGACATTTCCATGAGGTTCCGAATTCCGTGCAGACCACAACGGTATCGGTTGTAATCCCCGCGTATAACGCTGCCTCTCTGCTCGATCGCTGCCTGGACAGCGTGGTTCGACAGACCGTTCCCGTGCGGGAAATCTGGGTGGTGAACGACGGCTCGACGGACGCAACCGGAGAGATCGTCGAGGCGTGGCAGAACCGGGACAGCAGGATTCATGGCATCCATCAGGCAAACCAGGGCCTTGCCGGGGCACGCAATACAGGAATTGCCGCCTCCACCTCGGATTGGGTCGCGTTTCTCGATCACGACGACATGTGGATGCCCGACAAGATTGAACGCATGCTGGCCGCCCGGGAACGCGATTCGGAAGCCGCGATCCTCTATCACGATGCTGTCCGTCCAGACGGCACCCGCTATCTGGAAGGAAAGGGAGCGGCGGAAGGAAATATTTTCGACAGGTTGCTGCGTTCGTACTTCATCCTCCCTTCCACAGCGATGGTGCGGCGCGACGTGCTCATGGCTGCGGGCATGTTCGATGTCCGCAGAAGACGCGCGGAAGATTACGACTTATTTCTAAGGCTAAGTCCGCGGTGTAGATTTTTGCTCCTGAACGAACCGCTGGCGTATTATGAGCAGCAGCCGACCAGCCTCACCCGGAATTCTCTGGCCATGATCGAAGCCCAGATTTCTATCTTTGAACAGCTCGTTACCGGCGAACTCGTCGGGCGGCTGACGCCCCGGCAGCACAGGTTGGCTTCTCGCAAGCTGGCGGGCCTGTATTACGAATGTTCCTACCATCTCCGCTCGGTTGATCGCGGAAAAAGCTGGCAGGCGCTGTTCCGTTCCTTACGGCTCCGGCCCATTTCCACCGCGACATGGAAACTCGCGCTGGGGAACGCGTGGCATAGCGGAGGGAGAACGCTCCATCACAGCAAGAAGGTTGCGCCTTGAAGAAGCTGCGGGGTGGATCGCTTCCCTGCCGCTGCCGTCCATTCGTGCGCACCGTTTTGAGTTCAATATCGCAACGAAAGCATGCCGATGAAGCAGACCGTCACAGCCATCATCACGACGTACAAAACGGCGCACTTGCTTCCGCGATGTGTGGAAAGCGTGCTCGCCCAGACGCATCCCGTGGACGAAATTCTGGTGGTCGACGATGCGTCCGGCGATGGCGCCGCTGAAGCGCTGGCCCCGTATGGAGATGCAGTAAGACTCATCGAGCGCACGGTCAACAGCGGCGCTCCCAGCGCCCCGCGCAACGACGGGATACGCGCGGCAACCGGAGAGTGGCTTGCGCTTCTGGATGCGGACGACCGCTGGCTTCCGGAAAAAATCGAGCGTCAACTGGCCACCGCCGAACAGCATACGAACGCCGGCCTTATCTACTGCGACTGCATTCAGGTGCTGCCGGACGGAACGCAGTTGAAGAACTACCATCACAACAAGAAACCGGTTTCGGGGCAGGTGCTCGACGCACTGATCGAGGATATCTTTATCCTTCCCTCCAGCGTCATGGTCCGCAAAAATGAGGTGACGGCAATAAACGGCTTCGATGAAGAAATTATCGGCGCCGAAGATTGCGATCTCTATTTCAGATTGAGCTTGAACAAGGTGGAATTCTGGCTGACCCCGGAGCCGCTTGTTCTATACGAACGCCAGCCCACTAGCCTCAGCCGCGATCATTTGAAAATGCTGCGGCATCAGAGTCGGGTATGGAGCAAGCTGTTGTCCGAAAATCTCACCGGAGAACAGAAAAAGCGCGTCCGGCATTACCTTGCCGGGGTTTATTGCGATCTGGCTTTTCGCCAGCGCGGCTCAAACTGGGGACGCAGCGTGAAAGATGCTTGCATGTACGTACGCTATGCTCCGCTCAAACCGGTTGCTTGGAAATTGCTCCTGGCGAATGCTTCCGGCTTGGCTCGATCCATGCCAGCAGAGAACTGAGTACAAGCAGCCCCTTGATCGCCATGAAAATTCCTTCCGTTCGTCCATCTCGCCTGGTTTCACATGTCCGCGCCGACGAGCCGCCTTTTTCTGAACTTTTTTTCGATCGACGCGCGGAGCATCAGCAGGGCGGCCATTACGGGAATCGTCCGCAACCGATATGCCCGTTCCAGCTTCGCTTTCGCCCTGTCGTACTCGCCTGTGGCCAGGTTTCCTTTGGCTCTGCCGATGCAAATCATGTATTCCACATTGCGAAGCAGGCGTTTCTTTTTATGAAACTGCGGGAAGGCGGAGATTTTCTCGACACAGCGCATCAAGGATTCGAATTGCGCCTCGGGCTGATACAGTGTCAACCGGCCGTGATGGAAGCGATAGGAGACCAGCGGCTGGGGCAGGAAGTAAATCGGGAAGCGGGAGGCTACCCGCATCCATAATAGCCAGTCTTCGCCGAACTGCCCGATGTCCTCGTCGAACCAGCCCACTTCGTCCAGGCACTTCCGGCGCAGCATGACTGTCGAGGTCTGAATCCAGTTGCCAAACAGCAGACGCTCCGCTACATCTCCGTTGCGGATGTCGTACATGGCGGCCTTGTTTTTGCCCATCGCCTTGTGGTCGGCGTCGAACCCCTGGATTTCAGTGGAAATCAGAGCGTACTCGGGATGAGCGTCGGCAAAGCGCAACTGCGTCTCCAGTTTCGCCGGTTCCCACAAATCGTCCGAGTCGAGGAAGCAGACGAATTCCCCCTGGGCGAGCCGAATGCCGGTGTTTCTTGCCGCCGCCACGCCTCGATTTTCCTGCGTCCGGTAATTGACCCGATCCAGATACGGCTCGATGCGGGCTGCGGTCTCATCCGTCGAGCCGTCGTCCACAACGATCACTTCAAAGCCGGTGTAAGTCTGAGCCAAAACACTTTCAATCGCCTCGACAACCAGGTCCTGCCGATTGTATGTGGGGATGACTACCGAAACGCGGGGCTTCGCCATTGTTTTCTCTACCGCAAGTTCCCTTTCCTGCGTTTTGCTTCGACCTCCAGATTCTATCGAAGGCAGCGAGGCGAAAGGCGGTCTGCCAGCGCGGGGCGCAGATATGCCGACGCGCCGTCCGCGTTGCGCCGGGTAACCGTAGCATACTGCTCGACGGCAGGGCTGCGCGGATAACTCCCAGCAAGCTCATTTCGGTTAGCGACTGAGCCGTTCTACCACTGCACCCCCGGATATAAGCTGGGCAGCCGATAGCCGCGATACAGGTTGCCGCCGGTTTGTTTCAAGTCCCAAACCGTCTGCGGGGTGCTCTGGTTGGTGACTTCAAAAATTTCCGAATTCTTGGCGGTGGGCAGTCCGCACAAGTCGTACTCGATGTTCCCGTTGGCCAGCATTTCGGAGTTTCCTCCGAAGAAGTTGTACAGGTTGGCAGGCAGAATCTGATGGAACTGGAGGGTCGCCGTCTTCGCAGTCTCGTCGATCTGAAGCACCGGAATGGTGCTGTAGAGACAGGGCGGGGCGCTTCCAGTTCCGCATGTCACCCCAGCGGGAAAGACGCGGAAGTCGCCGTTGTCCATCAGGGTCAGGCCGAATATACCGGATGAGTTCGACGTAGTGATGGAGGGCGCATGTTGTCCGTAGAACCAGTCGGCGGGGTTGTTATCGACGGCCCCGTTGTTCATCAGTTGAAAATCCCCTTGATATCCGAGCCGCCAGAGGATGCTTCCATTCCCAGCACCATTTTCATAATCCACTTTCACGACCCAGCTCTGGTGACGCATGGAGACCAGCAGGTTGCCGTCGGTCGGCGAGTAGACGATCGCGTTGGTATGGGTCCAGTCAGGGAATTGCGCCCCCTCCCGGTTCACGTCCAGTTGATCAAATTCGTTCCATACCCAAACCGGATTGAGGTTCGTATCGAGATCGACGATCACATCTCCCAACACCTCGGTGGGTGTGGTCTGACCGTTCAAGACAACTGATTTGAGGGTGTTGGCCAGAACCAGCCAGTGTCCGTTCGGCAGCACGGTAACATCGTGGTGGAAAACCTGCAGGGTAAGGTTCTGTGCAGCCGGCAAGTTTGAGGCAGCCAGCTCGGCGTTGAGCTGAGCCATGGTGATCTGCTTAATCGTGTTCCCGGCCAGGTCGAACTCGCGCACGACGTTGAGAGTCGTGGGAGACACGGGAGGGCTGAGCGGAGCAGTAGACGATGGCCCGGCCAAGGCAATGTAGTCGCCATTGCTCAATTGCTTGGGCGCATACCAGTTCGCACCATTTAACTGATCCGGGGGATTGTAGGTCCAGATGATGTCACCCGACAGGTCGGTTGCAATGATGCCTGCGCTTCCGTTGTTGAATGGATTCAGCATCTCGATGCCCCCTTGCGGGGTCTGGCCGGATGTGGTCATCGCGGCCGTCTGAGATTGCAGATTGGCTGGCAGGGCTCCGGTGGTGAAGGTGTGATCGGCATCGTTTGCGGTGATGCCGTTTTGCAGGGCGACGGTGGCGCGCATGTGGTACGCCGTGTTGGCCAGCATGCCGGCTACTTCAACGTTAACCGGTCCGCCTCCGCTCGGCGTCGGCACCGACCAGGTGTTCATTCCATAGCTGGTTGTCTGCCCGAAACTCACCGTCACCGTGCCGGCATAGGGCGGCGTAATCGTGTAGAGCGCCACCTGAGGATTCGCTGTCGCGGTTACCGTCCCTGCGGCCATGGCCGCGGAAACTCCGGTCAGGCTGACGGTCGCGGGGGTGTTGGCCGCCGCATCGCCGAAATTGAAGTTGATGGTCGCGGTCTGGGAGGCTGGCGCGGAGGGCGTCGTCGGGGTATAGCTCACCACAAGGTTGCAGCTGGCTCCAGCCACCAGTTGGGTTGAGCAGGACTGTCCGGAAACGAACGAATAGCTGGGATCGCCGGTCAGGGCCGGATTCAGCGCCAGCGAGTGGTTGCCCGTGTTGTTTACCGTTACAACTGTCTGCGAAATGGTGTTGCCGACCAGATTGTCGCCGAAGTCAAACGACGAGCCGCTCAAGGTAACCGTGGTCGTGATGGGTGGAACGCCATTGTTGGAACCGGAGTTTGAGCCGCTTCCGCAGCCTGCCAACATTAAGGGAAAAAACAGCCCTGCCAATAACCCCCAACACTGCTTCCGCATCGTTTCTCATGCCCCTGAATTATTTATCTCCGCTGCCACACCGCCGTCCATCGAGTGCAACAGAATGAGAGTTGCTTCAATGTACCATCGCAGGTGACTTTAGTTACTGCCGAGTTACCAATCGACATTGATTTTTTTGTAAAAGAGTGTTGCTGGACCGGGTTCCGGGCGGCTCCGATGCAACGGGATCGCAGGCTCGTCCGGCGATGGGAGCCTGCGGCAAACCGCGCTGACCGAAGCCGCCCGGTTCGGGCCAGATGAACGGGCGGCAATCTCCCGCGGGAAGATTGCCGCCGCATCCGCGTTTTGTTCTAGAAGCTTATGGAACTCATGAAGAAGATGCTGCGGTTGCCGGAGGTGCGGGGCGAGAAGAACCCGCTGGCGAGTGACTGGGATTTTCCAAAAAACGGTGAACCTAGAGTGCCGTTGGGAACGCCGAGGTTTGTGTGGTTGAGTAGGTTCGACGCAAACGCCGACAAGGTGAGGCTGTACTTGCGCGGTACCGCCGCGTCCAGCCTTCCCGGGCCGCCGCTGTTGCCGCTGAGCCCGCGGCCGCCGAGCCCGCCGTGATGCCCGTGGTAGCCGTGGCCGCCTTTAGCGTATTTCAGCTTGGGTCCGAAGCCGATCACTTTGCTGAGGCGCAGGTTCAGGCTGTAGTTCTTGGGACCGGTGCCGAAATCGTAGGGAATGATGTGCTGGCTGGTGCCGATCGGGTCCGCGTTTAGGCAGACGCCGTTGAAGGAAGTGTAGAGCGGTGCCGAGCCGGTCGTACAATCGGCCGGGCTGGCGAACGTAGGCCGAGAGTTGAATTGATTGTTGCCAACCAGGTCGCTGCCGGTGGTGATGTTGAACGGCGTGCCGGAGTCATAGACAAAAAAGGGCGCGATCGAAATCTGGTACGGCGCGATGTAGTCTGCCAGAATCAAAAAGCGGTTGTGGATGTCGAAGCCGGTGCGGCCGTAGTCTTGACCGGGATCGTGGGCATTGAAGGAGAAGCTGTTCGGACTGCTGGTGTCGCCCTTGGCGTTGCTATAGGTGTAGAAGCTGAAGACGCTGAACTTTTTTAGACTCGCCCGCATGGTGGCAATGATCTGGCTTTCGCGATAAACAGCGCCGGACTGGTATTGGTAGATGTTGGAGTCCGGCGGCGACAGCGGGGTGGTTGGATACATATTCGTCGCGCCGTCGAAATAGGGGGCGCTGGTGTTACTGGATAAATACTGATGGATGCCACGGCTGTATAGATAGGTGATGTTGCTGGTCACGTTTTTCGCGATCTGATGGTCGATTCCGATGGCCCCCTGCATGTCGAGCGCGGCATGCATATTGGGCGCGATGGTGTAGTAGGTCGCGCCGGACGCGGGAGTTCCTGGAGTCGGATCAGGCGGCTTGATGGCATTGCCCGGGCTGGTTTCGGCGTAGGAGGTCGGATCGGTAATGATGTAGATCTGCTGGTTGGACAACTCGCCGGGGGCAGGCAGGTTGTGGTGGATGGTGTTGATGATGTACGGCGTTCCGCCGGAGCCGTTGGGCACCGTGAAGCGCTCATAAAACCAGCCGTAACCGACGCGGAGAACATTCTTCGGCCGGCCGTGGTTCTTATTATCGAGCGCATAGGCAAGATAAAGCCGGGGCGCAAAGTCACTCTTGTCGTGGATCTCGTTCTGCGTCTCCCAGCGCAACCCGTAGCTGAAGGTGAGCTTGTTATTCACTGTCCAGTCGTCCTGGTAGAACAATGCGGCGTCGAACGGGATGGCGCGCGCCGTGTACTGGTTGTTGTTGACCACAGTCACCTGATATTTCTGCGGCGTCTTGGCCAGATAACTCGGCAGATCCTGGAAGATGTACGAGCCATTGGTGCCGGCGTCGGTGTAGTTGGCCGTGCGATAGGCGCGCAGCCGGGCACCGAAGGTGAGCCCATGTTTTCCCAAGGCTCCGGTGAAGTAGTCCTGGAATTCGTAGTCATCCTGATGTTCGCTCAAGGTGCCGGAACTGTTGCCGCCGTCAGTGAAGCTGCCACTCGCGCTTACACTCGGCAAAGTGAACAGGGGCGTCTGCCTGCTGTCCTTGCGGCGAATCTGCAAACGGATGCTGTCGACGAAGTTCTTGTTCAGCACGATGTCATCGCTGGCCTGGATCTTATTGTCCGTATAGTCCGTGTCGTATCCCTGTTCCGGCAGTGAAATTTCGCCGACGCCGGCATTGGTCGAAACCGAGCGGTACAGCGAATAGTTGATGGTCACGCTGTTCGATTTGCCAATTTGGAAGTCGAAGCGCGGGCTGATGTCTAGCCGCGAGTTGGGATTGTTGGCAGTCTCATTCAAAAACGTACCCTTCGGATTGGCCTGCGTGACGCTACCCGGATCGATGGCATCGATGATATTGACATCGTGATTCTGCCGATTGAAGACGTTCAAGAAGTAGGAGGAATTCTTCGTCATGGGGCCGCCGATGTTCCCGAACAGCGCGTAGGAGTAATAACCGGGTTCGGTGAGCGGCGACTGGCCGGCCTGCAAATTTGAGTTGAGAATCGGGTTTTGTGAGTTGAGCCCGGAGTAGTTCCCCATGACAAAAAGGTGGCCGTGGAGGTGTCCTGTACCCGCTTTGGTGAAGATTTCAATGCGCCCGTAGCCGAGCCGGTCGAACTCGGCGGAGAACGGATTTACGTTGACGCGGATTTCGCGAATGTCCTCTTTCGGCGGAATCTGGCCGCCGCTGAATCCGTCGATGTAAATCTGGCCGCCGTTCGGGCCGGCGGCCGGACCGGCCAGCGCCTGCAATTCGTTGGCCAGTTCATCGGGATCGTCGGAAAGCGCGTTCAGGTCTTTGCCCTTGATGACGACGGCGTTGGCGTTGTCGCTGGGGCTGGTGCTGATGGTGTTGCTCTCCGCGGTCACGTGAACCTGCTGCTGCTGGGTAGCGATCGACATGGAAATATTGAGATTCCGGTTCTGCCCCGGAGCAATGGCAATATCCTGCACCGAATACGGAGTGAACCCCTGGATGGTCGTGGTGACAGAATACTGTCCCGCAGCCAGGGAGCCGAACTTGTAATATCCGGTGCCGTTGCTGGTTGTCTGCATCGTTTTGCCACCGCCGGAAAGGACGACGGAGGCGCCGGGAATGATCGCGCCCGTGGGATCCTCCACCTGGCCGTGCAGACCGCCGGTGGACTGTTGCGCCAGCAGACTGGTGGCGCAGAAGGTGGAGAAAACCAGGTACACCAGAACACGCAGCAATGGATTACGCACAGACAAAATATTCCTTCTCGGTGGGGATTCAGAACCGTCTCTGAGAATAGAGACGCGCGGGGGGGCGAAAAAGCTTCAAAGCGAAGGCAAGAAATCGCGGAAAATTCAACCAACGGAAGTTGCCGGAGCGGAAATTCATATACCGGGAAACGCTACGGGAACCGTCATCGCCCGCAGCGAGATCCGGAAGGAAACCGCAGGCCCTCTGCTCCGGCTGCCCACCCCAGCGACGAAGACATGTCGCCGGGGACCCCGGCTGCCCACCCCAGCGACGAAGACATGTCGCCGGGGACCCCGGCTGCGCTCCGGTCGAGATGACAACCTTACGCAACAAATCAAGGACTCAGGAGACTACCTATGTTCGGCGCGCTGCATGATCTCCGCCAGCAAATGCAGCAGACGCCATTTATCGGCAAGGTTCGATGGCCGTTGCGTGGTGCCGACATGGGCGATCAGGGGGCTAATTAGCAGCTCTTTCAGTGTGCCCCGCGGCAGGTCTTGCGCCAGCCACTCGGATTCTGCGAAGGGGATGATGTTGTCGCCGCGGCCGTGCAGCAGGTACACCGGCGCGCGCAAGCCGGACAGACGGCCGTGCGGAGAAATCGCGGCCATCTCCGCCGCATGCCCTTTGTCGGAACGGAAGAGCGGTTGGTCGGCATGCGCCAGAATGCGCGCGTATTCCGCCTTCTGCCCTGGCGTCAATGTTGCGGCCAGCCGTCGCTCCAGCGCGGGATCGTTATACAGCCGCGCGCGCAGGACGGCACGAATCGCCGTGGTGTCGGCGGGCTCGGTGAAGTCTTCCAGATGCTCGTATTCGAGAATCCAGGGGCCGTAGTTATTGGGCGTTTCCCGCTCAATGTTTCCATCCGGCAGAGGATCGGCGTCGGTGACATAGAAGGTGGCCACGCGAAACAGGTTGTCGTACGCGCCCACGGCGAAGACGAAGGAGACTTCGCTGGCGTAGGGCGGTTCAGCGGCGGCCATCAGCGCCAGGCTGCCGGAGAAGCTGAGCCCCATGAGACCCACGCGGTGCCCGGTGGCGCGGGCAAGCCACTCGACGGCGTCGCCGACGGCCGCGATGTCGCCGGGATCGATGCGATAGTCGCGGCTGTCGGGCAGCTCCGGGGTGAGCACCCGCAGGCCGCAGGCGGCCAGCGAGCGGGCGAAGGCAATGAGGCGAGGCTCATTCATGCCCAGATAGGTGATGCCCGGCACCAGCACAAGTCCGGGTGCGTCGGGCCGCTGGACCGGGGTATAGAGGCGGGCACGGACAAGACCGGCAACCGACGGAATGACCAGGGTGCGCGTGGTGAGCGGCATGGCGGCGATGGGGCGCAGCAGCCGCGGAACCGGACGGCCGTTCAACTGATCGAGGACGGCCGCGGCCTGCAAATGTGCGCGCGTCTTCGGCCAGAAGAGGATCAGCAGAAACAGCAGAGCGCAAAAAAGGACGAGGAACCACAAGAAAAAATTGCCGATGGCTCGTGACGGATTTCTGGAGCGCGGCGAAACATTCACTTCTTCAGTTGTACCAAACCGGGGGGGAGTGAAGCGGTGTGGCCCTCCTGCTATATCTCCAGAATCACCGGCATGATCAGCGGGCGGCGGCTGGTATGTTTCTGGATATAGCGCTTCAGGTCCTGACGAATTTTCTCTTTGATCACGCCGTAGTCGGCTTTTTCTTCCGCGCTCGATGCTTCCAGCGTGGCGCCGACCACTTGCCTCGCCTGATCGATCAGCGCTTCCTCGCCGGCGGCAAATCCGCGGGTCACAATCTCCGGCATGCTTTCGACGCGGCCTGTGGTCTGGTTGATGGCGAGAATCGGCAGAACGATGCCGCCTTCGCTGATATGGCGGCGGTCGCGCATCACCACATCCTCGACCACGCCGGCGGTCGAGCCGGCGTCGATGCAGACGCGTCCGACCGGCACCTTGCCGCTCTTGCGGGCGGAGTCGCGGGTCAGCTCCAGCACATCGCCGTTTTCCAGCAGATGAATTTGCTGAACCACGCCGAGTTCGCGGGCCAGCTCCGCGTGCAGCTTGAGATGGCGATAGTCGCCGTGCAGCGGAACGAAAAATTTCGGTTTCAGCAGATGCAGGATCAGACGCAGCTCGTCCTGGCTGGCATGGCCGCTGACGTGAATCAATCCGGCGGTGCCATCGTCGTAGATCACGTGAGCATCGCGGCGGTAGAGATGATCGATCATGCGAAAGATGCTGGTTTCATTGCCGGGAATCACGCGCGAGCTGAGCACGACGGTGTCGCCGGGCTCGATCTTCGCCTGGCGATGGTTGTCGACCGCGGCGCGGGTCAGCGCCGACATGGGTTCGCCCTGGGTGCCGCTGATGATGCAGCAGACCCTTTCCGGCGCGTAATCCTTGATCTGTCCCGGAGCGATCAACTGGCTGTCGGGAACGTCGAGATAATTGAAGTCCTGCGCGATCTCGAACGAGTTCTGCATGGAGCGGCCGAGGATGGCGATCTTGCGGCCGTGCGCCGCAGCCAGTTCGCTGGCGATGCGAAGGCGGTGGATCGAGGAGGAAAAACAACTGAAGAACAGACGCTGCTTGGTCCGGGCGAAGACCTCATCGAGCGCCGGCTTGACCGCCCGTTCGCTGGGAGTGTGGCCTCGGCGGTCGACGTTGGTCGAGTCCTGCAGCAGGGCGAGCACGCCGCGCTTGCCGTACTCGGCGAAGGCAGTCAGGTCGAAGGGCCTTCCGTCGGGAGGCGTCAGGTCGATCTTGAAGTCGCCGGTATGAATGACGAGTCCGGCCGGAGTTTCGATGGCGAGGGCGACGCAGTCCACCAGGCTGTGGGTGACGCGGATGGGCGTGATCTTGAAGATGCCGAGGGAAAACTCCTCGCCGGCGATCATCTCGATCATCTCTGTTTCTTCGAGCAGTTCGTGCTCTTCGAGTTTGCCTTCGACATAGGCGAGGGTGAACTCGGTACCGTAGACCGGCACCTGCAGCTCCGACAGAATCCACGGCAGCCCGCCGATGTGGTCTTCGTGGCCGTGCGTGAGCACGATGCCGCGCACCATCGCACGATGCTCGATCAGGTAGGTGATGTCGGGGACGACAACATCGACGCCGAGCAGATCGTCGTCGGGAAACATCAGCCCCGCGTCGATGACAAAAATGTCGTCCTGCCAGCGAATTGCAAGGCAGTTCTTGCCGAATTCGCCGAGACCGCCGAGGGGGATTATCTGTAACTTGCCGTCAACCATAGGAAAGACGATGCTAGCACGGTTGCGGGCTATATTTCTTGCGGGGACGGCGGAGGCGAAAAACAGGATGGGGCCATCCTTCCCGGTGTCGGGTTACGACACCGACTTCTCCATGCGCCAGGCATCGACCGATTGAAGGTAATAGCGCGGAACCCGCGCGACCACGGTATATCCCAGCCGCTGGTAGAAGCGGAGGGCAGCCAGGTTGTCGACCGCCACATTGAGCTCGATGCCCTGGCCTCCATTCGCCCGGAGCCAGTCTTCCAACGCGGCGTACAGATCCCATCCCACGCGGGCGCGGCGAAACTCGGGAAGAACGTCGATGGTGATCAGTTCCCCGCGCCGAGGCGGGGGCGGGGAACGTCGCGCCTGCAACAGCCGCATGGAAGCGAAGCCGGCCACCACGCCGGCTCGCTCCGCCACCAGGGTGAGGGCGGAGCGAGCCCGCAATAAAGCCGCGATTTCTTCTTTGGGGTAGGCGATTCCGCGGGGAAAGCAACGCTGGTCGATCGCCTCCAGGGTCGCGAGATCCTCGAGGCCCGCCGGACGCAACGCGGAAAAAGAAGCGTCTGGCATGGTCATGATGCAGAGATGGAGGCCGCCGTCAGAAGCCGCCGGATGCGGTCTGCTTCTCCGCCTGCACAATGACGCCATGCAGCAGGGTGGCGGCCACCAGATGTCCGTCGGACGAACCCACGACATGGGTGCGCCAGCCGGGGTTCCACCAGATCCAGTTCTTCGCCTGTGGGTTGATGCCGAAGACCAGGTCCGAATCGTAGGAGGTGACGACGACGCGCTTCATCCCTGAGTCGTAGCGCAACCCGCTGATGTCGTTCATGGGCACATTCTGGGATTGCCAACTCTGTCCCTGATTTGCACTGTACGCAACCCCCAACCTGCCGCCTAGCCAGAAGCCGCCGCTGGGGTCGATGGCGACGTGGCGCACATGGGTCCACCCGTTGGGAAGCGTCAGCGCCTGCCAGGTCTGTCCCCGGTCCTTCGACACGTAGAGCAAGCGGGGCGAGTTGGCCAACGCCATGTTGCCGGAGGCCACAACTCCGGTGAACGCATCGTGTCTTTGGAGGGGACGGCCCTTCCAGACAAAGCCATTGTCGCCGCTGGTGTACACGCCGCTTGCGGTGGCCGCGTACCATTGGCCATCGGCAAAGGCGAGGCTGCGCACGGCTCCGTCGATCCTGCCGTCTGGAACGTAGCGCACAGTCCTGGTGACAACTCGATGGCGATGATGGTAGTGAACCACGCGATGCGTCTCCGCCTTCAGCCGATCGCCGACATCCTGAAAGCTGCCGTCGCGCAGACGAAAGACGCCGTGATTGGTCCCGGCCAGTAGATTGCCGGAGGGCGACATGGCCAGGGCGTAGACATCGTTTCCATCCAGGCCGGCGCTGATCTGGGTCCAGCTCTGGCCCGCATCTTTCGAGACGAACACGCCGCCGAACTGCTTGTCGTTCAGCACGCCGACGTAGATGGTAGCGGGATTCCGCGGGTCGATGATCATGGAGGAAATCTGGCGCTGGGAGAAACCTCGGTTGACGGCATGGAAGACCTTCCCCCCATCCTCGCTCTCCAGCACACCGCTGCGGTCCGTCGCCATCAGGATGTGTTGGGGATCTTTGGGATAGACATACAGATCGTTGATGATGAGGTATTTCGGGGTCATCAGGGTCCATGTCGTACCTGAATCCGTGGTGCGATACAGGCCCTCGGTAGTTCCCGCATAGACCATGGCGGCATCCGAAGGCGCCTGTTTCAGCACCCGGGTACGGCGGGCGGCGCTGGGAATGCCCTGAATTTTATGGAACTGGTTGCCGGCGTCCGTGCTCTTGTAAATGCCTGAGCAGGCGCTGGCGTAGACCACGGTCGGCGCCTTGGGGTCGATGATGATCGAAAAGACGTCGGAGTCGACGATCAGGCCCTGTTTGATATTCTTCCAGGTTTTGCCGCCGTCGTCGGTCTTCCACGGCAGGTGCCAGGTCCCGGCATAAATCACCTGCGGATTGACCGGATCGATAGCGATGGACTCGATTTCATGCAGCTCTACGCTGCCCATGGGACTGATTCGAGACCAGTGCAGGCCGCCGTCCTGGCTGCGGAAGACGCCGGACAGCGTGCCGGCGATGAAAACCTTTGAGTTGGACGGCGCCTGGGCCAGCGCCCGGACCGATTGGCCGGCCATGTCCGCCACCGGCGTCCATTTGTGACCGCCGTCGTTACTGATAAACACTCCGCCGTCGGGACGGTCAAGCCTCCACGCGCCAACCAGCAACCGGTTGGGGTTCGACTCATCGAAAAGGATGTGATCGACGACCAGCGTGTCGGAGTTGGAAATCTTGCTGAGACGCGTCCACCGATTGCCGTCGTCGGTCTGATAAATCCAGCTATTCGTAGTTCCCAGCAGAATGTGGGTTGGGTTCGAAGGACTATCGGCAAAGCTGCGAGCGTCCCCGCCGTAGGGGCCGACATTGTTCCACACCTGTGCCAACGCGCCGGACGTGAACAGAAGAACCGACAATACGACGATCAGAGATGATACCGGGGGGGAAATCCTTCTCATAGGTTCGACACCAATCCAAGGTTCAGATGTGGGCAGGGAAACTGCGCGTTTCTAGTTGAGTGGCTATTCTTCAGCAGACCACGAATCGTGCCTTCGCGCCAGCGTTTTGATAGCCCGCGAACGAAAAAATGGGCCAGCCGGAAAACCGGCCAGCCCATTTCCTTGTGCAGTTCCACTCACCGGCGGTTATTGATGGGAGCCGTTGTCCGTCGTCGAGTGATGATGGACGTGGACGTGATGATGGACGTGGACGTGGTGGTGGACGTGGACGTGGTGGTGATGCACGATCATTCGCCCATAGGGGTTGCGCGAGACATGCACCTGGGAAGTATCGACCGAGTTCGTGCCCTGGACGTCGTTCTCAAAGTTCGCGCCCTGCGGAACCAGGTAATCCTGGACCGTATCGGTTCCGGCATTGCCGGTGCGGACTTCAATGCGGGAAGGATCGATTCCCTTCTCGTGGACCAGGTACGCCTTGGTGTTGACGGCCCGTTGCCCCGCTCTCCTGTCGGCGTGGCGTTCATTCGGCATGCTGTTGCCCACCAGCACGGCTGAAGCATCGGCATTGCGCTGGAGGTTCAGAGCGACATCATCTAGGCAGGCCTTGGCTTCGTTGTCCACGCGGGTCGGACGGCGATGATCGCGGCCGAAGTTGATCGAGCACAGGGTCTCGGTCTTCGGTGCGGGCGGCGGCGCCGGCGCGTTGACGGAAACCGTGGTGGTTGCCGAGGCGGTATGCCCTTTATTGTCGGCCACGTTGCAGGTCACGGTGATATCTCCCGGAGCTGCGCCCGTGGTATCCAGAGTGGCGGTGGTGTTCGATCCGCTGATCTGTCCGGCGGAGGAACTGTAGCTATAGGTCAGCGGCAGGTTCTGCGGACTGACACCCTGGGAGGTGATGGTTACGGAACCGCCGGGGTTGACGCTGGTCGGATTCGCCGAGCAGGAAATGGTCGGCGGCTCATACGGCTTCACGGTGAACGTCGCGGTGCAGTCTGCCGATTGGCCGACCTTGTTGCCTTCCGTCACATGGCCGGTCACCGTATAGGTGCCTGGGTTCAGGTTGGTGGTATCCACGTTGCCGGTCGAAGATGTACCGGTGACCGTGGCGCCCGAAGCATTCCATGTATAGTTCGCCGTGTTCTTCGGGTTCAGGTTTTGTGCATTGCCGGTAATGGTGATCGCCTCGCCAGGATAAACGTCCGACGGGCTGACCGAGCAACTGTAGGTAACCGGCGGGGGCGGGATGATGCTGCCAAAATGGAAGACCAGTCCCGTGCTCAACTGCTCGCCATTGATGTTGGCGCGACCGCCCTCGATGTTGGTGCTGCCGTCCGGCGGATAGGCGCTGGGCGGTCCAAAGGAGGCGTGCATGTACTGGTAATCGGCCTGGAAAACGCGCCATGAAAGGTGATGATGGAAGAACGGCAGCGCATAATCCACGCCACCGCCGAGGGTCAACGCCGTGCCCCAGCGATTGGGGTTGATCATGTGGATCGGAGCGCCACCGGTGGTAACGGTATCGTAGTTGGGACCGCCGAAGCGGACCGTTCCGACATCGGCGTGCAGGAACGGGGTGATGTAGTGGTCAGGATAGCGGAAGACTGGACCGGCGCTGATGCTGGTGAAGCCATCTCCAGGACCATCGGGGTGCGAGGCCAAAACGACTTCTCCGCCGAAGTACTTATTGAAGAAGTACGCGCCGCTTCCAATGGCACCGATATTCACATCCCGGTAGCGCTGTTCGTTGATGGTGCCTTTCGGCGACAGATACGAGTAGCCAAGGAAAATGTCGATGCGCGATGGGTTGACTGCCGACGTTGCCTTCGCGGTATTCTGCGGAGCCGGCGCGTTCGGCGTTGCGCTTGAAGAACTCGACTGCGCCATAAGTGCCGTGCTCAGCCCCAATACGCATATCGCCGCTACCAGACGGCTCTTTGAGCGTAACTTCCGATATTCCATCCCTGTATCCTCCACAACTTTTGTGAACAAACTTCTGGTTTCTATCCTTGACTTAAGCGTTTGCCGCGGTACCGAACGAATGCGTACGCGCCTTTGTTCTTTCGACGCTTTCTGTGGCGGGCGATCAATTCCTTTAAATTAGAGCACAACCGCATTCAAAAGGTTATCCCCCGCCCGGGACTACTCCAAAGGTATCCTAAGAGATACCTAAATGCCAACCAGGAATCGGACGAGGAATAAACCGATTCTTAAACCGGGAATCCGATAATTGCCGGTGGAACCGGGAATTTCGACTTACTCCAGGTTCAACACCTTCTTCACCGTACCGCGTTCGCGCAGAATCTTCTCCTGCAACAGTGTGAGCGCGTAGATCAGCTGCTCCGGGCGCGGCGGGCATCCGGGGACATACACATCGACCGGGATGATCTGGTTGACGCCCTGCACCAGCGCGTAGTTGTTGAATACCCCTCCGGAGGTGGCGCAGGCCCCCATTGAGATGACCCATTTCGGTTCCGGCATCTGGTCGTACAAACGGCGAATCACCGGCGCCATCTTGATTGACACCCGACCGGCGATCACCATCAGGTCAGACTGGCGAGGAGACGGCCGGAAGACTTCCGCGCCGAAGCGGGCCACGTCGAAGCGCGCGGCGCCCATCGACATCATCTCGATGGCGCAGCAGGCCAGACCAAAGGTCATGGGCCAGATGGAGCTTTTCCGCACCCAGTTCAGCGCCGTGTCGAGCGAGGTGAGAATGACGCCCTCGTTCTGGTCGTAGCCGAAATTTACTTCCCGCACCTTGCCCTGGTTCAGGGCACTGCTTTCCAGGTTTCCAAAGACGTATCGATCTTTCAGTGCTTCTGTCATCGGCGAGTTATCCACCTCTCCAGTATCTCGCATTTCGCGGCGGATGCAATGGCGCGCTGTCCCGCGGAGCATTACGATGATGGGATCTCGATATTCGAGAGACGGGAGTCTGCGTCTTCGTGCTGGTGCCTCCGGAGCGGCGCGGATGGCCTACTTGGTCACCGGCAAGACGCCGACAGGTTCGACACCGGCGACAAACGGCTCCAATTGACATCTGAATTTCTTCCTGCAATGCTGCACCCATTGCAGACTACTTGCCTCATGCCAATCCCATCCCCACCGGACGATCCGCGGGTCCTCAGTAACTCCTCCATGTGGCAGTCGGAGCGGTGGAATCGCGCGGTGACAAAAGTGGCGGCCAAAAGCGATTTCGCCGGGGCGGTGCGGCTGGCATGGCAACTGGTGCGGCGGCGACGAGACTACGACGTTGTCTATACGGTGGGGGTGCGCGAGGCGCAGGTCTACGGCCTGTTCTGTTCCCTCTTCGGCCGCGGCGGCAAACCGCACGTCGCTTCTGAAATCCTGCTCGATGCATTGCAGCCCACCAGTGTGGCGTGGCGGCTCAAACGCGGCGTCCGCCGCTTCGCCCTGTGCCGGACGGCGAGAGTGATCGTTTTTTCGAGCGGCGAGCGCGAGCTCTACAGCCGCGAACTGCGGCTTTCGCTCGAGAGGGTCGAGTTCGTCCCCTTCCACACCAACATTCAGGAGCCGGCCCTCACTGCTCCCGGCAGCTATGGGTTTGCCGCCGGGCGGTCGCTGCGCGACTACAAGACGCTGTTCGCCGCCGTCGAGGGGCTGGACCGGCGCTTCGTCGTCGTTGCCGACCGCGCCAGCGTGGCGCATCTCCAGACGCCGGCCAACGTCGAGCTGCATTGCGATATCCCGCGGACGCAGTATCTGGAGCTGCTTTCCGGGGCCCGCTTTGTGGCCGTTCCTCTGAAGGCGGAATATCGCTCCACCGGCCAGGTGGTGGTGCTCGAAGCCGCCTCCTTTGGCAAGCCGGTTGTGGCCAGCGACGTGGTCGGCGTACGGGACTACATTACGGATGGCGTCGACGGCCTGCTGGTCGAGCCCGGGAACCCGCAGGCGCTGCGCGATGGCATCGCAATGCTGGCCGGCGACGACGCTCTGCGTGGAAGACTGGCCACCGCCGCCCTGGCGCGCGTCCGCCGCGACCACAGCTTCGATCAGTTCGCCGACCGCTGCCTGGGGATCATGGCCGCCGCTTGCCTGCCGCACCGGTAACCGGAAAATCCACCGTCCTGGCCGAAACGCAGCAGAGTGGAGGGACGCGCAGTTTCCCGGAGGATTGGAGCTGAGGCCTCCAACATTTGCCCCGCCCCGGCGACCATGCTAGACTCCGTTGTCTTCCGGCATGATAGCGGCTGCAGGTTCTAAGTTTTGGCCGCGCAGTGACCGTGCTTTTGGAGCAGCCTATGGAATTCGCCAAGCTTCAGCCAGCTTCGCCGGCTCCCGGTCCCGGCGCCAATGCGACCAGCAAGCGCAGCCGGCGGCGGCTTCTACCCTGCACGAAACTTCCCTTCGCCTCATCTCAACCGATAGCTCCAGTTCCCGGAGGTTCCGCGTGAACACGTACCTGGGTAAAGACATCCGCAACCTTGCCATTGTGGGCCATTCCGGCAGTGGAAAAACCACGCTGATTGAAGCCTTGCTGGCCACCGCCGGCGCCATCCCCGCCATGGGCAGCGTCGCCGACGGCACCGCGGTCACCGCCTATGACGAGGAGGACGCCGCCCGGCAGACCACCATCGCCAATGCCGTCTGTTTCTGCGAATGGAACGGCGTGAAGATCAACCTGATCGACACCCCCGGCTTCAACATGTTCATCCATGAAGCGCGCGCCGCCATGCTTCCGGTCGAGGCCGCCGCCATCGTCGTCGATGCCGTCGATGGCATCCAGCCCATGACCCAGCGCGTGTGGAGCTATACCGAGGAGTTCAACCTGCCGCGCCTGTTTGTCGTCAACCGCGTGGACCGCCCGCTGGCCCAAACCCAGGCGGTGCTGGAAGCTCTGCGCTCCACGTTTGGGCGCACCGTGACGCCCATCAATCTGCCCATTGCGGAAGGCCCGGAATTTCGCGGCGTGGTCGATCTGGTGTCGATGCAGGCATTCGAATACGGCGCGGACAGCAAGGGCCGCGGTCAGGCGGTCGCCATTCCCGAGGAGCTGGCGAAGCGGGCGAAGTCCGCGCATGAGGAACTGGTCGAGCTGGTCGCCGAGGGCAAGGACGAGCTGATGGAGGAGTTCTTCAACCGGGGCACGCTGCCGGAGGAGCACCTGATCGCGGCGCTCCATGAAGCCATCCGCGAGGACCGCATCTTTCCCGTGCTGTTTGCCTCCGGCGGCGGCAATATGGGCTGCGACCGGCTGCTGGAGTTCTTCCGCGTCTACGCGCCCGCCCCGAGCGAGCGCGAGCCGGTGACCGCCGTGGCCGCTGCCTCCTCTGAAAATCGGTCGAACGGCACGGCCCAGCCCGAGGCCGCCGAAGCGGAGTGGCCGGTGGAGATGGTGAACTGTCCAGTCACCGACGGCGAGCCGCTGTCGCTGTTCGTATATAAGACCGTCTCCGATCCCTTTGCCGGACAGATTTCTCTCTTCAAGGTCTTCGCCGGCTGCGCCCGCAACAACGACTCGGTACTGAATTACAAGCAGCACGGCCCGGAAAAGCTGGCGCATCTTTCCATCATGCAGGGGAAGAATCCCATCCCCGTCAACGAATTGCATGCCGGCGACCTGGGCGCGGTGGCCAAGCTGAAAAACACCCACACCGGCGACACTCTCGGCGACCCGGGTCATCCCGTGTTGTACGAGCCGGCGAAACAGCCCGAACCTGCCATCGCCTTCGCCATCGAACCGAAGACCCGCGCCGATGAGGACAAGCTGGCCAGCGCCCTGCACCGCATTATGGAGGAGGACACGCTGGTCCGCTTCTATCGCGATGCGCAAACCCACGAGTTTCTGATCGCCGGCGCAGGCCAGCAGCATATTGAAGTGGTGGTTTCGAAGCTGCGTCGCCGCTACCACACGGAAGTCACTCTGAAAGCGCCCAAGGTCCCTTATCGCGAGACCATCCGGGCCCGTGCCGACGGGCACGGCCGCCACAAGAAACAGTCCGGCGGGCACGGCCAGTTCGGCGACTGCAAAATTCGCATCGAACCGCTGGAGCGGGGCGCGGGCTTCGAGTTCGTCAACGAGATTTTTGGCGGCGCGATCCCGCGCAACTATGTCCCCGCCATTGAAAAAGGCATTCGCGAGGCCGCCGAGCGCGGCCACCTGGCCGGGCATCCCATGGTGGATTTTCGGGTCACCGTCTACGACGGCTCCTTCCATGAAGTGGACTCGAACGAGATCAGCTTCCGCATCGCCGGACGGCTGGCCTTCCGCGACTGCATGGCGCGCGCCCGGCCGACACTGCTGGAGCCGATCATGCGGGTCGACATCCAGACGCCGGAGACCTATGCGGGCGCGGTGATGGGCGACCTGCCGGGGCGGCACGGCCGGGTGCTGGGAATGGAAACCGGCAGCGGCGGAATGACGACCATCCACGCCGAGGCGCCCATGGCGGCGATGCTGACCTATGGCGCCGACCTGATCGCGATGACCCAGGGCCAGGCCAGCTTCCACATGGAGATGGACCACTACGATTACGTGCTGCCGCAGACGCAGGAGAAGATTATCGCCGCGGCACGCGCCCATCAGCCGGTTGCGCTGGAGGACGAAGCCTGAACATTTTCAGACTTCATATCGATCGAAGTTTATCCTCCGATCCAAGCCGCAAAAAACGCGGCTTGGATAGGGCTCCCATGCATTTTCCGACTCCATGGGAATCGAAGTTTCCACCTGCAAACCGGCGACGGACTCCCCGCTTTGGTTACAATCAGCCCATGCAACTGGCGGAACTGGCGCGTCGTCTGGACGCGCGTCTGGACGGCGACCCGAAGTTTGAAGTGACCGGCGTCGCGGGCATTGAAGAAGCAGGGACAAACGACGTCACCTTCGTCTCCAATCCCAAATACGCGCCGCTGGCCCGCACCACGCGGGCCGCGGCGGTACTGGTTGCGGAAGACTTTCCGGCAATCCCGGCCGCAACCCTGCGGACATCGAATCCCTATCTTGCCTTCGCGCGTGCCATTGAAATTTTCTACCAGTCGCCGGTGTACGCGCCGGGAATTCATCCCACCGCCGTGGTCGATCCCACGGCCCGGCTGGGCCGCGAGTGTCACCTCGGAGCCTATGTGGTCGTCGGGTCGAAGGTGGTTCTCGGCGACCATGCCACCCTGCTGCCGCACGTGGTGATCTATCCCGGCGCGAGCATCGGAAAAAATTTCTTTGCCCATGCCCATGCCGTGGTGCGCGAAGGCTGCCGCCTGGGGGACGATGTGATTCTGCAGAACGGCGCTGTCGTTGGCGCCGACGGTTTTGGCTTTGCCAAGGACGATGCCGGGCGATGGCATAAGATTCCGCAGTCTGGCCCGGCGGTGCTGGAAGATCGCGTCGAGGTGCAGGCCAATGCCTGCATTGACCGCGCCAGCGTGGGAGAGACGCGCATTGCCGCCGGAGCGAAGATCGACAACCTGGTTCAGGTGGGCCACGGCTCGACGGTGGGGGAGAATACCCTGCTGTGCGCCCAGGCTGGACTGGCCGGTTCGACGCACGTCGGGCGCAACGCGATCCTCGCCGGTCAGGCCGGCGTGGCCGGGCACTGCACGATCGGCGACGGCGCGATTCTAACCGCGCAAACCGGCGCGGCCGGCGATGTCGCCGCCGGCAAAGTGGTCAGCGGAACTCCAGCCATCGACAATCGCCTGTGGCTGCGCGCGGTGGCCGCCTACAACCGCCTGCCGGAGATCGCCAGGCTGGTTCGCAAACTGAGCGCCGCCGGCGAGGCCAAGTGAGCGCCGTGAAGGCCGCAACCCTCTACACTCGGTCCATGTCCGGAATTCCCCGTCTGCTGCTCTGTTTGGCCGCGGCCGTCGCCCTGTTCGGCGCCGCCGGTTGCCGCGCCCGGCTGGTCAAGACGACCGTCGTCAACTCCGGCCATACCGTGCTGCATAACATTGAAGTCGATTACCCGCACGCCAGCTTCGGCATTACGTCCCTGGCTCCCGGCGAAGCGTTTCACTATACGTTGCAACTGGAGGACGCGGGGCAGATGAAGGTCGAATTCCGCGACAGCGCGGAGAAGCCCCACTCCGGCAAAGGGCCGTATGCGGTGCAGGGCCAGGAGGGCACGCTGACCATCCGGCTCGACGGCAGCGGAAAAAACGTGTGGAGCGCCCATCTTCATCCGACAGCAAAAGCTCCAAAAGGCGAGTGATCCGGCGGGGTCATTTTTGAACCGCAGTTCCGAATCGCGAAAAACTGAGCTCTTTGGGTTATGAAATGTATGGTCCGCTCCGTTTTTGCAAGCGCAGAGATGCAGCTCAGAAGGCTTTGCTTTACAGAAGCCCTTGCCCAGTCGCAGGGCACTATACCGCCAAGTGTAGCGGGTTGGCTCAAAACCTTGGGGAGTCGACTCCCAGCTATTCTGTGGTCTACGACGTTGTCCACAAGTTGCCCACCCACCGATCTACTGGTCCGCGCCCATCAAGGGAGCAAAGCCTATAGCAATACAATGGGGTTTGAGACGCAGTTTTCCTGTGCATAGGATATCTATGGCGGGACAGAGCCGTTCAAAGCCTACGAAATTGCGTGGTAATCAGCCGTAGGTGCAAGATGAGGCCGATGCGATCAACACACCGGCTCCTGCCCACTTTGTATTAGCTAACGCCTTACTGACAGGTGCAGCCCGTAATGATATCGCTGTCCAATGTGACCGCGCCGTTCCGCGCCAGCGCCCTGCCTTCCAAGTTCACGCCGGTGGTTATTGTGATTGATGTCAGCGCCATGATATTTCCCTTGAATACAGAGTTCGTTCCGAGGGTCGCAGAGCTGCCAACCTGCCAGAAGACATTGCAGGCCGTGGCGCCGTTGGCGAGGATAATATGACTGCCGCTCCCCGTCGTGAGCGTGGACCCGATCTGGAAGATGAACACCGCGTTCGGATTACCCTGAGCATCGAGAGTGAGATTCCCGGAGTTTGCAAGCGACGACGTTGCTGTATAGACGCCCGCGGTGAGTGTCTTCCCTGCCAAATCTCCAGCCTCCGAAGTGCCTCCCGATCGTCCAGCAGCATCTACATACGCATTCGCTAAGGTGCTCTGGGCCTGGGCTGCGGCGCCGTCCGCACTATGGATCACCCCACCGCTCGATAGTAGTCCCGGCGGAAATCCCGTCACAGCTGAGCCTGGGCTGACTCCAACATCGCCGGAGATAGTGGTTGGTCCGGTGTTGGTGACAGTTGAACCAGCCAGGACTGAGAAGCCCCCTATGTTAGGGCAGAGTGCCACAGGCTGCGTTCCGCTGCTTTGGCCCGAACCAGTAGCAAAAGTCTGACTAAGTGGAGGATTCAACGGCACACCGCCCATGTCCTGGGCCCCGGTGGTCACCCTAATTGTGTAAGTGGTATTCGTTGCCAGATTGGCTGACGGAGTCAAAGTGGCAGTCTGAGTGAGAACGTCATAGGTGACGGTCCCCGCCACACCATTAATAAAGACTGTGCTGGGATTGATGGTAAGTGAATCCATTTGTTCATTAAATGTGACAACGATCTTCTGGTTGAGTGGAACGTTCATTGCGCCCGGAGCAAGATTTACTGCGGTAACATAGGGTGCGGAAGTATCTAAGGTTGAGCGGGTGGTAAACGAGAAAGTGAAGGGTGCGGCAAGTGGAGTCCCGCTCGTGTCCTTGGCCCCAACGGTAATAGTCGCGTTGTACTCAGTATCAGGAGCGTATGGAACGGAAGATTTGAAGGCGGCGATCTTGTTGGTTGCGTCGTAGGTGACCGTGCCAGCCACGCCTGCAACCAAAAAGGTGCTCGCGTTGATGCTCGCCGGATCCATGGCCTTGCTGAAGACCACCGCAATCTCACGGTTGGTGCCCACTCCGTTGGATTGCGGGGCCACTGTCAATACCGTGGGAGGAGCAGCGGAAGCAGTCACCGGGTTAACCAGGTCGGGACTATTGCCACTACAGCTCATGAGAAAAATCGCTATCAGGAGGGCGGTTGAGACCTTGGACACCTGCAGGAGTGACATACAGATCCTTCCTCAGAACTGGCACGACACTGCGCGAAAACGCACCAGATAGCCGGAGCGACGTTTTAAGAGCAAACTGACCATTCGTGCTACCAGCCTTCAATCCCCGTGATCGTACCTCTGAGCTGGCTCCCTGTCCAGAGTACTAAAGTACTAAAGATCAAACCGCGCGTTGAATTCCTGCAGGTCGCGCGGATAGTCTTCCATGACCTCGCATACTACGGCTGTAGGCTGGTGAGTCAAGCTCCAATCAAATGTATCCCACATGATAATGGCCTTTATCATGGGCTCGCGATCGTAGATTTTCTGGGGATTCAGACTGACCCACCAGCGGAAGCAAGCGAATGGCTTGTGTTTTTCAACCGTGCGGAAATGCAGACTACAGCGACTGCACTGGAATCAGCGTCAAGTCCTCGACCAGGCCGACTTCTTTCTGCACGAACGGCTCCGCGTAGCGGACCCCGCCCAGCATTCCGTAGAACCGCGCCAGGGCAAAGGTGCGCTCGCGGATGTCTTCCCTGGGCACGAAAATTCCGCCGCCGGAGGCCTGGTTTTCATACTGGGAGCGGTAGGCCATCAGAGATTGATACCGCTGCTCCTGGTAGCCGGTAATGTCCACCACGAAGCTGGGTCGCACATCCGCATAGAGGCTGGCGTAGACGATCTTGAACGGCCGGTGCGGCGCGGCGTCGGTCCCGGCCTCCACCTTCGCAAGGCCGGAGACAAAGCAGGCTTCATAGCCCAGCGTGGCCGCGGTGGCGTGGTCGGGATGACGCGCCTGCCAGTAGGGCAGGATGACCACGCGGGGCCGCAGTTCCCGCAGCACGCGGGCGATCTTCAGCCGGTTTTCCCAGGTATTCTCAACTCGCCCGTCGGGAATGTCGAGCGCCTGCCGCCAGCCGACGCCAAGAATGCGGGCGGCTTCTTCCGCTTCGGCGGCGCGGTCCGCGGCCGTACCCCGAGTACCGGACTCGCCCTGGGTCAGATCGAGGATCGCCGTCCGCAGGCCGAGAGCGGCGGAGCGCAACAGCGTGCCGCCGCAGGTCTGTTCCACATCGTCCCGATGGGCTGCAATGGCGAGGATGTCGATAGGGTCGATCATGACGAGAGTGTACTGAAAGAAAGGCTGCGAACCGCGCCGGAAAAACCGCAGGTCACTCCACTGCGTGGACTCCGGTCAGGATGACATGGACACTGTCGCGCTTTTCGCGCCGCGACACGATCCGTCAAATGGCTTTAATTCGCCGCGTTCGATGGCGCATCCATATAGGCGACATCGATGGCGGTGCCCTGGACGGTAGCAAAAAAATTGCTCAACTCCGAGCCGGCAACGGTTCCCGGCCGGTATCCGTCGTTCGAGCCGGTGGATCCGCCGGTGGTGCCGTTCCAACTGGTGGTGGCATAGATATGGACCTGACCGCCTTCGGCGTCATACATTTTGTGCCACTCGATGATGGCGCACAGGCCGGTCACATCGCCGTACCACGGTTCCACCAGCGGAGGGTTCTTGAGCGTGGTGTCGATCATGGTCAGGCAGCCGTTCACCAGATTGTTCGCGGTGCGATAGCCGGTCTGACAGTTCTGTGACCCGATCCATAACGTGTTGTCGTCGCCCAGCAGCATCTTGGTATGAATGCCGTCGGAGATGGGATAGGTCGCGGTCACCTGGTTGTTTGCCAGGTTGATGATCGACATGAATCCCTCAAACAGTCCGCCCTGCTGCTGCTGCTGGCCGGAAACATAGAGCAACCCTCCGCCGTTGGACGGAGAAGTCCCGTAGACGGCCATGGTCGCACCCCCGGGCACGGCCACCCGCAGCTGTTCCGTCGGCCCGGGAGAGGATGGGGGCGGCGAGGGATAGGTGCTGCCGGGAAAGTTGTAGATGTTCAAGGGGCCCGTGTTCAGGAAACTAACGCTCGCCTGAGCGGCGCCGATCACCGGATCGACGGCCGTGTCCCCGCACTCCGGCCCACAGTTGAGCAGCCATCCCGTGGTTCCATCCGCCGAGAAGATGGTGTTGTAGGGACGATTGAAGGTGATCACATTCTGGTTCTGATCGACCACCGGGACCACGCAATAAATCGGCAGGTTCACCGGCTGGCAGTCCACCGGGCTCACGTCCGAGGGCCATGGAATGGTGGGATGAAACACCGGCGGCGACATCACCGTTCCGTTGGGCTGCTGCAGGCGGATGATCCGATAGGCATAATTGCTGTTCTGCACGAAAGCCAGCACCACCGTCGCGGTCGGGTTCGACTCCACCTTGTAGACGTTGGGGAGATTCAGGCTTACCTGGGTTGATGCCACGCTGTCGATCACGGTCACGTATTGCGACATCTGATTGGCGCCAAATACATACTGGCCTCCGGAGCTGACAAAGACGCTGCTCGAGGCTCCTGGCAGGCTTTTGAAGCTCCCCGTGACCGACTCCTTGGCATAGTTGATCGAGGAGATGCTGCCATCGCCGTTATACACGTATCCGGCGGACTGTTCGGGATAGTTCAGAATGGTTTTCGGCAGCACGTTCGAGTAGCCGCTGATGGCGAAGCCGGGAATTTTGCCGTTCTCGCTGTTGCGAATGTCGTAGCGGGCGTCGAGAATCTGCAATGCCCCGGTCGAGAGCACAGATGGGTTCTGCACCGCGACAAGAACCCGTTGCAGAATGGTGCTGGGCGGAACGGTACGGCCGGCGAAGTACGATCTGGAACCGGTGCAACCGACAACTGCAAGCACACTCGCGGCAGTCAAAACCACCGCGGCCACTCGGGCAAAAAAACTACGACTCATCAAGCGCAATGCTCCAATTCACGGGCACATCTGACGTTCCGGGGTGAAACGATAGTGTATACCAATCATGCGAAGCGGTTTTTCGGCAAGGGAACCGCTGGGCAGGGATTTAGACGCCGTTTCCTCTCAAAGAAAACGGCACTGAACGATGCCTTCCAGTGGGCTGCAGCCGGAAAACCTCCGGGGCGGTGGCGCTTCCGCGCCGGGCCCGCTACCATAGGCCAACGGACTTGCATTTTGACCTGCTCCGAAGAGACTTTTTATGCCAAATCTGAGCGAACTGTTTTCTACCCGCAACGTTCTTTGCGATGGGGCGATGGGCACCATGCTCTACGCCCGCGGCGTCTTCATTCATCGCTGTTATGACGAGCTGAATCTTTCGCAGCCGGAGCTGGTCCGCGCCATCCATGAGGAATACCTGCAGGCCGGCGCGGAGATCCTGGAGACCAACACCTTCGGCGGCAACCGCTACCGGTTGGAGCGCCATGGACTGCAGGATCAGGTGCACGCCATCAACGTAGCCGGAGTAAAACTGGCGCGGCAAGCCGTCACCCAGGCACGCGACAAGCAGGCCACGGAAGCCTATGTCGCCGGAGCGGTGGGCCCGATGGGCGTGCAGATCGAACCGCTGGGCAAGGTGTCGTTTGCCGAGGCACGGGCCGCCTTTGCCGAGCAGATTCACGCGCTGGCGGAAGGCGGACCGGGGGTGGGCGTCGACCTGCTGGCGCTGGAAACGATGACCTCGCTCAACGAAGTTCATCAGGCGATTCTGGCAGCGCGGGAAGCGGCCCCGGGAGTACCCGTCATCGCCATGATGACCATCGATGAGGAAGGCAACACACTGGATGGCTCTTCGCCGGAGACGGCCGCCGCCCGGCTGACGGAATGGGGCGTCGACGCGGTGGGATGCAATTGCAGCGCAGGGCCGGCCACGATCCTGAGCGCCATCGAGCGCATGCGCACCGCGACTACCCTGCCGCTGGCGGCCATGCCCAACGCCGGGATGCCGCGCAATGTGGATGGGCGCAACATCTATCTCTGCTCGCCGGAGTACATGGCCAGCTTCGTGCGCAAATTCGCCGCCGCCGGAGTGCAATATCTGGGCGGCTGCTGCGGCACCACGCCCAACCATATCCGCGCCATGCGCTCCACACTGCGCGCGATCGACGCCCGCAAAACCACCACCACCACGGCGACGGCGGCGGGCAAGCAAACCGCGGTCGCACCGCCGCCCTTGCCGGACCGCTCCCAGTTGGGATCCGACCTGGCCGCCGGACGCTTTCTCGCCATGGTCGAGATCGTCCCCCCGCGCGGCATCGACTGCCAGCGCGAACTGGACGCCGCCGCCATGCTGGCCAGAAACGGCGTCCGCATCATCAATGTGCCGGATTCCCCGCGCGCCTCCGCCCGCATGAGCGCTTTGAGCCTTTGCCTGCAAATCCAGCAGCAGGTGGGCAGCGAGACCCTCCTGCACTACACCTGTCGCGACCGCAACGTCCTCAGCATCCAGTCCGACCTGCTGGGCGCGGCCTCGCTGGGGCTGCGCAACATGCTGTGCCTGACCGGCGACCCGCCCAAGCTGGGCAACTATCCCGACGCCACCGCCGTTTTCGATGTGGACGCCATCGGCCTGGTCAATATCGTCCGCAATCTGAACCATGGGCTCGATATCGGCGGCAATGCGATTGGAGCGTCCACCGCTTTCACCGTCGGCGTCGCTGCCAACCCCGGTGTGCCGGACCTGGACAATGAAATCCGGCGTTTCGCTTACAAAGTGGAGGCGGGCGCTGAGTACGCCGTCACTCAGCCAGTGTTTGACATGCGGCTGCTGGAAGTCTTTCTGAAACGGATTGAGGAATTTCGCATCCCGGTCATCGCCGGCATCTGGCCGCTGGTCAGCCTGCGCAATGCGGAGTTTATGCGCAACGACCTGCGCGTTTTCGTGCCGGATGAAATCATCGCGCGCATGCAGCGCGCCGACACCCCGGAGCTGGCCCGCGCTGAAGGCGTGCGCATCGCCCATGAAATGCTGATCGAGGCCCGCGGCATGGTCCAGGGCGTGCAGGTCAGCGCCCCCTCCGGCCGCTACCAGGCGGCGCTCGATGTGATGGCCAGCATCCTCCAACCGGTCGCCGGCAAAGTAGAAGTAACTGTGCCCGCAACGGATGGCCGCCCGGAATCCAGTGCAGGAGTGAACCTTGCCAAGCTTTGAAGAGTCGCTGAAGCAGTTGGAGTCAATCGTCGCCAAGCTGGAACAGGGCGACCTGCCGCTGGAGGAGTCCGTGCGTCTGTTTGAGGAAGGCATCCAGCTCTCGAACGCCTGCAAGACCGACCTCGAAACCGCCGAAGGCAAGGTCCAGATGCTGCTGAAGCAGAAGGACGGAAGCATGAAGCCGGGGCCGTTTCCGCAAAACGGTGATGAGAATTCGTAGTAATGTAAGTGACGGTACTTTTTTTGGGAGATGCACGATGTATACGGAAGTTTCCCTCAGCCAGGTCCGGCGGAACATCTTTGGTCTTGTGAATCGAGCCTTCACGGGTGCCGAGGTTTGGGTCGCCGATAAAGGGCGACGGGTGCGGCCCACCGCCGCGATACACGGCAAGAGTGTCAGCCGGATCGCACAACTGGATCTGATCGATCCCAAATCCCCACTACGACATACCTTTCTGACAGAAGTGGTTCAAGCCTGGGAAAGCGACTGGGCGGATCTGTAACGGATCTGTATCCTGGGCGAGCTATACCATCCTTCGCGACGATCGCGGACGGTGGAAAGGCGCAACCAACGCGCTTTACAGCTTGTATGCCGCCTTGGCCAGCCGATAGGCCAGATCGAGCGCTACCTCATGGGCTTCGTCCTCGTCCAGGCGATGGTCGGCAACCAGGGTAGCCAGGTACGCGCAATCCACCCGCCGGGCCACATCGTGCCGCGCCGGAATCGACAGAAATGCGCGGGTGTCGTCGTTGAAGCCCACCGTGTTGTAGAAGCCCGCCGTCTCCGTGGTGGCTTCGCGGAAGCGAAGCATGCCCTCCGGGCTGTCGTAGAACCACCACGGCGGCCCCAGCTTGAGGCACGGATAATGGCCGGCCAGCGGGGCCAGCTCGCGGCTGTAGGTGGACTCATCGAGGGTAAACAGAATGATCGTCAGATTCGGCTCATTGCCCAAACGTTCCAAAAGCGGTTGCAAGGCATGCACGTAGTCGGTCCGAGTGGGAATATCGCCGCCCATGTCGCGGCCGAATTTCCGGTAGATGAGGCCGTTGTGGTTGCGCAGGCTGCCGGGATGGATCTGCATCACCAGCCCGTCCTCCAGGCTCATTTTGGCCATCTCGGTCAGCATCTGGGCGCGGAAGGTTTCTTTTTCCTCCGCCGATGCCGAACCTGAGAGCACCCGCTCAAACAAACCGGCCGCGCTCGCCGTGTTCAGGTCCGCCGTCGCCGGGGTGGGATGCCCGTGGTCGGTCGCAGTCGCACCATGCTGGCGGAAACGCTCCCGCGCCTGGCGCAGGGCGGCCAGATACCCGCTCCAGCGGCCCGTGTCCTCGCCGTTCAGTTCCCCTAGCTGGCGAACATTTTCCGGGAAATTGTCGAAGTCCGGATCGACGACGGAATCGGGGCGAAAGGTCGGAATCACGCGCCCCTTCCAGCCCGACTCCCGCAGCGCGCGATGATATTCCAGCCTCTCCAGCGGGGAGTTCGTGGTCGCCAGCACTTCCATCCCAAAGCGCTCGTAGAGCGCGCGTGGGCGAAACTCCGGCGTGGCCAGCTTCTCCTCGATGGCGTCGTAATACTTGTCCGCGGTCTCCTCCGATAGCCGTGTCTTTAGCCCGAACAGTTCCTCAAAGGCATAGTCCAGCCACAGCCGCGTCGGGGTTCCGCGGAACAGATAATAGTGCTTGGCGAATAATTTCCAGACCGCTCGCGGGTCCGCGACGGGGTGCTCGCCGATGCCCAACCGCTCCAGCGCAATGCCCTGGCTGTACAACATACGAAAGACGTAATGGTCCGGCTGAATCAGCAACGTCGCCGGATCGGGAAAGGCCGCGTTCTCCGCGAACCATCGCGCTTCCGTGTGGCCGTGCGGACTCAGGATGGGCAGGTCCTTCACCCCGGCGTAGAGGCGGTTGGCAATGGCGCGCGTTGTGGGTTCGGCGGGAAAAAGTCGATCGGGATGCAGCATGGTCAAGACATTCGCTCCTGTGCCTTCATAGTAAGCTTCGACGGAAACGTGAAGCCTGGGCGCTTCTTCTCGCTGCGCCCTTTACGGCGATGACGTGTACGGCCATGTCGCAGGCCCATGCATCCAACGATTGCGTCGCCAGTAGAACGCGCCGGAGTGACCGTGCCCTTTCGCCAGAAGAAACCCGAGCCGCCCGAGGAGCAGGCTGCGGAAGCCACCCAGCAGCAACTCCACCGACCGACTGCGGACGAAATCTTTGAGCAGGTGTCGCGCAATGCCCGCCATGAGCTCGACCGACCGGCGATTGCGCTGGCCATCTCCGGCATAGCCGGCGGCATCACCATGGGCCTTACCGCTCTCAGCATCTCCATCGTCGTGGGTGAGCTTGGCCCCAGCGCAACGTCGCGATTCATCGCGCAGCTTTTCTATCCCATCGGTTTTATCGCGGTCATCCTGGGCCGCGCGCAACTGTTTACGGAGAACACGCTCTATCCAGTCGCCCTGATGCTTTCCGAGCGCCGCCACGGCTGGGCCACGCTGCGGCTGTGGGCCATCGTGTTGCCCGGCAACATTTTCGGGGCGTTTCTCTTCGCCTTGCTGGCTGCCAAAAGCGGCGGCCTGCGTGCCGAGTACGTCCAGGCCATGACGGTCTTCGGTGTTCAGGCCGTGCAGGTCCCCTGGGGCCACGTCTTCTGGAGCGCCGTTATCGCGGGCTGGATCATCGCGCTGGTCGCCTGGCTGGTGAGCGGCAGCCACTCCATCACCGGCTCGGCCATGCTGATCTGGCTACTCACGTTTGTCGTCGGCCTGGGCCGCTTCGCCCACTGCGTCGCCAGCAGCGGAGAAATCCTCGCCGCCGTCCTCGAACATCAGGTCGCAGTTTCCCAATACTTCGCATGGCTCGGTGCAGCGGTGCTCGGAAACGTCATCGGCGGCGTCATGATCGTCACCCTGCTGGAGTACGGCCAGGTAAAGGGCGGGGGACAGGAAGCAGGCAGTTCCTCGCACTGATATGCCGAAGGGCAGACTCGAGATTGGTATGACCAAGAGCAGAAAAAGCGAGCAGGACCCGCAGCCGCGCCAGTCGAAGGAGGGAAACCCCAGAACAAAAAGGCCCGGAGATTTTTTTCTCCGGGCCTTTTTGCTGCGAAATGCTGTTTACTTGGCGGCAAGCAGCACTTTGCCACCCTGGTTGCGCAGCCTTGCCTGCTCGATGAGGGCACCTTGCTCCGATCGTGCAACCGGCAGCTTCACGGTCATCTCATCGGTTCCGCAAAGGACCGCGTGCAGGAAGTAGTGGCCAGCAGCCTTGTCGAAGACCAGGACATTGCCGTTCCGCGACTGGCTGTGGTCCTGCGCCGTCATGGCCAGCGCTGTGGCGTGGGTTTTCCGATTCTGAATCTGAATGATTGAGGCCGAAATGGGCGTGATCGCGTAGTTGCCGGCGGGAAGCGCCTTGCTGCCGACGGTAAAGTTGAAGGGCACGTTCACCCGGACTTCGGAGCTCTGGGAGAATGCGTTGCCGGTGACCAGGAAGGTGGCGAGGGCGAAGAGCGTTGCGACTGTGATCCGTTTCATGACTTTCTCCTTTTGAGGTGCGTGGGTCGGTGTGATTTGCTCTTTTCGAGCTCCGCCTCACTCGCACGTTGGAGCGACAGTAGCGCTCGGCCACATCCATCTCAATGCATGGAGCGTCCTTTGAAGATGGAATCAGCGTCCTTTGAAAATGGGATGGAGATCAAAAAAAAGTCATTGGCTAACCGCTTTATGTTGTGGAGGTTGCGCCGCAATTTTTCAAAAAGAATAGAATGGGTCGTCATGCGGCAGAGCGGCCTCTGAGGGGATGACCGTGGCAGACGCGGCGCAATTCGCACAGCGCGTACGGTTCGGCGGATTCGAAGTCGATCTTCGGACGCAGGAGCTGTGGAAATCGGGGCGCAAGCGCAAGCTTACCGGCCAGCCTTTCGCGGTTCTCGCCATCCTGCTGGAGCACCCCGGCGAAGTGGTCAGCCGGGAAGAATTGCAGCAGCGGTTATGGCCGGACACCTTCGTCGACGTCGATCACAACCTGAACGCCGCCATCAACAAGATTCGGGAAGCGCTGGGCGACTCCTCGGAGCACCCACGCTTCGTCGAGACCTTATCCCGTCGCGGCTATCGTTTCATCGCTCCCGTTGCTGTCGTGGAAAGCCCAGGCAATACGCCGGTGCAACCTTCGGTTGTGGAGCCGCAGCCGCAGCCACCCGAGGCGAGTGTCGCGATGATTTCCGCGGCCCCGGCATCCGTGCCGGGCATTGCGAAACCCCGCAAAAGATCGAAGTGGTGGTGGTGGCCGGTGGCTGCCGCCGTCATTCTTATCATTGCGTACTTTCTCCGTCCCGCGCTTCCACCGCCCCAGGTCACGGGCGTCACCCAGTTAACGCAAGATGGAGCAAGCAAGCTATTCGGTGACGGGTATGCCCAGCTGCTCACCGATGGGTCGAGAATTTACTTCGCGGAGTATTTGAGCGAGGGCGGCAGCAGGCTGATGCAGGTTTCGACGGACGGCGGTGAAGCCCAACCCGTAGAAATGCCGTTCCGGTTCGACGGCCTTCACGACATCTCGCCGAGCCGGTCGGAGTTGTTGATTGGCGGACCGCCCTTGACACCGACCGATGTTGGGGATGGCCAGTGGCTGCTGCCCCTTCCCGGCGGCCAGGCCCGCCGGGTTGGGAGCCTTTTAGTATTCGATGCAACGTTTACACCGGATGGGAACGCCATTTATTACAGTACGGGGCCGTATATCTATAGGGCCAACACGGATGGAAGCCAGCGGCGCAAGGTCCTGACCGCGAAGGGCGTATCGTTCGGGCTTCGATTTTCCCCGGATGGGCGTCTGCTTCGCTTCAGCACGTTCAATCCAAGTAAAAGCAATACTTCTCTGTGGGAGGCGCACGCGGACGGAAGCCACCTGAGGCAGTTGTTCGCCCACTGGAAGAACACTACCAATATTTGCTGCGGAAACTGGACTAGCGATGGCAAGTACTACATCTTCCAGGCGACTCAAAATGGAGTGAGTGAACTATGGACGCAGCGCGTCCAAGGCGAATGGTGGCGGAAGGTGAGCCACGCGCCGGTACGACTGACCCTGGGACAGATGAACTCCGCAGGCCCGCTGCCCAACAGAGACGGGACAAAGGTCTTCTTCATCGGCGTCGTGCGCAAGGATGAAATCATTCGCTATGAACCGAGCACCCATTCCTTCCTGCTCTACCTGCCGGGACTTTCGGCAACTGACCTGGCCTTTACGGCGGACGGGAAGAAGGTCGCTTACGTTACCTACCCCGAGGGTCTCTTGTGGGAGAGCAACGCGGACGGCAGCGACCGCCGCGAGCTGAGCTTCCCACCCATTGAGGCCGCACTGCCGCGCTGGTCGCCGGATGGCACAGAGATCGCGTTTACCGCACACGGACCGGGCAAGCTCTGGCAGGTTTTTGTCGTCCCGGCTGAGGGCGGCGATCCGCGGCAACTCACCTCCGGCACTTTCAATGCCACCGACCCTAGCTGGTCGTCGGACGGAAATTCCCTGGCCTTTGGTGAGAATCCTGATTATGCCAGAGACACAAAAGGAAATGCGATCCACATTCTGAACCTGAAAACGCACCAGGTGACCGACGTGTCGGGCTCGGCGGGGTTGTTCTCGCCCCGCTGGTCGCCGGACGGTCGCTATCTGCTGACCATGACCTACGACGGCCAGAAGCTGATGCTCTACGATTTCGCCACTCATCAATGGGAAGTCCTGGCCAAGGTGGGCGCCGCCTATCCGAACTGGTCGAAAGATGGGAAATGTGTCTACTTCAACGGCAGGAATTCCAAAAACCTGCCCATCATCTACCGGGTCTGCCTGGCCGGCCGCAAGCTGGAACATATCATGGATTTATCGCAGGCGGGAGCCTTGGCCGTGGGCGACGCCGGTCGGTGGACCGGCCTCGGCCCGGACGGTTCCATCCTTGCCGCCCGCGACATCGGTACGGACGATATTTATGCCCTCAACACCAAATTCCCTCGTTAAGAACAGCACTTTCGCAAGCGGTTTCAGAAATCCTGTGGTCCCGAAAGCAGCTGCGACAGCCTGGAGAAGAAACGAACCCGCCAGAATTGGAGATCAGTGTGATTTCTCCAGCGCGGCGGCATTCCCCGGGCCGCCGACCGGCTGCAGTGTTGGGATCCGCTGTTCAACCGGCGGCAGCGGCGGAAACGGCTTATGCGGCTCCGCCTGATACCAGTAGGCAACGGAATAGTAGTTGTCGGAGCGATCGTTGGCGTTGCCGTGCTCGATGGTTGCTCGAATGGATTTGCTGAACGGGATCGGCGAGTCGAGGTGGAAGCGATAGACGCTGGAGCGGCTGCCCGCCAGCTCCTTGCCCACCACCGGCGCGCCGTAGAGGGGATAGGAAAAGGGTTTGCCGCCGAAGTCCCATGCGCCGAGAAAGTAGTCCTCGGTTCCTGTCCCCGCGATGGTCGGCTTCTTCGCGCCATCGATGAAGAACATGTCGTCGCCCTCGCCCCACCATCCATTCTGATTTTGCAAAATAGACAGGGTCACACCGACATATTGGCCGTGGCCTTTTGCATCCAGCCAGACGTAGTTGCCTTTTCCATACAGGTTGGTTTTGTCGTTCACCAGCGGGTCGCCGTTGCTCGTCCATTTGTTTGTCCAACCGTGATTGGGTTGCGCCTGATGGTAGTCGGCGAAGAAGTACAGGGTGTCGGCGGGGAGCGGATGCGAGTAGGTGCGGTAGTCGATGTTGTAGTAGAAACTGTGGATCGGCTGTTTGCCCTGGTTGGTAATCGTAATGCGTGCGTGATGCTGGAACGGCATGGGGAAAAAGCAGTTCAACGCCTTGACGCTGCCGACCGACAGCATTTCCGAGTGCCAGGTGTGATACTCGCCCAGCCCCAGCCCGAAGAAGTCTCCGATGGGAGTTTCCACGCTGGGCGAGGTTTCGCCGTCCCAATACATGCGCAGGACGATGCGTTTCAGGTTGTACGGTTCGTTATCGGCGATGGTGAACCAGATGTGGGAGATGGTTCCCGGCCCGTTTACGTCCAGTACGGTCAACGTCGCCCCCGGCGCAACCGTGCGGTAGTCGCGGTTTGCGCCCTGGGGATCGGAACTGGAAGCGCGATGTTGCGTGTATGTCTGCTGGCGCGTCAGATCGGGTTGCCAACTCAGGCGTTGCGCGTGGGCAACAAAGGGCAGGCTGGCGGCGATCACGGCGAGTGCGGCGAGTCGTTTCATCATCGGATTGCTCCACAAGAAAGTGTTGACGCTAATCAATGCCGAACCGGTATTGCATCTGCTCCAGAGAAACGCGGCTGGTCTCCGGGTAATAGAAGAGGACTAGGAAAAAGTCGATGACCATCATGACGGCAAAAAATATGAACGGATAGGCGCCGGACGACACAGCCATCACGGGAAACACCAGAGAAATGAGGGCATTGGTGATCCAGTGTGAGGAACTGCCCAGGCTCTGCCCTTTGGAGCGCACCGTGGTGGGGAAAACCTCGCTGATGTACACCCAGACCACCGCGCCCTGCGACACGGCGAAGCAGGCGATGTAGGCCATGAGCAGCCAGACCAGCCAGCTCAGGTGGCTGTGCGTGAAGAAGACGACGGAGATGGCGATTAGGCAGGCGGTCAGCCCCACCGTGCCGATCAACAGCAGCTTGCGGCGGCCTATTTTGTCGATGACCGCCATGGCGGCCAGGGTGGCGACCAGGTTGGTAGCTCCCACGGCGACCGCCTGCAAATCTCCGGAAATTTTGGACGCACCCGCGAGCGCAAAAATATCGTTCAGGTAGTAGAGAATTGCATTGATCCCGGACAATTGACAGAACATTCCCACGGTTATGGCAAGGATGACGGGCTTCTTGTATTTGCGGGAGAACAGGGGCTCGGCGGTAGCGGACCGTTCCAGATGGATGGAGGCGGCAATCTCTTTGAGCTCTTGTTCCGGCTCCGGCATACCTGTGAGGCGAAGCACATCCAGCGCTTCGTCGAGCTTCGCCTGGGTGGCCAACCATCGCGGACTGCGCGGAATGCCGAACAGAGCGATCAGAAAAAGCACGGCGGGAATGCCGGAGACGCCGAGCTGCCAGCGCCACTCGGTGGCACCAAGATGGAGGCTCCCGATCAGGAAGTTTGA
>Ga0207933_1000115_pt1 | contig 81123 bp, 67 predicted proteins | sample NGESurdeep092012_4_FD_184488 | JGI IMG/M metagenome (GOLD analysis project Ga0207933, IMG submission 184488) | Arctic peat soil microbial communities from Barrow, Alaska - NGEE Surface sample F53-3 deep-092012 (SPAdes) | ecosystem: Environmental > Terrestrial > Soil > Wetlands > Peat ...
CATGGAACTTAAATTCATTCTCGAATCACTGCTGTTCTCCGCGCAAAAACCTTTGAGCGTGAAAGAACTTCGCGACGTCCTCGCCAGCGCCGCCGAACACGAGGACGCCGACGCCACCGCCAAAGCGCTCGCCAAAACCAAGGAAGGCGAGTTGACCGCCGCGCTCGAACAGCTCGCGCTCGAACACGAGGCCGCCGCGCGCAGTTACCGGCTCGCGTGCGTCGCCGGTTCTTGGCAGTTCGTCACGCAGCCGGAATTTTCCCAGTGGCTGCGCGCGCTTGTCGGCGTGAAGATCCGACCGTCGCGGCTCTCGCAGCCCGCGCTGGAGACGCTCGCCATCATCGCGTATCGCCAGCCCATCACGCGCGCCGAGGTCGAGCAGATCCGTGGCGTGAACGTGGACGGCACGATGCAGACGATCATGGAACGCGGTCTCGTCGAGTCGGTCGGCCGCGCGGAAGTCGTCGGCCGCCCGAACACTTACGGCACGACAGCGCTGTTCCTCGAATACTTCGGCCTGCGCGGTCTGGAAGATTTGCCCGCCGCGGACGAACTCCGCCGCATCCCCGTTGAAAAACCGCCCGCACCCGTCACGGCTGATCCCGGCCTGGCGACGGCGGCGCCGGAGCAATTGAAGTTGGAAGAGGCAGAAAAAATGCAGAATTCGGAAAGTGAAAGTCAAAAAGTTGAAACGGAAAATCCGCAATAAATTTTAATTTTATGGCCAAACAAACTGTAAAATTTACTGCTGTCAAAACTTCAACGAAACCTGCGACAGTCAAATTCAGGACGAAATCTGGCGAGGTGGTCTCATTCAAGGCATTGAAGACTGTAAAGCAAAAACAAGTGGTTACATTCCGCGCGAAAAAGTAAATGAAGCGAATCTACTTGGACAGCAATATCCTAATCGCTCATTTTTCTAATTGCTCATCCGAAGAAGCAAAAAAGAAAATGGTCGAAGAGGCTTTGCTTGTTTTTGACGAACTCCAAGACTTTGAGCTTTGCACGTCTATGTGGGCGCTTTCAGAAACAATTAACATCTTAGTTTCTCGGCAAAAAATGGATCGCGGAACAGTTGCCGAAATTGAAAGTCAGCTTGTGAATGAAAAGCGGTTAGGTGACCTGAAATTATGCTTTGTTGAAGTCAGTCCAAAGAGAGATTACGACTTCGCAGAATTTTTCTTTCATTTGAGACAGGCTATTCTCAAATATCATTCCGGCGTAGGTGACATCATTCATAGCGTTATTATGAAAAATAACCGAATTGAAAATATTTTGACATTCGATGAAAAGAAAGATTTCACACAAATTCCCGGCCTCACGGTGCTTTATCCGAAAGACATAAAGTTTCAAAAGAAAAAGGAAACATAATTGGTTCGCCGCATGGCAGATTTACCATTGTTTTTAGAGTCCATTTGCGCTAATTTGTCCCCGTGAAAGTAAAAGAGAAAAAGCAGCGCGCCGAATTGCCGTTTGATCCGGTGCTGTTCGCCGCCACCGTGCCTTCACGCAAGCCGACCACGAAAGATGTAGCGGACATCAAAGCACACAAAGAGGATTTGATCGAGCCGCAGGATTACGAATCAATGGATGACATGGTCAAGGATTTGTGATTTTCCGTCGCACAGTTCGCTTCAAAAAAGAATTCGCATTGCTTCCTGCCGAAATTCAGCGCGTGGCTCGCGCAAAATTTGCATTGTTCTCGAACAACTGGCGTCATCCTTCGCTGAACGTCCATAAACTTGAAGGCAGAACCTGGCACGACCATCAGGTTTTCGATCTTTATGTGACGGACAAATATCGCGTGTTGTTCGTGATTGACCATGACGTGATTGTTTCATTTTCCATCGGCACGCACGGAATTGTTTCCAAGTAAGCGCGCGAAACAGGTTTGATTCTTCCTTCGTAATTCAGCATTCTTTCTTCACTTGAACATTCCCGAACATCGCAAGGCGATTGACAAGCTGGACGCGCGCATCGTCCGGCTGCTCAACGAGCGCACGCGCCACGTCCTCGCCATCGGCGACATTAAATTGAAAGCCGGTGAAGAAATTTATGCGCCGCATCGCGAACGCGCCGTGTTCGAGCGCGTCTGCGAAGCCAACGCCGGGCCGATGACGGACGAGCAGTTGCGCGCGATCTACCGCGAAATCATGTCCAGCGCGCTCGCGCTCGAAAAGACCATGACCATCGCGTATCTCGGCCCGGAGGCGACGTTCACGCATCAGGCGGCGATCCGCCGGTTCGGTTCGAGCCTGCGTTACGCGTCGCAAAAAACTATCGCGGACGTTTTCACCGAGGTCGCCAAGAACCGCGCGGATTACGGCGTCGTGCCCGTGGAAAATTCCACCGAAGGCGTCGTCACGCACACGCTTGACATGTTCGTGGACAGCGATCTGAAAATCGTTTCGCAGATCGTTTTGCCGATTTCACATTGTTTTGCCAGCCGTTATTCTAAAGAAAAAATAAAGCGAATTTACGTTCATTCGCAAACATTAGGACAGTGCCGAAATTGGTTGCAAAAGAATTTCCCCAATGCGGAGTTATTGGAAACATCTTCCAATGCAAAATCTGCTGAACTTGCAGCCCAAGATGCGCCTTCGGTTAAAGTGGAAGAAGGTGGCATTGTTTTACATCAACAAGATGCCAGCGCAATTACTTCAGAACTTGCCGCTGAAAAATATAAATTACCAATTTTAGAACGCGACATCCAGGACAACGCCGCGAACGCGACGCGCTTTCTCGTGCTCGGTCGCCAATGCAGTCCGCCAACCGGCGACGACCGCACGAGCCTGATGGTCAGCGTTTCCGACAAAGTCGGCGCGCTGCACGAAGCCATCGCCGCGTTCCGCAAATTCAAAATCAATTTGACGAAGATTGAATCGCGCCCCAGCAAGCGCAAGGCGTGGGAATATTTTTTCTTCATTGATTGCGACGGCCACGCGCAGGAGAAAAAGGTTGCGGGTGCGATTAAAATTCTCGGCAAGCATTGCAATTTTGTGAAAATTCTCGGCTCGTATCCGAATACGGATTAGCGCATGAACCATCTCGCCAAAGCCCGCGAAGTGTTCGACATCGAACTGGCCGCGCTCAAGGCCGTCCGCGCGCAGCTTGACGGTTCGTTTGCCGCCGCCGTTGAAATAATTGTCGAGGCGGTCAAGCGTCGCGGAAAAATTGTCATCGTCGGCATCGGCAAATCCGGCAACGTCGGCCAAAAAATTGCCGCGACGCTGACCAGCACCGGCTCGACGAGCGTGGTCTTGAGCAGTGTGGATGCGCTTCATGGTGATGTTGGAATCGTCAATGATGGCGACGTGATTCTCGCGTTGAGTTATTCCGGAGAATCGGAGGAATTGCTGAATCTGCTGCCCGCGCTGAAAAGATTTTCCGTCAAAATTATTTCACTCACCGGCAATTTGAAATCGTCGCTGGCAAAACACAGCGACGTTTCGCTGAACGTCAAAGTGCCGAAGGAGGCGTGTCCGTTCAATCTCGCGCCGACTTCGAGCACGACCGCGATGCTTGTTCTCGGTGATGCGCTGGCAATGGCCGTTTTGCAGGCGCGCGGTTTCAAACAAAAAGATTTCGCAAAACTGCATCCGAGCGGCGCGATTGGCCGCGCGATGCTGTTGCGCGTCGGCGATATTATGCGCACGGGAAATCGCAACGCGATTGCAGATGAAAATCTTTCCGTGAAAGAAGCGTTGCTCGTGATGACGCACGCGAAGTCCGGCAGCTTGAGCGTCGTGAACGCGCGCGGAAAATTGACCGGCGTTTTCACCGACGGTGATTTTCGCCGCCACATGGCGGCGAATGAAAATCTTCTTTCGCAACCGTTGAAAAAAGTGATGACGCCCAAACCGATTTGCATTTCTGAAAATGCCCTGGCGGTCGAGGCGTTGAAAATTTTCAACGAGCGGAACATTGACGATTTGATCGTCGTGAACGCGAAACGCGAGCCGGTCGGTTTGGTGGATTCGCAGGATTTGCCGAAATTGAAAATTGTTTAACCTCACGCAAAGGCGCAAAGGCGCGGAGAAAAATCAAAGGCCGTTCACGATTCTTGAAATTCCATTTTTGATCAATTCTTCGCCAAAGTTAATCAGCAAACCAAGTTTCAAATTCATCAATCGCAAATGGGTCAAAACCTGTTTCTTGTGAACCGGCGCGACCGCCTCGACAGATTTAAGCTCCACGATCACCTTGTCTTCCACAATCAAATCCGCGCGAAAGCCTTCATCAAATTTCACTTCTTCATAAGTAATCGGAACGGGCATTTGTCGGACGACCCGAAGTCCGCGTTTCTTTAATTCATAAGCCAACACAACTTCATAAACTGATTCCAACAAACCGGGACCAAGCTTCGTGTGAATTTTGAACGCAGCGTCAACAACTTGAGTGGCAATTTCGTTTTCAGTCATTTGGTTTCTTCGCGTCTTTGCGCCTTTGCGTGAGATTTTATTCCAGTCCGCAATTTTGCCGCGCGCGTTTCAAAACTTTTTGCGCCAGCGAACGCGCTTTAATCGCGCCATCGGACAAAACTTTGTGAACGTAATCCAAATTCGCCGCGAGTTCGGCGCGTTTCTTTCGCGCGTCGGCAAAATAATTCCAGTAATTCTCGAACAACGCCTTTTTCAAATCACCATAACCAAGACCGCCAGCGCGCAATTTGTTTTCAAATTCTTTCCCGACGTTTTCCGGCGCGACGAGTTTCAACAGTTGAACCGCCAGATTTTTTTCCGCGTCCGGCTTTGGCTCGGCTGGCTGGCGCGAATCCATCGTGATGCCCATGATTTTTTTGCGGATGATTTTTTCATCACCGAAAATTTCAATCGTGTTGCCGTAACTTTTGCTCATTTTCTGGCCATCAACGCCGGGAACGAGCGCGACTTCATCGCGGATTTGCGGTTCGGGAATCACGAAAGTCTGGCCGTATTGCTCGTTGAATTTGATCGCAATATCGCGCGTCATTTCAACATGCTGTTTCTGGTCGCGGCCAACGGGCACGACGTTTGAATCGTAAATCAAAATGTCCGCCGCCATCAAAACCGGATAGGCGAACAAACCGTGGCTCGGAGAAATTCCTTTCGCCACTTTGTCTTTGTAACTATGCGCGCGTTCGAGCAAACCCATCGGCGTGACGGTCGAGAGCAGCCACGAAAGTTCGGTGACTTCCGGCACGTCGGATTGTTTGAAGAAGATAGATTTTTTCGGGTCAAGGCCGCACGCGAGAAAATCCAGCGCCACGTCCAAAGTATTTTTGCGCCGTTCGTCCGCGTCGAACAGCGAGGTCATCGAATGATAATCGGCGATGAAATAAAACGCTCCGCCTTTTTCCTGAAGCTCGATGGCGGGGCGCATCATCCCGAAATAATTTCCGAGATGCAGCGCGCCGCTGGGCTGGATGCCTGACAAAATTCGCATGGCGACAAGATAAGAAAATAACGAAAACAAGAAAGCAGGAAACTTATCCGCAGATTTCGCAGATGGACGCAGATTTTTTAAGAGCTTATTTTTGAATCTGCGGAAATCAGCGCAATCTGCGGATTAAAGTTTTTTCAGGCTTCCTGCTTTCACTTCCCATTTTTGCAAATCACGGCCGAGTTCGCGCGGCCAGTTTTCTTCCGTCGCGGTCATAAAAACCTGGCCGCTGGTTTTGCGCGCGTGTTCGAGCAACGGCAAAAATCCGCTGCGCCGTTTCAAATCCAGTTCGCCCATCACATCGTCAATCAGCAGAATCGGCGCGCTGCCGTGAATGCCCGCGAGAAATTCCGCCTGCGCCATTTTCAACGCGATGGCCAGCGTGCGCTTTTGGCCTTCGCTGCCGAATTGCGCGGCGGATTTTTCGTTCAACAATAATTGCAGATCGTCGCGGTGCGGGCCGACGAGCGTGGAACGATAGGTCTTTTCACGCACAGCCGATTGCGCGAGTTCCACGGCAAAATCATTTTTTACGCTCGGCGCATATTCAATTCGCAATTCTTCCGCGTCATTGGAAATGCGGCGATACGCGAGTCGCGCCAGCGGAGAAAATTTTGGAATCAGTTCGCGGCGCGCGCGGATGATTTCGTTGCCGAATTTCACGAGTTCCTGCGAAAAACTGTCGAGCGCGGCCTCGTCGCCGGAACGCTGCTTGAGCAAAGCATTGCGCGCGCGAACGGTGTGCATGTAACGCTGGAGCAGCGGCAGATAAATCGGATTGGTTTGCGCGAGTAGCAAATCCAAAAATCTCCGTCGCGAACGCGCCGCGCCTTTGACAAGCTGCAAATCTTCGGTGCAAAAAACCACCGTCCGCAGCGCGCCAAAATAGTCCGCGAGTTTTTTCACGGGCTGACCGTCGAGCGAAAGATTTTTTTCGCGCGCGGACCAGAACATTTTGATTTCGCGTTCGCCCGCGCCGACCATTTTTCCGCCGGCAAAATAGCCGCGCGCGCCGTGCCGGACCATTTGCGCGCCGCCGACGCCGCGAAACGAGCGCAACGTCGCCATCAAATAAATCGCCTCAAGAATATTCGTTTTGCCCTGCGCGTTATCGCCGAGCAATAAATGAAAGCCGGGCGCGAAATCCGCGTCGAGCCGCGCGTAATTGCGGAAGTCACGGAGTCGCAGATGGGACAGATGCACGCGGATAAAATGAATTGGAAACGAAATCGCGGCGAGTTTTTTCGGGCGGACTTTTCAAAAATTGTGCGCCGATTCAACGGTAAATAATTTTCGGGCGAGAAATTAGCTTGTTGCCATTGGGCTGATTTGCTCAATTGCCGCGACCATGCAACGGATCAAATTTTTTCTTCGCCAGCCAGAATGGTTGGTCGCGGTTTGCATCAGCCTCGCGATTCTCTGGTTTCATCTTTTTTTCTGGATGCACGTCGGCGGTTTATGGCGCGATGAAGTCAACAGCATCAATATCGCGAGCCGCCATTCTTTCAGAGGCATGTCGCAAGATTCTTTTCCGTTGCTGATGCCGTTGCTGATTCATATCTGGCTGGCCTGTGGTTTTGGAAAAACGGATTTGGAGTTGCGCGTGCTGGGGTTGTTCATCGGCTTGGGAATTCCGGCGGCGCTTTGGGTCGCGGCATGGAAAACGCGCCGTTCGCCGCCGTTGCTCGGCCTGACGCTGTTCGGATTGAACAGCACGCTGATCGTCTTTGGCGATTCGATCCGCGCCTACGGTTTGGGTTGCTGGTTGATCATTTTGGCGGTCGCCAGCGCGTGCCTTTTTTTGAAAAAAACTTCAGGGTCGCGTGCGGCGTGGCTGGCATTTTTTTTCGTGTTAAGCGTGCAGGCGCTTTATCACAACGCCATTCTCGTCGGCGCGATTTGCGCGGGCGCGATGACCGTTTGCGCGCGCCGCAAAAATTGGCGTGCCGTCGCGCAGATATTTCTCGCGGGCGCGGCGGCGGCGATTTCGCTTTTGCCATATGTTTATAATTTGATTTCCGCGAGCGATACTTCCATGGTTTTGCGCACGGGAGTCACCGCCAAGACCCTTTTTGCGAAATTCACCGAGAGCATGGGTTTTCCGTATTTGCAATATCTGTATATTTGGATTTTTCTTGGGCTGCTGCTGGTTGCCGGCGCCATGGTCGCGCTCTTGCGAAAATCCGAAGTCCCGGATGAACAAATCGAAAAGGATGATTTATTTTTATTCGCCGGCATAACGGTGCCGGCGGCGGCGCTGACCTTTTGTGTTTTTCTCTGGTATGCCGCGCTTTCAATGCAGTCGTGGTATTTGCTTCCGTTACTGGCGCTGGTGGTGGTTTGCTTTGATGCCACGCTGATGAACTGGCAAAAAAAATTGCGCCTCGCGTTTTTGGCCTTTGCCATGATGACCGCGCTGATTTCCATTCCCGTCACGCGCCGCGACATAAATTATCGTTTCACCAACATGGACATCCGCATCCACCAGCTTGCGCCGCATCTTTCCGCCGAAGATTACATCATCGTGCTTCCCTGGTTTTGCGGCATCAGCTTTGAACATTATTTTCACGGCGCGACTCCCTGGACAACACTGCCGCCCATCGCCGACCATTCCGTGCATCGCTACGACCTGATCAAAATGCAATTGCAAAACACCAATGCCATCGCGCCCGTCTTCAAAAAAATCAGCGCCACGCTTCAATCCGGCCATCGCGTCTGGATTCTTGCCAGCGGCGGCTGGATGGATTTTCCCAATCCAAAAATCGTCCCGCCCGCCAGCCTGCCACCCGCGCCTTTGAAATTTTCCGGCTGGTCGGAAATGCCATACACCGAGGTTTGGGCTTCGCAGATAAAACATTTTCTGGGCGACCGCAGCCTGGAATTTGTCCGCGTAAAAAATCCAACCGACGGAATGCCGCTCGCCGAACAAATGGAGCTTTTTATGATCAGCGGCTGGAAAACCAATGCGGCGCCGTGAAGCGCGGCGCTTGACGGATTCACTTTTCGCTGCGAATTTTCCTGCGCTTGGCGCAAAACGAAACGTCGTCAGCGACCAGCGATTTGTTCGCTGACATTTTGAAAATTCCCGCCGCGCAAACTCTGGCTCGGCGATTGGAAAACGGCGGAGCGATTTCTTTTTCCGGCTTGCCGCGCCGAAGCGTTCACGCGCAGTCGGGCGTCGCAAATTCCGCGCAACCTTTTTTTGCCGCGCTCATTTCAAAAATTTTTCCGCAACGGCCAATCGTTGTCGTGACGGAAAACTTAAAAACGCAGGAAACTTTTCAGCAGGACCTCGAAACTTGGTTGCAGGTTGAAAGTTACAAGTTGAAAGTGGAACCGCGCGGGAAAAAAACTTTCAACCTTCAACCTTCAACCTTCAACCTTCTGTTCTTCCCCGCTTGGGAAATTTTTCCGCACGAAAATAAATTGCCGCACGCCGACGTCATCAGCGAACGATTGCAAACTTTGGTTGCACTTTCAGAAAACTCAAAACTTAAAACTCAAAATTCAAAACTCATCGTCACGAACGTCGTTGCGCTGTTGCAAAAAACATTTTCGCCGGACGACTTGAAAAATCGAACGCGCAAATTTCAGCGCGGCGATAAAATCGCGCCGCTCGACTTGATTGAATTTTTGGAAGAGCAGGGTTACGAACCGGAAGCGCAAGTTTCGCAAAAGGGCGAGATCGCCTTGCGCGGCGGCATCGTTGACGCTTTTCCGCCGACCAGTCCCTGGCCGATTCGTCTGGAATTTTTTGGCGATGAATTGGAATCGCTGCGCGAGTTTGATCCGCAAACGCAAATCTCGCGCGGCGAAATTTCGGAAATTATTTTGCCGCCGGCGGGTGAACTGGGAATTCTTAAAAGCAGAAGCCAGAAATCAGAAGCCAGAAGCCAGAATGACAAACTTTCAACTTTCAATTTTCAAGTTTCAAGTTTTTTGGATTATTTGCCGCGCGAAACCATTTTCATTTTTTGCGAGCCGGAACAACTTCCCGTTCATGCCGAAAATTATGCGCAACAAATTCCGGCGAACGATCCGTTTTTTATTTCGTGGCCGAATTTATTAGCTGAAATCAATCGCCGCAATTTTACTTCGATTGAATTGACTGATGCTGGTGAACAAACTGAAGACGGGTGGGGTGAGCGTCCTCGCGAGCCGCTTTTAGCAAATGACGTTTCTGTTGAAACACCGGCTCGCGAGGACGCTCGCCCCACCGATTTAACTTTTTCGTCGCTCGATGCTTTTCGTCCGCTGGCCGAGCGCGCGCCGGAACCGCAGATCGCCGAAATGCAGCGCCGCGAATTCTTTCAACAGTTGCACCGCTGGCTGCGGCAAGATTATTCTGTCCACGTTTTTTGCAACAACGACGGCGAGCGGCAGCGGTTTGAAGAAATTTGGAACGAGTTCGGATTTGCCAATAAAGTAGGGCAGGCTTCCAGCCTGCCCAGCGAGCGCGCCAGCGCGAGCCATCAAAACAATTCAAAAAACGTCGGCTCTGCGTCGCAGAGTTTGGGCAGGCTGGAAGCCTGCCCTACTTTACATCTAGGCTCGCTCGCTCGCGGTTTTATTTGCGACGAAGCGAAATTGGTTGTCGTCACGGACGCGGAAATTTTTGGTCGTTACAAAATCCAAAGGCCGCGCCGATTAAAATCTTCGCACGCACTCGCAACCCGTTCTGCGCTGGACATTGATTTTACTGATTTGGAATTCGGCGATTTGGTTGTGCATTTGCAACACGGCATCGGAAAATTTCTCGGCTTGAAAAATTTGCCGGCGCGAACCGACTTGCGCGGTGAGGAACTTTCAACTTCCAATCTTCAACCTTCAACCGAGTGTTTGGTCATCGAATATGCGCCGAGTGGCGACGCGGTTGAAGCGCCAAAACTTTACGTTCCGGTTTCCGAATCGCATCTCGTCAGCAAATACGTTGGCGCGGGCAAGGCGAATCCGCCCCTCAACACGCTCGGCGGCACGCGCTGGGCAAAAGCAAAAGAGCAAACAGAAAAGGCCGTGCGCGACATCGCTTCCGAAATGTTGCGGATTCAAGCCGTGCGCGAAACCCAAGTCGGTCATGCGTTCAAACCGGACACGCAATGGCAGCGCGAATTTGAGGACGCATTTATTTACGAAGAAACGCCGGATCAAATCACGGCGATTGCCGAAACGAAATCTGATTTGGAACGCGCAAAACCGATGGACCGTTTGATTTGCGGCGACGTGGGTTTTGGAAAAACGGAAGTGGCTATTCGCGCCGCGTTCAAAGCCGTGATGGACGGAAAACAAGTTGCGATTCTCGTGCCGACAACGGTTTTGGCGCAGCAACATTTTAATAATTTCCGCGAACGCATGGCGGATTATCCGATCCGCATCGAACTGCTTTCGCGTTATCGCACTCGGCGCGAACAGGATTTGGTCGTAAAAAATCTCGCGGCAGGCGCAGTTGATATTGTCATCGGCACGCATCGCATCGTGCAGGAAGATATTGCGTTCAAAGATTTGGGACTCGTCGTGATTGACGAGGAGCAGCGCTTCGGCGTGTTGCACAAAGAAAAATTCAAACGCCTGCGCACGCTCGTGGACGTGCTGACGTTGAGCGCCACGCCGATTCCGCGCACGCTGTATCTCGCGCTGACCGGCGCGCGCGACATGAGCACGATCCAAACGCCGCCGCATGATCGGTTGCCGGTGGAAACTGTCGCGACGCAATATGACGAGCGTCTGATTCGCGACGCGATTCAACGCGAACTCGCGCGCGGCGGACAAGTTTTTTTTCTGCACAATCGCGTTTCCACTATCGAAACGATGCGCACAAAATTGCAAACGCTTGTGCCGCACGCAAAAATTGTTGTCGGCCACGGCCAGATGAATTCCGACGAACTCGAAGAAGTGATGACGAAATTCGTCAATGGTGACGCGGATGTTTTGCTTTCCACGACGATCATTGAAAGCGGTTTGGACATTCCAAATGCAAATACAATTATTATTGATCGCGCCGACCGTTTTGGCTTGAGCGATTTATATCAGCTTCGCGGGCGCGTCGGGCGTTACAAACATCAGGCTTATGCGTATCTGCTTTTGCCTCGACACACGAGTTTGCTAACTGATGTGCGCAAACGCATCAGCGCGATGAAACAATACGCATCGCTCGGCAGCGGGTTTAAAATTGCCATGCGCGATTTGGAAATTCGCGGCGCGGGAAATTTGCTCGGCTCGGAACAAAGCGGACACATCACCGCCGTTGGTTTTGAACTTTACTGCCAGTTGCTCAAGCAAAGCGTCTCGTCGCTCAAAGGTGAAAAAATTAAACCGCGCGTGGAAGTCAGCGTGAAATTGGATTTTTTGGAAGACAAAGTAGGGCAGGCTTCCAGCCTGCCCAGTTCGCGCGTCAGCGCGAACACAAAGGAAAAATCTAAGGCTGATTCTGCTTCGCAGAATCCGGGCAGGCTGGAAGCCCGCCCTACTTTAAGCGCATCGCTCCCTCACCACTACGTCACCGAACCGCACCATCGCATTGAAATTTATCGCAAGCTCGCGCAGGCGAATGAAAAATCCGCGCTGGAAAGTTTATCGGAAGAATTGCGCGACCGTTTTGGCCCGTTGCCGCCGCCGGTGGAATTACTTTTGCAGATTGCCGAATTAAAAATTCTTGCGAGCGAAAAAAATGTTACGAATATCGAAGTGGAAGACGACAAATTAAAAATCACGCGTCACAACGATTTCATCACGCTCGGCGGCAAATTCCCGCGCCTCACCAAAAAAGAAGCCAGGGCGCGGCTCAAGGAAATCAAACGCCTGCTGCTGGCGATTTAAGGTTTTGGTTTGACGCGATCACGCCAATAGCCCGGTTCACGATTGCAGTGCATGACCGCGATGATGAGCAGATAATCCGGCTCGATTGAATAGAGCACCGCGTAGGGAAAAACGTGCGTGAGACTGCGCCGGATGTCGTCTTCAAAGATTCTTGCCCATTCAGGATTTTGCCGGATGCGGTCGAGAACCGCCTCCACGGCCGCGATAAAACGAAGCTCCAGATTTTCCTGACAGCCCGCGTAATATTGCGCCGCATCCTTGAATTCCGCCAGCGCTTCAGGATGAAATTCGACTCTCACTTCGTCACGGCACTTTTAACCTGCGCCAACGCCTCGTCGCCCGGAATCGTCTTCACGCGACCGCTGCGGACATCGTCTCGGCGACGGCGCGCTTCCACCACCCAAAGCTGGCGGATATGGGCGTCCTCGGCGGGATCAAGACTTTCGACGAGCCGGTCCGCGAGCAACGCGCGCGCCTCGCTGGGCAGCGCCAGCGCTTCCTCGGCTACCTGTTCAACCGTCATGCTCATGGTTTTGAAATTACGCCGTGCGTTCGGAAAATTCAACGAGGAAAATTCCCGCGCCTCACCAAAAAAGAAGCCAAGACCCGGCTCAAGGAAATCAAGCGACTGCTACTGGCGATTTGAGATTGATTAGATTATTCTCTTTTTGTCGCCAGCAAAATCGTAAACTTCAATCTTACAGGCTTCATACCGCTTCCATCCGTCTATGCTTTTGTTTTGTTTATCGAATAGGGTCAGACATTTATGCTCTTCTTCAGTAACGACACGGTGGACAGTGCCTTTCAGGATGTCACGCGTCGTTTCATCACCATTAAGCAATCGAGAAATCAATCCTTCTTTCCGCATCACATGGTCACGTTGAATTTTAACGCCCATTTTTGAAAGCACGCCGGAGCTTCGATAACGCCCATTGAAATCACCATTGATTCTAGTCATTTCCCAAATCACAATTTTGAGAAATTTATTTTTCAACGACACAGGTATTTCGCATTTTCTTATTTCGTCAGTTAATTTGATTAACTCCGAAATTTCAGCGGTTTCATTTCGGCGAACACGATAGGATTTTAAGTGCGCTTGCTTGGATAGAAAAGGCATCTTGTAAAATCTAACGAGCCTTGAAAATTTGTCAGCCGTAATTTTGCAGCACTTGCAGCGTTTTCAGAATCCCAACGGGATTCTATCATTCAGTCCAGGGTTGCGAGGCACGAGCTACCCTGGGTCGTCGCCCCGAAAAATTTTCCAACCCTGAAAGGGTTGCATCGCCGTTCGCGCCAATGGATTCAGCCCTTTCAGGGTTGTCGCCATTTTGTTTCGTCACCCGGCGTAGTCCGATTTCATCGGCCAACACCGGGCTGAATGATTAAATCCCTTTGGGGTTTTTCCACGAAAAAGTTTTGACGCGAATTACGCCAATTAACACGAATTTAATTAGCGAAAATTCGCGCAATTCGCGTAAAAAAAATCTGCGTTCAATCCGTGTTTCATCCGTGGCTAAAAAATTTCCTGTAATCACCCAATCCGCAACCACACCGTTTTCAAATACGCCGGCTCGGCGCGGCTTAAAGAAATCAAGTGGCTGCTACTGGCGATTTGACTCAAGAAAACGACTTAATTTTCAAACGAAAATTTATTCGTTCCACTCACCGGTTTGCAGATAGGGTTTGAGTTTTTCCTTGAGCGTCTCGCGTCCGCGATGGATGAGCGATTTCGTGGCGGACAGCGAGCAGTCCAAAACCTCGGCGATTTCTTCGTAGCTCAATTTATCCTGGCGGCAGAGCAAAATCGCGCTGCGCTGGTTTTCCGGCAGTTCAGCAAGCGCCTCCTCGATTTTTTGGGCGAGTTCGCCGTGCAAGACATTTTCCGTGGGCAAAAAAACTTTTTTGTCCTCGAATTGTTTTTGCGTTCCGCCGTCGCGCGATTCGTTTTCGGAAAAAGTTTCTTCGAGCGATTCGGCGGGATGCCGCGAGCGGCGGCGGATTTCGTTCAGGCACAAGTTGCGCGCAATGGTGAAGAGCCAGGTGGAAAATTTTGCGGTTTGTTGGTAGCGGGCGCGGGATTTATAGACTTGCAGAAAAACATTTTGCGCCAGGTCTTCCGCCTCGGCTTCGTCGCGCAGCGAGCGGAAGACAAAATTCATCACAGGCTGCTTGTATTTCTCGACCAGTTCCGTGAACGCCGCGCGGTCGCCGCGTTTGGCGCGGAGCATCAGGGCGGCATCAGGATCGGTTTGGACGGCCATCGTTGAAAGGCTATCAGACGGAAACCAAACATAAAAGTTTCGCGCGAGGGCCAAATGCAGCGAACACATTTTAATTTCCTTCGCCGGCGCGGGCAGACATTCTTGGCGCGTGCTGGATTTAATCAGAAAAATCGAAGCCGCCGCCGAAGCGCGTTTGTCCTTTCCGCCGGAAGCCACGGCTGCGGAAAAACTCGCCGCTTACAAGGCTTTTCTCAAAGTCCAGACGCACCGGCTGAAAATCGAGCATCGCGCGGGAAAAAGCGGGCGCGAAATCTGCGCCGCGCGCGCGGCCATTTTGGACGCGTTGTTGCGGCACTTGTGGGAATCGGCCAAAAGCAGTTTGTCCGCGCCGGCGCAACGCGAATTTCCGCCGCTCGCGCTCGTGGCCATCGGTGGTTATGGCCGCGCGGAATTGAATCCGTTCAGCGACATTGATTTCATGTTTTTGCAGGACGGCCAGATCGCGGCGGGCAAACCGCTGCCGTATTTGTCGAAGTTGATTGACGGCGTATTGTATCCGCTTTGGGACATCGGCCTGAAAGTCGGCCACGCGGTCCGCAGCCTCGACGATTGCGTCAAAGTTGCGAACACGGACATGCAATCCAAAACCTCGCTGATCGAGGCGCGCTTTGTCATCGGCGATGAAACGCTGTTCAAGAAATTTCAAAAAACACTCATCGCCAAGTGCGTCGTCGGCTTTGAAGAAAAATATATCGCCGCGCGCGTCGAAGACCAGATGACGCGCCGCGCAAAATTCGGCGGCTCGGCGTGCATGCAGGAACCAAATCTCAAAAACGGCTGCGGCGGCCTGCGCGATTTTCAAAATCTGTTGTGGATGACATTTTTCAAATATCGCACGCGTTCGCTGGAAGAATTGCAGCAGCGCGAATTTGTGACGGCGAGCGAGCGCAAGCAATTGGAAGCCGCCTACGATTTTTTGCTGCGCGTGCGGACGGAATTACATTATCACGCCAATCGTCCGCTGGATGTTCTGGGAAAAAATCTTCAGCCCGCCGTCGCGTCCAATCTGGACTACACCGACCGTTCGCCGAGCAAACGCATCGAAAAATTCATGCGCGACCTTTACGTTCACATGCGGAACATTTTTCTCATCACGCGCACGCTGGAAGAACGCATGGCGCTGGTCGTGCCGTCGCCGCGCAAACTTTCCCTGCGCAAATGGCTGCCGAAACGCCGGCGCGAAATCGAAACGGTGGACGGCTTCAAATTCATCAACGGCGAAATCCACGCTGTCTCCAACCGGATTTTTCAGGATTCACCCCGGCGGCTCATGCGCGTTTTTTTGCACGCGCAACAGCGGCGAATGAAATTGCATCCCGACCTCGCGCAATTGATTCGCAATCAACTTTCGCTCGTGAACCGGGAATTTTTGAACGACGAACACGTGCGCGAAACGTTTTTGACTTTGCTGGAACGGCGCGGCGAAGTGGCGGCGGTTTTTCGCACGATGCACGAGGTCAATTTGCTCGGCAAATATATTCCTGAATTTGGCCGGCTGACGTGCCTCGTGCAGCATGAATTTTATCATCAATACGCCGCCGACGAACACACGCTGGTCTGCCTCGAACAGCTCGACAAAATTTGGGAAGCCAAAGAGCCGCCTTACAAAAATTACGCGCCGCTTTTTCAAAGCCTGGAACGTCCCGGCCTGCTTTATCTGGCGTTGTTGCTGCACGATGTCGGCAAATCAGAAGCTCATAAAAAAGGCGGGCACGCCGCCGTCAGCGCGGACATGGCGATGCGCGCCGCCAAACGGCTTCAACTTGACAACCTGTCAACGCACACGCTGCGCCTGCTCATCGAAAATCATTTGCTGATGGCGAGTGTTTCGCAACGCCGCGATCTGGACGACCCGGCGGTCATCCGAAATTTTTCGCGGCAGGTTGAAACGCCGGAAAATTTGAATCTGCTCACGCTGCTCACGTTCGCCGATTCGCAAGGCACGAGCGACAAACTCTGGAACGGCTTCAAGGATTCGCTGCTCTGGCAATTGCATTCGCGCGCGATGACGTTGCTCACCGGCGGCACGGAATTTCGCCGCGCTTCAGAAGAACAGCGCGAGGCGCTCAAGCAGGAAGTCCGCGAGCAGGCGTCCGATGTCATCAGCGACGAGGAATTGGAAGCGCATTTCGACCAGTTGCCGCAGCGTTATTTTGAAATCCACACGGCGAAGGAAATTTTTTCGGACATCGAGCTGGCGCATCGTTTCATGCATCGGCTTGTCCGCGAAAGCGACCGCGCGCTGGCGCCCGTCACCGCATGGCTGGAAGAACCCGACCGCGGTTACAGCACGGTAAAAATCTGCACGTGGGACCGCGCCGGACTGTTCGGGAAAATCACCGGAACCTTAAGCGCCGTCGGCTTGAACATTTTGAGCGCGCAAATTTTCACGCGCACCGACGGCATTGCGCTGGACGCATTTTTTGTCAATGACGCGCGCACGGGCAATCTCGCCACGCGCGAGCAGCACGAAAAATTCGCTACGCTGCTTGAAAAAGTTTTGGACGATGACCATGCGGATTTATCCGCGCTCATCGCCCGGCAAATCACCAACCGCCCGATCTATCAGGCTTACGCCGGCGAGCGAATGCCGACGGAAATTTATTTTGACAATGACGCTTCGGAAACGCGCACGTTGATCGAAATCGAAACGGAAGACCGGCTTGGTTTGCTTTACGTCATTTCGCGGACTTTTGCGGAACTGGAACTGGACATTTCCGCCGCGCGCATCGTGACCGAGCGCGGCGCGGCGATTGACAGTTTTTATGGGCAGGAATCCGGCGGCGGAAAAATCATTGCCATCGAGCAGCAAAAAACGATCGAACGTAAACTGCGCGAAGCCATCCATCAGATTGGCGCGACCCAATAAATCGCGTGGCAAACCGATTGCGCGGACAATCTTTATTTGTTAAAAATCTTTCAACGCGCAAAAGCGGGTGTGGTTCAATGGTAGAACGTGGGCTTCCCAAGCCTGAAGCGAGGGTTCGATTCCCTTCACCCGCTCCATTTTTTCTCATGCGCGAGGAATCAAATTGGCGGAAGGACGGGACTTGAGGCAAGTTGTCCGGTAAAAATTATCGCACGCAAAGGAACATTTGGAGTCTAACCAAAAGGACGCAATGCAAATGCAGAAATTTGAAATTTTATGAACAAGGAAACACAACCCGCCAATCGCTTCACCAATCCGCCGCCGCTTGATGCGGTGATGAACGATTTTTTCAAAACGCATAATCTGCCCAAGGCGGTGATGCCGAGCAATCCGGTCCAAAAAGTTTTGCGCGGTCAAAAAGCTTTGGTCACGGGCGCAAATTCGGGAATCGGCGAGGGCGTGGCGCTGGCGCTGGCGCACGCGGGCGCGGATGTCGTCATCAATTACGTTTCGCATCCCGAGGCCGCCGACGCGTTGGTGCAGGAAATCAAAAGTCACGGCGCAAATGCTTACGCGCATCAATGCGATGTCTCGAAGGAAGACCAGGTGCAGGCGATGATCCGCAAAATGTGCGACGAATTCGGCACGATTGACATTTTGGTCAACAACGCCGGGATTCAAATGGATTCGCCGTTCGACCAAATGACTTTGGCGCAGTGGCAAACGGTTTTGAACGTGAATCTGACGGGACAATTTCTTTGCGCGCGCGAGGCGGTGCGCGAATTCAAACGGCGCGGCGTGCGCGAGGAAATTTCCTGCGCGGCGGGAAAAATCATTTGCATGAGTTCAGTTCACGATGTGATTCCGTGGGCGGGCCACGTCAATTACGCGACGAGCAAAGGCGGCATCCAGATGATGATGAAAAGCATCGCGCAGGAAGTCGCCGAGCAGCGCATCCGCGTCAACGCCGTCGCGCCCGGCGCGATCCGCACGCCGATCAACATGCAGGCGTGGAGCACGCCGGAAGCGTATCACGCGTTGATGAAACTCGTGCCTTACAAACGCATCGGCGAGCCGGAAGACATTGGCCGCGCCGTCGTCTGGCTGGCGAGCGATGATTCCGATTACGTCCACGGCACGACGATTTATGTGGACGGCGGAATGACTTTGTATCCGGGTTTTGAAACCGGCGGTTAAAAAAATATGCCGCCCAAAATAAAAAAGGGAAACGCCGAAGCGCAACGCCTTGCCGAGAGAAACGCCAAAAAACAAAACTGGCATTTCTGGGGGCCGTATCTTTCCGAACGCCAATGGGGAACCGTGCGCGAAGATTATTCGCCCGGCGGCACGGCGTGGGAATATTTTCCGCACGACCACGCGCGCAGCCGCGCCTATCGCTGGGGCGAAGACGGCATCGCCGGATTCAGCGACGACCACCAGCAGCTTTGCCTTGCGCTCGCATTTTGGAACGGCAAAGACCCGATTTTGAAGGAACGGCTTTTCGGCCTGACGAACGCCGAGGGCAATCACGGCGAGGACGTGAAGGAATTATATTATTACCTCGACGCCACGCCGACGCATTCGTATCTGAAAATGCTCTACAAATATCCGCAGCGCGAATTTCCCTACGCGCAACTCGTCGAGGAAAATCACCGGCGCGGAAAAGAGCAGCCGGAATTTGAACTGCTCGACACGGGAATTTTTGACGATGACCGTTACTTCGACATTTTTGTCGAATACGCCCAAGCCGCGCCGGAAGAAATTTTACTGCTCGTCACCGTTCACAATCGCGGGCCGGACGAGGCGAAAATCCATCTGCTGCCGCAACTGTGGTTTCGCAACACCTGGTCGTGGGACAACAGCGCGCGCCCGCAACTCATTGAAGCCGATCAAAATTCCGTCTCCGCCAAACATGCCGGACTTGGCGATTACAATTTTTATTTCGACGGCAAACCGGAATTGCTTTTTTGCGACAACGACACAAACGTCCGCCGGCTTTTCGGCCAGCAAAACGCAACCGGTTTTTTCAAGGACGCCTTTCACGAATATGTCGTCGCCGGCAATCACGACGCCGTGAATCCCGCGCGCGCCGGAACAAAAGCCGCCGCGCATTATGAACTTTCCGTGCCCGCGAAAAATTCAATCCAAATCCGTTTACGCCTGGCGCGCGAAAAAAATTCCGCGCCGTTCGCCGATTTCGATTCCATTTTCCAGCAACGCCGCAGCGAGACCGACGAATTTTACGCCGCGTTACAAAAAGATTTGGCCGATGCCGACGCGCGGCTCGTTCAACGCCAGGCGTTCGCGGGCATGATTTGGAACAAGCAATTTTATCATTACAACGTCCGCCAATGGCTGCGCGGCGATCCTGCCCAACCCGCGCCGCCCGCCGAACGCAAGCACGGTCGCAATTGCGATTGGACGCATCTCAACAACGCCGATATTCTTTCGCTGCCGGACAAATGGGAATTTCCGTGGTTCGCCGCGTGGGATTTGGCGTTTCATTGTCTGCCGCTGGCGCAACTGGATTCTGAATTCGCCAAGCATCAACTCGTGCTGCTCATGCGCGAATGGTATATGCACCCGAACGGCGAATTGCCCGCTTACGAATGGGCGTTCGGCGATGTGAATCCGCCGGTCCACGCGTGGGCCGCGTGGCGCGTTTTTCAAATGGATCGCAAACAGCGGCGCGAAGAAAAATCCGACGATCCCGGCGATCTTGTATTTCTCGAAAAAGTTTTTCACAAGTTGATGCTGAATTTCACCTGGTGGGTGAACCGCAAGGACGCGCAAGGACGCAACATTTTTCAAGGCGGTTTTCTCGGCCTCGACAACATCGGCGTTTTTGACCGCAACGAGCCGTTGCCCGATGGCGGCTTCATCAACCAGGCCGACGGCACAAGCTGGATGGCGATGTATTGCCTGAACTTGATGCGCATCGCTTTGGAACTGGCGCAGCACAACAAGGTTTATGAAGACATCGCGTCAAAATTTTTCGAGCATTTCATGAACATCGCCGGCGCCATCAACGGCGTGGGAGACGGCGCGCTGGGTTTGTGGGACGACGCCGATGAATTTTATTACGATGCGCTGAATCTGCCGGACGGCCAGCACATTTCGATCAAACTGCGTTCGATGGTCGGACTGATTCCGCTGTTTGCCGTGGAAACGTTGGAGCCAAAATTATTGCAGCAATTGCCTGCGTTCAAAGCGCGCATGGACTGGTATCTGAATTACCGGCCTGATCTGGCGAAACTGGTTTCGCACTGGCAGGAACATGGCGCGGGCGAGCGCAGCCTGCTTTCGCTCTTGCGCGGGCATCGCATGAAATGCCTGTTGCGCCGGCTGCTGGACGAAACAGAATTTCTTTCCGAACACGGCCTGCGCGCGTTGTCCAAAATTTACGAAGCGCAGCCTTACCGCTTGAAATTCGACGGCGTGGAACATGAAGTGCAATACTGGCCGGGCGAATCGCGCGGCGGACTTTTTGGCGGCAATTCCAACTGGCGCGGCCCGGTCTGGATGCCGCTGAATTTTTTGGTCATCGAGTCGCTGCAAAAATTTCATTATTTTTATGGCGACGATTTCAAAATTGAATGCCCGACCGGGTCGGGAAATTTTTTAACCATTCTCGAAGTCGCCAACGAATTGACGCGGCGGCTGACGCGGATTTTTCTGAAGAACGCCGACGGCGAACGGCCCGTTTTGAAATATCATCCGAAACTTTCCGGCGATCCGCAGTTCAAAGATTACGTTTTATTCCACGAATATTTTCACGGCGACAACGGTCGCGGCTGCGGCGCTTCGCATCAAACCGGCTGGAGCGGACTGGTCGCCAAACTTTTGCAACCGCGCGGGAAAAAAAGTTGATTCATTTTGGGCATCAAAAATCGCCGGCGCGAACTTTCGATTTTCAATCCAAAACCACTTTTTCAATCTCCAGAAAACCGTTCAACTGGCGAAGGCGCGTGGGATGGCGCATTTTGCGGAGCGCCTTCGCCTCGATTTGGCGGATGCGTTCGCGCGTGACGCAAAATTGCTGGCCGACTTCTTCCAGCGTGCGCGCATTGCCATCGCCCAGGCCGAAGCGCAATTCCAAAACCTGCCGTTCGCGAGCATTTAAGCTGCACAAAACGTCGTCCAGCCGGTCTTTGAGCAAACTGAAACTGGTCAAATCCAGCGGACTTTCGGCGGCTTTGTCTTCGATGAAATCGCCGAAGTTCGCCTCGTCGCCGTCGCCGACCGGCGATTGCAGCGAGATCGGCTGCTGCGCCATTTTCAAAACGGCGCGGATGCGATCCACGGGAATTTGCAATTCGTCGGCGAGTTCATCCGGCGTCGGCTCGCGGCCAAAATCCTGGATCAATCTTTTTTGGATCCGCATGAGCTTGTTCATGATTTCGATCATGTGAACCGGAATGCGAATCGTCCGCGCCTGGTCGGCGATGCAACGCGTGATGGCCTGGCGAATCCACCACGTCGAGTAGGTCGAAAATTTATAGCCCCGGCGATATTCAAATTTTTCCACCGCTTTCATCAAACCCATGTTGCCTTCCTGAATCAAATCCAGAAACGAAAGGCCGCGATTCGTATATTTTTTGGCGATGGAAATGACGAGCCGCAAATTCGCCTCGACCATTTCCGTTTTGGCTTGAAGCGCCTGCGTGGAAAAATTGCGCAGCGAATCGAACGCGATCAGATAATCTTCGGCCGGCATCCGCACAAATTCTTCCAGCGCTCGGATTTTTTGTTTCTCGGCCTGAAGCAAATGCTGTTGCGGGCTGGACTCCGGCTGGCTTTCCGCGTCGGCCAGCGCGCGCAAACTGTATTGCAATTTGTCGTAAATATTTTCGGCGACCAACGTCATCTCTTCAATGACTTTTTGCTTGAAAGAAAATTTTCCGAACGTCGCCTGAAGTTTGTGATTGAGTTTTTTGAACGCCGCCTGTTCGCGTTCGCCCCGGTCGTGAAATTGAGCCAATCGCCACGCGCTGTATTTTGCGTCCAGCGCCGAATCCATTTCACGCACCTGCGCCAGGATTTTGCGCAACATCCGCAAATGTATGTCGCGATTGTCCACTTTTTTCTCGAGGATGACGCGGTCGAAACGTTCGCGCGGCGGATTGGCCAGCAGTTTTTCCGCCAAAGCAATCTGCTCCTTGCCCGCAAAACCGAAACTGTAAATGATATGGGTGACGCCCGCTTCGGCGGCTTCAATCCGCTTGGAAATCTCAACCTCCTGCTCGCGCGTCAGCAACGGCACCTGTCCCATCTGGTTCAAATACATCCGCACCGGGTCATCGAGAATATCCAGCGTCGGCAAATCTTCATCTTCCGCGTCCGGCTTCCTGACATTATCCACTTCCGCCTGATCCACGATTTCAATTTCCAGGCTGCGCAATTTGGAAAAAATTTCGTCCAGTTTTTCAGGCGTGACTTCGCTTTCCGGAAAAGCTTCGTTGATGTCGTTGAATGTCAGATGTCCCTGCTCTTGCGCCAGCCGGACCAGTTCCTTGATTTTTTCCGAAAATTCCCCGGCGGCTTTTATCTCAAAAGATTTTTCGCCCATGGGTTTTTTGGCGGATGAAGTTGCGCCGGAGCCTTTTCCTTTTTTCAAGGGCGCATTCGCTTCTGACTGGCGAACTTTAGATTTTGGCATACAACACACGCTTCCCGTTGACAACCGAAGGTGCCAGACGAATATGGGAAGCCATTCAATGTTCGTCAAGCCGTGAAAAATCACAAATCATTTTTTGGCACAATATAAATCCCGCGCGTCCGCAATTTCTCCAAAATCATTTCCACCGTCCGCTCCATCGCGCCGCGATTTTCCGCGATGACCGCCCGCGCGTTCCGCCCCAAATCTGCGCGGCGCGTTTCATCCGCCAGCAAATCCCCGATCACCCGCTCCAGGTTTTTTGCGTCGGACACTTGTATCGCCGCGTTTTTCGCGACGAAACTTTTCGCCACTTCGGAAAAATTCTGCATGTTCGGGCCAAAAACCATCGCCTTGCCCAGCGCGCCCGGCTCGATGGGATTTTGCCCGCCTTCCGCCGTCAAACTTTTGCCGACGAAAACCACCGTCGCCTGCCCGTAAAAAAATCGCAGTTCGCCGGTCGTGTTGACCAGCAGGCATTCCATTTCGCCTTCGCCCAATTTTGTCTCCGCAGAAATTTCACTGCGCCAGAAAAATTTCACGCCGCGCTCGCGCAATTGCCGGCCCACTTCGCGGCAACGCTCAAAATGTCGCGGCACGAGGATCAAAAAAAGTTTGGGAAATTGCGCCCGCAAATTTCGCGCCAGTTCCGCCAGAATTTTTTCCTCGCCGTCGTGCGTGCTGCCCGCGACCAAAATCGGCGCGTCCGGCGGCACGCCGAGTTGACGCAACAACGCCGGCACGTTCAAATTTTGCTGCTCGTCCAATTTCGCCGCGTCAAATTTCAAATTGCCGACGACGCGGATGGATTCGGGACGACAGCCGATTTCGCATAAGCGCGCGGCGTCGTCCTGATTTTGACAACCCACGCCGTCAAACGCCGCAAATAATTGGCGAAAAAGAAATCCAAGTTTTTTGTAGCGCGGATACGAGCGCGCGGACAGACGCGCGTTCACCAAAAAAAGCGGCAGCGCGAGTTTTTTTACGCGCCAGATAAAATTCGGCCAGACTTCCGCCTCGACCAAAACGACGGCTTGCGGATTGATCGTGGCCAGCGCGCGGCTGACGTATTTTCGCCGGTCAATCGGATAATAAATTTTGCTGACGTGCGCGGGCAAACGCTGGCGCAATTCGCCCATGCCGGTCGTCGTCGTCGTGGACACGACGATTTTCAGATTCGGCACGCGCGGTTCGAGCGCGCGGATGAGTTGCGTGCACAGATTCACCTCGCCCACGCTGACGGCATGGAGCCAAAGCACATGGCGGTTGGTCAAAGCCTGTTTGAGGCTCGCGTCGAATTTTCCAAAACGCTGGGTGAAATCGCGCCGCCAGTTTCCGCGCCGCCGCATCCGCCAAAAATAATAAGGCGCGGACAGCCAGAAAAAAATAATGAACAGGATATTGTAAAGCGTGCGCATTCTGATCGCGGAAAACCGGACGGGCGCAATTTTCCGAAAATAGGCGGCGCGCGCAAAGGAAATCTTTCAAAATTTCAATTTCCTTTTTCGGCCCAAAATTAAAATTTGTAATTCAAGGCGCGCGCTTTAGATTGGCTCTTCATCATTTGAAGCATGGAGGTGTTTTATCGTTTATGAACGAACTGCGTTTGAAATTTGTTTTTTTTGCCGGCCTGTCATTGGCTTTGATCTGCGCTCAAAATTTAGGGGCGACCGAAGACGCGCCGCACGCGCCCTTCGCGCAATGGGCGGATTTGCCCGCGCCCGGCCAGTTCGTCGCCGGATTTTTTTACGATGAATCGGAGTCATATCACATTTATGCCAACGGCGGCCAGCGTTACAACATTGATTCGCCTGGCGACGGCGAGCATTACGGCATTGACGTGAACCAGGGCTGGCTCACGTTTCAATATGGCATTGATAAACATTGGGCGGCGGACATGAGCATCGGCGCGACAACGATCGGCTGGCGCGATTTTTCCAACGGCGGCCCGCCCGGCGCCATTCGCGAAACGACCGGCATTGCGGACATCGGGCTGGGCGTGCGCTATCAGATTCTTAACGAAGCCGTTTCCACAAATTCTTTTTGGTTGCCGACCTTGACGTTTCGTGCCGGAGCCGTTTTGCCCGGCACTTACAAACAAAATCTGGCGTTTGCGCCCGGCATCCGTTCAGCGGCGATTGAGCCGGAACTTCTCGCCAAAAAACATTTTGGCTGGCCGGGTTTTGGCGCTTACGGCGATATTCTTTACCGCTGGAATCGCACCACGGGCAACGATCAAGTCATCGGCTCCATCGGATTTTTTCAACAAATCAAAGGTTGGGAACTTGACGCCGGCTATCGGCGCCTGCAAACGCTCGAAGGCACGGATTTGCTTTTTGATCCGGCGACCAAAACGCTTTCGACCACCGGCTCCGATCCCCATGCGTTTTCCGAATTGCGCGAAATCAACGACTCCATTGAAGCGGGTTTCAGTTATACCACTCCAAAATGGCGGATTAAATATTCCTTCTACACCCGCACCGTTTTCGCCGGCAACAACAGCGACCAGAAATTCTGGATTGGCGCGGGTGCCCAAATGCCTTTTCAAATTTTCAGATTTGACTGAACGTTTGCAAATTCACTTGTTCCCCGGCGATTGATTTGTTCAATTGCCGCCAATGAATTCACAGCCCGGTGTTCTGCCAAACCAATCCTCTCCCTGGCCGCAAAATAAATTTCTGCGCCGGCCGGAATGGATCGCCGCCGGTTTGATCACGGCGGCAATCGTGGCGTTGCACTTGTTCTTTCTGTTTCACGCCGGCGGATTTTGGCGCGACGAAGTCAATCTCATCAACCTCGCCAAAAGCCATTCGCTGGCGGACATGAAAAAGGATTCGTTCCCGATTTTGATGCCGCTGCTGGTTCGCTTTTGGACCCGGCTTGGTTTCGCGCAAAATGATTTAAGCCTGCGAATTTTGGGGACCTTGATTGGTCTGGGAATTCCCGCCGCGTTTTGGTGGGCCGCCTGGAAAATCCGCCGCCTTCCGCCGTTCTTAAGCCTTGCCCTGTTTTGTTTGAACAGCACCTTGATTTTTTTTGGCGATTCCATTCGCGCTTATGGTCTGGGCAGCCTGCTCATTATTTTGACGGCCACCCATGCCGTTATTTTTTTGCGCCAACCTTCATGGCGGCGAACCATCTGGCTGACCTTGTCGGCGGTGTTAAGCGTGCAAACGCTGTATCACAATACAATTCTTGTGGGAGCCATTTGCCTCGGCGCGTGGGCGGTTTGCTGGCGGAAAAAAAACCGGCTCGCGGCGGCGCAAGTTTTTCTGGCCGGATTTATTGCTGCGCTTTCACTTTCACCTTATGTGACGGGCATCATCGCCGGACGTGCCGCTTCGTCCGTTTTGATCAGCGGCCTGAAATCTTGGCGTTTCATCGCCGCCTTTCACGACTCGCTGGGTTTTCCCTTTCCAATTTATTTTTACGCATGGGCAATTTTGTCAATCGTCATAATAATTTTGGCTTTCATCACCTTATTTCTTCCGCCGAAAATTTCCACTCCGTCCGCCAATGATTTGAGTTTATTTGCCGGAACAACTTTGCTCGCCGCCGTCCTGGGATTCATCCTGTTCCTTTGGCTCGCGGCCTTCCCCGCGCAATCCTGGTATTTGCTTCCGCTCATGGCTTTGATCGCCGTGTGCTTTGAAATCGGCCTGCCGGAATGGCGCGGAAAAATGCGCGCGATTTTTTTCGGGCTGGTTGCCGCCACCGCCTTGATCGCCCTTCCAACTGCCAGTCGCGATCTGCATCATCGTTTCACGAATGTTGACCTCTGGGCCAAAGATTTGACGACCGCTGCTGCGCCGGAAGACTATGTGGTGGTCGTTCCGTGGCTTTACGGCATTACCTTCGACCATTATTTCACAGGCCCCGCTGCCTGGACAACTTTGCCGCCGCTGGCCGATCATTCCGTGCATCGCTACGACCTCGTCAAACTTCAAATCCAAAATACCAACGCCATCCAGCCCGTGCTCGAAAAGATTCTCACGACCTTGCAATCCGGTCATCGCGTTTGGATTCTGGCGGCGATGGGCTGGATGGACATACCTGATGCCGGCACCGTCGCGCCCGCCAGCCTGCCGCCCGCGCCCTTGAAAAATTCCGGCTGGTCTGAAGCGCCTTACACCCTGGTTTGGAGTTCTCAAGCCGCTCATCTGCTTGGCGATCACGCCCTCCAATTTTCCCGCGTGAAAAATTCCGCCGCCGGCATGCAAGTCATCGAAAACATGGAATTATTTATGGCTGAAGGCTGGAAAAATTCAAGCGCGCCCGCAAAATCAAACGCCGCCCAACCGTGATCCCACATGATTCCGTGCGTGATTTTTGAAGATGAACATCTGCTCGTGGTTCACAAACCCGCCGGCTGGAATACGCACGCGCCCGGTCCCTTCGCCGGTGAAGGCATTTACGATTGGCTGAAAAATCGCGAACCACGCTGGGCGTCGCTTGCCATCATTCATCGGCTCGACAAGGAAACCAGCGGCGTCCTCGTTTTTGGAAAAACCAAAATTGCCAATCGCTCGCTCACGCAACAATTCACGCAGCGACAAGTTCGCAAGAAATATCTTCTGCTGACGGATCGCGCGGTTCCGCCCAAGGAATTTGTCGTAAAAACGAAATTGATCCGCCTCGGGGAAAAATATGCCAGCCGCGCAAACGGAGAAAATGCCGAGACTAAATTTTCGCCCGTCAAAAATCTTGAGTCAAAAACTATTTTGCAAAACGGGAAAAAATTGAAAGTTATTTGCGCCGAACCCTTGACCGGCCGCACGCATCAAATCCGCGTCCATGCGGCGGAAAACGGTTTCCCGATTTTTGGCGACCCACTTTACGGCGGCACACCGGCAATGCGGGTTTTTTTGCACGCATCGGAAATTTTCTTTGCTCATCCCGCCACCAATGCGCCGGTGAAATTTTCCGCGCCGGCGGATTTTTTCGGAGATCAAGCGGAGAATCCCGAATTGAAAAATAAAGGCGAAAAAATTCAAAATCCATTGCGTTCCGCCTTCATTGAACTCAATAAAACCAACGCCTTTCGTATTCTTCATGGCGCAAGCGACGGCTGGCCGGGCTGGTTTGTGGAAAAACTCGGCGATTTTTTGCTCTCGCAATCGGAAGCGCCATTGACCGCCAGCCAAACTGAAGAATTATCGCGCCTCGCCGGAAATTTTTCTTCGCACGGCGCCTATCATAAAATTCTCTCGCGCCAGCTTCGCCGCTCAAATCTCGCGGAAGCTTCGCCGCAATTGGTTTTTGGCGAACCGACGCCGGAACGATTTGAGATTTTGGAAAATGGCCTCCGTTACGAAATGAGTTTTCGCGAAGGCGGTTCCGTCGGCTTGTTTTTGGATCAGCGCGACAATCGCCGGCGGTTTTTAACCAATCATATCGCCGCCGATTTTCCATTTTCGCAAAGTGGAAATCGGCCGTTGGAAATCTTGAATTGTTTCGCCTACACCTGCGGCTTTTCAGTTTGCGCGGCCCAATCCGGCGCGCGGACGACCAGCCTTGATCTTTCAAAGAAATATCTCGAATGGGGCAAACGCAATTTTGTCTTGAACCATCTCGACCCGGCGGCGCACGATTTTATTTACGGCGACACTTTTGACTGGTTGCGGCGGCTGGCGAAAAAAAACCATGCGTTCGACGCCATTGTGCTTGACCCGCCGACATTTTCGCAATCAAAAGAACACGGCACATTCCGCGCGGAAAAGGATTATGGCCAACTCGTCACCGCCGCGTTGCCCGTTCTTAAACCCGGCGGAATTTTATTTGTCTCGACCAACGCGGCAGATTGGCCGCCGGAAAATTTTCTCGCGCAGATTCAAACGGCCATTCACGCCGCGAAGCGAAAAATTCGACTGCGCCATTACGTTCCGCAACCGCCGGATTTTCCCGTCAGCCGCAGCGAACCGGCTTATTTGAAAACGGTCTGGATGAAAATTAATTAACGAACGAACCTGCGAAAACCGGCGGATCACAATTGCCAAAAGTCGTCGCCGCTTTACTTTCAAACTTTTGTCGCGCAATTTAAGGCACAATGACACGACGTTTTTTGACCGGAATTTTTTTGATCGCGCTTTGCCCCGCCGCGCAATTCTCCGCGCGCGCCGATGGTAATTTGGCCAAATCCGTCGTGCTGGAAAACAACGTGGCCTATTTGCGCGTCGGCGAAGTCGGAAAAAATCTCGCGGACGAAATTCAAACGGCGCAAAATGCCTTGGCCGCGACGAATAAAATCGCCGGAACAGTTTTGGATTTGCGTTTTGCGGATGGCGACGATTTGGATTCGGAAAAAGCGACCGTAAATTTATTTGCGCCGAAAAAATTGCCGCTGGCGATTTTAGTGAACGGCCAGACGAGCGGCGCAGCGGCGGATTTGGCGGCGGATTTGCGCGGCGCAGACGACGGCTTGGTTTTTGGCAGCGCGACCAAAGAATTGAAGCCGGATATTTCGGTTCCAGAAAAACCGGACGAAGCGAAAAAATTTCTGGAAAATCCGTTTGGAACTTTGCCGCGCGAAACCAATTCCGTTTCCGCGACGAATGATTTTCTTTCATTCGTTGATCACACGAGCGAGGCGGATTTGGTGCGCGCAAAAATCAAGGACGGCGAGCAGGATGAAAATTTGCCGTCGGAGCGCGAGGCCGAGCCGCCAAAGCCCTTCATTCGCGACCCGGTTTTGGCGCGCGCGATGGATTTGATCAAAGGTCTGGCCATCGTGCGCCAATCGCGCCTTTGATTTCGAGTTGACGATTGGCTTTTCACAAACCAATTTGTTTTTTCACGTTGGATGAAAACGATTCTGTTCATTTGCACCGGCAATGTCTGCCGCAGCCCGATGGCCGAGGGGATTTTTCGCCAGGCCATGAAGGGTCGCGGCGAATTCCGCATTCTTTCGGCCGGCCTCGGCGCGATGGACGGCCAGCCGCCGTCGCCGCATTCCGTGACGGCGCTGAAGGAAATCGGCATTGATATTTCCGGCCAACGCAGCCGGGCGCTCACGGTGGATTTGGTGCGGCAGGCGGATTTTATTTTTGGCATGACGCATTCGCATGTGGACACCATCACGCTTTTGTATCCGCCGGCGGCGGAAAAAACTTTCCTGCTGCGTGAATTTGACGACACGCTCGAACCGTTTGAAAAGGACATCCCCGACCCGATTGGCTGTTCTTACGACGTTTATATGCAAGCGCGCGACCAGATCGAACAAGGCATCGCCTCGCTTTTGAAATTTATGGAACAACACGAAATCCTCTCCGCGCCGACCGGCGCAAAAACCGTCACGAATTTTGCGCTTGGCGCGGATCACGGCGGCTTTGAATTGAAGGAAACGCTGAAAAAATATTTGTTGGCGCGCGGCCTGACCGTCAAAGATTTCGGCGCGCTGACCAAGGACCCGGCGGACGATTATCCCGATTTCGCGCAGCCCGTCGCGCAAGCCGTTGCGGATGGAAAGGCGGAATTCGGCCTGCTCGTTTGCACCAGCGGCGTTGGCATTTACATTGCCGCCAACAAAATTTCCGGCATTCGTGCCGGGCAAGCCTTCGACGAAAAAGAAGCGACGCTCATGCGGCGGCACAACGACGTGAACGTGCTTTGTCTTGCGGGCGACACGCAGCCCGAACTTGCCAAAAAAATTCTCGACACGTTCATCAACGCGAAATTTGAAGGCGGACGCCATGAGCGCCGCGTTGAAAAAATGGACGCGCGCCTCGCGCCCGCCGCGTTGCGTTTGCGCAATGTTGACCCGCAAATCGCCGAAGCCATTCAGCAGGAAAAATTGCGCCAGCAGGAAAACATTGAGCTGATCGCCAGCGAAAATTTCACGTCGCCCGCCGTGATGGAAGCGCAAGGCTCGGTGCTCACCAATAAATACGCCGAAGGTTATCCGAAAAAACGCTGGTATGGCGGCTGCGAAAACATTGATGTGATTGAGCAACTCGCCATTGACCGCGCAAAGAAAATTTTCGGCGCGGAACACGCCAATGTCCAGCCGCATTCCGGCAGCCAGGCGAACATGGCCGTTTATTTTTCCGTGCTTAAACCCGGTGACAAAATGCTGACGATGGATTTATCGCACGGCGGACATTTGACGCACGGCAACAAAGCAAATTTCTCCGGCAAATTTTTTGAAATCGTCCACTACGGCGTTCGCAAAGACGACGAACGGATTGATTACGATCAACTCGCGGCGATGGCGCGTGAGCATAAACCAAAAATGATCACCGTTGGCGCCAGCGCATATCCGCGCGTGATTGACTTCAAACGCATGGGCGAAATCGCGCGCGAAGTTGGCGCGTATCTGCTCGCGGACATCGCGCACATCGCCGGCATGGTCGCGGCTGGAATTCATCCGAGTCCGATGGCGCACGCGGATTTTGTGACGACCACGACGCACAAAACCTTGCGCGGCCCGCGCGGCGGACTGATTTTGTGCAAAGAGAAATTTGCGAAGGAAATTGATTCTAACATTTTTCCCGGCATTCAAGGCGGCCCGCTTGAACACGTCATCGCCGCGAAAGCCGTTTGTTTCCACGAAGCGTTGCAGCCGTCATTCAAAATTTACCAACAGCAAATTGTCAAAAACGCCGTCGCGCTGGCCGACGGCATGAAGCGAAATAATTTTCGGCTCGTCAGCGGCGGCACAGAAAATCATTTGATGCTCGTGAACGTGGGCGCGAAAAATCTGACCGGCAAGGATTGCCAGATCGCACTCGACGAAGCGGGCATCACGACGAATAAGAATACAATTCCATTTGAAACGCGCTCGCCGTTTCAAGCCAGCGGAATTCGTTTGGGAACGCCCGCCGTCACGACGCGTGGGATGAAGGAAGCGGAAATGGCCGCGATTGCCGACATGATTTCCGAAGTGCTGCTGGACATCAAAAACGCCGACGCCGCGCACAAAGTCCGCGCCCGCGTGCGCGAACTGACCGCGAAATTTCCGTTGCCTTATTGACAAAATATCCCACTTGTGGGATTGTCCCACCATGACGATTACAGCGGACAATAAAAAGCGCGTGGTCATCCCGTGGGTCAAGCCGGGCGACGTTTTTGCCTGCGAGCAGCGGGACGAAAATCATTTTTCCCTCGCCAGATTGAATCCGCCGCCGCCGCCAAAGAAAAAGACCCGCGTGGAAGTGCGCCGCGCGATCAAGAACAGCAAGATGAAATTTGACATGACGTGGGAGGAATTGCGCGTCCTGACCCGCGAGCCATGATTTTGTTTGATACCAATGTCCTGATTGACGCGAAGGATTCATCGTCCGCAAATCATGCTTGGTCAGTCCGGTTGATTGAAGAAGCGGTTGCCGGCGCTGGCGGCTCAATCAACGCGGTGACTTTGGCGGAACTGTGTGCCGGATCGCCGAATCCGATGGACATCGAACCGGAAATCAGGAAGCTCGGCCTGGAAATTTTTGATTTGCCGGCGGCAGTTTCGGAAATTTGCGGCGCGGCTTACCGGCGATATGTTTTGGCACGGCGAACTTCAGGCGGCGGAAGCGCGCCGAAAATTCCGCTGCCGGATTTTTTCATCGGCGCGCACGCGGAAATCATGAAGTGGAAACTGGCCACGCGCGATGCCGAAAGAATTTCAAGATATTTTCCGAAAGTCCACCTGCTGACGCCGAAAAAATAATTCGCGCCCGCAGGCGCGAACTGACCGCGAAGTTTCCGCTGCCTTATTGAAATTGTTTGCCGCAGCCGCGAAGCGGCGCAAGGAAATTAGCCCGGCACATTGTGCCGGGTTTTTGATCCAAAATGAAAATGTCCTGAAAAGACAATGGAATTCGGTTGCCGTTTCCCGCGTCCTTTCAGGACGCATACATTTTTCCGCGTAAATCCAGCCACTTCGTAGCTGGCTAATTTCCAGCGTCGCTTCGCGACAAAATCCCCGCGTGCGCGAACTGCCGGCGAAATTTCCGTTGCTGATTGACAGAATTGCGCTTTGCAAATCCGCCGTCGCAAGTTAAATTTGAAACATGAGCGCGACTGAAATCATTGCAGAATTGCCGAAATTGAATTCGGTCGAACGATTGGCCGTGCAAAAAAAGCTGGCTGAAATCGGCTCGGAAAATTCCGCCGTCGCCTTGCATGACCGTGCCATTGATGAAGTTCAAGCCGCCGGTTTGCGTTCGCGCCTGAAAACTTTCGCCGAAGACTGGGAACGTCCCGAAGCCGCCATTTACGATGAAGCCCAAACGCGGTGACGTGGTTCTGGTCTTGTATCCCAATTCCGATTTGCGCACGGCCAAGCGCCGTCCTGCTCTCGTTCTTCAACGTGATGAATTGTTCAGCGGACTTGCCCAAACCATCGTCGCCATGATTTCCAGCAACCTCGCGCGGCGCGGTCACGCCAGCCGTGTTTTCGCCAGCCGCGATTCCACTGAAGGTAAAGCCGCGGGATTGCGATTGGATTCCGTAATTATGACTGACAATTTAGCCACAATTTTGGAAACCGAAATAGATTCCGTTCTCGGTCATTTTACTGAAATGGAAACCGTGGAGGCAGCTTTGAAATATACGCTGGCGTTGGATTAAAGCGTGCGCGAATTGACGGCAAAATTTCCGCTGCCTTATTGATTTGATTTCAGAACGCTCATCGCTTTGTCTCGCGAATCTACAACTTGCGGCGTCACAAAAAACAAAAGACTTTTCGATTCCGTCGTGGCATTGGTGGGGTCGTCCAGCCAGCCGCCCGGCGGGATTTCTTTTTCCAAAATAACAGTTTGGCCGGGCTGCAATGAAACATGATTCGTCGCCTCTATCACTTGCACATCCGGTTGCGAAGGATTGCCAGCCAATTGGATTAACCGCGCATTTAGATTCAAATCGAAAGTGGAGGAGTTTGTTGAAAAATAAGGTGTGACATCCAAACTTGTGCCGGTATTCACATTTGTGCCGCTCACTGGAACTGATCGGGTAGCGGATATTTCAGCCTGCCTTCCATTTACGGTAATCACTTGCGGCGCGCTGATAAGATTGGCATCGCTTGCTCCTTGCAACGCTTCGTTAATAATTTTGAATTGCTGTTCCGTCAACAAGCCGGCTCTGCCGCCTTGTGAGTCTGAAATCCAACTAATGCCAAGAGCTTGCAAATCCTCCGTTGGAATGGAAACAAACTTTGTTCTCAAATGAATCGTGATTTTTTCTGCGACTGGCAAATTGTTCGTTTCCGGCCGCATCATTTCCGTTGAAATATTTTTCTCGCGACGCAACCGAGTGACTTCGCCGCGAAGTCGAAGCAGCTCGTTGAATTGCTCATCTGAAAGAGATTTGGAATCGCCAGCCGCTGCAAGCCGATTTGAAAGGCTTTCGTTGTCTGTTTGCAATTGCACGATTTGTTGCCGAAGCGATTCATTTTCCGCGCGCAATTTATTTTGCATTTGTTGTTGAAGCACAAACGCCGTCGTCGCGCTCGCAACAACGAGCGCACTGATGCCGAGTTTCAATTTGGTTGCTATCATAATTTTTAGAAGTGTGAATGTTCCAGTTCCCGCAGTTGCAATTGATGCTGTCGTGAGTGTCTCGGCCAGATTTGCGGGCGCCATTTGAATCGCGTTCGCGGAAATGATGGAAGCCAAAGCAACTGCCGTTGAGATTCCGCGTTTGGCAAAAATTCCGCGCAATTTTTCCAGCGCGCGCTCGACCCGCATCCGCGCGGCGTTTTCGTTGAGACCAAGTTTCGCGCCGACTTCGGCGAACTGCCGGTTTTCAAAATAGCGCAGCAAAATCGCTTCGCGGTCGGTTTCCTTGAGTTCGTGCATGGCGTCGTCGAGCGTCGGGCGGAGTTTTTGCCAGTCAGTTTCCGGCGCGGACTGGGCAGGCTGGAAGCCTGCTCCACTATCGTTGGTTGGCTCGCGCATAAATTTTTCTTCGCGGTCGCGCCGGCGATTTTCTCCGCGCACCATTTTGGCGGCGGCAAAATGCGCGCTGGTGTAAAGCCAGCCGGTCAAAGTTTCGCGGCGGGAAAGTGAATTGGCTTTCCGCGCAAGGTCGGTGAAAACCGTTTGCGCCACGTCTTTCGCCAGATGTGCGTCGCCGTTGACCTGCCGGAGCGCGGCGGAATAAACGAGGTTCACATGGCGTTTGACCAGTTCGGCGAAGGCGGCTTCGGAATTTGTCCGGGCAAACTGGCGGAGCAATTCAGAATCGGGCGTCATTTTCAAGTTATAGCACCCGCCAAAATTAAAACCGCACAAGAAAAATCAGAATGCCGGGAAGCGGAACCGCCGGTCAATCAGGCTCCAATCTGCTTGTGGATCGCGCCGCAGATTTTTTGCGACCAGTCTTTCAAAGTTTTTTCGTCGCGGCCTTCGAGCAGCAAACGCGCCTTGGGTTCTGTGCCGGAATAGCGCAGCAAAATCCGTCCGCCTTGCGCTTGCAATTCTTTTTCCGCGTCGGCCACTAGTTTCGTCACGCCGTCAATTTCCCCAAACGGAATTTTTTCGCGCACTTTCACGTTCGTGACGAGTTGCGGAAAGCGCGTCCAGCATTTCGCCAGTTCGGAAAGCGGCGAATTTTTCGCGCGCATGATGCGTAAAATTTGCAGCGCGGCCACGAGACCGTCGCCGGTCGTGGAAAAATCGCGGAAAATCAAATGGCCGCTTTGCTCGCCGCCAAAGTTAAAGGCGTTCTTGAGCATTTCATCAATCACATTTTTATCGCCGACGGCGGTGCGGATGATTTTTCCGCCGGCATTTTTGATCGCGGCTTCGAGTCCGGCGTTGCTCATCACGGTCGTGACCAAAGTTTTTTCCGCCAAAGTTTTTTGCGCGAGCATATCCAGTGCGGCCATGGCCATGATGTCGTCACCGTCAATCAATTTTCCTTTTTCGTCGCACAGCAAAACACGGTCGGCGTCTCCGTCATGCGCGATTCCCAAATGCGCTTTGTGCCCGGCGACCTGGGCGCAAAGACTTTCAGGAAACATTGAGCCGCAATTTTCATTGATGTTTTTTCCATCCGGATGATTTCCAAAAACGATGACTTCCGCGCCGAGTTCGCGCAGGACGCAGGGCGAAGATTTGTAAGCCGCGCCGTGGCCGCAATCCAAAACGATTTTTAACCCTTCGAGCGTGAGGTTTTTCGGAAAACTGGATTTGGCAAATTCGATGTAGCGGCCCAGCGCGTCGTCAATGCGGACGGCTTTGCCGATTTCCCCGGCCGTCGGCCGGATGCTTTCGATCTCGCCGCTGAAAACCAGGTTTTCAATTTTGTTTTCAATTTTGTCGTCGAGCTTGTAGCCATCGGCGCGGAAAAATTTGATGCCGTTGTCGGCGTAGGCATTGTGCGAGGCGGTAATGACAATGCCCGCGTCCGCGCGCAAACTGCGCGTGATATAGGCGACGCCGGGCGTCGGCAGCGGACCGATGAACAGCACGTCCACGCCCATCGAAAGGATGCCGGACGAAATCGCATTTTCGAGCATGTAACCGGAAAGCCGCGTGTCTTTGCCGATGACGATTTTATGTTTGCCGCGACTGCGCGATTGCGATTCAAGATTTTTGAAAACGTGCGCGGCGGCGCGTCCGAGTTTCAAGGCGGTTTCGGCGGTGACCGGCTCGACGTTCGCCGTGCCGCGAACGCCGTCGGTTCCAAAGATTTTTTTTGGCGCGCTCATGGTTTTTTTTCAGCTGGCGGCAAAATGGTCACGCTCACTTCCGGCGGATCCGCCCTGACGAGCGTTACTCCTGACGGCGTATAAACATCCACATGTTTGCGCATATCATTCGCGGCGACAATGCCGGTGAGATTGATGACCGGATGAATTTGCCCCGGCTTCAAATCGTCGAGCGATTGGCCGGCGCCACTGACGGTGACGGTGACGATTTTCGGTTTCACTTCCAATTTCCCTTCGCCATCGGCGGGCGAGATGATGAGCACAGGCAGATTGGTGAAAGTCACCGTATTGATCGCAGCCCGCGGATTTTCGATGACCGGCTCCTGGCCCATTCCCGTGTGAACAATGTGCCAGATGACAGCGGCCACAATCAACGACGCCAGTTTCCAGCTAAAATCTTTTGTGATCCAGTCGCGCATGGCCATATCAATGTTTTTCCGTCCGGCGAACGGCATGTTTCGTCACGACCGCCGGGCCGGCGGTTTTATGTTTTTCCGCCAGCCGCGAGCGCAACCATTCAACGAGGCTGTGGGATTTGGCCGGCTGCACCAGCACCGAAGTCAAAAAGGCGCGCAATTCCTCCAACGTCATGCCGCGCACAAGCTGGCCTTTGTAAGCGTAGGAGATCATCCCGTTTTCCTCCGACACCGCGATGATGACCGCGTCCGTTTCCTCGCTCAAACCAATCGCCGCGCGGTGGCGCGTGCCCAGCGATTTATTCAAACCGGGCCGTTGCGTCAGCGGAAAAATACACGCGCAATAGGCGATGCGGTCGCCCTTGATGATGACGCCGCCGTCGTGAACCGCGTTGTTCGGAAAAAAAATCGTCTCCAACATTTCCGGCGTCGCCTCGCAATCCACTTCCACCCCCGACTCGACGGCGGCGTGAAGTTGAATGGATTGTTCAATCGCGATGAGCGCGCCGATTTTCACTTCCGACAACCGTTCGCACGTTTGGATGATGACCTCAATGCTTTCGCGCCGTTCGCGCACCGTGGAAAAAAGCGGAAGATTGCCGAGTTCCGCCAGCAGGCGGCGCAGTTCCGGTTGGAAAATAACCAGGACCGCCACCGCCAAAAATGCCGAGAACGTGCTCAACAAAGAACGCAACACTTCCAGGCGCAAAATCGTCGTCGCAAACGCCAGCGCCAGCCACACGACCACGAAACCGACCACGACCGGCCAGCCCCGCGTGCCGCGCAAAAAGCGCGTCGAGAAATAAATTCCCACCGCGAGAATTAAAATTTCCAGCGCAGGACGCCAGCCTTCTTGCGCGTAACCCAAAATTTTTGTCGCGTCCAGATTCACAATGTATTCTGTTATTTTGCCAGAACTGCTTCCGCCATGCGAACGGCCTGAACCGTTTCCGCCACGTCATGCGCGCGAACGATTTGCACGCCCGATTCGACCGCCAAAATCGCGCAGGCGAGCGACGCTGGCAAGCGTTCATTCACTTTTGCGCCGGACCATTTTTCAATGAAAGATTTTCGCGAAACGCCCAAAAGCAATGGGCGCCGCAACCTGGCAAAACTTCGCCAACCCGCCAGCAACTGCAAATTCTGCGCCAGCGTTTTGCCAAAACCGATCCCCGGATCAAAAATAATCTGTTCCGGCGCGATTCCCGCCACCATGATTTTTTCCCGCCGCTCTTGAAAAAATTTGCCGACTTCCCGAACGATGTTTTTTTGCGCCTTGAGTTTATGAAGGCCGCGCGGCGCATGCATCACAACATAACCCGCGCAAAATTCCGCAACAATTTTCCACATTTCAGAATCGTCGCGATGGGCGGCGACGTCATTGACGATGCTCGCGCCGGCTGCGAGCGCCGCGCGGGCGACGGCCGGCTTCATCGTGTCAATTGAGATTAAAATCTTTTGCGATTTGATTTTGGCCGCCAGTTTTTCAATGACGGGAATCACCCGTCGCAATTCCTCTTTTTCCGAAACCGCCTTTGCGTTGGGCCGCGTGCTTTCGCCGCCGATGTCCAAAATCTCCGCGCCTTCGTCAATCAGTTTCAGCCCGTGCGCGACGGCTTTTGTGGAATTGAAAAATTTTCCGCCGTCGGAAAAAGAATCGGGCGTGACGTTGACGATGCCCATGACGAGCACCGGTCGCGGAAAAATAATTTCAAATTGGCGCGCGCGAAATAACATTCCCGCAAATTTAATTTGTAGGAGTCGAGGTAACGAGACTCAAATTAATAAAATTCAGAGACTCCTTACGTCGTCTCCTACTTAATTTTGATTTTGAAATAAGCAATCGTGTCCGTGAGACCTTGCGCCAGCGGAATTTTCGGTTCCCACTTCAGAATTTTTTTGGCTTTGGAAATGTCCGGTTTGCGTTGTTTGGGATCGTCTTGCGGCAAAGGTTTGAAAACAATTTTACTTTTGGAGTTCGTTGCGCGGATGATTTCTTCGGCAAATTGCAGCATCGTCATTTCGACGGGATTGCCAATGTTCACGGGCGAATCGCAATCGCTCATCATCAAACGATAAATGCCTTCGATCAAATCCGAGACGTAACAAAAACTGCGCGTCTGCGTGCCTTTGCCAAAAACCGTGACCGGTTTATTTTTGATCGCCTGACTGACAAATGCCGGCACGACTCGTCCGTCGTTGATTCTCATGCGCGGACCGTAAGTGTTAAAAATGCGGACGATGCGTGTTTCCACTTTGTGTTCGCGGTGATACGCCATCGTCATCGCTTCGGCAAATCGTTTGGCTTCGTCGTAACAGCCGCGCGGGCCGATAGTGTTGACGTTGCCCCAATAATCTTCGGTTTGCGGATGCACGAGCGGGTCGCCGTAAATTTCGGAAGTGGACGCGATGAGAAAACACGCGTTTTTATTTTTGGCGAGACCGAGCGCCTTGTGCGTGCCAAGCGAACCAACTTTCAAAGTTTGAATCGGCAATTCAAGATAATCAATCGGACTGGCGGGCGAGGCAAAATGCCAGACGAAATCCACCGGCGCATCGAGAAAAATAAATTCGGTGACGTCTTGCTGAATGAATTTGAAATTCGGATTGCCTCCAAGATGCGCGATGTTGTCCACGCTGCCCGTGACAAAATTATCAATGCCGATGACTTTGTGGCCGCGCGCCAAAAGTAAATCGGTTAAATGCGAGCCGAGAAATCCGGCCGCACCGGTGACGACGGAGAGTTGTTTTTTTTTCATTAAGAATTTACTTTGCGCCAGTGCCGCGCAGAACGGCGGGAATGGTGCGCAGCAAAATTTTTAGGTCGAGCCAGAGCGACCAGTTGTCAATGTATTCGAGATCGAGGCGAACCCATTCGCGGAAATCGGAAATCTGGTTGCGTCCGCTGACCTGCCACAAACAAGTCAGGCCGGGCTTGACGCTCAAACGGCGGCGGTGCGCGAGGTTTTCAAAGCGTTTGACTTCATCCACGGGCAAGGGGCGCGGACCGACGAGGCTCATTTCGGCGCGCAGGACGTTGAAGAGCTGGGGCAATTCGTCGAGGCTGTATTTGCGCAGGATTTTTCCGGCGGGCGTGACGCGCGGATCGTTGGTGACTTTGAAAACGGGGCCGGACATTTCGTTCATGGCTTCGAGTTCGTGTTTGAATTGCTCGGCGTTGGTGGTCATCGTGCGAAATTTATAAATGGTGAAGGGCGTGCCGTTGAGGCCGGAGCGTTTTTGCCGGAAAAAAACGGGGCCGGGCGAAGTGAATTTTATCGCCAGCATGATGACAAGAAAAACGGGCAGCAGTAAAATCAACAGGACGCAGGCGCCAAAAAAATCCATGAGTTGTTTGGCGGCGCCGGACCAGGAAGCTTCGGGTGTGGTGCGAAAAATCAGGAGCGGATGGCCGAGCATTTCATCGAGGCTGGTGCGGGAAATTTCGGTGCTAAAAAAATTGGCGAGCAGCCAGACTTCAACGCCTTCGAGTTCGCAGGCGCGGATGACATATTCGACCTGCTCGAAGTTGGTGTGCTTGGCGCTCAAGATGACGCCGTAGACGGAATGATCGTGCAGCAGCGAGACGATTTGTTGCACGGGCGTTTCGACCAGATCGAGTTCGGCGACGATTTCTGTGCGCTCGTCAGAAAGCTCCTTGAATTCGCGGCGCATCCGGGCGATTTCCCGCGCGGTGCCGGCCAGCACAAAGCGGCGTTTGGATTGGAATTGGGCGAACCGGCTTTTGAAGGCGAGCCGCAACAATTCTTCTTTCAAATAAACCATGCCAAAGCTGATGACGCCGAAGAAGATGATGACGCCGCGCGGCATGACCAGGTGCAACAAATAGGTGGCCATGACGAGGCCGACGGTGGTGATGAGACAACCTTTGGCCAGTGGCCAGAAAATTTTGGAGCGCGGGCAAAGCGGCGGCCGATTGTAAAAATTCTGGGATTCGAGGATCAACGGCGCGGCGGGAATGACGGCGACATACAGCCAGACGGCGTTGTTGAAGGCATCGTAGGGGATCGTGTCCAGATTCAGCCAGCCGGAAAATTGCGCGTTGGCGCGCAGCAGGCAGGCGAACAAAAAGCTCACCCCAAAAATGCAGGCATCCGCCAGTTGGTGGATCTGCGTCCGAATCTGTCGGTCACGTCGCAGCATGTTTTTTCAAGCAATCCTTCCGGCGGCAAAACCCGGCAAAAAATCAAATGCCGGCGCCATTAATTTTTGACCACGCCGCCGGCCAATTCTTTTTCGCCCGGGAAAATTTCATATTGCCCCACTGAATTTGCGATCAAATTTTTTATCCGCCCGAACGCCGCCTCTTCCTGCCCGGGCGCGCAAATGGCAAAATAGGAAACGTAAGCCCAGCGTTGCAGGACGCCGGTGCTCAATAAATGCAGCGCCGCGCGTTTCATGAAATCGAAATGGTCCGGCGTTTGCGCGTCATCAGCCACAAACCAAAAAACATAGACGCCCTGCACCTCGACTTTTTGCCCGGTGGCGGTCGGAAATGTGCCGCTGACATCCCAGCGCGCGACGGGCAGTTCACGCGGCGGCAAATCGGCGATGGGAATTGAAACCACGGATTTTTTCTTTCCGTTAAAACCTTGCCCGGTCAGGCAATAATCCGCGCTATGAATGCTCGTGCGATCCGCGCCCATCAAAACAATCGTGGCCTGAATGCGAAAATCGTCGGGCGCCGTGTAAAGCCGTTCGACGTAACTGGTGTCCGCAGGCAGGTAACCCAGCACGACGGCGGGTTCGGGCACATTGGTGGAAGTGTAATCAAGCACCTGCGCCGGCAAATCCATTTTCACCCGGACGCTGCCGGAAACGGGCGCGGCTTTGATGCCCGGGCGTCCGAGTTTTTGGTGCGTCTTAAGCCACGCCAATGCGCCCGCCGTCCCGCCAATCAAAATCAGCGCGACCAAAAGGATGAGCCATTTTTGATTTTTCATGCGCGTTCTTTTCCGGCGGATTTTTTAATTTCCTGATTCTCCATCCAGCGACCGAGCCACAGCAGGCCGAAAATTGCCGGGACATAAGGCAGCAAACTGATGATCCCAAAGGGACCGCCTTCATGCACATAATTGCCCCATGGCTGCCCGCCGCTCGCGGCGGCGACGATGATGGCGAGCAAGCGCACGAGATTTCCCAAAACCGCAAAGGGCAGCGCCATCGCCATGAGAAAAATTCTTTTGCCCGGCGATTTGAAAATGGCAAAGGCATAAACCGTTGCGAGCAGAAAAATGGCGATCAAACTTCTCATGCCGCCGCACGCCGCCGCGACCTCGTATTGAAAGGTCCCGGACGGATCAATCAACTGCGTGCCTTGCCGGATGACTTCGATCCCGACCAGGTGCGCGACCATTTCCACCAGCCAGCACACCAGCAGCCGCAACGGAAATAAAATAAAATTCAAATAGGCTGTCAGCGGAACTGAAAAAACGAAAAGCAAAAACGGATACGAACTGTGCCCCAGCCACGCCCGTCCCCATGCCAAACCCATCAAGCCATAAATTCCCACGAACAACGCCACGACCGAGAGCAGCGGTTGTTGCACCATGAAACCCATGACGTGCAGCAACAACGCCGCCACGACGATCAACAATCCCGGCCACCAGATTTTCAACGGCAGCGCGAGCAATTCTTTTCGCTTCCACCAAAAAATTCCGATCACCAGAAATGGGATGAAATCTCCCTGGCCGGCGTCCTCGACGGATTGCGGGCTGTTGTAAGCTTCGTCCAGCCAGCCGAACAGCGACGACGTATGGACATAACCCAAAATCGAGTTGCCCCAGAATTGAAACAGCAAAAGCCACGCCGCCAGCAGCACGAAAAAAAAAGTTTTTTCCGGCAATCGCCGCCAGCAATCCATCGTATCCAGCCACCAGCCGGGACGGGAGTCATTGATTTGAGTCTGATTCATTGCGCCTAATTCCAGTATTAAGATAACCAAACGGACAAATTTGCTCAAACAAATTCGGCCATGCTGATTTTATTCCAGCGGATATTTTTTCCAGCCGCAGAGCTGTCCGATGATTTTTAAGGCAAACAACGGATTATTTTTCAGATAACGTCCGGCCAATCGTCGCGGCTCGCAGCCCAAACGATAAAACCATTCCAATCCGCTGCGCTGCATCCAGCGCGGAGCCTGTTTGACGCGCCCGCTGTGAAAATCAAACGCCGCGCCCACGCCGATCATCAAGGTCGCGTCCAGCTTCGGCAGAAATTCCACCATGAATTTTTCCTGCTTGGGCGTGCTCAAACCGACCCAAAAAATGTCCGGCTGCGCGACACGGACGATTTCCCGCAAATTTTTTTCCTCTTCCGAATTCAGTGCGCGAAATGGCGGCGTGAACGTCCCGGCAATTTCCATTTTTGGAAAACGCGCCTGCAATTTTTTCGCGAGCAATTCCGCCACGCCCGGCGCGCCGCCAAAAAAAAAGTGGCGGCACGGATTTTTTTCGCTCCACGCGCAGACATCCAGCATCAAATCCGGCCCATAGACACGGCGCATTTCCGGATGCCCGCGCATTTTCCCCAGCCAGACCATCGGCATTCCATCCGGCGTGCAGAGAAACGCGCCGTTCAAAATCCGGCGGAAGTTTTCATCCGTCTGCGCCTCCATCACGCCATGCACGCCGGTCACGCAAATGTAGCCTTTGCGCCGCGCCCGCACCGCTTCGGCGATTTCGTTCAGCGCGCTTTGCAAGTTCAGCACGCTGATGCCGACGCCCAGGACGTTGACGTGGTTCTTCATTTTTGATTTTTGATTTACGATTTTTGATTTACGATTTCAAGGTTCGCGCGGCACCAAAATCATAAATCATAAATCGTAAATCGTAAATGAAACTGCTTGTCTTCGCCCACACGCCGCCGCCGCATCACGGCCAGAGTTACATGGTCAAACTGATGCTCGACGGCTTCGGCGGCGATTGCCGGAAACGAAAATCAAAATCACCGGACGCTTTCGGCATCGAATGTTATCACGTCAACGCGCGTTTTTCCAAAGCGCTGGAAGACGTCGGCGAATTTCAAAGCTGGAAAATTTTCCTGATTTTGTTTTATTGCCTGCAAGCCGTCTGGTGCCGTTTTCGTTACGGCGTCAAAACTTTTTATTACGTTCCCGCGCCCGGCAAACGCATCGCCGTTTATCGCGACTGGCTGGTCATGTTCCTTTGCCGGCCGTTCTTTCAAAAAATTATTTTGCACTGGCACGCCGCCGGCCTCGCCAAATGGCTGGAAACTTCCGCGCAAATCCGTTCGCGCGCGCTGACCTATCGCCTGTTCAAGCCGGTAGATTTGAGCATCGTGCTTTCCAATTACAATATGGCGGACGCCGAAAAACTTTTGTCGCGCAATGTTCGCATCGTGCCCGTCGGCATCCCCGATCCGTGTCCCGATTTTGAAAAAGCCATTTTGCCGCGCCGCCGTGCGCGACTTCTGGCGCGAAAAAAATTATTGTCCGGTGAAATTTCGTCCCCGGTTGGTTCTGATAAAATCGTCAACGTGCTTTACGTCGCGCTCGTCAGCCGTGAAAAGGGCGCCTTTGACGCCGTTGAAGGATTGGCGCAGGCAAACGAAAAATTAGCCTCCGAAAAATCTCCGTTGCGGTTCAAACTGACCTTGATTGGCGGATTTGCGTCCGGCGTTGAGGAAAAGGAATTGCGCGATTTGATTCAGCGGCGCGGACTGCAAAAGAATGTTGAAGTCACCGGCTTTGTTTCCGCCGCTCGCAAAGTTCAAGCGTTCGCCGACGCCGATATTTTTTGTTTCCCGACGTATTACCTCGCCGAAAACCAGCCCGGAAATTTGATCGAAGCGATGGCTTTTGGTTTGCCGATTGTCACGACCCGCTGGCGTTCAATTTCCGAAATGCTGCCGCCAAATTATCCCGGACTCGTTGACCCAAAATCGCCGGAGCACATCGCTGACGCGCTCCAGCTTTTGGCCGCGAGCGATTTTTCCGAATCATTGCGCGAAAATTTTCTCTGCCGTTTCACTCTCGACCGGCATCTTGCGGGAATGGCTGAAGCGATTCGCAGCGTGGAATAAATTTACGATTTATGATTTATGATTTACAATTTGCGCTGTCTTAAAATCATAAATCTTAAATGCGAATCGGCCTGCTCCAACTCAATTCGACCATCGGCGATTTCGTGGCCAACGGAAAAAAACTTTTGGCCGGTTACGAAAATGCCATTGCGCTCGGCGCGGAATTTGTTCTCGCGCCGGAACTTTTTCTGTGCGGCTATCCGCCGCGCGATTTGTTGCTGCGCGCCGATTTCATTGACGCAAACCTGGCCGCGCTCGAAATCATGGCCCAAAAAACCGGCGTCGTTCCATTGTGCGTCGGCTTCGTTGACCTCAATTTGGAAAAACCCGGACGCGCGCTGCGAAATGCCGCCGCCGTTCTGCAAAATGGAAAAATTGTCTGGCGAACGAATAAAAGCTTGCTGCCGACTTACGATGTTTTTGACGAAGACCGCTATTTTGAACCCGCGCAAAAAATCGCGCCGTTTGAATTTGGTGGTAAAAAAATCGGCATCACGATTTGCGAAGACATTTGGAACGACGAGGATTTTTGGCCGGAGCGGATTTATCAGCGCGACCCGATTCGCGAATTGATGGCGCACGGTGCGGAAATAATCCTGAATATTTCCGCGTCGCCGTGGCATGACGGCAAAGAAAAAATCCGGTTGGAAATGCTTCGCCGCGTCGCGCGCGACGAAAAAATTCCGCTCGCGCAGGTCAATCTCGTCGGCGCAAATGACGAATTGATTTTTGACGGCCACAGCGTTGCGATTGATGCGCGCGGCGAAATTCTTGCGCAGGCAAAAGGTTTTGAAGAAGACATTTTGGTGGCGGAATTAAATTTGAGTAGGAGTCGAGGTGACGAGACTCAAATTAAAAATCAATTAGAGACTCCTCACGTCGTCTCCTACAATTTTCCGCCGCGCGAAGAAATGATTTTTTTCGCGCTTTCATTGGGCATTCGCGATTACGTCCGCAAATGCGGCTTCAAAACGGTCATTGTCGGTTTGTCCGGCGGCATTGATTCGGCGTTGATGGCGGTTCTGGCGGTTGACGCGCTCGGCCAGGAAAATGTTTTGGGCGTCGCAATGCCTGCGCGTTATTCGAGCGCGGGCAGTTTGAGCGACGCCGAAGCGCTGGCAAAAAATCTCGGCATTCGCCACGAAGTTTTGCCGATTGAGCCGCCGTTTCTGGCGGTGGAAAAACAACTTGAAAAAGCTTTTGCAAGTTTCAAGCCGAACGAAGCCGAGGAGAATTTGCAATCGCGTCTGCGCGGCGTGACGCTCATGGCGCTCTCGAATAAATTTGGTTCGCTGGTTTTGACAACGGGCAACAAATCGGAAATGGCGGTCGGTTATTGCACGCTTTATGGCGATATGAGCGGCGCGCTCGCGCCACTGGCCGACGTTTTGAAAACGGACATTTACAAAATTGCGCGCTGGATCAATCGCGAGAAAATCATCATTCCAGAAAATTCAATCGCAAAACCGCCGAGCGCGGAACTGCGTCCAAATCAGACGGACCAGGATTCGTTGCCGCCTTACGAAACGCTCGACGCGATTTTGGATTTATACGTCGTCAAAAATTTGAGCAAAGAAAAAATAATTGAAAAAGGTTTTGACGCGGAAATTGTCAGCGATGTTTTGAATAAAATCAATTTCAGCGAATACAAACGGCGGCAGGCCGCGCCATCGTTGAAAATTTCCGCGCGCGCGTTCGGCATGGGCCGGCGCATTCCGATTGCGCAACGGTTTCGGATTTGAGCGCGGAAGGTAAAATCCAGGCTGAAAAAAAAATTGATTTTCAGGCATTTGCACTTGCGCAAGATTTTTGACGCCTGCAAAATTCGCTGATGTTGTTCAGAGGCGTGATATCCATGGTCGGATTCTTTCAAACCAGTCATTCAGAAGTTGGCGGCAATGGCACTTGACTGCTATGAAAGTATTCTGGCTGTTTGGACGTTCGGGCGCGGGAAAAACCACTCTCGCCCAAGGTCTTTATCGGGCTTTGTCGGATCGCAAGGTTCCGGCATTTTATCTGGATGGCGATGAAATGCGGTCGGGACTTTGCGCGGACCTGGCTTTTACACCGGAAGCGCGCATGGAAAATCATCGGCGCATCGCGGAAGTGGCCCGGCTCGCGGCGGAACAAAATCTAAACGTGATCGTTTCCACAATGGCGCCACAGCACGGGCAAAGGGACGTCGTGGCCAAAGTGCTCGGAGCGCGGCTGGTTTGGATTTATGTTCATGCGCCGCTGGAAGTTTGCATCCAGCGCGATCCGAAGGGACTTTATCATCGGGCGCAGGAAGGGAAACTGGACCAGCTGTTAAATTTTCCGTTTGACGTGCCGCGCCCGCATGAACGGGAATATTTTATTGACACCGTCGCCCAAAATGTGGCCGGCGCCTCGCAGACGATTTTGGAACTGGTTCGAGGGCGTTTAAGTGATTGCGCGATTTGAAGGCGGCAAAAGTTCAGTCGTTGAAATTTCACCGTTCGTCCGGCGCAGGCCACTCAAGTAGTTTGAGGCTTCACAAATGAATAAGCTTTGTGAGGAAAGAATAGAATGCTTTCCCGGCGAATACGATTGAGCATGAGAATGACAATCGATAAGAAGGCGAGACGCATGAAGAAATTCCATTCATAGATTTCAATCACGCCATGGATCGGACTGGTGAAGTATTCAATCAGGGAGCTGGCGACAGCCGCCACAAACGCAGTGACTATTCCCCAGGTAAAATCCAAAACCAAGGTAAGCATCATGCAAGGAAGCAGGTAAAGCGGCAGAAAACCCATATTTGGATTGGTGAAGTAATCAATCGCTCCCACCATGATAAATAGCAAGCCGCTCGTCAGGATGACCGCCCAATGTTCGGTGAATTTTGCCGGCGGATCATTCAGGAAAGAGTGGCTGCTCTTTTTTTTCCTAATATGATCCACGAATAGAACGCAACTTTGCAATGCGATAAAACGCATGAGGCTATTCCATAAAACGATCTCCAGATGATGAAACCCCAATTCTTTAATACTTTGAATGATCGGTCCGATCAAGGCGGCGATGGTCGCCATTAGTATTCCCCACCGCCGGTCAAGCTTCCATGTCAGCAACGCACAAGGCACCAAATAAAACGGCAAAAAAATCATGTGCGCATTGGCGCGGCCCTGAATAGTGGCCACGATGGCGAACAGCAAGCCGCTTAAAAAAATTAGCGGCCAATGAGTTGGAAATTGCGCGCCCAACGATGGCTGAACCTTGGAATTGACGCTGGGCTCCCAAAACAGATTGCTCAAATCAGCCAGCGCAGATTTTATTTGAAACTTTGCGCCAGCCCCCAAACCGGAAGGAAGGAAGCTGGTGGCAGCGGCGGCTCGGCGGGGCGGAGTCATTTGCCAGCGCGCGGAAAGCAGGTCAAATAATTCCCGGGTGGTTTTTCCGCCTTCCGACGGTCGGAAGACCCATAAGTAGTGCAACAAATATCCGAGTAAAAGCGGTTGAATGATGCCGCTGATTTCTGCGGCGTCGGCATATTTTTTGAAACGCGATGAATGAATCAATTGCTCAATTTCAGCAGCGGCGCGTTCGGCTGAATGGCGTTTGGCAAGAATGGAAGTTTGAACGATGAAATGAAACCAGTCCCAGCCGGGGACGCCCTGCAACTGGCCGCGTTCCCAGTCGAGAACTTGAAAATTTTTCGAGTTGATGGCACGAATGTTCCAGGGTGAAAAATCACCATGATACACTGCGGTGCGAACGGTTTTTCCCGCAAGGGCGGCATTCAAAATATGCCATGAATCCAAATCCGCCTCGGGAACTTTTGCCGCCATGTTACGCCAGAGCTGCAAACTTTCCAGAGGAACGGATGGCCCGGAATTGAGGCACCCATGGAAAAAATATTCCATCCCGTCATCATCCACCGGGCTGTCACCAGGAAAATAATCCATCGCAAAAGCCGATAAGGTGGACGTGGAAAGTCGCCCGGTTATGCGCGCACATCCGCGCGCGTCTGCAGGCAATTGTTCCAGCAGAGCGGCTTCGTCATCGGTTGCCTTTTGTCCTTGGGAATTTAATCCTACTTTGACCACCCGGACTGGCCGCTGGTTTTCATCGCATAACAACAGCACGACGCGCGATTTATAGTCCATCCCACCGAACATAATGGGAATGGTGGAAAGCTGGGTTGCGGGCATGGCCACCTGTTGTGCCAGGAATTGCATTATTTCTGACGAGGCGTCCGCTTGGAAACGGACGTGCTGAAATAAATGCGCCACCGGTGTCTTGAACAGCATCGGCAAGAGGGCACGCCAGATTTTTGCGCGGCATCGCTGCGCGGAATAGATTTTTAATCCCGCGCGCGCGCCGGTTGGAGCAGTTGGCAAGAGCAGAAAAGGCCGCCCATATCGCGAGATCAGCCGCCACTCAAAATTCATCGGCTGGCGCAATTTTTCATTATTGGAAAAAAGCGCTTCGAGGACTGGAAGGATGGGGTGGAACATCGCTTAATTTGAATTTGATAATCGGGGTTGGTCATGTTTTGCAGCCGGACGGCATACAAACAACATATCAATGGACCAATTGTTCAGCCAATTTTCACCGGCCAGCAGCCTATCCGCCGCAGCGGCCGCTTTTCGCAAAGGAGTCCGATAAACGGTCGGCGGCACAATGCCAAAGCCAAACTGGCGCACTACTTGGAAACCGCTTTCTTGCAAAAGTTTTTTTGTTTCGGCGGGTGACATTTCGTTGAGCAGGGCGTCTGATTCTTTTATGCGCCTGCGGCGCCAAACCACAGCCGGATGCCGCAATGAACGCGAATTGCCGTGGACATTCACCAGCAACAAACCGTCCGGCTCGCGCAAAACTTCACGCAGCCGCCGAAGTATCCGCCCCCGCATTTCCGGTTCAACATTCAAAAGAAAACGAAAACAGGAAATAACGTCATATTTTTTTTGCAACAAGGCCGTGTCCCCCAGAATGTCGCCGACTTGGAACCGCGCCTTGACACATTTAGTTTTGGCAACGGCGACCATCTTTTCAGAAATATCAATTCCCTCGGCCGTGTCCGCCCATTTTTCAAGACAGGCAAGCACCCGTCCCGTCCCGCAGGCGAAATCCAACAACTGAACCGGCTCCTTTCGTTCCTGCTGAAATTTTTTCAATATCCGTTCCAGCGTAGGCTGCTGCAACTGCCATATGCTCGTCGAATAACTATTGCCCGCATATTCTTTGGATTCATATTCCTTGACCGCATCCGGGTGTTGAAACCGGCTCGAATAGCTAACGCTCATGGCATATGTGAATTATTTTATTGTGATTTCCCATGGTCAGCCTTTAATCCGCTCACAATTTTCGGATGCTGATCTTAATAGGCCATTAGTAATAGTCTGTTCTTGAAGTGTCAATAAGTAAAATTATCAGTTCAAACTTTGGTTGCCATGACTGCAAATGACTGCTAAAGGAATTCCAGTTAATGAATTTCTCCATCATCACGCCCAGCTTCCGCAATTCTCAATGCTCAAGCTTTGCATCGCCTCCGTCACCGAATAGAAGCCATGAATGATCGTCGCGCGCCTGAAAAAATGAAATGCCAGAGGATCATCGTCGTCACCGTCGCCGACCTGCCGGAAGGCGGCGGGCGCACGAGCCGTTTGCGAACTTTGGTTTCAACGCTGGCTTCACTTGGTCATCAGGTTGAAATCTGGAACGAGCATAATTTATCCGCCGCCGCGCCGCCAGAAAATGTAAGCGTTTCCGGCGAGTTATCGGGTGTGCCATTCCATTATGTCTTGGGAACAACGGATCGCGGCTGCGGCTTCGGCGCCACCCGCACAAAGTTCCGGGCGGTCCGGACCATCGCGGCGAAACTGCGAAGAGAGCAACGCGGCGTCCCGGTGGATTTGGTCATCTTCAACAATTTAAGTTTTTACGATACGTTTCCGCTCACGCGCTTGGCGCGTCGTCTCGGCGCACGCACCATTCAATGTTATGAGGACGAGCGTCTCGAATTGTTGCCGGATCCAAATGGTGATATTAGTTTCGCGCGACGGCTTTTCGGATTGAATTCATGGCTGGCCGACCGATATTGCAGCCGGATGGCAGATGCGATTTTCGTGATTTCTGGCTATCTCCAGCGAAAATATGAGCGTTTGAGCGGGCCGGCGAAAGTTCATCTTATCCCGACGATTGTGGACTGCGCAGCGTGGCGATTGCCGCCGGAGGATGAGCCGAATCCGGCGCGGCTTTTTTATGCGGGCACGCTCGGACCGCAAGACGATTTGGATGTTTTGGCGAAGGCGTTGTCGAATCTTAAACAACAAGGTTTGGAATTTCGGCTGGCGATGGCCGGGTGCGGTCCGGGTAAAAAGTCGTTCGATCTATTTTTTGCGAAATGCCGGAGTCTAGGCATCGCAGAAAATGTGGAAGTCCTCGGCTTTTTGAAGCATGGGAAAATCAAAGAACACATGGGCCGTTCTCATTTGCTCGTGAATCTTCGCCGCCGCTCGATCTGGAGCGACAGCGGGCAATCCACCAAACTTTCGGAATATCTCGCGACCGGGCGCGCCGTCTTGACGACTGATCTGGGAGATAATGCGCGGTATGTGGAAAATGAGAGCAGCGCCTTCGTCGTCTCGCCGGATATTTCGCCCGACGAGTTGGCTCGTTTGCTCAAGCGCGTGCTGACGGATCAACAACTTAGAATTCAAGTGGGCGCCGCAGGCCGGCGAGCGGCGGAGACACATTTTGACATACCGATCATTCGCGAACGGCTTCGGAGCATTCTGACGGATTTGTTCAACGAACCGGTATCATTTTGACATCGCGCAATCCGGTATTAAACTGCGCGAACTAAAATTCATGCAACTCTGTCTTGTAACCGGATCGTCCGGGTTGATTGGTTCAGAAGTCAGCGCTTATTTCCATGAGCGCGGTTTTTTTATTCACGGCGTGGATAACAACCAGCGCGAAACTTTTTTCGGGCCGCAAGGCAATACCCGTTGGAATGAACGACGACTCCAAAAAACGCTTGCACATTTTGTTCATCATGAACTGGACATCCGCGATCGCGCCGGAGTCAATCAACTCGTTGAGACGCTCAAGCCTGCCGTCATCATTCATACTGCGGCGCAACCCTCGCACGATTTGGCGGCGAAAATCCCGTTCGATGACTTTGACGTGAATGCCGTCGGCACGCTTAATCTGCTCGAAGCCACGCGACGACATTGTCCCGAATCGCCGTTCATCCACATGTCAACCAACAAAGTTTATGGCGACCGGCCAAACACGATCAAATTGAAGGAACTGGAAAAACGATGGGATTATGATGACGCGGAATTTGCGCGAGGCATCCCGGAAACATTTTCGATTGACCAATCCAAGCACTCGCTGTTCGGCGCGTCAAAAGTCGCGTCCGACATCATGGTCCAGGAATACGGCCGCTATTTCGACATGCCCACTTGCTGTTTGCGCGGCGGTTGCCTGACCGGGCCGAATCATTCGGGCGTCGAGTTGCATGGCTTCTTAAGCTATTTGGTGAAATGCAATCTCGAAGGCCGCGAATATAAAATTTACGGTTACCAAGGCAAGCAAGTCCGCGACAACATCCATTCGACGGACGTGGCGAGTTTTATGTTTGAGTTTTATCAATCGCCGCGCCGGGGCGAAGTCTATAATCTCGGCGGCGGAAAAGGAAATGCCTGTTCCATTTTAGAAGCCTTTGAAATGGTCGAGTCCAGCACCGGCAAAAAACAAATTCACACCTACGTTGACCAGGCGCGCAGCGGCGACCATATTTGCTATTACAGCGACCTTTCCAAGATGCAGGCGCATTATCCGAAATGGAAACTGACGCGCGATTTGCCGCAAATTTTCCAGGAAATTGCCGGTTCATGGCATCAGCGGATGGCAAAGTAAATTTCCGAAATAAAAACCTGCAAGTCTTCGGATTAAAAATTCGCGGAGGTTGAGGCGCGTTCTACAAATGCTTCGGACTGGCCGCGAGGCTCGCCTGACCGTTCAAAATTGGATTGCCTCGCCGCGAATTGCGCGGCAATCTTCGCGTTCTCATGTCACACAAAATTTTAGTCGCAGGCGCGGGCGGTTTCATCGGCGGTCATCTCGTGGCCGAACTGCTTCGCAAAGGTCACAAAGATATTCGCGCGGTGGACATCAAACCGTTCGGCGAATGGCATCAGAAATTTTCGCAGGTTGAAAATCTGCAACTGGACTTGCAACTCAAGGATGCCTGCGAACGTTCCGCCAAGGACACGGAACTCATTTACAACCTCGCGTGCGACATGGGCGGCATGGGCTTCATTGAAAATAACAAGGGGCTTTGTATGTTGAGCGTGCTCATCAACACGCACTTGCTCATGGCCGCGCACGCCGCCGGCACGAAACGCTTTTTTTATTCGTCATCCGCCTGCGTTTATGCCGGCGACAAGCAGACCGATCCGAATGTCACCGGCTTGCGCGAGTCCGATGCTTATCCGGCCATGCCCGAAGACGGTTACGGCTGGGAAAAACTTTTCAGCGAACGCATGTGCCGCCACTTCACGGAAGATTTCAAACTCACCACGCGCGTTGCGCGTTTCCACAATGTTTATGGGCCAGACGGCACTTACGAAGGCGGACGCGAAAAAGCGCCCGCCGCAATTTGCCGCAAAGTGATCGAGGCGAAATTGAGCGGCAAACATGAGATCGAGATTTGGGGCGACGGCCATCAAACGCGCAGCTTCATGTATATTGACGATTGCATCGAAGGCATTGACCGGATTTTCAAGAGCGACAAGGTGACGTTTCCGATCAATCTCGGCAGCGCGGAAAAAGTTTCCATCAACCAGCTCGTGGACCTCGTCGAGGAAATCGCCGGAATAAAATTAAAGCGCCGTTACAAATTGGACGCGCCCAAGGGCGTCAACGGCCGCAACAGCGACAACACGCTCATCAAAAAAACACTCGGCTGGGAACCGGCGCTGCCGCTGCGCACCGGCATGGAAAAAACCTATGCGTGGATTTACGACGAGATGAAGAAGCGCAAATAATTAGGCGTTTCACAGGTTCAATGAAACTAGGCCTCAAGCAATTTTTCGGTGGGCTTGAATCTTTACGGGGCGTAGCCGCCTTGATTGTTGTCTTCTTTCACGTCAATGATTTTAACTGGCCCAACCCTCTCACTTCGCATCGTTTTTTCTGCAATGGCTATTTGATGGTAGATTTATTCTTTGTGCTTTCCGGTTTTGTCATCTGTCATAACTATCGTTTGAAAATTGGCGATGCGGGAGATATTGGACATTTTATGTTTTTGCGATTGGGTCGGCTATATCCTCTTCACTTATATTGCCTGCTTGCTTTTCTTGGCATCGAAATTGCAAAATATATCGGCCAGTTGAAATTCAATTTTGTGCCCCATGTGCATGGCGCTTTTTCCGCAAACAATGCTCCTTCATTCGTCGCCAACCTGCTGCTGATTCAATCGTTTTTCTCTTTCTCCAACCTGACTTTTGATGGTCCCAGTTGGAGCATTTCTGTCGAATTTTATACCTACCTTATTTTTGCCGTGGTGATCTTGTTTTTTCCAAAAAAGAAATCATTTTTGGTTGTTTCCGGATCTTTAATTTTATTAACCATGCTTCCCTTGCTTTTGTGTAACGTAAATGGCGTTACCGTATTGCCGGGCTGGAGTTTTTTGCGTTGCGTTCTCGGCTTTTTCATAGGTGTATTGGCATATCATATTTACGATCATTATCACCGCTACATTTCCCGATGGAGTGAAAAGGTGGCCTTCTGTTTGCTGATCATTTTAATTATCTTTATGTCGTTCCGAAACAATGCCGAAGTGGATGGCATTTTAGTGTTGCCAGTTTTTTTTGCCCTCATCATCACGATTGCTGCCGAACCTGCGGGATTGATTTCAAAAATGGTGAATAGCGCTCCCCTGCGATGGCTGGGCAGGGTTTCTTACTCAATTTACATGCTTCATTACATGGTGTTAATGTTTGTGTTCCGCCTGTTTGTTTTTACTCAAAAATATTTCCATACGGATAACCGCAATGAAATTGGATTAGCTTTTGTATTTTTGGCGATAACCTTGGTATTGATCATTTCCCAATTCACCTATCAATGGATTGAGAAACCATACCAGAATGAATTTCGAGATTTGGCGACGAAATGGTTTAAACAGTGGAAAGGTTGCGCTTAAAAACTTTTTTCCGTCGAAGCCGGCATTTATCATTGGCCGGCGATTTTTGATTCGATTGCGCATGTCAACTCCGGCATTTTGAAGGTTCTTAAAAATGTCTGGAATTGAAAACCAAACCGCCGCAGATGCACGTTATGCCACCGGCAAACTTGTCCGGCGTTTGTTCACGCTGGCCTGGCAGTTTCGCGCGGATTGCGTCTGGTCGGTGGTGTTGAGCCTCGTGCTGCTGCTGCTCGGCATCGCCGGGCTCAAATTTTTGGGTGTCGTGATTGACGTCATTCGCCATGCGTTGAATTCATCATTGCCGCCGCCGATATATCCATTCGGCTGGAATCCGCCGGCAGGATGGTCGGCACTACAGATTGTCACGGCGATAGCGATGACGATCATGGTGCTGGCCACGGTGCGCGCGGTGCTCACCTACATTTACAACATGATCACCGCGCGGCTGACGCAAGGCGAGATCGTCCCGACGTTGCGCGCTCAGGTTTATGCGAAATTGCAGCGTTTAAGTTTCAGCTTCTTCGACGTTCACGGTTCCAATTCCATTTTTAACCGCGTCACCGGCGATGTGCAAAACACGCGGCTGTTCGTGGACGGCGTTTTGTTGCAGGGCGTGAACATGATCCTGACGCTGGGGGCCTACGCCTTTTTCATGTGGCGGATTCAACCCGCGCTGACGCTCGCGTGTTTGTCGGTGACGCTGCCGTTGTGGTGGCTCGCGCAATTTTATTCCGCGCGCTTGCGTCCCGGCTATTTGAAAAATCGCGAATTGACGGACAACATGATTTTGCTCTTCAGCGAAAGCGTGCGCGGAATGCAAACCGTGAAAGGCTTTGCCGCCGAGTCGCATCAAATCCGCCGCTTCGAAGCTGCGAACGACAACGTCTCCTCGCAACAGCGGAAAATTTTCTGGAACTTGTCCATCTTCACGCCCGCCACGCAAATGCTCTCGCAGATGAGCCTCGTGATCTTGTTCGCTTACGGCGGCTGGCTGTTTGTGCACAAGCAAATTCAATTCGGCAGCGGACTGTTGGTGTTCGCGGGATTGCTGCAACAATTCACCGGACAAGTGGCGACCATCTCGACGATTGCGAATTCCGTCCAGCAAAGTTTGGCGGCGGCGCGGCGCGTGTTTGAAGTGATGGACACGCCGGTCGAAGTGCAAAGCAAAACCAACGCGATTAAACCTGCGCGGCTCACCGGCCAAATCACTTTTGAAAACGTGTCGTTCGGTTACGCGCCGGGAAAACCGGTGCTGAACGAAATTTCGTTCGCGGCGAAAGCCGGGCAAGTCGTCGGCATTTTTGGAATGACCGGCGCGGGCAAGAGCACGCTGCTCGGTTTGATCCCGCGTTTTTACGATCCGCATTCAGGCCGGATTCTCGCCGACGGACAGGATTTACGCGAACTGGATTTGGACGCGTTTCGGCGGCAGATCGGCATCGTCTATCAGGAAAGTTTTTTGTTCTCAAATACCGTCGCCGCCAACATCGCGTTCGGCCATCCGCACGCGACTTTGGAACAGATCGAACGCGCCGCGCGCATCGCGTCGGCGCACGATTTCATCACCGCGTTGCCGCACGGTTACGAAACCGTTTTGGGCGAATCCGGCGTGGATTTGTCCGGCGGCCAGCGCCAGCGGCTCGCGCTCGCCCGCGCGCTGATTTTGCAGCCGCCGATTTTAATTCTCGATGATCCGACGGCTTCGGTGGATGCAAAAACGGAAAACGAAATTGTTTCCGCGTTGCGTGAAGCGATGACGGGACGGACGACTTTTGTCGTTTCCAGCCGGTTAAATTTATTGCGCCGCGCCGATTTGATTTTGGTTTTGGAAGACGGACGCCTGACGCAATCCGGCACGCACGACGAACTCGTTCACCAGCCCGGCCCGTATCACGAAACCGCGCTGTTGCAGATCATGGATTTATGAGCGCGCCGAAAAAAAATAAATCCGCCAGCCAAATTGCGAAGGGCGATTCTTCGGCGCGCGAGGCGATCACGTATTACAACGCGACGGAAGAACGCGAGGCGGACAAAGCGCCGCTGCAATGGAATCTCATCCGCCGGATTTTTCGTTACACCAAACCCTACGCTGCCAAACGCAACTGGCTTTTCATTCTGACGTTCACGCGCGGTTTGCAACTGCCCGCGCTGGCGTGGTTGATTGGCAAAACCATCAATGGTCCGATTGCCCACAAAGACCTCGCGCAAATTTACTGGTTTGCGGCGGCCTACTTCGCGCTGGCATTATTTACAATTGTAAATTTTCATTTCCGCCAGCGGTTCGCGCTCGAACTGGGCGAGGCCGTCGTTCACGACATGCGCTCCGATTTGTTCGCGAAATTGATGACGATGCCGATGGCGTTTTTCAACCAGACAAAATTTGGCCGCATCATCAGCCGCATGACATCCGACATTGACAGCGTGCGCGCCGGCGTGCAGGAAGTCGCGTTCGTCCTCGTCGTGCAAGGATTGCAGATGTCCGCGTCCGCCGCGCTGATGGCGTGGTATGATTGGAAACTTTTTTCGCTGATGGTTTTGCTCGCGCCGATTATCTGGTTCGTGAATAAAAATTATCAACGGCAGATGGCTCATCGTATGCGGAAAGTGCAGGAATCGTGGAGCCGCGTTTCTTCGACGCTTGCCGAATCCGTGAGCGGCATCCGCGTGACGCAAGCGTTTGTGCGGCACGATGTCAACGCCGAGTTCTTCCAAAAACTGATTGATACGCACGGCGAAAACAACGTCGGCGTCGCGCAGGCGTCGGCGGTGTTCGTGCCGCTGTTGCAATTGAAGAGCCAGCTTTTTCTCGGCGCGATGGCGTTGCTCGGCGCGTTCGGCGCGTTGCGCTGGCACGGCTGGCTGCACATGGAAGTCGGCGATCTGGTGATGTTCTTTTTTCTCGCCAACTTGTTTTTCGATCCGATCCAAAATATCGGCAACCAACTGAACCAGGCGTTGATGGCGATGGCGGGCGGCGAACGACTGTTTCGGATGCTCGATCAAAAACCGGAATGGCAGGACGCTGCCGATGCCAAATTTTTGCCGGCGATCCAAGGCCGCGTGGAATTTCAGTCCGTGAATTTTGAATACACACCCGGACGCCCGGTGCTGGTGGACATTTCGTTCGCGGTCGAACCCGGACAATCCGTCGCGCTCGTCGGCCACACCGGCAGCGGCAAAACAACGCTCGTCGGTTTGATTCAAAAATTTTATCTGCCCGTCAGCGGAAAAGTTCTCGTGGACGGCTTCGATTTGAATTCCGTCACCAGCGATTCGTTGCGCGCGCAAATGGGCAGCGTGCAACAAAACAATTTTTTATTTTCCGGCACGGTGCTGGACAACATCCGTCTTGCGCGGCCCGACGCAACGGAAGCCGACGTGCGCGCCGTTTTGGAATCGCTAGACTGCCTCGACTTGCTCGACGACTTGCCGCAGCAATTGCAAACCATCGTGACGGAACGCGGCGCGTCCTTGTCATTCGGCCAGCGTCAACTGGTTTGCTTCGCGCGCGCGATGCTGGCCAATCCGCGCATCGTGGTTTTGGACGAAGCGACCAGCGCCATTGATTCCGTCACCGAGGCGCGATTGCAAAAGGCGCTGGACATTTTATTGCGCGGGCGCACGGCCTTCATCGTGGCGCATCGTTTGAGCACGATTCGCAAGGCCAATTTAGTTCTCGTTTTGGACCAGGGAAAAATTGTCGAGCGCGGCACGCACGAAAGTTTGTTGCAGCACCATGGCATTTACGCGCGCTTGCACCGCGAATTTGTCAGCGCCCCGCCGGATTAGAAAATTCCAGCAAAGTCGCGTTGAATTTCGACCTTTATCAAATTCAAGGCAAATGATTTTGCATTTGCGTGGCAAGGAATTTTTCCACGCGCCCAAAAACTTCTTCTTTGCAATAGACTTACGGTGAAATAATGAAACAGAAATAGCCTTTCAAAAAGATTTTTTCCGAAAAGCAATATAAGATTTGGGAAGAACCCCAAATAATCGTTCGGTGATGATTTCGCAGTCGGGAAATAATTCGAGCATTTCTGACTTTCGCAGCAGCCGGGTTGTTTTGACCATTTCATTGATTTGTGCGGTCGTCGGACGTTGAAGCCATCCCCATACTGTGAACCGTCGCAATATTTTCTTCTGAAAAGAGCGCGGAAAATAGTGAATGAATGGCGTTAGATAATGCGGCTCGATGGGGCATTCGTAGGCCGGAGTCTGCACCCACAGGGCTTTTGCCACCCGGCGAATTTCTGCAGCGAATTGTTGCTGCCGGTCCCATGAACCGACATGTTCGATGACGCTATTGGAAAAACCGATGTCATAGCTTTTGTCCGGCATGATTAGCGAACAGCCATCTCCGACCAAAATTTTTATATGATGACGAGGAAAATCCGTCGCCTTCCAAGAAACACCGTGAACGTTCAACGTGTCAATTTGCCTTACAGACTGGGGCTGCGAAGTCCAAGAACCCGGATAGCCGCCCACATCCAATAAATTATCAGCAGCGGATGGTTTTACATATTCGAGAAACAGTTTGAACCGTTTCTTCCGCCATATTTTAAAAATTTGGTCGTAAATGGAATAAATGGTGAAGGGCATGTTTATCTATGGCAAAATTAACTTACAGCCGCATACGCATCAAAAGAAATTCTTTTCTAAAAATTTTTCCACGCGCGCAAAGACTTCCGCTTCGCCGAGATTCCACAGGCAAAACGGCGTTGGAAACCGGCAATAATCCGAGCACGGTTTGTAAGGGCACGCTTTTCCTTCAATCCATTCGGCGCGCGGATGCAGCGGCGCAAACCATTCGGGCAGTTGCGGGCCGAAGAGAGTAAAGGTCGGCACGCCGCAAATGGCCGCGAGATGTCCCGGCCCCGAATCGTTGCCGATGAAGGCGGCGGCCTCGTTAATCTGCGCGCTCAATTCCGCCACGTTGCGCGGCGTCGCCACGTTCATTTCGCCGGCGCGCAGCCAGAATTCGCGTTGGTCGGGATCGCCGGCGATTTGCACCGGGAAATTTTTGCGCCGCAAGTGCGCGGCCAGGTTTTTGTAATGTTCGAGCGGCCAGACGCGCACGGGCTGTCCGGCGCCGGTATGGATCAAAACAGTTTTGCCACCGGTTTTGACGGGCAACGGAATTTTTTCGCGCGGCGGCAGTTCCATTCCCAATGCTCGCGCGACGACGCGCCAGTATTCGTAGTGATGCGACTGCGGATCGGGACGCGCGAGCGGATGGGTCAAAAAAATCCGGCTGCGCATTCGGGGAAAGCCTATGCGGTTTCGCGCACCGACCAATTTCAAGAGCAAATGGTCGCGCGGGTCCCAGCGCGCGGAGAGGCCAAAATCAAATTGCTCCCGCGCGAGCCGTTGCTGCAAGCGGCCCATCTCCACAAACGGCCAGCGCCAGAAGTGATATTTATTTTTGAAGGCCGTCCAGGGCGCGGTAAAAGTTTCGATGCGCACACCCGGCCACAGCCGCGCTTGCAGCTCGCGCGCATACGGTTTGGCCAGCAGCGTCACCTGGAATTTTTCCGCCGCCGCGCGCAAAAACGGCGTGGCGATGATGAGATCGCCGAGTCCCCAGAGTTCCACGATGAGTAGTTTGGGTTTCAAGCGGAGGGGTTAACGCGAAATTCGCGCGCGGTTTTATCGCTGCAAAAATGGTTGGAAATGCGGCGTCAGCGTCCGCGCGGTTTGGGCGGGCGGCGCGACTATTTGTTTGGGCGCGCGCCGGCGAATGCCATTGTTGAGGCAAAGGCTCAACGCAATGAGCGCGAGAAAGCCGGGAAGATCGCCGAAAAATCCGCCGAAAATGACAAGGAACAGGATGATTTTTGCGATGTAATAGGCGAGCAAAAAGGCATTGACGACCAGAAATTTTGTCTCGCCGTAACGATAATTTTTATAAAGCACTTGCAGGGAGGCCACCCATAACCAAAGCACGGCGATGACACCCCAAATGCCAAAGGGAATCACCACCGAGAGCGGGCCGCTGTGATAATTGCCCACGTCTTCAATCTCCTGCTCTTCGGAAACTTTATTAAGAACCTGGCCATTGATGCCTCCAAATTGCAGAACCGATTCGTTTAGCGCATAGCCTTTTCCCAGGAGCAGGTATTTTGGCACCTGGGGTAGCATGTTTTTCCATATCTGCAAGCGCCAGTCCTCGGTGGATTGCGCATCCATGCGCGCGTCGGTTCTGATGGTTAGTGGCAAAAAGGCCAGTGAACGCTGGAACGTAAAGGGCAAATACCGGGCAAACGGAATGAGCAATGTCACCCCGATCACTCCGCAAAAAATGAAGGCTGGCAGCAGTTTGGTGCGCTGCATGCGTTCGAGAAAAAATTGCATGGCAAAGACCATTACGCACATGATGAGCACAGAGCGGAAGCCGCCCAATAACATGAAGACGCCGGCCAGGAACAGCAGCGCCACGCGCCAGAACTTGCGTTCCAAAAAAATTCCGCGCAGGCCGTAAACGGCCAGCAGGCATAAAAATCCGTCATATCCCGCTTGGCCAAAGCCGGAAAAACGCAGATTTCTTTCCGCTCCGAACGCGCTTTCCAAATCATAACCGGTCACCGGGAAAAATAAAAAAATCGGATACAGCGCGCTCGGCACATACGGCGCCAAATCTCCAATCGCGTCGGTGCAACCGCCCAGGAAGAAAAGGGCGACATACAGGAAAGCCCGGTTCGGCGGAATCCGCCGCGACGTCATCGCAAAATAACCCGCGATGCCGATCAAAATGAAAAAATAATTTCGACCGCCCGAAACTGCGTTGCCCAGGGAATGCAAACCGATGCCGCCGGTCAACCGCGCCGTGACCAGCACGACGCCCACCAAATAAACCACTGGCAGGGTGATTTGCGGCGCGGAAATAAAGCGCATTTCGCTGTTCACCGTCCGTTGCACGATGGCAATTCCCAAACTTAAACAGGACATGAGCAGCCAGATTTGCGGTTTGCCGGGCAGGAAAAAAATCGTGATGGTCAAATTCCAGGTGGCGATGAGCAGGAAATGATGCCAGCGCAAGAGGATCGGCGCGCACAGCAGCAGCGCCATGATGCCGGCAATGATCAGGTTTTCCCGATCCAGCGGTTGCGCGAGCAGGTAGCCGATCCAGATCGCCAACGGCACGCACAGCGCATAGATGATGAGCGAACGCAACAGGGCGGGCGTATTGTTGTTATTCATTTGCTGACAAATTTCAAATCATCCGGCACCCTAGCCGTCGTTTGAAGTCGCCTAATGTATTGCAACTCATAAACCGGCTGCAATCGCAATCCGGTTTTTGAGCATGAAAATTTTGATCAACTGTCCGCTGCCGTTTATGCTCGCGCACGGCGGCCAGCAAATCCAGGTGCAACGAACCCTCGCCGCGTTGCAGGCCAACGGCGTTCAGGCCGAACCCGTCCGCTGGTGGGATGAAAACCAAACTGCCGACCTCATTCACTATTTTGGGCGCATGTCCGCCGAACACATCAAGCTCGCGCACCAAAAAAAAATCAAGGTGGTCATCGGCGAACTGCTTACCGCCACCGGCTCGCGTTCCCGCGCGCAATTGCTCCGGCAAAAACTCATCAACAGTGTCGCCCGAAAAATTGCGCCGCGCCATTTCATTTCTGCATTCAATTGGAATTCCTACCGCCTCGCCGACGCGATCATCGCCATGACGCCGTGGGAAAAACATTTGATGAACTATTTGTTCGATGCGCCGCTGGAAAAAATTTTCATCGTGCCCAACGGCGTCGAGGAAGTTTTTCTGGCCGCGCCCAAGACGCCGCGCGGCCCGTGGCTGGTCTGCACCGCCACCATCACGCCGCGCAAACGCGTGCTGGAACTTGCGCAAGCCGCCGTGCGCGCCCAGACGCCGGTGTGGTTCATCGGCCAAGCTTACACGGAATCCGATCCCTACGCGCGACAATTTTACGCGCTCGCCCAAAAAAATCCGCAGTTGCTCTGCACCGACAGCCCGCCGATGGCCGACCGCGCCGGTCTTGCCAAAATTTATCGCGCCGCGCGCGGCTTCGTGCTGTTGAGCGCGATGGAGACGCGCAGTCTGGCCGCCGAGGAAGCCGCCGCCTGCGAATGCCCGCTGCTCTTAAGCGATTTGCCGTGGGCGCGCACGACCTTTGAAAAGGCGGCCAGTTATTGCTCGCTGGCCGGCGTCGAAACCACGGCGGCGGCCCTGCGAAAATTTTATGACGCCGCGCCGGATTTGCCCTTGCCGCCCAAACCGCCGACGTGGAACGAAATTGGCCGCCAGCTCAAGGCGCTTTACGAACGCGTTCTCGCCGCATAAGTGTATTGGGCCGAAAAGAATTTTTGCGACCGGGATTAATTTCCCGCCAAAATTGTTCGGGTTGAACGAAGCGCAAAACGGCGATAGTATCATTATGCGGTCTCTGAAAAACTGTAGCAGCGGATGTCAGTCCGCTCTGATTTTATTTCAAAATCGAAGAAAAGTGAGCCGACTTACGTCGGCTGCTACGAAAGGAAATTGAGTTTTCAGGGGTCTCATATATGAAATCAAGGGGCGCTTTTACGCTCATCGAACTGCTTGTGGTCATCGCCATCATCGCCATCCTGGCGGCGATGTTGCTGCCCGCCTTGTCTGCCGCCAAACAAAAAGCGTGGGGCACAAGTTGCATCTCCAACCTGCATCAGATCGGTCTGGGCATGAGGATGTTTGCGGATGATAACGACGGACTTTATCCCGAATCCGGCGGCGATATTCCGTGGAACACCACCGATGCCTCGACCGGAAAAGCCAGTTGGTCGGAACAAATTTTTCCTTACACCGGCAACACGAACGTCTATAATTGTCCCGGCAACGTGCAACTGGCGACCAAGTTGCAGGGGCCTTTCAATTATTTCAACGGGTGCAATGCCGCGTTCGTGGCCGCTGGCGCTTATGCGTCCGTCAAAAGCGCGGCCATTTTATTTCCGGCGGCCTTTGTGCTGGGCGGCGACACGGCGGGAACCAAGGGCGGCCCCGTTCTGTTTGATCCGCAGGACGCGGACAAGGATGATTATACGCAAAATTGCGTGGGCGGCGCGGCGGCTCCCGCCCAGACGGAATACTGGCAAATCCACAGCGGCGGCCAGAACCTCCTGTTCACCGACGGCCATACCCAATGGTATAAAGGTTACAACACTGCCGAAATGACCTTTGCCTATTCCAGCATGACGAATTGGATTCAATATCAGTGAATCTATTTTGCCGCCAACACTTCCCGGTAAATCTCCAGATGCCGGCGCGCGATGACGGCCGGATGAAAACGTTCCTGCGCGCTCCGGTTGGCCGTCGTTGCCAACGTCCGCGCCAGTTGCGGCTGCGCCAATAATTTCTCCACCGCGCCGCTCATGCTCGCGGCCTTATGCGGATCGCACAACAAACCAGTTTTGCCATCCTCGATCAAATCCGGCACGCCGCCAATGTTTGCCGCGATGACCGGCACACCCGCCGCCATCGCTTCCAGCACCACCATCGGGCAATTGTCTTCGAGGGATGGCAACGCCAGCAACGTCGCGTCTCGCAAATAAGTTTTCAATTGTTCCCGATCCGCAAAGCCGTCGAACTGGCACCACGGACGCGCCGCGACCACTTGGAAAAATTCGCGGCCATACGCCGTTTTTTCCGAAGCCCCGCCCAAAAAAATGACTTTGAATTTTTTCCGTTGCGACAACGGATCCAGCGCGCGGATGAAATTATTTTGATTTTTATAAGTGCAGACGCTTCCCACGCCCAGGATGATCGGGATTTCGCCGGTCGCTTGCGACTGCACTTCAAAAAAAGTGGCGTCCACCGCATTTGGCGCCATCCACGTTTTTTTTGCCAGGCCCGCCACGGCCGCGCGCGTGTAGTTCGTGATGCAGACCACTCCATCCGAACGCGGGACGGTAAAACTTTCCAGCCGCGCCGCCAGCCAGCCAAAGGAAAATGGTTTGGCATGATTGACTCTGGCAATGGACCGCATGTTTCCATGAAGGGTGATGACATTGGGAAATCCCGAAAAAACGGCGCAGAGCGCATTGTTATGTTCCGTGCCCTGCCCGTGAACGATGTCCGGTTGAATCTTGCGCAATAATTTTCGGCTGGCCCGGATGCAGCCTTGATATCCCGTGCGCATCCAACCGATTTTCGGCACATGCAACGCATGATACCAGATATTGTCTGCGATTTTTTCGGGCGCGTTCACTGGTTGCCGCAAACAGGAAACATAATGCACTTCGACATCAGGATGCTTTTCCAACCCGTTAAGCAAAGCCGCTTGTGGCGTGGGAATGTCCGGCGTTGGCTGACTATATGTTTTGAAATGCTCCCGGTTGTCGGTGCTTAAAAGCGCAATTTTCATAATTGGAAGCCGTCCCATGATAAAAACTTTAGAGCGAAGCCAGGTTCAAAAACATTTCGGGAAATTATTTGAGTCCCGTTTTTTGGATTTCCTTGAAAGCTTCCAAATGAATTCTCGGTTGGGCTGCCTCCTTGAGGTTCCAATAAATTTTTTTAAGGAAAAATGGAATCGGGATTTGCGAAACCGCTGATGGTGACGGCTCAACGGTTCCATTTTGTTTATTTGCCTCACGTTTTTGCCAGATAGCGGAATAATCGCTTTGCTGCGGCACGGTTTCAAAAAGAGGTTTCACCGCAACTTTTCGTGCTAAAATTATCAGCAACGTATTTCGGCGGGTTCGGACTTCGGCGCGTTTGCCAATTTTTTGCGGATCAGATACTTCATACCATCTGGCCATGGGTGAAGTTTCGTAAAGAACCATCTTTTCCATCTGAAACCCATTTTGCTCTGTGAAGATTCGGAAGAAAAGTTCGGGACTGAACTGATAAAATCCATGCCCCATGAAATTGTTGCAGGGCACTATGCCAATAAAATGACCGCTAGGTTGAATCATTTCCATGCAGTTTCGGATTGCAACCGGGAAATTGAAAACATGTTCCAGCGAGCCGCCGTCAATGACCACGGAAAATTTGCCTTTCAAATTCTCCTTTATGGGCTGGTTCATATCCAGCACATGAGATGCACCTTCATAGGAGGAGGCATCAATTGAGTCCGCTTCGGTGGTGCCTAATAGCTTAAAAAAAGGTTCCGCAAAACCTTTTTGATCAGATAAAATTGCCTCCAGCTTATTCTTCGATTCATTCATTCCAAAGGTGGAAAGCACGGACTGCATTGCATTGACATCCAGATAAAGCTTCTGCCTTCCGATTGTCACTACCTTCGTGAAATCTACCCCTTTCTTTTTTGCCCAGAGCAAAAATTTTATATCATGGACGTTTAATCCCATAGGAATCAGTCAATGGTTTAGTCTGCATTGGTGCCGGTTCGGCTTAATTTAATAGCTAATGAAACATTTCCATTTCTGTCAACGCATCAATTCCATTTTTGAAAAACTCGGTTATGCCCCACTTGTAAAATTTCGCGAAATTTTTGCCGGTCAAATTCTTGCGCCAATCGCGATGGACCGGGATGTCCCGCTGTGGCGAAAATGGGCGGCGCATATTTTGTGGTCAGACCGGAATCGTCCAGCACGATCAATCCGCCCGGTTGCAAATGCGCCGCACACAGTTCCCAATCCGCGCGCGCAATTTCATAATCATGGTTTCCGTCAATGTAAATGAACGACCAGGCGCGGGAAGCGACAACTTTTTTTGCGGAGTCGTCCGTAGAAAATGCTTTTAACAACGCCGGCGGCGGCAAATTGAAATGGACGAAATTTTTCAACGTATCATAGTAATATTCCACATCGCGGCGATATTTAGAAACGGTATCGCCTGCGGGCGAAAAGGGCGAGATACCTTGAATGAAGCAGTTCAATTGGAAATGACGCGCGAGCAAAGCCGCCAGACTTAAGGTTTGTCCGCGAAACACGCCGATCTCTAAAAAACTTTCCGGCTGAAATTCGCGGAACAACAAAAACCACATCACATGAAACGACTTCTCGCCAAAGCCGCGTCGGTTGCTTTCAAAATAAGCGCGATGTTCCTGCAAAGATTTTGGCAGACGGGTATGAAAATAATGGAAACAGCGCAAATAAAATTCCGTGGGATTTTGCAGGCTGTCATTCCATTGGGCGCGGGTGATTTCATCCGCCGGATTGGAAAATCGGCGCAACAACTGGCGTTGAGCGGCGCGTTGCTGCCAACCACGGCACCGACCTTTGATGAACCGGATGATTTTCATTATGCGCGCATTACTATCAAAAATGCGCGGGCGTTTTGAAAGCTCAATCTATCTGCCAGCGGCTCAAAATGCGACAGTCGGAAAAATGATTTTAAGGGATTTTTCTTTTTTTGAAGTCGCAATTGGAATAGGAATAAGAAATTGATTTCATCTCCTAAAATTTCCGTGGTCATGCCGGTTTGGAACGGCGAGAAATATCTCGCTGAAGCCATTGATAGCATCTTGGCTCAAACCTTTACAGATTTTGAATTCATTATCGTGGATGACGGCAGCACGGACGGAACCGCAAAAATTCTGACATCATATCAGGATGAAAGAATCCGAGTCATTCAAGAAGGGCGTCTGGGATTTGTAGGCGCCATAAATCGAGGTGTGGCATTAGCGCGCGCGGAGTGGATAGCGCGTCAAGATGCAGACGACATCAGCCATCCCGCGCGCCTGCAGAAACAATGGGAAACAATCCAGCGCGGGCCTTCGGTAGTGCTTTGCCATGTTGATACCAAAGCGTTCGGCGGAAAGAACGAACCAGAACGGCAAGCTCGACTTTCGCGTTCGCACGCATTAGCAGCCTTAAAAAGTTGTTTTCAAAATCCTGTTTGCGTGGGCGCAGCTTTGATCAAGCGTTCTATATTTCTTAAAGCAAACGGTTATCGGGAGGATGAATTTCCGGCAGAAGATTATGCTTTTATGAGCCGGATTTTAACTTTGGGAAAAATAGCAGGTGTGCCCTCAATCTTGTATCAAATCCGCAAACATGATTCTCAAATTTCCAACGTAAAGCTTGAATTGCAACGCGAGAAAACTGGGGGAATTGCCTTGGAAAATTGTCGTAATTTCATGCGGCTTTCAGTCCCGGAAGCGCAACGAGCATTAGTTGTTTTGCGGACCGCACCCGGCAAACGTTCATGGCATGAATGGCGATGGTTTCTAACTTATTGTGCGCCGCGATTACCCTGGAAAAGCGCCGAAACTTACGGGTGGCTTTTTCTACAAACTTTGAAAATGTTCCCGGGGATTAGTAAGATGTGATTTTCTTTCCTTTAACGACGATGATTATACTTTCTTTCAAGCCCTTTGGGCGCGTTCCAATGTGAAGCCGTGCTGTCGCATGAGGCAATCCGGCTGACAAATCTGCATAAATCTGGCTCAAGCCTAAAAATCGGCGGAGGTGTAATTTGCGCGCCAATGTCATCCATGGAGTTTCTTCAAAATACTGGTAGTGAGCTTCCACTTTTTCAAACAGTTTTTCGAGCAGTGAAACCAATTCCCCTTCCCCCGGTTCGTAAAGATGATATTTGTTGGTCTTGCTTTTGCCGCCAAAGCGCCGCCAGGGAACGGAAATGATCGTCATGCCATCCGGCTGAAGACAGCGGTGAATGTTTTTGACGCCGGCTTGCCAATCTCCGAGATGCTCCAGCACTTCCAGACAAATGATGAATGAAAATTGATTGTCGGAATAAGGTAGTTGCCGGGCATCACCCTGAATGATGTCCGCCGCCGGATTTTTTTTGCGCGAGGCGGCACAGGCGTCGGGATCAAATTCGACTCCGGCGTAACGGTCGCATCTGGGAAAAAGTTCGCGCGTGAACGCTCCCAAGCCCGTGCCAATTTCAAGCACGTTTTGCCCCGGCGGCAATCGTTGCAGGACAAAATCGTAGCGGTTGCGGTGCAGGGCAATTTGCAGGAGGTCAGAATTGTTTTCAATGTCCAAACGTTCTTGAATCATTGGCAGTAAAAATATGAATTCATAGTTTGGGAGCGCAAGTCGTATCGCGGCATTTTTTGGCAAAGCTGTTCTTTAGATTGGTGATTTGGCAAAACCCAAGCGAGTCAAAATGGATTTCAACCAGCCCGGCGCGCGACCATGGATTTCCATTTGCAGGGGCGCAGAAAGGCCGTGGCGCAAAAAAGCCCAAGCCGTCCAGAGGCCGAAGATGCCGCCGCGCAAGACCAGCCGCGTAATGGCCCGTTCATCTTCGGTGAGCCACCACATCAAGGCTCCGGCGGGCACCAACCAAAACGCCAGCTGCAACAATGGCGCAAACCAGCCCGCCAATTCCCGCCAGCTCATATTGAAATATGTGTGCGTGCGATACAGGCTGTAGGGCAGGCTCAAACAAAGAGTGCAGATAATTGAGGCTGACAGCATCGCCGCGATGCCGCCAAACCGATAGATCGCCAGCGTCAGTCCCACGAATGCCAGCCCCTCGATAAAGAAGATGTAGCGCATAAACAGCAATTTTTTTGTCAATCCTGCCAGATAAATGTGGGTTCGCATCGTCACGCAGACCACCAGCCAGATTGCTAGCAGCACATCGTTTATAGGCGGCCATGCAATTTTATTCTTCACCCAGACGGTGACGAAGGCGCTGTTGCACAACGCGAACACGGCTCCCGCCGCCAGGGCAAGGTTCACGGACAAAACCGCGATTTGCCGGAACCGGTGACGGAGTTGTTCTTTTTCACCGCGCACCATCATTTCCGACAATGCCGGGGCGGAGAAATCCATGATTCGATAAACAACCTGCGTCAGCACCAGATAGGCGCGCGTGCCGACGGTCCACGCCGCCGCCGTTTCCAGTCCCAGCAGACGCGTGAGCAGGATGATCTGGCTGGCATTGATCAACTGGCTGCCGAGTGAATAAATAAAAATGTCGCGCCCGAAGTCGAACAACTCGCGGAAGCGCTGCCAGGTGACGGTGCCCCATTCATCGCCGTGAGGCAGCAATTTCAGCCGCGCACAGCCAATCGTATTGACGGCTATATTGCCCAGCGTCATCACCGACTGTCCGATCAAGAAACTATAAACGCCCCAGCCCGCCGCCAGCCCGGCCCACATGCCCGCCAGGTTCACAAAAAACAGGCCCGCGCCGCCATAGTAGGTAAAGGCCTGATGTTGATGCGCCAGCAGCACATAATTGAAGATGCGCCCGGAGAAGGAAATGGCCAGCAAGCAGGACTGGCCGATCAAAAGCCACATGAATTTATGCTGCAAATCCGCCGGGATATGCAACAACGGCCCCGCCAGCACGGATAATCCCGCGCCCGCCAGAATGATCAGCATACCTTGCGTCACGCCTACCAGCACGCTGGTTTTGATCACGCTGCCGTAGGCACCGTTCTGCCGGTCATCCTTGTGGTCTATCAAAATGCGCGAGATTGAGCCGCCCATGCCCAGATCAATCAGCATGATGTAACCGCCGACCTGCGTAACGAGCGCCCAAAGGCCGAACTCGGCTTTGTCGAGATAATGCAACGCCAGCGGAACGCTCGCCAGCGTGTAAAAGATGTTCACCCCGAGCGACACATAGCCGGACACGAGCGAGTGGGTGAATTTTTTTAGCCGCGACATTTAATTCAATTGCCGGTCATTGGAACGCCCGGAAGCGCGACCGTTCAATCTCCAAATTGCGCGATAAAAATGCGGCGGTGTCAATGAAGGATAATTTGCAGAAAGCATCAACTCACGAGTTGGGCGCGTTGGTTTGAATCATGTTCTCGCCGATGGCGCGTTCAAGGCGGGCGCGCGCAGCATCGTAATCATGCAGCGCCTGGATTTGCGTGGTGCGCGCCTGCGTGAGCGAGGTCTCGGCGTCCAGCACGTCGAGTTGCGTGCCGGTTCCCGCGCCGGCACGGGAACGGGCATCGGCCAGCGCTTCTTCGGCCTCGGCCTGCACGGTCTTTTGCGAATCTAAAATTTCGCGCGCCTCGATGAAATCGGAATACGCCGTGCGCACTTGCAGTTCAATCTGGCGCGATTGATCGGCCAGGTCGGTCCGGGATTTTTCGTAAAGCGCACCGGCCTGAATGACTTTTCCGCGCGTGAGAAAACCGTCGAAAATATTCCAACTGACTTGCGCGCCGGCGTTCCAGCCGTGGATGTCGTGGTCAAGGGTGATGGGCGGCGTGAACTGCGCGTTATACCAATTGTAACCGGCAAAAAGCGAGACGGTGGGTTTGTAACCGGACTTGGCGTTGACGATGTTGAGCTTTTGCAATGCCACGGTCTGGCGCAAGGCGGCGAGTTCGGAACGTTGGGCGAGCGCGTGCTGGATGGCATCGGGCAGATTCACGTCATAAGGATTGGTGTCAAAGGTGTCAACCAGGTTCAACGGAATGTCCTGCCAGATTTCGCGCGGCAAATTGTAACCGAGCAGGTTCGCGAGATTATTTTTGGCGAGGCGATAATTATTTTGCGCCTGGATCAAATTCGGGCGTTCGTTGGCGACGGCGACATCGGCGCGCAACAGATTAAATTTCGGCACGGTGCCCGCCTTGAAACGATTTTGTTGATCCGTAAATTCCTTTTGCAGCAAATTCACGGAGGCTTCGTGAACGGTGATCTGTTGCGCGGCGAGCAGCACGTCATAATAAGCGATGCGCGTATTGAGCAACGTGTCGGCGATGACCGTTTGAAATTGCGCCAGCGCCTGTTGCCGCGTCGCATCGGCGGCGTGAAAAGCGGCGATGATCCGGCCGCCTTCGTAAATGGATTGAACCAACTGGACGCCGGCGTTCCAGTTTTGATTGGGCTGGGTGAATCCTCCGGGAATGGGAAAAGATTCAATCGCGCCGGGGTCGGTGTATTTATACTGGCCGCTGGCGGTCAATTGCGGCAACGCGACCGCGCGGGTTTCGATGACGAGGCCGTGCGCCGCTTCCAGATCGTTTTTCGCCTTGAGAATCGTGGCATTTTGCGCCAGCGCAATGTTCAGGCAATCCGTCAAAGTCAAAGGCCGCGAAATCCAGGCGGGCAAATTCGTCGGGCCGTCCGCATTTTGCGCGATGGCCTCGCTGCCGAGCAACGCCGCGAACAGTCCGGCGAAAAAAAACAATTTCCTCATAGCGCCGTGAATTTATCAATTAAGCGGCGCGACGCAAACTTGCAAATTCGCGCGGCATGAGTTCTCCTTTGAGGCGTCGCGTTTGTCCGGGCGGTTGTTTTTCAGACTGGCCATGAAAAAAAATAAAGTTTTGCTTTTCATTTTGATCCTCGTCGCCGTCGCGGGCGGCATTTATTACGCGCAGACGCGGCCAGCGGCCCAAATCATCTTGACCGGCATCGTGACGACGGACGAAGTGATTGTGAGTTCGGAAATTCAGGGACGCTTGCAAAATGTTTTTGTCCGCGAAGGCGACATGGTGACGAACGGCGAATTGCTCGCCGTCATTCAATCCAAAATGCAGCAGGCGGACCTGGCGTATTACGCGAGCAGCGAGCAACAGGCAGTCGCGCAGGTCACGCAGGCCAAAGCCGATCTGGAAAACGCGCGCCTGACCTTCGGGCGCACGGAAAATTTATACAAGCAGGACACCGAATCGGTTCAAGCCTACGACGCGGCGCGCACGGCTTATGACGCGGCCAAAGCGCGCGTCGAATCGCTGCAAAGCCAAACGCAGGCCGCCGCCGCCCAAAAACAAAAGGCCGCCGTGCAATTGGGCTATACAAAAATTTTTGCGCCGACCAATGGCATCGTGGACACGCGCGCCGCGTTGCCAGGCGAAGTCGTGAATCCTGGCCAGGCCATCGTCACGCTCATCAATCAGGACAATCTTTGGGTGCGCGCCGACGTGCCGGAAACTTACATTGACCAAATTCGTCTCGGCGAAAAATTACAAGTGCGGTTGCCGTCGAATGCGGCGCGCGAAGGCACAATTTTTTATCGCGGCGTGGATGCCGCTTACGCCACGCAACGCGACGTGAGCCGCACCAAGCGCGACATCAAGACGTTTGAGATTCGACTACGCTGCGATAATTCCGACCGCGCGCTGGCCGTGGGAATGACGGTGTATGTTGCGCTGCCACTAAAATAAATTTGTAGGAGCCGAGGTAACGAGGCTCAAATCAAAAATTAGAGACTCCTTACGTCGTCTCCTACAGAATAAAAAATGTTCGACGTTGAAGTGGAAAATTTGACGAAGCGGTTCGGCGATTTTGTCGCCGTGGACGCGCTGAATTTCAACGTCGAGCACGGCGAAATTTTCGGATTGCTCGGCCCGAACGGCGCGGGCAAATCCACCTTGATCCGCATGTTGACGACGCTCGTGCCGCCGACTTCCGGCGCGGCGCGCGTGAACGGTTTTGATGTCGCGCGCGAAGCGAACGGCGTGCGCCAATCCATCGGCGTCATTCCGCAGGCGATGACCAGCGATTTGGAATTGAGCGCGGTGGAAAACCTGACGATTTTTGCAAAACTTTACGGCATCCCGCGCGAGAAACGGAAGCGCGTCATTCCGCAATTGCTCGCCGAAGTGGATTTGACGCAATGGGCGGACAAGCCGGTGAAAATGTTTTCCGGCGGAATGCGGCGGCGAATGGAAATCGCGCGCGGCCTCGTGCATGAGCCGAAGATTTTTTTTCTCGACGAGCCGACGACCGGCCTTGATCCGGTTTCGCGCGTGTCCGTTTGGGAAATGCTCGCGCGCCTCAAACACGAGCGCGATTTGACGATTCTGGTCACGACGCATTACATGGACGAGGCGGACAAATTGTGCGACCGCATCGCGATTATTGATCACGGAAAAATGGCCGCGCTCGATTCGCCGCTGAAATTGAAAGCCTCGATTCCCGGCAAAAATGTTTTGGAAGTCAGCTTTTCCAACGCGCCGCAAAATTGGACGGAAATTTTGAAGCAATTGCCCGAGGTCGCCGACGTAAAAAACGAAGAAAATATTTTCCGCATTTCCACCAATAACGGTCCGCGCACGACGATTGAATTATTGGAAGCAGCGCGCAGCGCGAACGTCACGGTGACTTCGCTCTCGGTTCAAAGCACGACGCTCGACGATGTTTTTGTTCATTACACCGGCCATCAACTGCGCGACACTTTGCAAAATCCGACGGCGGCGGAAAGTCCGTTCATTTTGAAACGCGGACAATTATAATTTATGCACCGCGTCTGGGCCATCATCGAACGCGATTTGCGCCGTTTCCGGCGCAGTCCGGTTTTGGTCATCGTCTCAATCATCATGCCGCTCGTGCAACTCGTCGTGCTCGGTTATGCGTTCGGCGGAAAAATAAAAAATCTGGAAGTTGGCGTGGTGGATGAAGATCACGGGCTTGCAGCAATCAAATTGCACGAAATGTTCCAAGCCATTGCCGTCAACGCGAAAACATTCACGCCGATTTATTACAGCGATCAGGGAACGGCCATGCGCGATTTGCGAAATGGAAAAATCAGCGGCGTGCTGGAAATTCCGCCGGATTTTTCGCGCAAACTGCTCGCGGGCGCAAATCCCCGCATCGGATTGGCTGAAGATAATTCCGATCAATTTTCGTCCTCGGCGCTCGAAGGCGCTTTGAGTCAACTTCTGCCGGCATATAATTCGCCGCTGGTTCCGCCACGCATGACGGCCAATGCCACGCTCGCCGTTGTGGAAATTTATCCTTACGTTCCTTACATTCAATATTTGCTGCCGGGCGTCATCGTGCTGGCCATTTTTATTTCCGCGATGATTGGCGGCGGAATTATTTTCATTGACGACAAAGCGCGCGGCTTGCACGAAGGCTATCTGGTCACGCCGATCCGGAAATTTGAATTGATTCTCGGCTTCACGCTTGCGGGCGCGCTCAAGGCAATCATTGCCGGAGCCGTTTTGATCACCGTCGGCTCGCTCATCGCCGGAATTCCCGACCCGCTGAATCCGTTGCGAATGATAAAAATGTTCGCGCTCGTCGTCGCCACGGCGCTCGCGCTCATCAGCATGATGTTTTTGATCATGGTGCGCATCAACGACCCGCTCGTGCCGCGCGCAATTTTTGGGATGCTCAACACGGTTTTGTATTTTCCCAGCGGCGCGGTTTATCCGACGCAATCATTTCCGGCGTGGATGAAAGCGATTGCAGTGGTTGACCCGTTCACTTACGCCGTTCACGGATTCAAACAACTCGTTTTGAAAAACACCGGCTTGCTGGCGTGCAGCGGCGATCTGCTTTTTTTATTTGGTTTTACCGTGCTGGCCATGAGTCTGGCAACCCTGCTTTTCCGGCGGACGTTATAAAGCGTTGACTTTCATTTTGCTTAACAACAAGGGTTTTCCGCACTGAACTTGCAAATTCCGGCCAATTGGGTTCTCATGTTGCCGATGTGGCGATTGATTTGGCTCGTTCTCTTTGTTGAAATCGCGCTGGCCGGCCAGCCGCTGTTCGCGGCGGAATCTGCCGAGGTGAACCTGGATTATGTGGCGCAACGCGCGCTGGAACGCGCGCAAAAACCATTCCACTCGCCGCGCGCCGACCTGCCGAAAGTTTTGCGGCAGGACAATCTGGATTACGACAAATACCGGCAAATCCGTTTTCGCCGTGATCGCGCGTTATGGACGGCGGACGATCTGCCTTTCCGCATTGAATTTTTTCATCCGGGCTATCTTTATCAGGAGCCGGTTCACATTTATGAATTCACGCTGACTCACGTCCAGCCCATCCGCTTCGTCCAGGATTTTTTTGACTATGGAAATCTGGACATCGCCAGCGAGATTCCCTCCAAAACCGGTTACGCCGGCTTTCGCGTTTTATACCCGCTGAACAAAACGAATCAACTGGACGAACTCGGCGCGTTTCTGGGCGCGAGTTATTTCCGGCTGCTCGGCAAAGATCAGCGTTACGGCATGTCTGCGCGCGGACTGGCGCTCAATTGCGGCGAGACGGATCGGCCCGAAGAATTTCCCATCTTCACCGATTGGTGGCTCGGCAAACCGCAAAAAGAAGACGATGAACTGCGGCTCTTTGCCATTCTCGACAGCGTGAGTGGCACCGGCGCGTATGAATTTTTGATTCATCCCGGCGAAACGACCGTGTGCGATGTCGAGGCGATTTTATATTTGCGCAAGCCCAAGGAAATCCACGAGGCCAATACCAACGCGCAACCGATCAAAACCCTCGGGCTGGCGCCGCTGACCAGCATGTTTTGGTTCGGCAAAACGACCGAGCACAAGCCCGACGATTATCGCACGGAAGTCCACGACAGCGACGGTTTGCTGATGCGCATGAGCAGTGGCGAATTGCTCTGGCGTCCGCTGGACAATCCGTCGGTCATGCGCCACCAGATTTTTTCCGCGCCCGACATTCGCGGCTTCGGCCTCATGCAACGCGAACGGAATTTTGCCGCGTATCAGGACAGTTTTAATTTGTTCAATCTGGAACCGGGCGTGTGGGTCGAGCCGCACGGCGATTGGGGAAAGGGAAATTTGCATCTCGTCGAATTGAGTTCGCATTTTGAAGGGCTGGACAACATCGTCGCCTTTTGGGATCCGAAAAATAAACCCGCGCCATTGCAGCCGTATCATTTTGGCTACACGCTTTACTGGACGCGCGGAACCGATTTGAAATTGTCGGAGAACAAAGCCATTGCCACGCGCATCGGCCTGGATTTGAACCTCCCGGATTGCCGCCAATTTGTGATTGATTTTGACGGGCCGAAACTGGACGCCGTGCCGGAAAATTCGCCGCCGCAAGCCATCGTCAATTGCAGCACCAATGCCGTCATTGTGAACAGCCAGATCATTCGCAACCGCGAGGCCGGCACCTGGCGCGTGATTTTGAAAATGCAGCCCAAAGCCGGCAGTGCCAATCCCGTGGACTTGCGCTGCACGTTGCAAAAAGGCACGAACATCTTGAGCGAAACCTGGACGTATCAATGGAGCGCGCCGTGAACGCTGAAATTTTGCCCGACGCTTCCGGCCGGCTCGCCGGACGCCCGCTCGAAGAATGGAACGCCGCCTACGCCAAAGTGGAAAATTATTTTCACGCGTTGCGCATTCGAAACAAGGCGCTGCTCGGCCAGCTTGTTTTGCGCGTGCTCGAACGCGCCCAACGCCGCGCGCCCGCCGAGCCGCAACATTCCACCATCCTGCTCGCCGCCGAAGAAATGGAACGCCTCGTCAATGAATGGTTCAACGAAGTTTTGCAAACGCCGCTGGAATTGGTTGACCGCAACGTCTCCACGCGCGGGCGGCTGGCCTTGCTTTTGGCCGACATGCCCGGCAAATGGCAGGATCAATTTTTGCGCGCCGGCCCCTGGCCAAAAGAATTTATCGTCGCCATGCGCGAAACTTTTTTGCGCGCCGGCCCCGATTTTCAACTTTCAAAAATGACGCCGCGCGAGCTGGACCTCGGCCCGATCACCACTTTGGGAAATCTCCGGCGCATTCCCTACATCAGGATGATTTTTGCATGGACCCTTTTCGCCCTGTTTCTTGTGGCCATCTTCATTCTCACCCATCGCTGAAATGTCCGGTCAAACTCCCATGCCGGAAGCCGCGCCCGCGCCGCGCCGTTCACGCGGCTGGCGTCTCTTCTTTTTTTATTCCTGCGCGCTGCTGCTCACCGGCCTGGTCTCGATGCTGTTCGCGGATTTGCTCTGGCGCACCGGCTGGTCCGCCGCCCGCACCGTCCTGCTCATTCTATTCGTGATTTTATTTTTATTTTCCGCCATCGGTTGCGTTCACGGCGTGTTTGGATTTTTTTTGCGGATGTTTGGAGACAACCGCCGCCTGACCAACCTGAAAAATTATCGCGACCAGAAAATTGACGGCATCAGCACCGCCATCGTCTTCCCGATCTACAACGAAAATGTCGTGCGCGTTTATGAAGGCTTGCGCGCGACGTATGCTTCGCTCGTCAAAACCGGACAAGTGGAACGCTTCGATTTTTTTATCTTGAGCGATTCGACCGACCCTGACAAATGGGTTGAAGAAGAACGCCGCTGGTATGAATTGATCCGCGAACTCGACGCGCTGGGCCGGATTTATTATCGCCGCCGCCTCGCGAACGAAGCCGGCAAAAGTGGCAACGTCCGCGACTTCCTCAATGCGTGGGGCCGCCGTTACCGCTACTTCATGGTCTGCGATGCCGACAGCGTCATGCGCGGCGAAACGCTCGTGGATTTGGTGAAATTAATGGAAGCGCATCCGGTCGTCGGCTTGATTCAAACCGTGCCCGCGCTCATCAATGCCGAATCGCTTTTTGGCCGCGTCCAACAATTTGCCAACCGCCTTTACGCGCCCGTTTTTATCGCCGGCCTGAATTATTGGGCGCAGGATTTTGGAAATTATTGGGGGCACAACGCCCTCATCCGCACCGAGCCGTTCATGCAATTTTGCGACCTGCCGCAATTGCCCGGACGCAAACCCTTCGGCGGCCAGATTTTGAGCCACGATTTTGTCGAGGCCGCGCTCATGCTGCGCGAAAATTGGGAGGCGTGGTTCGCCTACGATCTTGAAGGCAGTTATGAAGAAGCGCCCCAAGCCATGATTGAAAATGCGCAGCGCGAACGCCGCTGGTGCCAGGGAAATCTCCAGCACACGCAGGTGCTTTTCGCCAAAGGCTTGCGCGGCGTCAGCCGCCTGCATTTGATTTTGGGAATTTGCGGCTATCTTGCCGGCCCGTTATGGCTGGCGTTTTTACTCACGTTCAATTGGATTTTCTGGTTTCAAAAATACACCGGCCTTTCGGAAATCACCGTGCACGCGCATGTCATCAACTTGAGCGGCACCGCGCACGCGCTTTTGATTTTCGTGATCTGCATGATCGTCATCATGCTGCCAAAATTTCTCTCGCTCATTGATCTGGCGCATGACAAAAAACGCCGCCGCGCCTTTGGCGGATTGGCGCGCGCCACCACCGGCGTCGTCGGTGAAACCATTTTTTCCACGTTGCACGCGCCGCTATTGATGCTTTGGCACACGCGTTTCGTCCTCACCAATCTGCTCGGCATCAGCGTCGGCTGGGCCGCGCAAAAACGCGCCGCCGATGGCACGACGTGGATGTTCGCGCTGCGCCGTCATTGGGGCCACACCTTGATCGGCATCGTTTGGGGCCTGTTCATGTGGCAACTGCAAACCTTGCTTTTCTGGTGGTTCACCCCGGTGCTCGCCGGTTTGATTTTTTCCATTCCCTTGAGCGTGCTGACCAGCCGCCGCGATTTGGGAATTCGCGCCCGCAAACTTGAATTATTTTTGACGCCCGAAGAAGTCAATCCGCCCGCTGAAATTATTTCCTTGCGTTCGCATCTTAAAATTCACGAACTTACCGGCGACGTTGCGCCGCGCCGCCCGCACACCGGCCTCGCCGCCGCCGTGCTCGATCCTTACCTCAACGCCATTCACGTTTCGCTTTTGCGCGAGAAACAATTCAACCCCGTTTATGCCGAACAACTGTTCAAGCTTGGCACCGGCACCGAAAAATCTTTGGCGCTCGGTGAAAAATTATTGACTGAAGGCCCTGACAAATTGACCGCGAGCGAGCGAATGCTGCTCATGGCCGACGAGCACACGCTGGTCTGGCTGCATCAGCAATCCTGGCGGCGCGCCGGCGATTCGCTCGCGCCGTGGTGGCGCGCGATGATTTCCGAATACAGCCGCCGCGACTGAAACCAGTCACAATAATTCCAGCGCGCGGTGCAGCTCGGCGTCCGTGTTGTAAAAATGCGGCGAGACGCGGAGGTAATTTTGCCCTTGGCGATCCGTTCGCAACGACGCAACGATTCCGCTGTCCGTAAGTTTTTGGTTCAGCGCGGCCAAATCTTTTCCGTCCTGAAAAAAGGAAATAATGCCGCCGGCATTTTCAGTTTTTGCCTCCGCATTCAAAACGGTAAAACCTTTTGCCCGCAAGGCCGGCACGAGCCAAGCGCGTTTGCGCAACAGTTCCGCCGCGATATTTTCCACGCCGATTTCCAAAGCCATTTCCAGGGACGCGATCAAGCCGACGACGCCCAGCAAATTTTGCGTGCCCGCTTCAAACTTGCGCGCGTCCTTTTGAAAAACAATTTCTTCTTGCGCGACGAAATTTGGATTCCGCACATTGTGCCAGCCAAAAATCGGCGGATTTAATTTTTCCTGAAGTTCGCGGCGGACGTAAAGAATTCCGGCGGCGCACGGACCGAGCAGCCATTTGTGCGCGTCGGCGGCGAGAAAATCAACGTGTTCGACCGTCGTGGCAAATGCGCCGAGGGTTTGGATGGCGTCGAGGCAGAATAAAATTCCGCGCTCGCGTAAAAATTTTCCGATGGCCGAAATTTCAATCCGAAAACCGCTGATGAAATGACAGGAGGCCAGCGCCACGAGTCTGGTATTTTCATCCACCTGCCCGATGACGTCCATCGGGCGGATCACGCCGAGGCCGCGGGTGTTGAGCAGCCGCACTTCAATTCCTTTTTCGGCGAGCGCCATCCACGGATAAACATTGGATGGATAATCGTCGTGATAAATGAGGATGTTGTCGCCCTTGCGAAAATTCAAACCGGCGGCGACAAAACTCAAGCCAAGCGAAGTCGGGCCGACGAGCGCGATTTCTTCCGGCTGGCAATTCAAAAGTTGCGCGCCGAGTTTGCGCGCGTCGGTGAGGCGATGCAGCATGAAGGCTTCCTGATCGCCGAGCGTGGCTTTGGCGGCGCAGTCGGAGATGGCGTCGGCAACGCGGCGCGGCAGCGGACAAACGCCGGCGTGCGCGAGAAAAATTTTTTCGCGCGCGACGGGAAATTCGCGGCGGCGCAATGCTTCGTTTTCTAAAATGTCAGTCAGAGTCATGCGGGAAAGTTAGCTGCGAAAATAAAAAACGGCAAAGCGGAATCAAAAACTATTGGTGATTT
>Ga0207933_1000116_pt1 | contig 80721 bp, 76 predicted proteins | sample NGESurdeep092012_4_FD_184488 | JGI IMG/M metagenome (GOLD analysis project Ga0207933, IMG submission 184488) | Arctic peat soil microbial communities from Barrow, Alaska - NGEE Surface sample F53-3 deep-092012 (SPAdes) | ecosystem: Environmental > Terrestrial > Soil > Wetlands > Peat ...
AATGAATTCTTTTATCGCTTTAACAGACGGGGATTTGATAAAACTATATTTCACAACCTTCTAGAAAGAATGGTTAAGAGTGACCCCATTTATCAAAAGGTATTCACGACTTAAACGATTTATTCTATAAAAATATTTCAAATGGTTGATAAAATCAAGTGTATGGAATCAATAAAACAATTTAAAGACGAAAAATCAATGCCACGATATCGGGCAATACTTTTTGCTATATGCTTTATTAGTACAGCATTTGGCGGAGCGGTTTCAACGCTAATGTCTGTTTATTTGCCAGTAGCCGTGAAAGATCTTTTGGGCGATAAAAGCGCCGAAGAAATAAACAATATCAGCGGTTATATCAATGCTGTTTTTATTTTCGGTTGGGCTTTCGGTGGATTTGTGTGGGGAGTGATTTGCGACAAGACTGGTAGAAAGAAATCATTACTGTTGTCAATTTCATGTTATGGAATATTTACGATTCTTACCGGCGTCATGCCGAATTGGTGGGGCGTTATTATCTGCAGGTTTTTGAGTGGTTTTGGTGTGGGAGGCGTGTTGGTTACCTCTTTAATAATGATAAGCGAAGCATGGCCCAGGCGCAGTAAAGCAATATTTATCGGGATTTTATCTATTGGGTTTCCTGTGGGGATTTTTTCTGCGGGATTGATTAATTATCTGGTTGCTTCGTGGCGGCAGGGATTTTGCATTGGATTGGCTCCTTTAATTATTTCTTTAATTGGTATCGGTCTTTTAAAGGAATCGGAAAAATGGCAAAATCACCAGGCAGATAAAAAGAATCCGGAAATAGTGAAAGCAAATTTGTTTACAAAAGAATATCGGCGTGAGATTATTGTAGGCTCGCTTACGTTTGGCTCCATGCTGATTGGCATGTGGGCTATTTTTTCCTGGCTTCCTACATGGATTCAAAGTATAGTAACAGCAACTGATGCACAAAAAGAAAGAAGCCTGGGAATGATGTTTATGGGTATGGGAGGATTAACCGGTGGCTTTTTATCGGGATGGCTGGTCAATTTTTTTGGCGTTAGGAAATCAATGTTGATGTGCTTTTCTGTATGCGCTTTGTTTTCTTTTGTAGTGTTTAAAACAAATACAACCTTTACTGGAATCGTCTATCCTGAAATTGCCATCCTGGCATTATTTTTTGGAGCCAGCCAGGGCGTATTGTCCGTTTACATACCACATTTATTCCCCACAGGAGTGCGTGCGGCAGCCACAGGTTTTTGCTTTAATATAGGAAGATTATTCACCGGATCGGCAGTGTTGTTTATCGGAATACTTGTAACAACATTAGGAGGATATGGTAATGCTATTTTTATTTTCTCGTTGGTATTTGTATTGGGATTATTGGTAGTTCTATTTGTAAAAGGACAGGATAAAACTGACATTAATAAAAATTATGAACATGCTGAACTACCTGAAATATCTCCAAAGATTGCGTAAAAGAAAAACAGAAATTGGTAAGATTTGTTGGTTTACTGTAACGTAGTTATTAAAATTAAAAAATTAAAAAAAATGGCACACATTAATGTTCCCGAAGGCGTTCCGGGTATTCGTTCGCTGGTAATGTTCAGACCGGAAACAGGCAAGCCTTTATATGACCTGGTCCAGGTTTTACTACGTGGAGAATCGCCGCTATCAGAAGCAGATAGAGAGTTGATTGCAGCGTATGTTTCCTATCTCAATGATTGTATGTTTTGTATGAAAAGTCATTCGGCTGCTGCAAGATGTTTATATGGTGATCAAAAAAATACCGTTGATGATGTCTTAAAAGATATGCAGCAATCGAATGTAAGCGATAAGCTGAAAGCCTTGCTGTACATAGCAGGCATGGTTCAGATATTAGGCAAAGAGGTAACTACGAAAGACATTGAAGCGGCAAGAAAACTTGGAGCAGATGACAGGGAGATACATGATACTGTATTGATAGCAGCATCCTTTTGTATGTTTAACAGGTATGTAGATGGGCTTAATAGTTTGACGCCAACTGATCCCGTTGAGTATGAAGCAATGGGCGAGCGGATGGTCAAAGGATATACATTGCCGGACAAAAAATAAAATGAAACAAAATCAAGCATTCACTTTTTAAAGAAAGATTTTATGGCACACATAAATTTGAAAAACGATTTACCGGGCATTCGTGGACCGATGGCTTATAGCCCTGAAACTGCAAAGCCGTTAAATGAACTGGCTGAAATATTATTGCATGATGATAAAAATACACTTTCTCGCGGCGAGCGGGAAATGATTGGTGCTTATGTATCATCGCTGAACGATTGTTTCTTTTGCCAGAATGTACACGGTGCAATGACTCAACACTATCTTGGATGTGATATGCAAACAATTGACGGTATTAAAAAAGATTTTTCATCTGCCCCAATTTCCGAAAAATTAAAAGCGTTGCTTACTATTGCAGGCAGTGTACAGAAGGGTGGAAAGTATGTTACAGCAGAGCAAATTGAAACCGCCAGGCTCCACGGCGCTATTGATAAAGAGATACATGATACGGTGTTGATTGCTGCCGCATTCTGCATGTTCAACCGCTATGTGGATGGTTTGAATACCTGGGCACCTCAGGATAGGAATGTGTATGTTGAGCGTGCAAAAATGCGTGCTGATGAAGGTTATGCCAATCTCGATTTAAATAAATAATTATCATTAGTAATCTAAATTGAAAGTAATAATTTGAACAATAGATAGGATTCACAAAAACTCCCTGATTTTTAAAACTCGTTTACGATTTAAAATATATCGCTGTATTTTTATAGAATGATACAATTATCAAATAAGGATCTTTCAATTCGTATTAACGAAAAGGGAGCAGAACTACAAAGCATCAATTATTACGGCCTCGAATATCTTTGGCAGGCTGATGCAAAATATTGGGCTAAACATTCACCTGTATTATTTCCTATTGTGGGAGAGTTGAAAGACGGGAAGTATTTTTATGAAGATAGAGAATATGTGTTGTCACGTCACGGTTTTGCCAGATATAAAGTATTCGACGTTGAAAAAATTTCAGACACGTCCGCTATTTTTACGTTGCATAGCGACGATGAAACACTTTCGGTATATCCGTTTAAATTTATTTTTCAGTTGAGGTACGAAATAAATGATGACGAACTTTCCTGCACCTACATCGTGAAAAATACAGGTGATGTGACGATGTATTTTTCTGTAGGAGGGCATCCGGCATTTAGAGTTCCATTGAATGATAAACTGGAATACAATAATTATTCGTTGAAGTTTGATGATGACACAAAGTTGAACCGTTATATATTGCATGATGGATTAACAGGCGACAGCGTGCAGGCATTACCATTAGATAATCATGAACTTCATCTCGACCCTTCATTATTTTATGCGGATGCCATTGTATTAAAAGATTTGAAAAGTCCTCAGGTAAAATTACATTCTGCGAAAGACCCGCATGGGCTTACGTTTCACATGGAAGGCTTTCCTTATTTTGGAATATGGGCAGCTAACGACGCTCCATTTGTTTGTCTCGAGCCGTGGTGCGGTATTGCAGATAGTATTCATTCTGATGGACAGCTCATTCATAAAGAAGGTATTAATCAATTGGCGGCAGAAGAAAGCTGGAAAAGAACCTGGCGCGTGAAATTATTTTAAAGAACTTCTGTTTAATTTTTGTATCCTATGTTCGGACTTTTTTCAAGTAAACAAAATAATGAATGTCCAATTGATAGAACGACGCGTCTCTGGATGGAAGACCGTTTCTTATGGTTAGCGAAGCAATTCCGACGCGACAAAATTATCGAAAAGCCGATGTTATTGCCTACTCCTTCGGATTTCCCAATCACTTACGATGGCTCAAAAGAATCGCTTTTAAGGACTGCTGAAATTGTTGCATCACAAATGGAGATTGATATAAATAAAATCTCGCTTGATACTTACGATCAAAGTATCCATGAGTTTGGGGGAGATTTTGGTAACAAAATATTTACGCAAATAGATAAAAGTGATAATGGCGGTTTGTCCGCGGGAATGTATTTTGATAAAAAGAAGAATGGTAAATATGAAATATTCATTGAAAATAATAATTTGAATAATCCTGGAAATTTAGTGGCAACGCTTGCCCATGAATTTTCGCATATAAAACTTTTGGGAGAGAAGCGGATTATTTTTAATGATGAGCTTCTGACAGATTTAACCACGGTCATATTTGGTCTGGGCATTTTCAATGCAAATGCCGCATTTAAGGAATTTAAAAATTTTAATAGCTTTGGATATAATAGTATTGGTTATTTAAAACAAAAAGAATGGGGTTATGCTTTGGCGCTTTATGCTTATCACAGGAAAGAAGAAAATCCCGAATGGATTAAATATCTTGCCCCGAATATTAAATCAGATTTTAAAAAGAGCACTCAATTTATTCACGCCAACACCGATAAAATATTTATTGAAAAATTTGAAAGCGAAAGATAACACTAGCCAGGTGTGGCTCTCTCCTTCGGAGAGGGGTTGGGGTAAGGCTTTGGAAAATAATGCAAGGAAAGATTACGGCGAGATATACAGTAAACAAGCAAATAAAGGGAAATCTTATTTGCAATTATTTTAATAGTGATTAATTTCTCTCAAAACCCAGTTTATGCCAGACTACTTCAAGGTCTTCTTTTTGTTTGCTGTCATTTTTTTATCCGCATGCGGAAATGATAGCGATAAAAAAGCATCCGACTATCAGCTGGATGCAACGGGAGCTGCCGACAGTATTAAATCAGCAAATAAGACTTCCGCCTCAATTTCTGATTTTGGTTATTTTAAATTAGATGGGGATTCTCTAATAATTCCTTCCTTTGAAATCGGAGTAAAATTAAGCTCGAACGCAAAAGCAAAACTTTTAGAAGACAAAGAAACCATAATCGTGAGCGCCTCTTTTATGGGTGTTCCAAAGGATACGACTTCGGCAGCGTTTCTTGAATCGGGCGAAATAGGAATTGCCGGTAAGGACATGGAGCTAAGAAACGACGACATAGCGAAGTTTGAAAATATTAAGTTTTCAAAGTTGCTTTACGATTCGCTTTCTGATAAAGACATTCAATTGCTGATCAACGTTTTTTCGGGAAGGCGTTCTTCAACAGATAACGTGCTTAGTTGTGGTATCGTCCAGGAGAAAATGAGTAAGGTTAAAGGGAAAAAGTTTACTATAGATTGTAAATTGATTTATGGGGAAGATTAACTTGAAAATTCGATGCAACAAGGTTTTGAAATACCAATCTATAAATTACTAACATGACTTAATAAAACAAACATGCGAATGAAAATCTTCCTCATATCAATTATTACCGCAGTGCTCATTTCATCATGCACTTCAAATCATGAAGATCCTTATAAAAACTGGAACGTGTATGGAGGTACAAAAGATGCATTGCATTATTCTTCATTAAAAGAAATTGACACGAACAATGTAGCTCAGCTGAAAGTAGCGTGGGTTTATCACACGGGCGATGCGGATACTTCCATAAAAACGCAAATACAATGTAACCCAATCATTGTGGATAGCATCATGTATGCTATCTCAGCCAAATTAAAATTATTAGCGCTTAATGCAGCTACAGGTATATTAAAATGGAGTTTCGATCCGGTTGACGCTTTAGGAACTGACTCACTTCCTTTATCGCAATTAGCAGCAGTTTTCTCGAACGCGTGTCGCGGAGTGACTTATTGGACGGATGGAAAAGATGATAAAAGAATTTTTTATACAGCAGGTTATTATCTGATATGCGTAGATGCAAGTACAGGGAAGTTGGTAAAAAGCTTTGGCAATAATGGTCGCATTGATTTGCATGATGGTTTTGGAAGGGATGTCAACAATCTTTATATCACTTCTACTACGCCGGGCACTATTTATAAAAATCTACTGATACTTGGATCGCGCGTGGCGGAAGATGCCACCGCCGCACCCGGAGATATCAGAGCATTCAATGTAATTACCGGAAAACAAAAATGGATTTTTCATACCATACCTCACCCCGGTGAATTTGGCTACGATACCTGGGAAGATAAAGATGCATGGCAACATCTTGGTGGTGCTAACAACTGGTCGGGTATGAGCCTTGATGAAAAACGAGGAATTGTTTTTGTTCCAACCGGTTCTATATCTTTTGATTTTTATGGCGGTAAGAGATTAGGCCCAAATCTTTTTGGAGATTGTTTACTGGCGTTAGACGCCGCAACCGGCAAGCGTATCTGGCATTTTCAAACTGTTCATCATGACCTGTGGGATCGAGATCTTCCAACAGCTCCTTTATTAGTTACAATTACAAAAGATGGAAAGAAAATAGATGCTTTGGCCCAAACTACTAAAACTGGTTTTGTGTTTTTATTCAACCGTGAAACGGGCGAGCCGGTTTATCCCATAAATGAAATTCCTGTGCCTACACAAACAGGGCTTATAGGGGAAAGGCCGTCGCCTACTCAGCCTGTACCTACACTTCCAAAGCCATTTGCACGGCAGATTGTAAGCGAATCTGATCTGAATAATTTAGTTTCTGATTCTTCTTATAATGACATTAAAAAAAGACTCGCGGGTTATAAAACCGGTAATCTTTTTAATCCTCCTTCAAAAGGAGGAACGATCATATTTCCAGGATTTGATGGTGGCGCAGAATGGGGCGGATCAGCATTCGATCCTTCATCAGGAATCTTATATGTGAATGCCAATGAAATGCCGTGGGTGCTGACGATGATAGATGTGAAGCAAAGTGAACCGGTGAACGAATCGTACCTGCAGGCAGGAAAAAGATTGTACGTTCAGAATTGCGTTACCTGCCATGGACTTGATAGAAAAGGAAGCGGAAGTTATCCTTCTTTAGTCGGAGTGAATGGGAAATATAGAGAAGCTGATTTTGAACAATTGATTTCAAATGGGCGCAAAATGATGCCTGCGTTCAACAGGCTGTCTGCTGAAGAAAAGGACGCGCTTGCTTCTTTCATTCTTGATGTAAAATCTGATCAGAATAAGAAATTTACAGAATCCGCAACGCCAAAAAATCCTTACCTGCAACTTCCATACACCAGCACGGGATATAATAAATTTCTTACCAAAGAAGGTTACCCGGCCATCAAGCCACCATGGGGCACCTTAACGGCAATCAATTTAAACACTGCGGAAATAGTTTGGAAAGATACCTTGGGAGATTATCCTGAATTGAAGGCAAAAGGGATTCATTCCGGTACTGAAAATTATGGTGGCCCTGTAGTGACCGCGGGGGGATTATTATTTATAGCAGCAACGAGCGATCATAAGATAAGGGCGTTCAACAAGAGAACCGGTAAATTATTGTGGGAAGCGGATTTGCCTGCCGCGGGTTTTGCTACTCCTGCTGTTTATGTAGTAAACGGCAAACAATATATCGTGATAGCGTGCGGCGGTGGCAAGCTCAACAAAATATCAGGAGATGCTTACGTGGCCTTTGCTTTGCCATAAATTAATTGGATACCAAACAAACAAAAAATGGAAATTCTTATTTCCTCAGTGCTTTTGAATTGACATGAAGTTTTCCGAAGACATAGCGAATATGTGTTCGCACGGCGTTGATGCAAATGAAATATTTTTCAGCTAATTTCTTATGTCTAAGGCCATCAACCAATGAATATAAAATTTCATTTTCGCGGCTAGTGAGTTGATAGTTATCTTAGGTAGTTGAAGGCATGTTGATGACTTTATTAGATGTCCTGAAACACTGGCATGCATTATACCAACATAGTTCATAAGCGCGCGTCCCAGGTGATTTCAGGCGCATCGTTTTTCATTCCGATATATCGCGCCAGCATAAAAAGATAGTCGCTGAGGCGGTTAATATATTTGATGATCAACGGGTTTACTTCGCCGCCGTCTTCTTTTAACCTGACGCAGCATCTTTCTGCACGGCGGCATACACAACGGGCTACATGGGAAAACGAAACGGCGGGAAGTCCTCCGGGTAAAATAAATTTTTTCATTACCGGAAGTTGTTCGTCCATCTTGTCCATCTCATCTTCCAGCAATTTTATATCGCTTTCATGCAAATCAGGGATAGCCATTTTTGTATTTTTTTCAGGATCGCAGGCCAGCTCAGAGCCGATTGTAAAAAGCCGGTCTTGAATTTCTTTTAAAACGATTTTTGATTGATCATCATTACAAAAATCGGATACCAGGCCAATGTGAGAATTTAATTCGTCTACGGTGCCATACGCTTCGATGCGAAGATCACTTTTTAAAATTTTGGTGCCACCTATGAGGCTGGTTTTCCCAGCGTCTCCTGTTTTAGTATAGATTTTCATCGCCATATTAGTATCTTTTATCCGGGTTCTATAAAATTCTTTTTACTGGTATAAAAGTACGGCGTAAATATGGAAGACGAAAAGAAAGCAAATAATTGTATCGGTGAATGTCTATTTTTTAATTCTTTCTTTTCTGCTGAAAGATTGCGGATATCCTGGTGAATTCAATTTCATTAAAATGGGAGATCACTAAATCAGCTTCGCTGTAATCCTGGTTTTTTGAATTGGCACTTTGGTAACCAACGCAAAAAATATGAGCCGCCTTTGCAGCTTTTATTCCGTTTGTGGCATCCTCTACAACTATACATTCAGAAGCAGCGTGTCCGGATGCTTTGGCTGCCTTAATGAAAATTTCTGGATGCGGTTTAGAATCTTTTAAATCTGCGCCACTAAGTTTGGCCACAAAATATTTATCGAGATCAAACCGGGCGAAGATGCGGTTAATATTATCCATAGATGCAGAAGAAGCAAGCACCATTTTAATTCCGTGATGGTGGTAATCTTTTATCAATGCAAGAACTCCATCCAACAATGCAAGACCTTCGTCATTTTTAAAATACAATCTGAAATATTTTCTTTTTAAAGCCATTAATGTTTCCGGCGTTTGTGAAAGATGAAAATGATTGCAAAGGTCTCTGCAAATAGCAAGAGTCGATTTACCGGTAAAACTTCCATAAAGGGTATTGTCAACGTCAACCCCTACGTCTTCAAACATTTTAAAAAATGCTTTTCTATGAAGCGGCTCGGTATCAACAATCACGCCGTCCATATCAAATATCACTGCTTTCAACATTTATTTTTCGGTGAAGATAAGAAGAGACATAATTTTTCCAAATTAATACAGATAATTGTCGTCGAAACTCTTGTTGATTAAAATTCCAAAGTCCAGGAAGGCAATAAATTTGGGATCGTTATTTAGCAACTAAATGTGCTCTTCAGGCAATCCCCATTTTTGTTTTAACGCCTGTGTTTCTTCATCCGGTAAACGCGATTTTTCATAGTGTCCTTTGTCACTTTTTTGTCTGAATGCTTCATATAATGTAACCGCACAAGCAACAGAAATGTTTAAGGACTTGATAATCCCTACCTGTGGAATAACAAAATCACCATCAGAATATTTTCTTAGATCGTCGCTTACACCAAAGGTTTCATTTCCAAAAACCAACGCGATCGATTCTGTGAAATTCATATCGTATAATCCTGAAGATTTTTCTCCCAAATAAGAAGTATATATTTTTTCGTATTTATTCCTGATCTCTTTGAAACATGATTCTGCATCGTCGAATTGGTGAACGGTAAGCCATTCGGTAGCGGTAGAAGAACTTTTGTATCCCCATTTTTTATGGGGAGGGATCCGGTTATTTAAAATATAAACATCCTGTATGCCGACCGCATCACAGGTACGCATAACCGCGGATACATTGTGTGGATCAAATACATTTTCTAATACTACAGTAAGGTCGGGCTGCCGGTGATTAAGGACGGAAGTGAGGCGATTATATCGTTCTGGGGTCATACTTTTTTTTGCGAAAATAACACTCATGCAAGTTTTTTGATCTTGGAAAGAGGAAACAAAGTTTTCCGCTAAATAAAAATACCACTTAAAAGTCTGTTTACTGTATGTTCCGAAACATGGTGGCGGCCAAATAACTACTCGCGTTTCTGGACTCGTGGTTTGCGATTAAAAATTTACAATTATTTATTACACGCAGGCAAACGTCGTAATTTATTTTAGCAATACATTTGTACATTGCATATGGAGGACGAAAATTATGTTGAAAAAAATTTTATGAGTAAGAAAGCCGGAAAGAAAAAGGAAACGCCTCTGGTTAAAGGTGTTCTGGAAATTACAAGATCAGGAATGGGGTATGTGATAGTGGAAGGACGGGACAAAGATTTGCTTGTTCGTCCACATGATTTTAATAAAGCGATGAATGGCGATACAGTACGTGTGAAAATAAAGGATACCAACGGTCGAAGGGTTGAAGGTGTAATAGCTGAGGTGGTTGATCGAAAACAATCAGAATTTATCGGTAACATACAGGTGAACGAAAATTTTGCTTTCTTTACTCCTGATAGTCAAAAGCCATTGCCGGATTTTTATATCAGTCTCAAAAATCTGAATGGGGCCAAAGACAAGGATAGGGTAGTGGTAAAATTTTTAAATTGGGAAAATGGCGCTAAAAAACCGGAGGGTGAAGTGGTTTCTGTAATGCAGGCAAAAGACGCTTCGGATATGGCCATGAAAGAACTTATTATTCAAAATGGATTTCCTTTAGAATTTTCCAAAGCCGTTTTGGATGAAGCAAACGGCCTGGAAGGAAATATTGATGACGAAGAACTTGCCAGGAGAAAAGATTATCGCGAAGTACTTACTTTTACTATTGACCCTGACGATGCCAAGGATTTTGACGACGCGCTTTCTGTAAAAAAGCTCAGCGATACTGATTTTGAAATAGGTGTTCACATTGCCGACGTTAGCCATTTTGTGACACCGGGTAGCGCGCTGGACGAAGAAGGTTATTCGCGGGCTACAAGTGTTTATCTTCCTGATCGTGTGAATCCGATGTTGCCTGAAAGAATTTCAAATGAGTTGTGTTCGCTTCGACCCAAAGAAGATAAATATACGTTTTCTGTTATTTTCAATATTAATAATAAAGGCAAAATAAAAGATTATTGGGTTGGAAAAACTTTTATCCACAGCGATCATCGGTTTACGTACGATGAAGTGCAACAGATCATAGAAACAGGCAATGGTCCACACCTGGAGGAAATTACTTTACTGAATTCACTGGCAAAACATTTCAGAAAGGAAAGGTTTAAAAATGGCGCCATTAATTTTTCATCGACTGAAGTAAAATTCAAATTAGATGAAAACGGGAAGCCACTTAGTATCATTGTGAAAGAGAGCAAAGACTCGCATAAACTGGTGGAAGAATTTATGTTGCTGGCCAACCGCACTGTAGCGGCACATGTAGCAAAAATTAAAATAAATAAAAATCCCATTCCTTTTCCTTATCGCATCCATGATACGCCAGATGAAGAAAAGCTGAAACCTTTTGTAGCCTTTGCTCGCAAGTTTGGGTACAAGTTCGATATGAAGGACGAAGAGGCTATTGCAAAGTCATTTAATCAATTGATGTTGGATGTTCACGGGAAGCCGGAGCAGCATGTCTTAGAGCAATTAGGAATTCGTACAATGGCTAAGGCAATTTATACCACGGAGAATGTTGGTCACTATGGGCTGGGTTTCGAAAACTATTGTCATTTTACATCGCCCATTCGCCGCTATCCGGATGTAATGGTTCACAGGATCCTTTATGATATTCTTCAGAATAATATCCATCCGGATAAAAAAATGGAAGAAAAGTGCGTTCACTGTAGTCAGCGTGAGCGTGCGGCGATGGAAGCTGAAAGGGCAGGCAATAAATACAAGCAGGTAGAATTTATGATGGATAAATTAGGGGAAGATATGGAAGGCGTGATTAGTGGCGTTTCTGCTTTCGGTTTTTGGGTAGAAACGGTGAATGAAAAATGCGAAGGTTTGGTATCAACTAAAGATCTTTCAGAGTATGATGACTTCCGCCACGATGATGCCGGATACGCACTGGTGGGCATTCGTACGGGGCAAAAGTTCAGGATGGGAGATACCGTACAAATAAAATTAGTATCCGCTAACCTGGAAAAGCGACAGTTGGATTTTGATTGGATTCCGGGTATCGAAAGTCTGACAAAGAAGGCGGAAAAAAGTAAGAAAAAGAAAAAATATTAATTAGCAGATTATCTAATTAGCTAATGTGATAATGTAATAATCATAGGCTATAGATAATGTATAGCTTTTATAAAATGAAAAGAGAACTTAATGAACGAGAGCAATTTGAGTCAGGAAAATTTTTCTAACACTAAAAAGGAATCAAAACCGGTGTCTTTAAATGGCGGGAATACGAAAGATTTAATGCATACTTTTAAAGAGCTATCTATCCTGTTTGAAGAGAGATTTCAAATGCGCCATTTCCCGCTACAACCTGAAAAATTGTATGACGCTTCGCAATACCTGTTGGCACTTGGCGGGAAACGTATCCGCCCGGTAATGTGCCTGATGGGAAATGAAATGTTCGGTGAAATAAAAGAAGACGCTTATCATGTGGCCACGGCTATTGAGCTTTTTCACAATTTCACTTTGATTCACGATGACATTATGGACCACGCGCCACTCCGGCGAGGCATGGCAACCGTTCATACAAAATATGGTGAATCCACCGCGTTATTATCAGGCGATGTGATGCTTGTAACCGGATATGAAAATATTCAAAAAGTAAACGTCGATTTTTTACCCAAAATACTTTCTCTTTTTAATAAGACGGCCAAAGAAGTTTGTGAAGGCCAGCAAATGGATATGAATTTTGAAAAAATTCCTGATGTGAGTTTTGATGATTATGTAGAAATGATAACGCTCAAAACTTCTGTGGCGCTCGCCGCCAGTCTTCAGCTTGGGGCCATACTTGGAGGTGCAGGTTTGGGTAATCAGCATCATTTGTATGAATTTGGCAAAAACCTCGGTATTGCTTTCCAGGTACAGGACGACTACCTTGATGCTTTTGGTAACCCGGAAATCTTTGGCAAAATGCCGGGAGGTGATATCATGGCCAACAAGAAAACATTTCTTTTGATTCAAACGATGAAAGTCGCTTCAGAAGCGCAACGTAAGGAACTAAGTCGGTTATTATCTCTGGATGACGAAAGCAAAATTCAGCCGGTTCTTGACTTGTACAGATCGTGCAAAGTGGATGAATGGGCTAAAGAACTGAAACAAAATTATTTCTCCATTGCGATGCAACACCTGGAAGAAGTGGCGGTTCTTTCTGCCCGGAAAAAACCGCTTGAAGAACTTGCTCGTTACCTGATGGACAGGGATGTGTAAATCATCGGTCGGGACCGGGGGACAGCTACTGGAAACTTTTGAATTCTTTTTGATTTGTAGTGAACGAATAAATAATCTGAATTTTAATTTAGCATCTTGCCCTATTTAGAATCCGAGTACTTCTTTCATTGAAAAAATTCCTTTCTTTCCGTTAATAAATTCTGCAGCCAGTAAAGCGCCTTGTGCAAATCCGTCCCTGTTGTGCGCTACGTGTATGATTTCAATATCGTCAATTGACGATGAATATTTCACTGAGTGAGTGCCCGGAACTTCGTCAATTCTTTTGCTGATGATAGACAATTCGTATGCATTTGTCGTATGATCGTTCACCCATTTTTGTTTTTTTCCTAACGCTCCAATGACCTGTTCGGCAAGGGTGATGGCCGTTCCGCTGGGTGCATCTTTTTTATGTGTATGATGAATTTCTTCCATGGTAACATTATATCCCGGATGAGCATTCATTAGCGCAGCCAGTTTTTTATTGATCTCAAAAAAGATATTTACTCCAACACTGTAATTGCTTGCGTATAAAAATGCCCCATTCAGTTCTTTGCATTTTTCTTCTATAATAGGCCGTTTGCTGAGCCAGCCAGTAGTACCACAAACTACCGCGACATTATTTTGCAAACAAAATAAAATATTCTCTACCGCGCTGTCGGGGTTGGTGAATTCTATGGCTACATCAGCCTTCCGGATATTTTCTTCTGTAAGGTCATCAAGGCTTTCATCATTGATCTTTAAAACCACTTCATGGTTTCTTTCTAAAGCAATTTTTTCAATGGTATGGCCCATTTTTCCATATCCTAGTAAAGCAATTTTCATAAATAGAAATAAAAATTAAAATAATGATTTTTTAAAAGAGTCAAAAATAAACCAATTATAACCAGGATTCTCTTTTATGAAATCAAAGACTAACAAATATTCTAAATGCAGATAAATTTCTTTGATGTGCCTTCGACTTATTCCTATTCCGAATATTTATTGATAAGCCTTACCATTAAATTATTTAAGAATTCAACCGTATATCGACCCACAGTTGGCTCAAGATGTGCGTTACCAATCCCGCTGTCGTTTGTAATAAATACATAAGTGCCATTGGTTGACACGGCAATTAAGCGCATGAGAAACTCAATATCCTTATCAATACCGCTTGCAGTAACTGGAATGATTTTTATACCTTTTTCGCTGGCAGTTATAACTAAATTCTGCATTTTTTGAATAAAGGAAGTATTATCGTGCGGGGGCGCATCCAATATTAAGAATATAATTCTTGCCCTAGCATTAGCAGGCCATTCCAGGTCATTAATGGCTTTATCTAATCCGCTGTGAACTGCTTCCGGAAAATCTCCGCCACCATCTGCCCGCTGTCCTTTTATAAAATCGGTTGTTAAAGCGATATTATTGGTGAAAGGTGAAACCTTTGTAAGGTATTCATCTCCTTCATCGCGATAAACAACACACGAGGTGGATAATGAATAGCCAGGATTGGCTTTTTTAGCCCTGTTGATCACATCGTATAGTTCTGTCTTTAAATATTCCAGTTCGTCGCCCATAGAGCCAGTAGCATCTATCAAAAATGAAATATCAATATTATTTTTATTAACCGTCGCGGGAGGAAGTACTACAACATTGACCCCTTCTTCGTATTTCTTTACTCCTGAAATTATTTTGGCACCGTTATTAATGCTTAATCGAAAGCCATCAAAAGCTATGGCGTTGCTGTTTCCGATGAGGTTTGCGTAAAGTTCGGCATTGCCATTATTGTCTGTTTTTGCAGAGAAGAGGGTCTGTCCGTTTTCTATAAGCTTTATAGGAATATCGGCTTGCGGTCTATTATCACTTCCTTTAATGTTTACGGAAACCCTGTCGGAAGTAGAAAATCCCCAATGTTCGGGTATTTTAGTGTAATCATTTTTTTGTAAAAGATTATTCCAAAAAGCCCAGTTATCAAGATCGTTCCACTCGCCCGCAGTGATCACGCCGGGGTGGCTTTGATTCCCTGTGCTGTCTCCTGCGCCCGTAGCACTATCAGGTGCGATGGAGCTACCGCTAAAATCTGAGCTGAAATCGATACTTGAAGTCCCTTCTTTTGAACAACTGATCAATACGAAAACAGCTATAGCCAGGTATTTGTAAAGATTATTTTTCATTTTTCGTTGGTTTTTAGAATTGAATGAGGTTTAAATCCATTCTTAAGGGCTAATATTTTTTAATAAACTATTCCAAAAAACAATTGCACATTATTTGTTTTTTGTCAACTCACATCTTTTGCAGCAATGACATTTCCAGATTTAAAAACGTTGCATTTGATTTTAATTTTTTTCTAAATAGAAAAATTGCCAGGCTTCATACTGTGAAAAAAATGACAAAAAAGTGTATAGAAGTGATCATGCCTAAGACATCTGCACCTTATGTTGCTGATTGCGGTTTTCCGGAAAATTAAGGGGATAAAAAATTATTTACGGCATTGGCATGCACGGCAACTTACTTTTTTCTCTAAAAGAAAAAACAACAGAAACGCCAGGGCTGTTCAGGTAATTTAAATTGGGGCGAATCTTCATGCTTAGATCCGGACTTATATCAAATGTTTTTAAATGCGCGTCCACCGTGGCATCCACTATATTCAAGCCCCAGAATAGAAAAAATACCAATACTGAATAATCTATGTTTTGGCGGTAATAATTCCGGTAATACGTAAGCGATGAGGTGGAAAGGGGTTGTAATTTTGGGGATATTAACGAATCCTTCCCCTCAGACCTATAAATTACTGCCTGTTTACACTCTTTATAGGTGTTTAAATTGCCAACAAAAACACCTGCGGTAATACCCAAAGCCCCCCAAACTATTGGAATCTTCCAGTATTTTTTATTGTAAAATTGTCCCCAGCCGGGAAAGATAGCAGACCGTATGGTGGCAGCTTTAGGATTGTATTTATTGATCACACTGTCGTCTGCTGCTGATAGTTTTTGTTTTGATTTTTTCGGTTTAACAATAGTGTCATTTTTTGCAATCGAAGGATCGATTTTATTTGAAACATTGGTATTGCTGATAGCTTTTTGCGTAATAACAGTATCCTTTCCCTGTTGAGCAAAAGTTGCGGATAACATAGTGAAGAGAAAAAGAACAATAAAAAATAATGAGCGTGTAGCCATAGCTTAATCTACCGAAACCTGCATCTTATCTAAAAGAGAACTTAATTCTTCAATGGAAAAATAATCAAAAGTGATGCTTCCGGTTCCTTTTTTACTGTGATTCATTTTCACTTTAGTGCTGAAATGTGATGCTAAATTATCTTCAATTTTTTTCAAAGACGGCGGTAGTGTGGTTTTTACAGAATTATTAACAGCGGTTTTTGGAGCATAAAGTTTTCTCACCAATTCTTCGGTCTGCCTTACGGAAAGTTCTTTGCTTTTTATTTCATTAAAAATATAAAGCTGTTTGTCAACTACATCTACATTGATGAGCGCCCTGGCGTGTCCCATGCTGATGATTCCGTTTCGCACTGCAACCTGGATATCAGGAGGTAATTTTAAAAGCCGGATATAATTGGTAACGGTACTCCTTTCCTTCCCCATGCGTTCTGCAAGTTGGTCCTGCGTATAATCCAATTCGTCCATTAATTGCTTGTAACTAAGCGCAATTTCAATGGCGTTCAGGTCTTCTCTTTGTAAGTTCTCGAGCAGCGCCAGTTCAAGGAGCTTAGAATCTTTGGTATCCCTTATATAAACCGGCACGTCGGCAAGGCCAGCTATTTTAGCAGCGCGATATCTGCGTTCTCCTGCTATGATTCTATATTTGCCTCCTGCCCTGGTAACGGTGATTGGCTGAATAATATCATGCATTTTTATTGAAGCCGCCAATTCGCTCAAAGCTACTTCATCAAAATCGTGGCGTGGCTGATCCGGGTTTGCTTCTATGAGGTTCAGGGCTACCCTGGCGCTTACAGCGTGAGCTTTTTCAGGAGATTCCTTCATCCAGCTTTTTTCTGTAGCCGAAAGGTCTGTGTCTATATTTTGCAAAAGCGACCGGATACCCTTTCCTAACGCGTCTTTTCTTTTAGCAGGTGTACTCATTTTCTTATTTCTTCTGATAATGTTTTGATATAGAATTTGTTTACGGATGCTCCATTACTTTTTCTTTTTGGGTCATCTTCGTCATGTTATTTTTTTGAAGCAATTCTTTGGCAAGATTCAGATAATTAATAGCGCCTTTACTATCAGCATCGTACAAAATCGCAGGTTTTCCAAAACTGGGGGCTTCGCTTAGCTTTGTGTTACGATGAATGACACTGTTAAAAACAATATCCTCAAAATGGAGTCGTACTTCATTTACCACCTGGTTGCAAAGGCGTAACCTGCCATCGTACATCGTCATTAAAAGACCTTCTATCTGAAGTTCTTTATTGAGGCGGCTTTGTACTATTTTAATCGTATTCAATAATTTCCCCAAACCTTCCAGTGCAAAAAATTCAGCCTGAACGGGTACAATCACACTGTCCGAAGCTACCAGTGCATTTACAGTTATCAACCCCAAAGAAGGCGAGCAATCAATGATTATAAAATCATATTCGTCTCTTATGTCTCTTAAAATCCGTTTCAAAACAGATTCACGGTCGGGATAGTTAATCATTTCAATTTCTGCACCTACCAGGTCGATGTGAGATGGCATCAGATCAAGATAAGGAATCTCTGTTTTTAAGATAACGTCTTTGGCAGAGGTCTCGTTTACCAGGCAGTCATAAACCCCTTTAGATATAAGATTGAGATCAAAACCAACGCCGGTGGTGCTGTTTGCCTGAGGATCTGCATCTAAAAGTAATGTTTTAAACTCAAGTACACCGAGGCTTGCGGCGAGGTTAATCGCAGTGGTTGTTTTTCCTACACCGCCTTTTTGATTGGCAATTCCAATTACTTTCGCCATAATTTTATCTGTTGTTCCTAATTCTAAATTGTACTTATTTATTCGTTTACTGGTAAAAGAGGTTATCTTAAGTTCACGAATTCGTGCACTTCGGCAAAGAACCCTTATTTAATCCATATTAAATCAGTCATAATGGCAAATTTAATTATTAGGCATAATATTAAGGCATAAAGTCTTCGTAAATGCAATTTATTATTCCCAGCTTTCCAGATTTGATCATTTCGGTAACGTAATAAAGGAAAACTGTTTAATTTTATACAATGTACACGATCATCAGCGGTACCAATCGAGTAGGAAGCCATACCCAGAAAATAGCATTAAATTATCAAAAATTATTAAGCGATAGCGATATAGAGGCAAAGCTTTTCACGTTGGTGAATTTTAATACGCTTAGCCGGTCACCTGAATTTTTGAAGTACGAAGAGGAATTTTTAATTCCGACCACTAAATTTATTTTTATCATCCCTGAGTACAACGGGTCGTATCCTGGCGTATTGAAAGCTATGATTGATAATAGTGATATCTATAAAGACTGGCATTATAAAAAAGCATTGCTGACAGGTGTGGCGACTGGCCGGGCCGGAAATTTGCGTGGAATGGATCATCTTTCAGATACTTTGCATTATTTGAAAATGAATGTATTCTATAATAAGCTTCCGATTTCAGTGATTAATAAAGTGATGGATGAAAAAGGGAATCTGAATGAAGAAACTTTAAAGGCGATTCATCAACAATTAGACGAGTTTATCAATTTTTAAAAAAATTATTTATCACCTATGAGAACCCCTGTTGGATCTTTTATTGTGCTATTGATCATGATAGCACTGGATGTTTATGTGTTTGCGGTTATCAAGTCGGTAAGTCATTCTGCTAACCCAATAATGAGAAATTTAATCTATTGGGTATATTGGCTGATTTCATTGATCACCATTATTGGTGTTTTGATATTTATGGCGAAAGGCATAGAATATTTACCGAAAAAAGTAAGAACTTATCTTTTTGCTTCTATCCTTGCGTTTGTGTTTGCCCAAATAGTTGCATCTGTTTTCTTTTTGATAGACGATGTCAGGCGCTTGATACAATGGGCGGCAGCAAAAATGTTTTTTAGAGATACAGAAGTGGCCACCATGAGTGGGGATGGAATCAGCCGGTCTACTTTCCTTAGCTGGCTTGGTTTGGCCGCGGGCACGTCGCTTTTTGGAAGTTTAATTTATGGATTTAGTAACAAGTATAATTACAGAGTAAAACGCGTAAAACTTTCGTATGATAATCTGCCCGAAGGTTTTAATGGAATAAGAATCGTTCATTTCAGCGACGTGCATTCGGGGAGTTTTATGGATAAAAAAGCAGTAGCTCATGGTGTGGAAAAGATTATGGCAGAGAATGGCGATATTGTTATTTTTAGTGGTGATCTGGTAAATGACAGGGCTACCGAAATGAAAGATTACATGGATGTGTTTAATAAAATAAAAGCTCCAATGGGCGTGTATTCTACATTTGGCAATCACGATTATGGAGAATATGCACGCTGGCCTTATGAAGGTGTAACCAAAGAACAAAATTTGATAAACCTCGCAAAGATACATGAGCAATTAGGATGGAGATTAATGATGGATGAGCATATTTCGTTGGAAAAAAATGGAGATAAGATCGCATTAATTGGAATACAAAACTGGAGTGCCAAAGCGCGGTTCCCAAAATATGGGAATATGAAAAAGGCTTATGCCGGGGCAGAGAATTATCCCTTCAAAATTTTGATAAGCCACGACCCAAGCCATTGGGACGCACAGGTGCGGCCAGAATATGGTGATGTGGACTTAATGCTCAGCGGCCACACCCACGGAATGCAGTTTGGCGTGGAGATTCCGGGTTTTAAATGGAGTCCTGTGCAATACATGTATAAAGAATGGGATGGGTTATATGAAGAAGGAAAACAAAAATTATATGTAAATCCGGGATTTGGATTTATTGGATATCCGGGTAGAGTAGGTATCTTGGCAGAGATTACTGTGATAGAATTGGTGAATAGTAAAATGGCATAAATTTATTTCGAAAATAATTTTAAAAATTACAGTAATAAGGGCATTAAATTTTAATCATCATCTAAAAAATCTTTATGAAACATTTACTTCCCGCATTTTTTTTGACGATTGCGTTTTCTGCCAGCGCACAACAACACAAACTTGAAAAGATTTGGGAAACAGATGCTATCGTTGCGGTTCCCGAATCGGTACTTCCTGAAAAAGATATTTTGTATGTTTCCCTGATTGATGGTGGCGCGTGGGATGCAGATGGAAAGGGCGGTGTAGGAAAATTATCTTTAAATGGTAAAGATTATGATTCTACCTGGATATCAGGATTAAATGCTCCAAAAGGTTTGGGGAAATTTAAAAATCGTTTGTATGTCGCCGATATAAATGAAGTAGTGGTTATTGATATCGCTAAAGGAAAAATAGAAAAGAAAATTCCTATAGAAGGCGCATCAGGGTTGAACGATATAACGGTCAGCGACAAAGGAATTGTGTATGTATCGGATTCTAAAACATCTAAAATCTGGCGCATTGAAAAAGATAAACCTGCGGAATACCTGGACGGTATTAAAGGCGCTAACGGATTAAAAGCTATTGGAAATGATTTGATATATGCAGAAGGAAAAATGTTGATGAAAGCTGATGCGAAAAAGCAGGTTACAAAAATAGCAGAAGTGCCGGAAGGTATTGATGGCATTGAACCTGCAGGTAATGGCGATTTTATTGTCAGCGCATGGGTTGGATACATTTATTATGTAACTGCCAATGGACAATTTGAAAATTTATTAGACACCCACGACCAGAACAAGAACACGGCTGATATTGGCTATGACCCGGTTAAGAAAATAGTGTATGTTCCCACATTTATGGGCAAAACCGTGGCTGCGTATAAATTGCAATAGTGCAAGTGACTTTGCCTGAGTTCTGTTTAAAACTTATTCTTCCACATCATGCTTTCTACGGGCCGGTCAGGCTGGTGGCTGTATTTGGCGTTTTTCTTTGTATCGTAACTTACTTCTACTTCTCCTTCAACGGGGAAATAGATCAATTGCCCGATGGGCATTCCGGCATAAATCCTTACCGGGATTTTACAAGAAATCTCTAAGGTCCAGTGGCCGCAAAAACCCACATCGCCTTTTCCAGCAGTGGCATGTATATCAATGCCCAGGCGCCCTGTAGAAGATTTTCCTTCCAGGAAAGGTACGTGTGCATGGGTTTCCGTATATTCCAAGGTAACACCCAGATACAGTTGGTTAGGTTGCAAAACAAATCCTTCCTCCGGAATTTCGAAATGCTTTATTTCATTATGCTTTTTGGCATCGAGGATGCTATCTTTATAAATAGCAAGATTTTTCCCCAGGTGAACATCATAACTGTTGCTTCCTAATTTCTCCCGATGGTACGGTTTTATGATGATTGTTTTCTTTTCTATTTCCTCCAAAATTCTCGTGTCAGATAAAATCATTTAATTGCATTTACTTTTACGGTTGCAAAATAATTAATTGAACTTCAAAAAAACGGTAAATTTTTATTGGATGCCTTTGTTTTATCAACATACTATCAACGGTTCGACCAAACTGGCGGTTTGGCATATAACGGAAGAAGAATCATTTTTTCGAGGAAAAGTGTCCATTCAAAAAGAAGTTACGCATCCTCATAAAAGGCTACAACACCTTGCTGGTCGCTATTTGCTGGAGATATTGCATCCCGGATTTCCTTTTCATTTAATAAAAATTACTTCGTCTAAAAAGCCTTTGTTAAACAATGGAGAAATTTATTTTTCCATATCTCATTGCGGCGACTATGCTGCGGCAATTATTAGTGGAGATAAACTTGTCGGCATTGATGTGGAATTGATAACGCCAAAAATAGAAATGGTAAAAACGAGGTTTTTGCGCGATGATGAATTGGATATAGCTGCATCACAAAAAACTGGATCGCAGACAAAAGAACATCAACTTCTAACGCTTTTTTGGAGCAGCAAGGAAGCCATCTATAAATGGTATGGCCTTGGAGCACTTAGTTTCAAAAACAATATGGGGATAAAGAAACTCTTTTTTGAAAATGATGCGGGCGTTATTGATGCTTACTTCAAAAAGGAAAAAATGATAGATTTAAAAATTGAATTTCGCTTCTTTCAGAATCTTTGCCTGGCTTGGGTTGTGGGATGATCTGGCGGGAGTGAACGAAGAAAAAACGTAGATTTTAATTCTGTGAAATATTCTGCCACGCTTTGTTATTTAAATGCAACAAGCAAAAATATTTTCGCTGAAGAATGAATTTTAGCCGAAGTATTTTGATAAAAAATTTAGAAATTTAAATTTATTCTTTAGTGGTTTATTTGTTTTCCTATCTTTGCGCATGGCAACAATAAATAACAGTTCTTCTTACTCAAAAAAGATTTTTGGTGAAGGTTTAACCTTCGATGATGTACTTCTCATTCCCGCTTACAGCGAAGTACTTCCCCGCGATGTAGATACAAAAACTCAACTTACAAAAAGCATAACGCTGAATATTCCAATGCTTAGTGCTGCTATGGATACGGTTACGGAAGCCAATCTTGCTATTGCGCTGGCGCGGGAAGGGGGACTAGGAATTTTGCATAAAAACATGAGCATTGAAATGCAAGCGGCCCAGGTGCGAAAGGTAAAGCGCAGCGAAAGCGGCCTCATCCTGGATCCTATTACGTTGAGATTGGACGCTACCATTGGAGAAGCATTGATATTAATGAGAGAAAATAAAATAGGCGGTATACCTATCGTTGACAAAGACGAAAAACTGGTGGGGATATTAACCAACCGCGACCTTAGATTTGAAGATAATATGAAGCGCAAAGTGAGCGAACTGATGACTTCAGAAAACTTGATAACGGCGCCAGAAGGAACCGACCTGAAGAAAGCGCAAATCATTTTAAGAAAATATAAAATTGAAAAGTTACCGGTTGTAAATAAGAAGGGCATTTTAAAAGGGCTGATTACTTACCGTGATATTTTGCAGGTTCACAATCATCCTTATGCTACCAAAGACTCGTTTGGAAGACTGCTGGTAGGTGCAGGTGTTGGTATCACGTCGGATATCCTTGACAGGGTAGATGCTTTACAACAGGTGGGCGTAGATGTGGTTTGTCTTGACAGTGCACACGGACATACAAAACCCGTGATAGACGCTTTGAAAAAAATAAAAAAGCAATTTAAAAATTTAGATGTCATTGCCGGAAATGTAGCCACCGGTAGTGGTGCAAAAGCATTGGCAGACGCGGGCGCAGATGCTATCAAAGTAGGCATTGGCCCCGGGTCAATATGCACTACAAGAATCGTAGCAGGCGCAGGTGTTCCACAGATAACCGCGTTACTTGAAGTGGCATCTGCATTGAAAAATAAAAATGTCGGGATCATTGCTGATGGCGGTATACGTTATACAGGTGATATGGTAAAAGCGCTTGCATCCGGAGCCGACTGCGTAATGATGGGCGGCGTTTTTGCGGGCACCGAAGAAAGCCCGGGAGAAACCATTATTTACGAAGGAAGAAAATTCAAGCAATACAGAGGCATGGGTTCATTGGGCGCGATGGCTCAGGGAAGCAGCGATCGCTATTTCCAGGGCGAATCAGAATCAAAAAAATATGTTCCGGAAGGGATAGAAGGGCGTATTGCTTACAAAGGATATTTGTACGAAGTGGTTCACCAGTTTACAGGCGGGTTGAAAGCGGGCATGGGCTATTGCGGAGCTAAAGATATTGCGGCTTTGCAGAAAGCTACTTTTATAAAAATTACCAATGCTGGAATGGCTGAAAGCCATCCGCATGATGTAGTAATTACAAGGGAAGCGCCGAATTATAGCAGGTAAAATTGGTTTAGTGACACAATGTTTTAAGAATCGAAATATTGATTATTTCTTCGTTTACTGTTGTCTATAAAATATTTTTCAATTCTTTTTTTACCATTCTTAAGTTGATAAAAATGGTTAATGCAAAAAGAATTGCAGCTGTCACAAATACGCTCCAATCTAAAATCCATGAGAGTTTTTCAGCTTGCACGAAAGACAATTGCCTAAATAGAATGTGCAGAATTTGGGTCAGTACCAGGCCTGCAACAATAATACTTAGATAAACAGGTAGCCAGGTTTTTGCAACACTGTTTGCCAGCCATTTTGGCGAATAGCCTAGCGTAAGTAACAAACGAAGATTGTCTTTGCTTTTTGCAATCATAAGTTGCAGGTAAAACGAAAACAACATTAATGCGAGAACGATAACCAAAATGCCGAAAATGCCTAATGCGCTTACTATATTTTGCAAAATACTTTTGATGCGGCTGAATTTTACTTTGTCTTTATTGAGATGATAATCTTGTTGATCTAGGTAAGAAATAAGTTGAGGATTATTGGCGTCTTTTGTTTTGATATAAACCCTGGAAGCATGGACAGCGGTGTCATTCATGAAATGAAGATTACCCCAGTTCATAAAAGATTTCGGTACCAGGATAGAATTAATGCGATCACTTAAGGCTACTATATTTCCCCGAAAATTCTGGGTTCCGTAAGGCCCCGAACATTCCAAGATAATATTGATAGATGAAATTGTTTTAGCGGAAAGTTGCGGCAATCCTTGTGCCGGCGCAAAAACATTATACATCTCGAGGAAGTCCGAAGAGAAAATAACAGGAACTATTGTTTGCCCCGGTTGCCACGTAAATGTCGGCGTCACGGTGTCTATAAAATTATTATCAATACTTTCTAAAAAAAGGTCTGTGCTGAAAGGAATAATATCGCCCGCTGTTGCGCGCACCCTGAATTTATTGGAGATCAAAGGTGCTACATCCGTAATGTCAGACTGTTTTTTTAAGTTAGATATATCTGCATTAGTAAAAGTATTATCCTTGCCCATGTTGTCATTGGTGATCGTTTTTGAGACGGAAATAAAATCGTAGCCGCCACTTTTCCGTGGATTATTTTCCTGGAGCAATTGCCGGATATTGACAAACATTTGCATCGAAACAAGCAGCAGCAATACGCCGATTCCCAGCCCGAAATACCCCAGCCATTTTGAAAAACGGTTTTTTCCGGCGATGAGTAGCGGGTGTATGTTTTTATAAGATAGTGGCATCTTCTTTTCTAAAACGAAAAAATGAATTATTTGTCTGTTTACTGAATGCTTTTAAATCCTGTTCTAATTAAAGAAGAAATTGAAATATTCCTGCCCGATTGTGTTATTCCCGTCCGACCGATCTCATCCGGGCGGGCAGGTGTTTCTTTACTGAATCTTCCTAAATCATTTAAATAGAAAAATGAATTATTTGTTTGTTTACTGAATTCTTATATCTCGAACTAAAGCCTTAAAAGTAATTCTCGATTATAAATAAATCACTTTCTCGTCCTTCAATAATTCCAATGGTTTCAGGTCTGCAAAAATCATGGCAGCATCCCGTTTCTCGCACTCCTCATAAATTAATTCCATTGCCTTTTTTCTGTTCGCTTCGTCGAGGTGGCTGTAAGGTTCGTCCAGCAATAAAAAATCAAATGGTTGCATCAGCGCACGAATAATTGCGATTCGCTGTTGCTCGCCATAGCTGCAGGTTTTAGCCGTTTGATCTAATTTACTTTTTATGCCAAGACGCTCTGCCATTTCAATAATTTTTTGTGCCGGATGATACGGATTCAATATTCTCTTTATTTCAATATTTTGCTGTACCGTTTGATCTTCAAACAAACGCAGATCCTGGAAAATAATGCTGAGTTTATTTTGCCGGAAGGCAGAAAAATTTTCTACTGAGAACTTTTTAACATCCGTGTCATCATAGAAAATGGAGCCGGAATAATCTTTTCGAAGCCCGTAAATAAAGTGCATCAGAGAAGTTTTGCCACTACCCGACGGTGCTACAATATGAAGATGGACCCCCTTACTGATCACAACTTCCTGCTCCCAGATTTGCGAGGCAATCCTGTTTTTCTTTTCAATAAAATCGGCCGTTAGATGCCGTAGTTGTATCTGCATCTTCTATTATTGATCAAATATTTTTTATTTTACTTTTACAGTATCTATAGGTGGCGGCATCAATATAGAATCCAACCTGTTGCTGTGATCATCCTTTTTGGACTCGCCGAATTGGTACATTTCGTTGAAATAATTGTTCAGTTGTTTAAGGCTGTTCGTGTCTTTGTTTACGAGGTTGATTTCTGTATGAAATTGAAATCCTCCGTTTTTGAAATCCCCCCCTTCTGAAATAATATTATCCCATGTTTTCAGGCTTTGGTCCAGCATTCCTTTATCATTGGCGTTGCTCGGCGATGTGGTAGCAAATGCTGAAATAATTTCATGGATGTTAAGAAAAAAGCCAAAGGGGTGTCCGGAAATTTTGTTGGAAAAATCATATTTACTGTTACTGTTACCAGCCAAATATTTATTGGCAAATTCGGTAGAACTTCCGAAGGCAAATGTTTTATCATTCATTACATATTTATTTACTAATGAATCAGCGCCCATTTGGGAACCTTGTTTTTTTAACGCATCAAGTACTTTTTGAAAGCTTGCTTTATCTCCGATGCCAAGGGAAAAAATGTAATTGAAGTCCGGTTTAATAATGGGTTCTACCAGGTTATTTAATGAAGAATCGTTGCTGTTGAGTTCTCTTTTTGGCATTTGAACATCGCTGAACGCTAATAAAAAATCACCATTAGTTGCTTTGGAAAGGTCGTCAAGATTAAAGCCAAGTTGCTGCGCATAGGTATTCACCAAACCATCTGCGCCGGTTAGTTTAATGAGTTCTTTAATTCCCTCCGGTTTAAAATTGAATGCTAATAATCCAATTACGTCTTGCGACGGAATGCTTTTAATCATATCCATATTCACAGACTTTCCCATGTACTTTGTTAGCACGTCGGAAAGTTCTTTGCTCACAAATTGATTTTGATTTACCACAATTTTTCCATTTTGAAAATCTACTATGTAAGTACTAATATTATCCTTTGTGAAGGCATCGAGTTTAAGCATGCTAATCATTCCGAGCGAGGGTACACTTTTTACTAAGGCCTCATTGTTTTGCCAGCCATGGATATCTCCATTTTCTTTCAGAAGCGCGTTAAATTTATCATTCGACGCCAGCGAGCTATCGGTTTTTAAAGCAAAAAGTTTTGTGCAAAATGTGGAAAGCGCAGCACTATTGTCAACCGGGTTATCAGACTGCGGATTGTTAGAATCGCCCCAATTTAAATTTTTATATGAATTCTCCGGGGCGCTTGTTACGTACGCAAAATAATCGTCATTCCATCCTACGATACCTTTGTCTTTGAGCGTAAGTAAATTAATATCTCCATCTTTTTTTATAGTTTGTGTTGAATCGAAGTTTTTATTGAATTGTTCAAAATCGTTTTTATCTTTTATTTTGCCTTCGGCAACAATAAAATTTTGTCCGGAACTTTTAGCTACAAAAAAGGTCAGTCCATCTTCAAGATCAATACCTGTCTCAGAAGGGTTTTCAAGTATTTTCTTTCTCCATTCCGGAGCAGAAGGGTCGGCGATTGCTTTTTTATACCATTCTGATTGTTTAATATCACTCAATGGCAATTTGCTTTCAATTGACTTTACATTTACCTGGGCAACAAACAGCGCATCAGCAGGAATCATTTTTCCAACGCTGTTTTTTTTGCTGCACGACGAAAAAAGCAATGTGCCTGCCACGAAGAAAAAGAAATACTTAATAAAAGGTTTCATAAAAAAATGATTAAAGATGAATGTTTTTTGATGGATGTTTAAAAGTAAGTCTATTTGTTTTATTATACATTTAAAATTGTATAACCGACAAGTTTATTTTTTAAAAAAATTGATGATCTCATTTTCATGTACGGTTTCCTGTTGGCCTGTTTCAAGATTTTTGATAACGATAGTTTTGGACTTCATTTCGTCAGAACCAATAATGATCGCATATAAAATATTTTTCTTAGAAGCATATTTGAATTGCTTGTCCATTTTAGCGATTTCGTAAAATAGCTCACAACTGATTCCATTCGCTCTTAATTTTTGCATCAGCCCAAACGCATGCCTGCTCTCATTTTCTCCAAGATTAAAAAATAGCGCATGCGTAGATTGATTGATGTTTTCCGGGAAAAGATTAAGTTCTTCCATTACATCATAAATTCGATCCACACCAAAACTGATGCCGACACCAGGAAGATCCGGTACGTCAAATAACCCAGTCAGATCATCATAACGGCCACCGCCGCCAATGCTTCCCATCTGTACATTTTTTGCCTTCACTTCGTAGATCGTACCTGTATAATAATTTAGCCCGCGGGCTAAAGTGAAATCGATTAAAAAGGTTTGTTTACTGTTATCTTTTTCTGAGTCAGTTAAAAATCCGAGAATAAACTTTAGTTCTTCTATGCCTTCTTTCCCGGTTTCGGAAGAGCTTAATACGCCAGAAATCTTTTCGAGCTTTTCTTCATTCGTGCCATTAATATTAAGATAATTTTCGATTGTCGAAATCTGTTCCGCACTTAATCCATTGGCCGAAAGTTCCTCTTTCACTTTTTCAATCCCGGTTTTATCCAGTTTGTCAATAGCAATCGTTATTGCGGTGAGGTCATCCGCATTTCCACAAACATCTGCAAGGCCATAAAGAATTTTTCTGCTATTGAGTTTTATTTCAGTTTCTATTTTTAAATGTGCAAATACATCTCGATAGATGTTTGCCAATTCTACATCGCTTATCAGCGAATGTGTGCCTGCAATGTCTGCGTCGCACTGGAGAAATTCGCGGTACCTGCCTTTTTGCGGCCTGTCTGCACGCCAAACCGGCTGTACCTGGTAGCGTTTAAAAGGTAGAATTAGTTTTCCCTGGTTCATTGCCATGAACCGCGCGAACGGGATCGTGAGGTCGTATCTGAGCGCTCTTTCCGTAATATTTTTGTCATTTTTCCCGCCAACGATATTTTTAAAATCTTCTAAAGCTTTATCTCGTTTCCCTGGGTGATCCAGGCCGTTATTTAGTATTTTAAAAATGAGTTTATCGCCTTCATCACCATATTTTCCCATTAGGGTTTCCAAGTTTTCAAAAGCAGGCGTTTCCAGAGGTTCAAAGCCATACAATTCAAAAACATTTATAATTGTGTGAATAATATATCTTCGTTTCCGCAACGTTTCCGCTGAAAAATCCCTGGTTCCCTGTGGTAATGATGGCCTCATACTTTTTGATTTAAAAACTATTTATTTTTGACACGCGAAATTATTATTAAAATACTGGAATACTAAGTGCTGTGTTTTCTTTGGTTAAAGGTGGATAAAAAAATCCCTTAAATTTTTACGATCCTAGGAATATGGAAAATAATTCTTTGCGCATCTTTAGTAAAGTCCAACGCGTTAAATATTAACAGAACGCTTGCATTTTTTTAGGTGTAATTTGCGTCTTTTTATCGTGCTTTATTGCTTTTTAGAAGTTTTGGAATTACATTGGATATTACCTGTGACTATAAGGAAATAGTTGAAGAGATTGAAAATTGCTATATGAGAATTTCTGTGGTTTATTTATACATTTTATTTTATCTTGCCGCTTGGCGTAAAAAAACGATATGAGTCTTGAAGAATTTGAAAATACACCTGATAGAAAAACGAAGCGCTATATCCTGATGCGGAGCATCACGGATCTGGGTATGGGATTTATCTATGTAGGAGTAGGCGTTTTTATTTTGTTTTCAAAGCAATTTCATTTCTCGAGCGATTTTACAGGAAGTATACCTGCGAAAATAGTTTCTGTTATGGTGATTATTTATGGTTTATGGAGATTGTATAGAGGGTTTCAAAAAAAATATTTTAGATGATGATTCGCTTTCAACATATTATAAAAGGACCATTCAGTATTGTGTCAATGATTGTTTTGCTGTGGATTTTTTTTACAGGTTGCCACGAAAATAAGAGACCTGATTTAGACTCAGCAGATAAGGGGACCATACACATCAGTGTGGATGAATCCTTTGAACCGGTAATAGACTCAGAGATTATGGTTTATGAAGCCTTACATCCCGGCACGAAAATCATCGCTGACTATAAGCCGGAGGCGGAGTGTTTTAAAGACCTAATTAAGGATAGTACTAAAATGATTATCGTCACCCGTGGACTTACACCACAGGAAGAAAAATACTATAAAGACAGCATTTCCGTATCACCCACATGGGCCAAAATAGCTTATGACGCTATTGCTGTGGTTGTGAACATTAATTCACCTGATTCGATATTTCACAAAGGCGAACTGAAAAGCATTCTTGATGGAAGTGCTGCCAGCAACAAAACGATCGTTTTTGACGGCCTGAAGGAAACGAGTACCATCCGCTATGTAGTGGATTCAATAATGAGAGGAAAACCATTCGACCAAACCAGGGTATTTGCTGAAAAAAACAGTGATGCGGTGATAAACTATGTCGCTGGCCATGAAAAAGCTATTGGTTTCGTGGGCGTTAGTTGGATTGGAAATCCGGAAGATACGACGCAAATGAGTTTTCTGACAAAAGTTAGGATTGCTTCGGTAGAATGCAATTGCGCGGAAGATGCATTGGTTAAGCCTTACCAGGCCAACATCATGTTGGGACGCTATCCATATACCCGAAGTTTATTTTATATTATTAAAGAACAGTATAATGGACTTGCAAGTGGCTTTGCACATTTTATGCAGTTTGAAAAGGGACAATTGATTTTCAGGAGGGCATACTTATGGCCGGCACGCATGAATTTTAACATCCGTTCGGCCACTACTAATTGAGTTTAAAAACCATAATCAGTAATTAATAAAAAGTAAAAATTCAAACATGAAAAAAATCGGACTCTTATCTTCTTTAATCCTAATGGGGCAGTTATTGTTTGCGCAGAGCATCAATGACGGAATACAGTTATTAAATTATGAGCGATATCAAAGTGCGGAAGGTGTTTTTCAGAAACTGCTGACCTCAAACCCGAATAATATTGACGCTGCATATTGGCTTGGTCAGACTTATCTTGCCAACCAGGATATAGTAGATACCACCAGTGCTAAAAAACTGTATCAGAAGACCCTGCAGGCCAATCCTAACAACCCTCTGATCATGGTAGGTGTAGGGCAGGTAGAGCTTACGTCAGGAGATACAACAGATGCACGAAGTCGTTTTGAAACCGCTATTAGTTTGGTCAAAAAAAAGGAACGTGATCCAATTTTGGAAGCCGTAGGAAGAGCAAATGTTTTGGCTAAGAATGGCAATATTTTATACGGAATCGCAAAATTGAACGAAGCTTCTGTCAGGGATAGTAAGAATGCCGGTATTTATAATTTGATTGGTGAAGGATACTGGAAAATGAACGATGGTTCCAACGCTATTATTAACTATCAAAAGGCACTGGCAATAGATCCCAAAGACGCAAGGGCAAGTTGGATGATCGGCAGGATTTATGAAACCCAAGGATATAACCAGGAAACCATTTATATGAAACATTACCTGGATGCGATCAATGAGGATCCTAATTTTGCCCCCGTGTATTATTGGCTTTATGGTTACTATTATCGTCGCGACGTAAATACCGCTGCTGACTACTTGAACAAATACATTGCGGTAGCAGATAAACAGTCTAAAAACTGTTATGCCCAGGCATCTTTGATGTATGTTTCAAAAAAATACCCTGAAACAGTTTCCCAGGCTGATGCTTGTATTGCAGATGCTGGTGATAAGGCATATCCTAATCTGTTTGGTTTAAAAGCTTATGCGTATGACAAAATGGGGGATTCGCTCAAATCAAAACAAGCGTTTGAACAGTTTTTTGCAAAAGTAAATCCTGATAATATCGGGCCAACAGATTATTCAACTTACGGTAAAGTACTATTGCAATTCCCAGGACAAGAAGCATTAGGAGAAGCTAATATAGATAAAGGGCTTGCGTTGGATACTGTCGTTAAGACTAAGGTTGATATTTTGAAGGACATAGCAAAAGGTTTTTCAGATAAAAAAAACTATACCGAAGCCGGCAAATGGTATGGTAAGATTTTGGATGTTGATCCAAACTATGGAAAGGGAGATTTATTCTATGCAGGTTACAATGATTATCGTGGCGGTAATTACAAAACTGCAGATTCAGTTTTTACTTTGTATCAAAATAAATATCCTGAAGATATTTACGGATGGTATCTTGGCGGCCGCGCTAAGGAAGGAATTGATACTTCAGCTGCATTAGGTTTGGCAAAGCCGGATTATGAAAAAGTCATTGCTATTGGCGATACTACGCAGGACAAAGCTTCTATAAAAGATAAGCTCATTCCGTCTTACAGGTATATGGTGGCTTATTATTATAATATAAAACACCAGGCTGATACTGCTTTAATTTATAATAATAAAATATTGGAAGTAGATCCAACTGATGCAACGGCGTTACAAACAAAAGACGCATTGGAGTCAGTGATTAAGAATCAAGCTAAAGGTGGGGCTGCAAATAAGCCCAGTGATTCCTCGAAGGCTAGTAAATAATAGCTTTTCAAAAATTAAAATCATTTATTAAAGCTCCCGCACCGTCGGGAGCTTTTTAATTAACAAAAGTCTTATTTTAATTCATCTTTGTTTTTGTAAATTCAATGTTTAAAATGAAAGACCGTATTTTCAATCATGGATAATTGATGTTGCTGCCTTACTTTTGCACTTCAAAATGTTAGCTGATGCACTTTTTTTTACAAACGCAATATATCAATAGTACATCCAACTATTTGCCGATAGGTATTCAACTCCTTTTCGCGCTTGGTTTATTATCGTTAATGATTTACGGTACGAATGTATTAGGGCCTACGCGCAAAACCTCGGATAAGCTGGTCAACTTTGAAAGTGGCATTGAATCGCAGGGGAATGCGAGAAAGCCAATAGCCGTCAAGTATTTTTTAGTAGCTATCTTATTTGTTCTTTTTGATGTGGAAGTGATCTTTTTTTATCCTTACGCGGTCAATTTTAGAGCGCTTGGATGGAGTGGCTTTGGAGCCATCTGCATGTTTGTTGGCTTTTTTCTGGCTGGCTTTATTTACGTTCTTAAAAAAGGTGGTTTAAATTGGGAAGACGAAAGTTAATGGGCTAATTCGATAATGAGCCAATCGAAAAATTTGAAAATGAAAAATTAAAGCAAAACAATATTAGCTAATTAGCACATTGGCTAATTAGTAAATTTAAAAAATTATGGCACGTCCTGTTCAATATAATATAACACAGAAACCTTTGGAGAAAGCGATCTCTGTAGTTTCTGAGCCGGAAGGGTATCCCGGTGAAGGTTTTTTTGCATCAAAGCTCAACGATGTAGTTGGCCTGGCAAGAAAAAATTCAATCTGGCCACTTCCTTTTGCCACCAGTTGCTGTGGTATCGAGTTTATGGCTTTGATGGCATCTCATTACGATCTTGCCCGGTTTGGGTCTGAAAGAGTGAGCTTTACACCGCGCCAGTGCGATCTGCTGATGGTGATGGGAACTATTGCAAAGAAAATGGCCCCGGTTGTGAAGCAGGTTTACCTGCAAATGGCTGAACCACGTTGGGTATTGGCAATGGGTGCCTGTGCCAGCAGCGGTGGGATTTTTGATACTTATTCGGTACTCCAGGGCATTGACCAGATTATCCCCGTGGATGTATATGTGCCAGGATGTCCTCCGCGCCCTGAAGCCGTAATCGACGGCATTTTGCGTATCCAGGATCTGGTAGGCAGCGAAAGTTTAAGGAGACGAAATTCATCGCACTACCAGGAGCTAATGGATAGCTATGGAATACAATAAGGGGTATTGAAATGTAACGAGCAAACAAATAATTAATTTTTAAATAGCGCAATTTTCAAATTGAAATATGGCTTTAACAAACGAAATAGTAAGGCAGAAGTTAACTGAAAAATTTGCAGACCAAATTACAGATTGGGGAGAGCCTTATGGAATGTTGACTTTCACATCTGATAGAAATCTGAATCTCAAAATTCTTCAGTATCTTTTTGATGAGCCTTCTTTGGGCTTTCAATTCATGGCAGATTTGTGCGCTGTACATTACCCGGATCAGGAAGGAAGAGAATTAGCAGTTGTGTATCATTTGCACAACCTGAAAGAAAATGTTCGAATCCGTTATAAAGTTTTTACTGATATTAAGAAGCCGGATGTATTCAGCGCTACCGCATTGTATTCTGCTGCTAACTGGATGGAACGCGAAACTTATGATTTTTATGGGGTCAATTTTGTCGGCCATCCCAACCTGAAAAGAATTTTGAATGTAGACGACATGAAGTATTTTCCGATGAGAAAAGAGTTTCCGTTGGAAGATCAAAAACGGACCGATAAGGATGATGAAATGTTTGGAAGATAGTGACTGAATTACCAGCAGACAAACAAAAACCAGATTTTTTTGTTTAATAAATGAGTTAAGATTTTAGGGATATCAGTCAAGCAAGAAATAAAGTAATTTTTTGTTTTGGATGTTAGTAAACAAACAAATAATAAAGAAAATTATTTGACACATGAAACTAGACTGGATGTTAGGGGCGATTAAGCGAATTAGAAATGATAAATTTATAACAAGAAATTTAGCTATAATTTTTGTTCTGATATATTCTCTCTTTTTTCCTAATAATCTTTTTAAATATATTTTCGTTGGAATGTGGGTAATCCTTATGATATTAAATTTGAGAGAGGAATTTGTAAAGAGGAATTATAAATAAAACGAAAAGGCAACTCATTATTAAAGGAAGTTGGTGCTAAAAAATTAAAAGAATCATGAGTGAACATGTAACATTACCTGAAGGCAATGTAGAAAAGCAAACGACTACAATCAATATCGGGCCAACGCATCCCGCTACGCATGGTGTGTTTCAAAATATAGTGGAACTTGACGGCGAAACCATCGTTAGTGCCGAACAAACGGTGGGTTATATTCATCGCGCATTTGAAAAAATTGCGGAGCACAGGACGCCCTATCAAATTACGACACTGACCGACAGATTAAATTATTGCTCATCGCCTATAAATAATTTCGGTTGGATTATTACCTGCGAAAGGCTATTAGGAATAAAAATTCCAAAGCGTGTAGATTATCTGCGTGTTATCATAATGGAACTTGCACGTATTTCAGATCATCTTATTTGCAATTCTATCGTGGGCGTTGATTCAGGAGCTTTCACAGGCTTCCTTTATTTGATGCAGTACCGCGAATTGATTTATGAAATATATGAAGAAATATGCGGGTCGCGCCTTACTACTAATATCGGACGAATTGGAGGCTTTGAGAGAAATTTTACAAGCCAGGCATTTGAAAAATTAGAAAAATTTATCAAAGACTGGCCACCCGTTCTGGATGAATTTAATGAGTTATTTATCCGCAACAGAATATTTATGGACCGCACCATTGGTGTCGGGCCCATTTCGGCAGAAAGAGCGTTGAATTATGGATTCACAGGGCCGAATCTAAGGGCCGCGGGTGTTGATTATGATGTGAGAATTCACACGCCTTACAGCAGTTATGACGATTTTGATTTTACGATACCGGTAGGTTCAACTGGTGATTGTTACGACAGGTTTTTGGTGCGTGACCAGGAAATGAAACAGAGTATGGAAATCATCAAGCAAGCTTATCAGAAAGTACAGGAATTTAAGGGTGCCGAAGCCGAAGTGTTTCATGCAGATGTGCCTGATTATTATTTGCCCGATAAAAAAGATGTCTACACAAAGATGGAAGCGTTGATTTATCATTTTAAAATTATCATGGGCGAAACGAAAATGCCGGTCGGCGAAATCTATTCGTCTGTAGAAGGAGCTAATGGCGAACTGGGATTTTATTTCATAAGCGATGGTGGGCGTTCACCTTATCGTCTTCATTTTAGAAGGCCTTGTTTTATTTATTACCAGGCTTATTCTGAACTGACAAAAGGTGGCCTATTAAGTGATGCAATCATTACGATGAGCAGTTTGAATTTGATAGCGGGAGAGTTAGACGCTTAAGTGAAATAAGCAATAATTAATAAGAGATAAGGAATAAGAAACAATGAAGTAGTAAGATGATTAGGGAGAGGAAATAGAAAAGGACTTTTTAAAAGGAATACCCAAGATCCCGAAAATTAAAATGTAGAAATAAGAAAAAAAATGAGCGTACAATTTTCACCCGAAAAATTAGACAAGGTTAATGAACTGATAAGCCATTATCCTGAGGGAAAACATAAAAGTGCTTTAATAGGCGTGCTGCACATCGCTGAAGAGGAATTTGGATGGTTGAGTGTAAATACGATGGATTATGTCGCGTCATTATTGAAACTTCAGCCAATAGAGGTGTATGAAGTAGCTTCTTTTTATTCGATGTTCAATTTAAAACCTGTGGGCAAATATGTGTTTGAAGTTTGCCAGACAGGTCCGTGTATGTTGAAAGGAAGTGATCAGATCATTGATTATATAAAACAAAAGCTAAATATTGGTGTCGGCGAAACAACTGCAGATGGAATGTTTACGTTGCAAACCGTTGAATGCCTTGGTGCGTGCGGATATGCGCCAATGATGCAAATGGGTAAATTTTACAAAGAACATCTTACACCTGAAAGAGTGGATCAGATAATTGAGAAATGCAGAAATAATAGTGTGAGGAATAATTAAGAGCAAATACGAATTCCGTTAACTTAAAGGATATGTCAAAAAAATTATTACTAGATAAAATCAATGTTCCGGGAATAAAAACTTTCGAGGTGTATCGCCGCGAAGGAGGTTATCAAAGTGTTGAAAAGGCTTTGAAAATGCAAACCGCGGATATTGTCGAAGAAGTAAAGAAAAGCGGCTTAAGGGGTCGTGGTGGTGCAGGTTTCCCTACAGGATTGAAATGGAGTTTTCTTGCTAAGCCGGAGGGCGTTGCGCGTTATTTAGTTTGCAATGCTGATGAAAGCGAACCCGGTACTTTTAAAGATCGCTTCCTGATGGAATTTATCCCTCATCTTTTGGTAGAAGGAATGATAACATCTTCTTTTGCTTTGGGGAGCAATGTATCTTATATCTACGTCCGTGGTGAATATGATTGGGTAGCGGATATTCTACAGGTGGCACTTGACGAAGCAAAACAAAATGGCTTTCTTGGGAAAAATATTCTGGGAAGCGGATTTGATTGTGAAGTATATCTTTATCGAGGAGCTGGTGCCTATATCTGCGGTGAAGAAACTGCGCTATTAGAAAGCCTTGAAGGAAAAAGAGGTTTGCCCAGGATTAAGCCACCATTTCCCGCTGTGAAAGGAGTTTGGGGATGCCCAACTGTGGTTAATAATGTAGAAACGATTTGCGCCGTGGTTCCTATTATTAATGAAGGTGGAGAAGCCTATTCAAAAATTGGAATTGGTAAATCAACAGGTACGAAATTAATTTCTGCCTGTGGGAATATTAATAAACCCGGCGTCTACGAAATAGACATGACCATTACTGTTGAAGAATTTATTTATAGCGATGAGTATTGTGGAGGAATCGCAAATGGGAAAAGATTGAAAGCATGCATACCCGGTGGATCATCTGTTCCTATACTACCCGCTAATCTTTTATTAAAAACCGCTAAGGGCGAACCTCGATTGATGAATTATGAAAGCCTTGCGGATGGAGGGTTCATAACTGGAAGCTCGATGGGGTCTGGTGGTTTTATTGTGTTGGATGAAGACCAATGTGTGGTACGTCATACTTATACTATTTCCAGGTTTTATCATCATGAAAGTTGCGGGCAATGCTCACCTTGTCGTGAAGGCACCGGTTGGCTCGAAAAAATATTTCACAAGATAGAAAATGGAAAGGGAGAGATGAAAGACATAGACCTTCTTTGGGATGTTCAACGAAGAATAGAGGGAAATACGATTTGCCCGTTTGGTGATGCTGCAGCGTGGCCTGTAGCCGCTGCTATCAGGCATTTCAGGGATGAATTTGAATGGCATATTTTAAATCCGGAAGAATGTTTGACAAGAAATTACGGTTTGGCGCATTACGCGGATCCTTTGGAAGCAGTAGCGTCATAAAATAACTCAAAGTTAAATTTTGAAAATTAATTTGAAATGGCTGAAGAACAAGAACAATTATTTAAAATAACAATCGATGGTATTACAATCGAAGTACCCAAAGGGACTACGATATTAAATGCCGCGCGCAAAATAGGGCCACATGTGGCGCCACCTACAATGTGTTACTACAGTTCACTGGAAGGTAGCGGCGGTAAATGCCGTACCTGTTTGGTGGAAGTAGCTGCCGGTTCAACTAAGGATCCGCGTCCTATGCCTAAGTTAGTAGCATCGTGCCGTACAGAAGTGATGGATGGAATGGTCGTAAAAAATGTTACCAGTGAAAAGGCAATTGACGCCAGGCACGGAATTGTAGAATATTTATTAATCAATCATCCGCTTGATTGCCCTATCTGTGATCAGGCAGGAGAGTGCTATCTGCAAGACCTAAGTTATAATAATGGAGAAGTTGGTACGCGTTATGAGTTCAAGAGAAGGACTTTTGTGAGAGAAGATATTGGCCCTTACATCCAGCTTCACATGACCAGGTGTATCTTATGTTATCGTTGCTTAATGGTTGCCGATCAATTGACTGACTCAAGAACCCAGGGAATATTATTAAGGGGCGACGTATCCGAAATATCTACCTATATTTCAAAGGCAATTGAAAATGACTTTAGTGGAAATATGATTGATGTTTGCCCCGTCGGAGCGCTCACCGACCGCACGTACCGATTTAAGAACCGCGTTTGGTTTTTGAAACCCGTGGATGCCCATAGAGATTGTGACAAGTGTTGCGGAAAAGTCACCTTATGGAATCGTGGAGATGAAGTATTCAGGGTCACATCTCGCAAAGACCCCTGGGGTGAAGTTCAGATTATTGATGGAAAGGCGGCCTGGATTTGTAATACATGCCGATTCGAAAAAAAGAAAGCGGCCGACTGGATTATTGATGGTCCGACAAAAATAGACCGGCATTCTGTGATTTCTACTAATCATTATGTAGAAAAAGTGATTCCTCCTGATCCACTTAAAGAAGTTCTTTTTGGGAGAGAACCTTTGCTATTAATGGATATTCAGGAAACAAGCGAAGTGAATACTCCAGGCATAGATTTAAGTATTTTGCGTGGCCCGGCTACTTCCACAACATTTATCGAACGAAATGAAGAAAAAGAAATAGCGGAAACCAATGCCGAAAGATTGTCAATCAATGATCATAAAAAACCATAATTAAAATTTAGTTTTAGCGCCATGTATTTAAATCAAATTCTTTTAAACATAGATTGGGCATTATTAACCGAAAAACTTGTTTTAATTATAGTGGTTGTAATGGTCTCTTTATTTGTGGCCATGTATTCTACTTATTTCGAGCGGAAGATTGCAGGGTTTATGCAGGACAGGCTTGGGCCGAACAGGGCAGGGCCTTTTGGGATTCTTCAACCTTTGGCGGATGGATTGAAATTGTTTTTTAAAGAAGAGATCGTTCCAACTTTTTCATCAAAATTCTTATTTGTCCTTGGCCCTATCCTGGCAATGCTCACGGCTATTATGGTGAGTGCGGTGATACCCTGGGGCGACAAGTTTCATATTTTTGGCAGAGATGTTTCTTTACAAATTGCTGATGTAAATATTGGCATCTTATACGTTTTCGGAGTGGTCAGCCTGGGAGTTTATGGAATCATGATCGGTGGATGGGCGAGCAATAATAAATTTTCTTTGTTGGGTGCAATGCGCGCCGCTTCCCAGATTATAAGTTACGAATTGGCAATGGGTATTGCGCTGATTGGATTGTTAATGGTAACAGGCACCCTTAGTCTTAATGAGATGGTGGGCCAACAAAAAGATCATGTTTGGAATATATTAAAGCAACCTTTAGGGTTTTTAATATTTCTAATATGTGCATTTGCTGAAACCAACCGGACGCCATTCGATTTGCCAGAGGCAGAAAATGAATTAATTGGCGGATACCATTCAGAATATTCATCGATGAAACTGGGATTTTATTTATTCGCGGAATATGTAAATATGTTTTTGAGTGGAGCGGTGATGGCAACCTTGTATTTTGGCGGTTATGATATTCCATTTGTGAATGACGCAAATCTTATTCATTCCATCGGGATGAATTGGGTAGCGGTTATCGAAGGAGCAGTGTTCTTTGCAAAAATCGCTTTCTTCATATTCCTTTTTATGTGGGTAAGGTGGACAGTTCCTCGATTCAGGTATGATCAATTGATGAACCTGGGTTGGAAAATATTATTACCATTGTCCCTTTTCAATATGCTGGTAACAGGGGCATTAATTTTATTAAAACAAAATCACTGGCATTTCTAAAACTTAGCGATATTTTTGCAGCGCTGAAAAATGAAGGGACGCCAGATAAAATAATAGAAATGGAAGCATTAACGAAAAGAGTAAAACAGGTGGATAGGCCAACGATGTCATTTTGGGAAAGGATGTACTTACCAGCTGTTTTCAAAGGAATGACCATTACACTTCGTCATTTTTTTAAAAAGAAGGTAACCATAAAATATCCTGAAGAAACGCGTCCATTCAGTCCGGTATTTCGTGGATTGCAGATATTGAATCGTGATGAAGAAGGGCGCGAAAGGTGTACTGCCTGCGGATTATGTGCTTTGGCTTGCCCCGCGGAAGCAATTACGATGGAATGTGCCGAACGCAAGCCGGGAGAGGAAAATTTATACAGGGAAGAAAAGTATGCCGCTAAATATGAAATTAATATGTTGCGTTGCATCTTCTGCGGATTGTGCGAAGAGGCTTGCCCTAAGGATGCGGTTTATTTAAGTGAGACTTTTGCTCCTTCTAATTATCAAAGACAAGGATTTATATATGGTAAACCGGAATTGCTGATTCCAGATCCTAAAACGGATCCGGAAGGCTTTGCAAAAGCAAAAGGAGATAGGATTGCAAATCCTCTTGGGCATGGAAACGAGCATTGATTTGTACGCATAGCGCGATCACGAGTGGTGGAAAGAGGCAATATGATGCGATAATATAGTAAATGAACAAATAATAAAGATTCCTGTTTTCGTAGAACCGTCCTTTGCACGGCAGGCAGGCAAAATTTAAAAAATGGAGATAACACAAATTCTGTTCTGGTTTTTATCTGCGCTGGCAATACTTGGCGCTATAGGCGTAGTTGCCAGTAAAAATCCTATCTACAGCGTACTTTGCCTGATCATCGTATTTTTTGCGATATCAGGTCATTATATTTTAATGAATGCGCAGTTTCTTGCGATTGTAAATATTATAGTATACGCGGGTGCTATAATGGTGTTGTTCCTGTTTGTAATCATGTTGATGAACCTTGACTCGCAAACTGGTCCTGTCAAAAATGTGTACATGAAAATGGCTGGCATTGTTTCAGGCCTCACATTTCTGATCGTTTTGGTAGCGGCTCTGTCTCATTCTGATACGCAAAATATCGTGATGAGGCCTGGAACCAGCGTGGGACTTATTGAGAATTTGGGAAAAGCCTTGTTTAATACTTACGTGGTTCCTTTTGAAATAAGCAGCGTTTTGTTTTTAAGCGCAATGATTGGAGCTATTGTCATCGGTAAAAAAGATAAAACTGAAAAAAATATTCACGCATAATTTTTTTTAAAGTGCTTTTTTAGGCAGAAAATAAAAGAATGCTTTATAAATGAAATTTTTAGATCGGAATTTAAAATAATAAGACTCAAAAAGAAAGGAAAATAAAACTAAAATTATGGAGATAAAGTGGTACTTGTTTTTGTCGTTGACCTTGTTCTGCATTGGGATTATCGGGGCGCTTACACGACGAAATTCTATTATCGTTTTTATGTGCATTGAATTGATGCTTAACTCAGTGAATCTATTGCTAATTGCTTTTTCAAAAATGCATTTAGCCACCAGCAATGCCTTTAGTATTTCTATGGCTACCAGTGCGCAGGTATTTGTATTCTTTATTATGATAGTAGCTGCAGCAGAAGTCAGTGTGGGGTTAGCAATCATTGTGATGTTGTATAGAAATACACGCTCTATTGATATCAATTTTTTAAACAGGTTAAAGAATTAATTTTCTCTACAGTTATAAAATATTTTAAAATTTAAAATACTGCCGAAGTCTGGCTTATGGATGCAATTCAACTTATTTATCTGGTTCCGCTTCTTCCCCTTATTGGATGTTTGATTAATGGATTGGGAAGAAATGCTCTTTCAAAAAACCTGGTAGGGGTCATTGGTAGCGGCGTCGTTCTTATTTCTTTTTGCCTTAGTCTCCTGGTGTTTTTACAGGTTTCAACAGATGGCTTCACTACCCAGGTTGTTCATTACTTCGATTTTATTAGTGCAGGTAAATTGAATGTTCCGTTTGAATTTGAGGTAGATCAACTCACTGCTGTATTTCTATTAATTATTACAGGCGTTGGTTTTTTGATTCATGTATATTCTGTTTCTTACATGAAGGAAGAAACTCAATCCGGTTTTGGAAGATATTTTTCCTACCTGAACTTATTTGTTTTTTCCATGTTGATCCTTGTTCTTGGAGGCAATTATGTAATCATGTATATCGGTTGGGAAGGAGTGGGACTTTGCTCTTATTTATTAATTGGATTCTGGTTTAAAGATCAGGCCAATAATGATGCAGGCAAAAAAGCATTTATCATGAACCGTATTGGGGATGTTGGATTCCTGCTGGCTGTATTTTGGATGATATCGGCTTTTGGTACTGCTTCTTACCATGAACTTTATAATTCAGGAAATGGCATTATTTATTCGCTGACTACTATGAATTCGCCGGTGATTGTCGGCATTACTTTATTACTATTGATAGGGGCCGTTGGAAAAAGTGCGCAGATTCCTTTATACACCTGGCTTCCCGACGCGATGGCCGGTCCGACTCCCGTCTCAGCTTTGATACATGCAGCCACGATGGTGACAGCCGGCATCTATATGATCGCGCGAAGCAATATTATGTATTCATTGGCACCGGTATCGATGGCAGGAGTGGCTAGTGTAGGGTTAGTGACGGCTATTATCGCTGCAATTATTGCATTAAAACAAAATGACATCAAGAAAGTATTGGCTTATTCAACTGTAAGCCAACTTGGATATATGTTTCTCGGGTTGGGCGTTGGCGCTTATTCTGCTGCCGTGTTTCACGTAATGACACATGCCTTCTTTAAAGCGCTTCTATTCCTTGGGGCTGGCTCAGTTATCCATGCAATGGGTGGCGAACAGGATATTACAAAAATGGGTGGCTTAGGTAAAAAAATGAAGATAACGTACATCACATTTTTTATAGCGTGCCTTGCAATTTCGGGTATCCCTCCTTTTTCCGGTTTCTTTTCCAAGGACGCAATTCTTTCTGCAACCTATGCTGAAAGCCCATTATTATATTTTCTTGGATTGGGCGGCGCTTTGCTGACGGCTTTTTATATGTTCCGGCTACTTGCTATGACTTTCATTGGAAAGTTCAGGGGAACTGAAGCACAGGAACATCATATTCACGAGAGTCCTGTTACCATGACGTTGCCGTTGATTATCCTTGCGGTGTTGGCTGCCATTGGCGGTTTTATTGGCATGCCCGAAATCTTTGTGAAGAATGGAAATAAATTTGGCGATTTTCTATCGCCTGTATTTGCACGTTCAAAAGAAATATTAGTGGAGCATACAGTACCTCATCAAACAGAATGGATCCTGATCATTGTTTCTGCTTTCCTTGTTATTATCGTTTCTATCTGGGCATGGAATAAATTTAAAAATTACGCGCCATCTGTGCACAAGGATAATAGTTTCGTAAAATCGATAAAAAACAAGTTTTATGTTGATGAAGCCTATGATATGCTGGTGGTGAAACCATATCGTTCTTTGGGTGCGTTTTTAAATAATGTTTTCGACAAAAAAGGTATTGACGGTATTGTGAATGGTGTGGGAAGAAGCGTTAATTATGGAAGCCGTCAATTGCGGTTGTTGCAAAGCGGCCAGGTTGGATCTTACCTGTTATTAATGGTCGTCGGCTTACTGATCTTATTTATTATTCAATTGTTTACAAAATAATATTAATGCTGGGTACATACTTTACATTTCCTGAATTACTGATCTGGATACCATTTATTACCGGAATTGTTGCTATTTTTATTAAGAACTCAAAGAGTGTAAAAACGTTTGCTCTTGTGTCGTCTCTTGCTACACTTGTGGTTTCTGTTATTAGTTTATTTTATTCCGATATAGCACATCATCCTGAATTCTTTTATTTCAACAATGTCTCTTATGTTTGGATGCCATATATTGGTTCGAGTTTCTCTGTAGGTCTTGATGGGATGGGCTTTTTACTTACATTCTTAACTGCTTTTTCTTATCCGCTTATTTTCGCAGCTACATTCAAATCGGAATATAAAAATTCCAATGGTTTTTATGCATTGATGCTATTGTCCCAGGCCGGCATTATGGGTGTGTTTGTTGCAACGGACGCGCTATTGTTTTATTTCTTTTGGGAACTTGCCCTTATACCTATCTATTTTCTTTGTAGCCAGTGGGGAGGTGAAAAACGAATACAAGCAACTTTCAAGTTTTTCGTTTATACTTTCCTTGGCTCGTTGTTGATGTTGGTCGGCATTATTTATGTATATATGCATACGCCCTCGGTATCTGCCGATTCATTGCATTCTTTTTCTTTAAATTCTTTTTATCACGCAGTGTTATCGCCTAATCAACAGAGTTGGTTGTTCTGGCTGTTCTTTGTGGCTTTTGCAGTTAAAATACCTATTTTCCCTTTACATACGTGGCAGCCTGATGTTTACGAACAATCGAATTATCCTTCTGTGATGGTATTGAGTGGAATTATGGTTAAAATGGGTGTACTCGGATTGATCAGGTGGTTGCTTCCGATTTTCCCCTCAGCCGTTGAAAAATATAGTCATTTCGTGATCGTGTTGTGCGTGATCGGAATTTTATACGCCAGTTGCATCGCGTTATACCAAAACGACTTAAAAAGATTTGTGGCGTGGTCATCTATCGCGCATCTTGGTTTAATAGCTGCTGCTGTTTTTTCTGTCAACAATTTGGGTTTGCAGGGCGTGATGCTCGAAATGCTCAATCACGGTATTAATATTCTTGCGCTGTGGGTCATCGTGGATATTATTGAAAAGAATACAGGTGTCAGAAAGATTTCGGAATTGAGCGGGTTGGCTATAAAATCACCGGGTCTGGCTATTTTCATGGTAATTATTGCTTTTGCAAATGTTGCACTTCCTCTTTCCAATTCTTTTGTGAGTGAGTTTTTGATGTTGAACGGATTGTTCGAATACAATAAATGGATTGCCGCATTTGCGTGTCTTGGAATTGTGTTGTCAGCCGCCTATATGTTGTCCATGGTGCAGAGAGCTTTTTATGGTAGAGCGAACGCACTGGCAGTGCAGGCAAAGAAAATGAGTGGAGCGCAAGGTTTTGTTTTGTTCGTTCTTGTTATTGCTATTTTAGCATTGGGTATTTATCCTGAACCTGTGATTCATTTGACGCAGTCAACAGTAACTAGTATTTTAAGTTCAGTGACGGCAAAATAGAAGTTAGTAAATACGGCGGGTTTGATTGTAGTTTTTTAAACCGGTTAAGTAAAATAGGTTTTTAACTAATTATAAAATAAAGCCCTTTGGGGGATCGGATTACATTATGAATGCAATTATTATAACAGCGCTTTGGGGAGTAGTAATGATGTTTGGAGGGGTGTTTTTCAAAAAGCCTGCCACAGCAAAGTACTGGGCCATAGCCGGCATTTTGGTTGTATTAATCGCTAATATTCTCGAATTCTTTGGTCATCAGTTTTTCCATGTTGATACGAAAGGAATGTTACGTTTTGATTCGTTGGGTTTGCATTTCAATACAATTATTTTCGTTTGCACTTTATTGTTTTTTCTGCTAAATGGGAGGGATGTGGAAAAGGTTGGCCCTCACGTTTCAGAATATTTCAGCCTGATGTTTTTCGTTTTATGTGGCGCTTCTATTCTGACCTCTTTTAATACACTTTTACTGTTATTTCTCGGAATTGAAATTTTATCCATTCCATTATACATACTAACAGGTAGCGATAAACGGAATTTAAAAGGGAATGAAGCTTCTCTAAAATATTTTTTGATGGGTGCCTTCTCAACAGGTATTTTGCTCATGGGAATCGCATTGATATATGGAGGCAACAGTCTTGGTTCTTTTTATATAGACGCGATTAATTTAGGACAAGGGCATTTACTTCCTTTGATTGGGGCCGGTTTGGTATTGCTGTTGGTGGGCATGTCTTTTAAAGTTTCAGCAGTGCCATTTCATTTCTGGGCACCTGACGTATATGATGGTGCGCCTGCCGTGTTTACGTCTTTTATGATGACGGTAGTAAAAATTGCCGCCTTCTTTGCTTTCTTTAGATTGTTCCAGAATTCATTTGGAGCAATGCATCAGGAATGGCAAATGCTGATTGCGATTATTACCGCTGCTACTTTATTGGTAGGCAATATAGCTGCAGTTTTTCAAAAAAGTGTAAAGCGGATGCTTGCTTATTCCAGTATTTCACACGCAGGATTCTTAATGTTTGTGCTATTTGCACTCAATGATACGGCCAGGGAAGGATTGCTTTTGTATGCAGCTGCTTACAGCCTTGCGACGATTGGCATCTTTGCCATTATCATCAGAATGAATGATTATTCAATTGAGGGATTCAATGGCCTTGGAAAAAGGCAACCACTCATGGCATTTACAGCAGTTATCTTTCTTCTGTCTCTTACGGGGATTCCTCTTACAGCCGGGTTTACTGCAAAATTTTATGTATTAATGGCAGCCGTAAAAGACGGACATCATTTATGGTTGGTTATTCTCGCTGTAGTTTGCGCAGCAATTGGTGCCATATACTATTTCAGGGTAATACAGGCTATTTACTTTAAAGATCCTGCAGAGGGAGTAAATGAACGTCTGGATGTAACACCTGGTTTCAAATCACTACTGATTATTACTTCTGTTTTAATCATCTTACTTGGCGTTCTTCCCGGGCTGCTAATTGACTGGATTTATTATTAAGTAATCAATAGTATTCCGCAACATTCAATCAGTGAACGAATAAATAATGCAGATTCTTATTTCTGCCGATTATAGTTTGTCTTCATTTGCTTTACATAAAATACATGAATGGCAATAATAAATTGTTTTCATCCAGTATCTTTACCACTTATTCCTAATCGCTACATTTTATAAAACATATTCTGAAGGCATGCAATTAAAGGATTCCTTATCATTGGCATTTCGGACCGTAAAAAGCAATAAGCTGCGTACAGGAATTACCGTTGCTATTATTGCTTTTGGGATCATGGCGTTGATAGGTATTATTACTGCTATTGCCTCTATGAACCAAAGTCTTTCTGAAAACTTTGCGACTATGGGTGCTAATTCGTTCAGTATTGTTTATCGCGACAGGCAGATAAGGGTAGGAGGAGGTGGCGGCGGCAGCAGGGAAGTAAAGAAAACAAATAAGAATAATCTTAAACAAAAGAAATCAAACGAGAAAAAAATTATAACTTATCAGGAAGCTAAAGCTTTTAAAGAGAGGTACAATTTTCCTGCAAGGGTAAGTATATCCATAAGAGGCCCACAAAGTGTGATTGTAAGCAATGGAATAGTGAAAACGAATCCTAATATTGCCATGACTGGTAGCGATGAAAATTATCTTGCGCAGAGTGGGTACACCTTATATGTTGGAAGAAATTTTAATCAACTGGACGTACAGAGCGGCAGAAGTATTTGTATTGTAGGAAATAGTTTAGCTCAAAAATTATTTGGTAGCGATACCCGGAAAGCGTTAGACCAGGTGATCAAATCTGATGGCGTAAAGTACCGGGTGATCGGTGTTTTGAAAGATAAGGGTTCAAGTTCTTTTTTTAACGCTGATAATGTGGTAATTACCACCTACAATAATATTCGGCGCTTGTTTCCAACTGATGGCGTCTCCTATAATATAGGAATAATGGTAAATAATCTTACACAAATGGATGCTGCTATTTCTGAAGCAAAAGGCACATTCAGACCGATACGAAAAATCGGCATCGATGAATCCTCCAATTTCTATATTAATAAAAGTGATCAGATTGCTGAAGTATTTAAAACAGCTCTTGGCTCAATAGGGCTGGCGGCAGCGTTTATCGGTGGCATTACATTATTAGGCGCAGCTATCGGATTGATGAATATTATGTTGGTTGCTGTTAGCGAACGCACAAGAGAAATTGGGCTGGTAAAAGCAATTGGAGGTAGAAGTAGCAGTATAAGAGCCCAGTTTTTATTTGAATCTATTTTTATTAGTTTAATAGGGGCAGTGTTAGGAATTATTCTTGGTGTAGTTGTAGGAAATGTGGTAGGGTTATTTCTGAACACAGGATTTGTAATTCCCTGGCTTTGGATGTTTATTGGTGTCGTGGTGTGCTCGGCGGTAGGCCTCTTTGCCGGATTATACCCCGCGGTTAAAGCATCAAGGTTAGACCCCATTGTGGCCCTTCGTTACGAATAAGATAAAAGGTTGCTGATAGCGAATTGCTTTTAGCAATTCATACGGGAATTAGAAACAAAATATATGTAAAAAGGTTATTTTTCTGAATGATTCTTTTCGGTAGATCCATCAAATTTTATTGGATTCTCCCGAAGAAAGAATTATTGCTTTTTGCCTTGCGTGATTTTCTGCCAAGGCTCTGTAACCTTTGTTGTTATTATCTTTTAATAAAATATTTTAGAAATATTTTTAAATTATTTTTTTTAGGTTTTAATTAACCTTGAAATATTTTACTAACTTGTGCGTCACTTTAAAATATTTTTTCCAAAAACAAGAATTTTAATTTTTTTTTTCCTTACACTTGCATTATGAATTGCTTTTTATCAAAAATTATTTAAAACTTAAACACTTAAAACCAACAACATGGCAGATTTAAAAACTACTGCAAACGCGGCAGTAAGCGCAACTACTTCGGTTCAGGCTAAAAAGTCAAACAACATTATTTCTTTATTGGCTCCTATTATTTGTATTATTCTTGGCTATGTAATCTGGCGCTTTGTTATTGGTGCCGATAGCAATTTTACAACTCCTGATCCAAAAGGCGGGTTCTGGCCCAACCAGGTAGGCCCCAAAGGGGATCTTCCCAGAATGTATGAAGGTGGTATTATCGTACCCATTTTGATTGGATGTTTCCTCATTGTATTTACATTTGTTATTGAAAGATGGCTGACAGTTGCAAAAGCAGTTGGTAAATCTTCCAATGCGGAATTTATAAGGAAGGTTCAGTTTTTTCTTGCCGATAAAAAGATTGATTCAGCTATTGCGGAATGCGACAAACAAAAAGGTTCAGTAGGAAATGTAATGAAAGCAGGCTTGCGCAAATACAAGCAAATGATTACAGAAAGTGATTTGGATACAGATCAGAAAGTACTGGCTATTCAAAAAGAAATAGAGGAAGCAACTTCGCTCGAATTACCTATGCTTGAAAAAAATCTCGTATTTCTTTCTACGCTTGCATCCGTATCTACATTGATCGGTCTGTTGGGCACTGTGGTTGGTATGATCCGTGCATTCGGTGCATTGGGTGAATCTGGCGGAGGTGATGCTGCACGTACATTATCAATTGGTATCGCTGAGGCATTGTACAATACTGCGTTAGGTATCGGTACTTCAGCATTTGCGATTATCACCTATAATGTATTCACTACCAAAATTGACGCGATCACTTACGGTATTGATGAATCAGGCTTTACTTTGACACAAAGTTTTGCTTCCTTGTATAAATAGTTCAGGAGAAATTATGGAATTTGCAAAATTCTGAATCTAATAATTGTTATAAAATAATAAATAATGGCCAGAGCAAAAATAAAACGCGGCAGCACCAGTGTGGATATGACTCCAATGTGTGATGTTGCCTTTCTGTTGTTAACTTTTTTTATCCTTGCTGCGAAGTTTAAGCCTCCGGATTCTTTGAATGTTACACCTCCCACTTCTGTTTCAAATAAACTTGCACCGCAGAAAAATTTCTTAAACGTCATTATCGATAAGAATAATAAGGTGTATCTTGATATGGATTCCAAGCTCAAGCCAGATGTACTGGAAGAATTGGGAAAAGAGAAGAATATAACGTTCACTCCCCAGGATATCAAAAACTTTGAAAATGCATCTTACATAGGCGTTCCACTCAGCCAGCTTAAACAGTTTATTCAGCTTACTCCTGAACAAGTCAAAAAAACAGACGTTCCAGGCATACCGGTTGACAGTACGAACAACGAATTGGCAGCCTGGATTTCAGCCGCGAAATCTGTGAGTATGGGCGAAAAACTCAATTTTTTGATTAAAGGAGATGATGCTTCGAAATATTCTACGTTTAAAGCTGTGATAGATGCTTTTAAGCAGAACGATGAATTTAAATATAACTTGGTAACAAATGCCAAGCAGGTCCCGGAAGGAAGTGAACTCTATAAAAAGAATCTACAGGAGCAGTTGGAAGGCAAAACACCTGATGTTAAGTAAATTGATTTTAAACTAATTATTAATACGAAAAATTTATTACTATGGCAGAGATGGAAGTAAAGGAGAGTGGGAAAAAAGGGCCGGGTGTCAAGAAAAGTAAAAAGCACTCAACCCGTGTAGATCTTACTCCTATGGTTGATCTTGGATTCTTGCTGATCACTTTTTTTATCTTTACAACTACTGTACAGCAGGCTACCTCGATGAACCTTAATATGCCCAAGGATACAAAAGATCCCAACCTGGATATGAAGGTAAAAGAATCTGGATCGCTTACATTATTACTTGGCAAAGGCAATGTTGTTTATTATTATGAAGGAAATGATCCAGCAAAAATGCAAACAACTACCTATAAAAATGTAAGAAAGATCATACTGGATAAAAAAGCAAAGACACCTGCAGCGGATCTTTTCGTTATTATTAAACCGGACAAAGATGCTACTTACAAAAATGCGGTAGATATTTTGGACGAGATGGATATTAATGAAATTGGAAAATATGCGATGGTAGATCCAACGCCAGATGAGTACAGCAAGATACAACAGACGGAAGCTGCAGCAGGCATTAAATAATTGTCGTTGAGTTTTAAACTACGGAAATCTATTAAAAAAAATTAAATCATGGAAGCTAATCAAATATTAAAATCAGATATTCTTGACATCATTTTTGATGGCAAGAATAAAGAGTACGGCGCTTATGATTTGCGAAAAACTTACAATAAGAGAATTACCAAGGCATTGATAGGTACTCTATTATTGATTTTGTTAATACTTGTAGGTTCGGCAATATCGTCTAAATTGAATAAGGACGATGATGCCTTAAAAATGAAGACCTCGGAAGTTACGCTGCAACAGATAAAACCTGAGCCTCCTCCGCCTCCTCCGCCGCCACCTCCTAAATTACCGCCGCCGCCGCCGGTTGCGACTATTCAATTTACTCCACCTAAAGTGGTAAAAGATGAAGAGGTGATTAAACCGCCACCGGAAATAAAGCAAATCGAAGAAGCAAAAGTGGATGTAAAAACTGTAGAGGGTACCAAAGATCTTGGCATAGTAGCGCCTCCTTCTGAGGACAAAGGAACCAATATAGTAGCGCCACCAGCGGTAAAAGAGGATCCGGATAAGGTGTTTACTAAAGTGGAGATCGATGCTCAATTTCCAGGAGGACCTGCCGCATGGCAGAAATACGTTACGAGGGCTATTACTGCAGACCTTGATGAATTCTCAGATGGTGATTATGGAACGTGCGTGGTAAAGTTTATTGTGGATAAGACGGGTAAAGTAAGTCAGGTAGAGGCAACTACAATGAAGGGAACTAAACTCGCAGAAATTGCTGTGAATGCTATCAGAAAAGGACCAAACTGGACACCTGCCCAGCAAAATGGACGATTTGTAAATGCTTATCGTTTACAACCGGTAACCTTGACTAATCCTAACCAATAGCGATCGTTTTTTATAACCCTAAAGGAGATATGAAAATATCTCCTTTTTTATTTGATCCTATCGATGAAAAATGACTGATAATATGTTGAAAGTGGTACAGTAAAATAGCAAATAATGCAAAATCTGATTTACCCTTCTATTTTCTTTAAAGGAAAATAATAACTTTAAAGCAGCGGAAAGCCAACGTATCAGGCCTTGTGCGGGTTTAATAGTCATTGATTCCAAACTAGTTTTTAGATACCTCAAAAATAATCTTATGGAAATTTTGCTTTCATGAATCTTAGTCGAAAACACAATCATGGAAGCAAACCAAATTTTACAATCAGATATTCTTGATATCCTTTTTGAAGGCAAGAATAAAACTTACGGCGCTTATGATTTGCGGAAAACATACAATACGAGAATTACCAAGGCATTGATAGGTACTGTATTGCTAATTTTGTTAATACTTTTAGGCTCGGCAATAGCGAATAAATTAAATAAGGATGATGATGCCTTAAAAATGAAAACTTCGGAAGTGACGCTTCAACAGATAAAACCTGATGAACCGCCACCAGTGCCACCTCCTCCACTTAAATTGGTTCCACCGCCGCCTATTGCAACTATCCAGGTTACACCTCCTAAAGTGGTTAAAGACGAGGAAGTAATTAAGCCGCCACCAGACATCAAACAAATTGAAGAAGCAAAAATTGATGTGAAAACTGTAGAAGGTACCAAAGATCTTGGCATTGTAGCGCCTCCTTCTGAAGAAAAAGGAACCAATATAGTAGCGCCACCAGCTGTAAAAGAGGGCCGGGATAGTGTATTCACTAAAGTGGAGATCGATGCTCAATATCCAGGAGGACCTGCCGCATGGCAGAAATACGTTACGAGGGCTATTACTGCAGAACTTGATGAATTCTCAGATGGTGATTATGGAACGTGCGTGGTAAAGTTTATTGTGGATAAGACGGGTAAGGTAAGTCAGGTAGAGGCAACTACAATGAAGGGAACTAAACTGGCAGAAATTGCTGTGAATGCTATCAGAAAAGGACCAAACTGGACACCTGCCCAGCAAAATGGACGATATGTAAATGCTTATCGTTTACAACCGGTAACCTTGACTAATCCTAACCAATAGCGATCGTTTTTTTATAACCCTAAGAGGCTGTCATCACTTTAAAAGATTGATGCTTCGTGGAAAAGATAAAGTGTCCATTGAGTTTGGTTTATTAGCCATGGCACAAAAATCTAAGAAAAAAGGCTGCCTAAAGGGCAAATAATTATCCAATCAGTATTTAAAAAAGGAATTTTATTCGAATGAATCTTTTGAAAGTCCTTTTAACTTTTAAATATCATTTACCCTAATATCTATAATGAAAAAGAGGCTGACTCAAATTTGTTTTTGAGACAGCCTCTTTTTTAAACTAAAAAAATCTAATCCGCTTAAGACATAATTTCGTAAATATTTGAAAAAATCTTTTATTTTGAAATTAAAATTTAAACATATCTACAAATCATTTTCTTTTTTGTTATTCTTTGTTTCTTTTTTATTAATTGTTTCCTGCAAAAAAGAAAAAGTGAATTATATACCTTCCGAAAATAATATTCCGATGGATACCGTTGCTGATCAAAAAACTCTTGATAAAAATAATATCACTTATTTGGCACTTGGCGATTCTTATACTATTGGTGCGTTCGTTGACAGTGCGGATAGGTTTCCCGTGCAGTTGGCCGGGATGCTTCGCAGAGACAGTATTTCAATTGCAGATCCAACTATTATAGCAACAAGCGGATGGACCACCGGCAATCTTTTAAATTCTCTGAGTAGTGCCCCTCCAAAAACAAACTATTCTTTTATTACGTTGCTGATAGGAGTAAACAATCAATACCAGGGAAGGTCGCTGGACGAATATAAAACTCAATTTACCGAATTGCTGACCATGGCAATATCCTATGCGAGCGGCATAAAAAATCATGTCTTTGTTTTGTCGATACCTGATTATAGTGTCACTCCTTTTGCCAGCGGATCAGACACTCAAAAAATTGCATTCGAAATAGATCAGTTTAATGCAGCAAATAAAAATATTTCGTCAAATTTTGGTGTTCATTATTTAGATGTCACTACCATTTCGCGCGAAGCAAAAGATGATCCTTCATTAATTGCCGTTGATGGCCTTCATCCTTCCGCGAAACAATATAATGAATGGGATCAATTGCTGGCTAGTCTAATGGTTAAGGAAATTCAATAGAGTTTTTGATGAATATCAGCGGGGTAAGCCTTCCTGTTATACATAGCAAAACTAGAAAAGGAATTCTTTTTTTTTGTTTGTCTGCTGTCTGTTGAACAAATCACCTGTCTAAAAAATCCTGGTAAGAAAACTGCATGTATGCCTTACCGTATTTTAGATCACTTGTATCGTAACCCGGAGAAATAAAAATCGGTTTCCTCGAAACATTATCCATGGTTTCAGTTCCCTTGGGCGTTACAAATCCAAATCCGTTGTTGAAACAATAAAACGAAAATTGTTTGGCAGAAGAATCCAGCAGGTCTTTTCCCCATTTAAAATCTTTGGTCGGAAGGTCTAATTGATCTAAAACGGTAGTAACAATATCTGTTTGCGAACCATAGTTGTCGATTCTTCCTTTCATTGATAATGCACCTCCCGAAAAAATCAAGGGAATGCGAAACTTGGATGGCCTGTCGTTAGGATCGTAACCCGGCAATGGATGTCCATGATCGGCGACAAAAACAATGAGTGTATTTTTCCATAGAGTGTCTTCCTTTAATGTATTAATGAAATGCCCGATGATGCTATCGGTGTAATACACAGAGTTTTCGAAACGCGTTGTTTCGTCAGTTCCCTTAAAGTGTGGTTTCATGGGCACATCATACGGCTCGTGGCTGCTAAGCGTAAACATAGCCGCGAAAAAAGGTTGTTTTTCTTTATGAATGTCGTCATAAAATCTGTTGAAAACGTATTGGTCGTGCACACCCCAGGAAGTAGTTCTTTCAGAAACAGGAAAATCATATTTGTCTACCAAACGCTCAACCCCAATGTTAATAAGATAAGATTTTATATTGGCGAATTCCAACTCACCCCCATAAGTATAACTGGAATGGTAGCCGATTTTTTCCAGCGATTGATTGATAGAAGGAAGATGCAGCGTTTTAGTCGGAGTTTTTACAATGGATGTGATGGCCTGGTTAGGATAGCCACTCAAAACAGCCACCTGTCCTTTTTCACTTCTATCGCCCGCAGCGTAAATATGAGTAAATAACAATCCATCCTCCGCTATCTTATCCAGGTTAGGGGTTACACCCGGGACACCGCCAAGGCAGCCAACCCATTTGGCGGTATAGCTTTCAAGGATAATAAAAATAATATTGGGTTTTTTTACCGATAAGATAGAAGGAATTTTTTTGGGTCCTGTATCGTATAAGCTATTTACTAATTCTTCGGATTTTGTTTCGGGAAAATAATCAAAAGGATTATGTGGGTTGTTGCGGTTTAAAAGAGAGAAGGTAATATTCCACGGCAAATTAATAGCTGCATGATCCGCAAATATTTTTTGAGAAAAATATACATCGCTTATAATCATCGGTATTTTCTGAATACCACCACGGATGGGTATAAAGAGAAATGCCAGGAGGAATAACGAAAAAAAAGAATCAACGACGCGAAACCTTTTTTGTATCCTGTCGATAGGTGGATCAAAATATTTTTTATAAAGAAAAATGTAAATAATGACAAGTACAATAAAAATAAGTAACAATGAAAACACCGGAGCCGAAGAGATGGTAGTGGCCATTTCTTTGGGTGATTTAAAATATAGCAACGGTGTGGCATCCATTCTGTATCCCCATGCTGTATATAACCCGAGATCGGCGATGATCAGGAATGAAATAATAACTATCAGTACATAAGTATAAATTCTGATTATTTTATTGATGGGTAAACGAACTGCAAAAGATTTTATAAGAAATAATAGGAAGGGAAAGAGGCAGATGTAACCGGCGAATGAAGCGTCCATTCTTAACCCATAAAGAAATGTTTTAAAAATTTCTCCGCCGGATAAGGTCTTTGTCAGTTGAAAATGATAAAGTAAAAACGCAGCCCTTGCGATCGCAAAAAATAAAAGCCAATAGAGGAAATAATAAAGATAGCCTTTGTGTTTTTTCACTTTGCGAAAATAGTAAATTAAAAAGGCAGCAAATGCAAAAGTTAATTCGACGCTATATGAGAATTCCTTGTTTTTGTTGATTTACTGTTGGATGAAGATTTTAAAGCGCAATGTATCCGTAGAAAAAATTCTTTTTAAAACTCATAGTCGCAACATTCAAAATTTGCTTATTAAGCGGATTTTCGAAACTTAAATTATTGATGTCATTACGTTCAATTTAATATCTGTCCGATTGGTTTTTAAATTGATAATTATAATTAATTTTTATTTCTGGATTTTCCGTAAAGCCCCTCCGGAAAGAATGATCGCTGAATTGTCTGCTATTTTCAGTTGCAAAGAATCTATTTGTGCATGGCCAAGATCGAGTATGCTGTATCCCTGAACCTTGGCGTTAACCCAATGAATGTTCATTGCTTCATCGTTTTTTATGTCATTCAAACCTGGTCCTGGAGTAACTGCCTCATCGCCAGAATGTATTTGAGTGCCTTTGGCTGCAGATGCATAATCAGGCGACATTTCGAATTCTACTGAGGCGGAATCATTCTGGACTACATTGATAGAGTCCATATCAGGGATCATACTTTCAACTTCAAATATAGATTTGCCGGTCATATTTACTGAGATGCTTTTTTGCTTCAGTTTAAACATTTCAAAGTTGGTATTAAAACCCTCAACAGATAGAAGCTCGGGTGAAAAAATACGCACAAGTGTAGTCCATTTCATCCAGTCTTTCTCATTTTGATTGTCACTCTTGTAGATAAATTTTATGAAAAGTGTATCATTTTTTACGAACGATTGTATAAGTTCAGGATGGTATCGCTGCCAATCATTTAAAACACGTACTGAACAGTTTTTATTTTGTTCAAATGCAATCTTTGTATTGTTGCCTCCCTCTATTTTGAGGTATTTAAAATGCTGGGTGAGAACGTTTGTGTAGTTCCAGTGTAGGTCACTTTTATCAATTTTATTGTATTCCTTTTTCAACACAATATTCGATAATAACAAACCCGCTACGAGTATAATTAACATGCTTAGTAATATCCGGGAACTCAATTTCATATTATTTGGTTTTAAAATTGTCTTTAACAAATTGGTCAAACGAAGATTTTATTTCTTTAAAATCTATTTTTAATAGATAGATGTTTCGCATAAAAACAGGCAATTCATTTTCCATAAATTGTTCTCTCCTGAAACTGAGAATCCTTTCCATCGCATCATCATCAATAAAATATCCGATGCCCCTCTTATTGGTAATAATATCTCTTTGCTGCAAAAAATCATAAGCTCTTTGAACCGTATTGGGATTAACTTCCATAGTTACAGCAAGGTCTCTTATACTGATAATCTTATCTCCCAGCTTCCATTTTTTCAATAAAATCTGTTCACAAACATATTCTGCTATCTGTATATAAATCGCCGGTGTATCTTTAAACTCCATTTATTTATTTTAAAATTCTTTTTCCCGCAACCTTATGAATGCAACTCCCCCCAATATTACCGGCAAGCAATAATTTAGAAAATACCAGATGGGATCATGCACGCTTTTAGGAAGTTCAATTGAACCTACTTCTTTTCCAACCAGGACGGCAACATGCAGAAATGGAAATGCATCGTCAATATTGCTGAACAGCAAACGGGCGAACAAATAATTTAATCCGTAAATGGCGAAAAAAAGTACGCATAGAGCCAGGGCCGTTTTTACCAACGCAACCTTATTGAAATAAAGCGATCCGATCAGCATGCACCCTGAACAAACAGCAGCCATGGGATAGCACTGCCGAGGCAATCTTCCATAGAAACCAAATAAATAAACAGCATCGTATCTGATCTTGTAAAACGGGCCATTGGGATCAAGACTATTATGATACGCAGCTACAAAACCAGCGTCCATTAACCTGAAAAATAGCAGGAAAGCTAATGGGTACAAAATGCCCACTATTATAACACCACAAAGCCATTTTTCAAAGTTTGAGACAGGAAGTGTAAGATAAGATGAACCACTTGATGTAGTACTAAAATAATTAAACACAAATGAGGCCAGTATAAAATCTCCTCCAACCAACCCCCAAAGAAACGAAGAGTTCTGTGCGACCTGAAAATTCACAAAAGTTTTTGTCATGTAGTACACTATCAAAATAAAAAGAAAAATAAGCCCGGTGAAACCGAACATTTGCATCGGTTTCTCCAGCAGTGTTTTTTTAAACAGGAGCCCGAACCGTTTTAAGTTGAATGTATTGTTCATTAGACCTTTTTTAATTTTGAAAAATTGCTTTTGCAAGTATGGGTTTCTCCGTAATCGCATTGAAAAGATGTTCCAGGTTTACCTTACTATCTTCAGCATTGGTATTTTTTGTAACGATAGAAAAACCTTTTAATGACTCTTCACTATATAGAATTTCATCGGGCCTGGTTAGTTCACTTACCGTCTTAAAACAGAGCTTTTCAGATATATCACTAACGGACGCATTTAATAACAACTCACCATTGTCAACTATAATTACCCGGTCAATTAAATTATCAAGATCGCGTATCTGGTGGGTGGAAATAAAAATGAGTTTGTCATCAGTAAATACCGAAGCAATCAATTTGCGAAACTTTATTTTAGAAGGAATATCAAGGCCGTTCGTAGGTTCATCCAACAACAACACTTTTGTATTACAGGCAAGCGCAAACGCAATAATGAATTTTTTTTGCTGTCCAAAAGACAATGTGTTCAGCCTTCCTTTATCGTGTACATCTAATTGCTCAAGATAACTTTGAAATTGTTCTTCGTTGAATAAAGGATAAAAAGGCGCAAATAATTTTTTATATCTCTCAATGGTTAAGGAGGGTACATACACTTCTTCCGGAATAAAATAAATAGTTTCCAAAAATGATGGCCATCTTTTTTTTGGTTCAAATCCATTGACTGAAATATTTCCTTCTTTCGGAAACAGCAACCCAATGAAATTTTTAAGTAATGTGGATTTGCCTGCGCCGTTCTTGCCAAGCAGTCCATAGATGCTTCCTGCCTCAAGTTTTAAATTCAATTTTTTGTACAGCAGCTTTCTTTTTTTATAACCAAAAGATAAATTTTGAACTTCGATCATAGTGTATTAGTTAAGTAGTACACTGCAAAGAAAAGATATTTATTTTAATTCCAAATAATTATTTAGATGATAAGAGTTTACTGATACAATTCAATCTATACTTTCGAGATTTTATTAGTTAAAAGTTCTGTAGGCAACTGTATCAATTAGGAGTGCCCTGATGTTAGACAGTATTATAATGTTTTCGGGCTCTTGTGATTTTGCAAAGTACTTACAGGTTCTAATTTCATATTATTAAAGAATAAAAATTCGACATTGCCTAATTGATTACTCCAGACGATTTTGTTTTGCAGCTACCGTGCTTTTTTCATTTTTATACAACAACCGCAGCACGCTTGGAAGCACAATCAATAGCAATGGAAGCGCAATGATAAAACCCCCTATAACGGCGATGGCCAGCGGCTGATGAAGTTGAGCACCGGCACCTATTCCCAGAGCCAACGGCATCAACGCAATGATAGCACCCAATGCAGTCATCAGTTTGGGACGAAGCCTTGTAGAGATGGCGTAAACAACAGACTCATCCACGCTTTTATCGTGCAGGGTTTCTTTGAATTGCAGGAAAGTAAAAATGGAATTTTCACCAATAATTCCAACGATCATAATGAGACCGGTATAGCTGCCAACATTCAAAGGTGTGTTGGTAATAAAAAGCGCCAGGTAACTTCCGGCAATTCCCAAAACTGCGATGAACAGAATAGCTATTGCTGGTTTTACATCCCGGAATAAAAAAAGAATTACTCCAAAAACAAGGATACTTGATGCTATTAAAATCATCAGTAATTCTGAAAAAGATTTTTGTTGTTGCTCATAATCGCCGCCATACTCAATACTATATCCCTGAGGCAGATGAATTTTTTTACTTAACTGACTCTTTATATCTTTTATGGTACTGCCAAGGTCCCTGTTTTCAAGGCGCGAAGAAACGATTCCTATTGTTTGAAGATTTTCCCTGTTTATTTCAGCCGCGCCACTTTTAATTTCAATATTTGCAAGATTGCTTATGGGCATTAGGTTTCCGTTGGGTAAAAATATTTTTAGATTTTTCAATTCATCTAAAGTCCTGTTCCTGCTTCCGGGATAAACAAGTCTTATCGGATACACCATGTTTTTTTCGTAAATATTTCCTGCTACATTGCCCTGTAAAGCTGTTTGAACCTGGAACTGAAGGTTAGCCGATGAAATGTCATATTGAGCTATTTTTTTAAAATCAGGAATGATGTTCAAAGACGGGCCGGCGATTACAATTCCATCAAACACATCAGCGGTGCCTTTTACATTTCCCACAATATCACTTACCTGTTCGGAAAGGTCATGAAGTTTTTGAGGATCATCACCGAAGATCTTTATTTCAATTGGCTGTACAGAAGTCATTAAATCACCCAACATATCACCTATTACCTGCCCGAAATCAACCCTTAGTTCAGGCTGGGATGATTCAATTCTTTTACGGATTTCTTCAATTACCTGGTCGGTGCTTTTATTACGGTTTTCCTTTAATGTGATTAAATAATCACCCGTATTCGGTTCTGTAATAAAAAATCCCATTTGTGTTCCCGTGCGCCGTGAATAAGCAGCCACTTCAGGTGTGGATGTAACTATTTTATCCACTGCCTGTAATTCACGGTTCGTTTCTTCCAAAGAAGTTCCAGGTATAGAAGTATAATCAAGCACAATACTTCCTTCATCCATCTTGGGAAGAAAGCCTGTTTTTAAGTGAGGCAAAATTAAAATGATGGCCACTATCAAACCGGCTACAAAAATGAAACTGATCCACGGACGAAGAATAAACCATTTTACCCATCCCTGGCGATGTACCTCTTCATGTTTTGGTTCTTTCTTTTCTTTCTTCTTTCGTTTCTTTCCTGAAAAAAGAAGATAGATTACTGGTAAACAGATCCAGGTAACAAAGAATGAACACACCAGTGCTATAATCATAGTATTGGTAAGAACATTAAAATACGCGCCTGCCACGCCGCTCATTAAAATGAAAGGAAGGAAAATAACAATGGTGCTTATAGAAGAACCGACCATTGCCGGAAATAGAAAATGAATGGCTTTTTGAACAACGTGTTTATATTCATCATCAGGATTTTCCTCGTGCGAACGATGAATTTGTTCCATGACCACAATAGCATCATCAATGATCAAAGCGATGGAAGCCGCTATAGCACCCAACGTCATGATGTTTAAGGTATATCCCACGATATACAAAACGATGAGTGTTAGCCCCAGCGTTACCGGAATAGTAATTAAAATGGTAGCGCTTGCTTTAAAAGAACGAAGGAAGATAATGGCAACAATGATAGCCAGTAACAATCCAACCCAAAGACTGTCCGTTACACTCCTGACAACGGTTTTTACAAAATCTGCCTGGATATAATAAGGCTTTATAGTAACACCTTTAGGCAGGATATTTTTTAGTTGCGCTATTTTGACTTTCATTTGTGAAGACACATCCACCAGGTTACTGTTGGGCTGTTTTACCACCGCTATCAATACCCCTGGTTTTCCATTGGCATTGATCTTCACATACTGAACCCCTTCCTCAATTTTGATATCAGAAATATCTTTTAACTGAACCACCCGCCTACCATTACTGCCTATCACCACATTTTGCAAATCATTCAAAGATTCAACAGACGCGTTTGTTAAGCTGAGATAGAGAAACCGGTAATCAGATAAATACCCGTTGGAATTTATAAAATTAGTCCTGCTAAGCGCCATATTTACTGAATCAGGAGTTATACCCAACGTACTCATTTTTTGCACATCCAGCTTCACCCAGAATTCTTCATCTTTGCCCCCGGCTATGGCAATGTCTGACACACCAGGCACCTGGCTTAAAAAAGGTTTGATGGTATAGACAGCCAACTGCTTCATTTCAATAGGAGAAAGTGAATTGCTCTCCAGAGAATAACCCATTACCGGCAAAATGGATGGATTCATTTTCTCAACCGTGATATTTACATTAGGGGGAAGCGTGTTTCTTATCTCGGCAATGCGGGATTCTAATCTTTGCGCACTAAGATCCACACTTACATTCCAATCCAGGTAGGCAGAAATTTCACAGGTCCCCCGGCTGGTAGTGCTGCGGATATCTACCAAATCAGGGATCTTTTTTATGGCCAGTTCTAAAGGGCGGGTAACGGTTACCATCATCCGGTCCACGGGCTGCAATCCTGCGTCTGCAATGATCTTTATCTTTGGAAAGGTAATTTCAGGAAAAAGTGATGTTTGTAATTTAGTATAGGTAAAGATGCCTCCAACAATAATTATAGCTATGACAACAGTAAGGGGGCTTTTATATTTTGTAAAATATCCTAACTTCCGGCCTCCTTTGCCTCCATCCCGATGGCTATCGGGGGAGGGTTCTGAAGAATCTTTTAAATGGTCATTTTCATTACTCATTCCATAAGTTTATTTAGAATTTTCTAACGCTGTGAACCTTTCTATTTGCCTGCATTCGCAGAATCCGTAGAAATATTAGTGCCTGCCGAAACTATTACGGATGCAGTATCAGAAAGACCATAATTTCCACTCAATAATATTTTGGTATCATTTGAAAATTGAGGTGAAATTACTTGTATAGTATCTCCTTGTTCAATCCCGGTTTTTACCGGCACATTTATCGCTGTGCTGTCGTTAATCAGTTTCATAACCCAATACTTGCTTTGTGTTTGATCGGATAAAACAGATTGCCGTGGCAATGTCTGGGCATCGGAAATTGAAGTTTTAAGAATCTTCACTTTTGCAATAAGGTTCTGTGGAATAGTATGCTGGGTGTTTACCCTTATCGAATAAGATTGTGTTTGTGTAACAGAATCCACTAAGGGAAGAGATGAAGCAATCGTTCCATCCAGCTTTTCTGCGTCCGGCAAAATCAATTGCACTTTCTTACCGATAGAAACGTAAGGCTTATCTTCATAAGGCACATTCATTACAAACACAAAACTTTTTGCGTCACTTATCACGGCTAATTGTTCTCCATCCTGGACATAATCGCCGGCCTGGTGGTTTATCTGCATCACATAACCGGAAGCGCAGGCGCGAAGCACATTAACACCCGAAAACTTAAAGTTAGAATCAAGATTATTTACCGCGTTTCCAATTGCGCTGGCTTCCTTGGTTTTTAAAACAAATAAAACTTCTCCGGCATGTACATAATCGCCATATTTAATATTCGATTTTTGAATGTATCCGTTCAGGTTTGATTTTACAAAATTCTGTTGAATGAAAGTGGATGTGGCATTCAGCTCAATATATTCATTCATCTGCATGTTGGAAACGGATGTAACGGTAACGGGTGTACGCGCTTCAGGAGTGTCACCTGAAGTTCCTGTTGTTGAAGAGTTACAACTGTAAACCAGTAAACTAATAAATAGTGTAAAAAGCCATTTAGTTTGTGGCCTGTGAGAACACCGACCATGGAGGAGCGCCCCGGTTGGTGTCCTCACCAACCGGAAATTCACGTTTTGTATCTTCATTAAACGAAAACAATTTTTTTTCATTGACATTTCATTTACAATTTCATATTCCAGTAATTAATTTGTTGAATCACCTGGTACCGCGCTATTTGATTTTGCACTACAAGGTTTTTTGCCGTGGCATAGTTATTCAATGCTAAAATATAATCCGTGATGCGGATGTCGCCGGTTTCTAACAATTTCCCATCCACCTTTATCAATGTTTCCAGGTATTCTATTTGTTTGTTGATGTTAGACGACAGACTTTCAATGTCATTGAGTTGTTGTTGTAATTGTAGTAATTGCTGATGATATTGTGTATCAAAAAATTCCTGTTTTTTCTGTAATGTCCTCTGTTGAATATCTAATTTTGAAAATTGCAATTGCTTTTGATGGCCGTCATAAATTGGCACGGTAAGATTGATGCCAAAACTATAACCGAAGTTTTTATAAGGGGTAAGAATCAACGAAGATTGATAACCGGCATCTGCAAAAAGATTCACTTTGGGCCGGTATTGAACTTTGGCTATCAATCGCTCGTTCTCAATTCTTAAACTATCAATTTTATAATTCAGGAAGAACGGAGAACCAGAGGTTTGGTAATTTTGAATCACATGAATCTGGGGCTCAGAAAGCGTTTCAGTAGTCGTATCTACTATGCCGGCAAGATAATTCAGGGAAGCATAATTATTTTTATATTGAACTAACAACTGGTTTTTTGCCAACTGTTGTTGCTGAAGCGTAACCAAAAAGGATAAATAGTCAGATTGTTTATAGACGTTTTTTTGAGTAAGGCTTTTTAGTATACCCTCTTCATTGCTCAAAAGCCGAATCAACTGGTCATTAAACTCAAGCTGCAACTGGTCGCCATAGGTGGTGATGTATTGTATGATGATCGCCTTCCTAATATCTTGCTTAGTGATAGCCGATGAATTGACCAATGAATCATTCTGCAATTGAAGGCTTTTGAACTGAAGATTCAGGTTCCTTTGATTATAAATTTGTTTGTTTACTGTTACCAATGCAGAAAGTTGTTGCCCGTTCGAAATAGCTGCGTCATAACCATAACCACCTATAACCGGTGCGTAGTAAGCATTTCCGCTTCCTGTAACCTGGAATCTATTTGCCGCGATAATCAATTCGCTATCTATCCGATTTGCTAAAACCAGGTTTTGGATATCGGTTAACCGCGGATCATTTTCCAACGATTGATTGATAAAATAATCAAGACTTTTATTTTGACCTAACGAAAATAAAGGAAGAATGAAACTCAGAAATATGATGATAATTTTTTTATTCATATTCATATTGATAAAACAAAAGCCATCCCGTTAATTGCGAGATAGCTATTATCTGTAAATTTAATTGTATTAGCCTCTCCGGTTTGTATCCCCACCATCTGAGAAATTGAATTACTTTTCTTTCATTACAAAGTTTCCGTTCTCATTAAAGATCACATCTTTTCTGTTGATCCCCACTTCGGGAGAAGTTTTCCCCTTGGAATCCAAAACCTTTCCTACATCGCCAAATTTAGCATTTTTGTAATACTCTTTTATGTAACTCTTCGCAGTTTTGAGAGGATTACTTATGGGAATTTCTTTTACAATTCCTATAAAGGTACCCTAAGGAGCCTATGTAGAGCAATTAATTTCTCCGTTCTTTCCTTCCCAGTTTGCTTCATAATTGCTATTCTCAGATTCCCGGAAAACGTTCTTTGCCTGAGGATATTTCTAATTAAAAGAATCTTTTACAGCTGTGGCACGCTAACCGATCCCCATCCAAAAAGTACCACAATAATAAAGACGCTCTAAAGCACTTTGCAAGCAACTATTTTTTCATAATTTTCTTTTTCAAGTAGATTTATATTACGTTACACTTGTAAGTTGCAACACGAATCTGAAGAAATATTGAACTTATATAAAATATGGAAAATCTTTGAGATCAAATTTTTCTTGCCTGAAAACGTAGATCAGATCAGTCAGCTGACTATGTCGAATACTATCCGTTATCAGAAGGCGAATTTGGGGTGTCATTGTTCTGCTCTTTATCTTTCTTAAATTCCAGTTTACCGAATTTCCAGGTAAAATTAATTCCGATAGAACGAAAGGGTATCATACGGGTTTGATTAATGGTAAAATCCGGGCCGAAGAGATTTGTTTTCTGCACAAGGTCTTTGCGAAAAAGATTGGAAGCGGTAAGCGCCAGGCTTCCTTTTTTATTCCAGAATTGCTTGCGGATGGCAAGGCTGTAAGTAGTGAACGACGGATAGCTGCCCTGCGCCTCATGCCTGGCAGCCCTAAAGTTTCCGAAAAATTCTGCTACCAGTGTTTTTGAGAACTGGTAATCAGCATTGAGGTTAACGCGGTAATTAAAACTGTTAGAATTATACCCTTTGTCAATCGTATTGATAGTGTGCCTTTCATAGAAAAACGCGTTCGTCCTCAAATCAAGTTTGGAAAAAAAATTTGCCGAAGCAAAAAGATTAAGCCCGATATTATTCTCACGCCCGATATTCTGCCTGGTGCTGACCGCCACATCTTTATAGGTGGTATCACCTACTTGGTAAGAAGGATAATAGACAATATAATCCTGGATGTCATGATTGTTTACCCGGTAGAAAAGATTTGCCATAAAAGAGCCGACTTTGTCAATATCAACGTTATACCCAAACTCATACCTTTTGCCGATTTCAGGTGAAAGATGGATATTTCCGGTAGATAAATTTTTAGGGTCGCTTGTGTTGATAAAAGGATTTAAATCCCCATAATCGGGCCGTTCAATTCTTTTGGTATAGCTCAGTTTTATTTGAGAATTTTCCGTTATTTTTTTGGAGAAAAATATGGATGGCACAAAAGTATTATACCCTGGCACCTGTTGCTGCTGCTGCGCGTTGGAATAATAAGAATTGATTTCTGTACGCTCGTACCGTTCGCCAATTTTGGCATCGAATAATTTAAAAACAGGAAAGGTGAGTTCACTATAAAAGGCATATACTTTTTGGTGGTATGCGAGATTATCGGATAAATAATTATCGGTAATATAATTGCCGGAGCCATTCAATTTCAATACCTGTGAATTGCTCGTAATATCATAAAGACCCAACTTGCTTCCAATTCCAAGAAGAATATTCTTCTTCAAGGGCTGCGTATAGTCGGCCCTGATTTCGGTTTCTTTTTCAGTGCCGGGATTGTTTCCTTTGGTACTGTAAAAAAGTGAATCCTGTGGAAGAAAGTATTGATAATTGTTATCCATATTATTGCGGGTACCGATGCTTGTATTGACTGCAAGGTCTAGCTCCTGGTCCTCTTTTTTAAATGTTTTTTTATAATTAAGGCTGGCATCTACATTATGAAAATTAAAATTGTGATCAGAGTTAATAGAATTTTGAATGTTCGATAAAATATTGGCGTTCGCGTCCTCTGTTTGTTGCAACTGGTTGGTCATTGATGTGCTGTTATGGCCAAAATTTTCATACCCTACCGATCCCGAAATACCGTTGTATTTATCAATATCCCAGTCAAACCCAAGTCCTGACTGGTATCCGCTTCTTTTTTCCTGAGAGGAAGACGCCTGGTTTAGAAATCCTTTATTATTAGCTGCAGTATCATTGGTTACTCTTTCAGATGTAGATAGTGACGTCGTTTTTAATCTCGCATTGCCGCTTACATAAGCATTTACTCCAAAGCTTCCCTTACGCGCATTGAAATTAAAAGAACCATTTTCAGTTCTTGTTCCAGCCGTGAGGGATAAATTTCCATTTACACCCTGTGAATTGTTTTTCTTTAAAATAATATTGATGATTCCTCCGAGTCCCTGAGCATCATATTTGGCACCAGGCGTGGTAATCACTTCTATACTTTTTATCTGGCTGGCAGGAATAGACTGCAATACATCTGCAATATCACTCCCGAAAGCAGCCGAAGGCTTTCCGTTGATCAAAAATCGGATGCTCGAACTCCCTGCCAATTCTACATTGCCATCTACATCTACAGAAACCTGTGGAACTTTTTTCAATATATCCGTTGCCACACCCACCTGGGAAGTCACATCCTGGTCGGCATTAAAAACCAATTTATCTATTTTATTTTCAATGATCTTCGGTCGTCCTGAAATGGCAATGTTTTGTAGCGTTGTTGCCTTCGATTGCAAAACTATATCATTTACCTGGGCTACAGGATGATCTTTGTTAACTGTGATATTATATAAAGTATGCCCTTTATATCCTATAAACTCTCCCACCAGTTTATAAGTGCCTGCGGCAACACTGTCAATTACAAAATTTCCTTTATTGTCAGAAACGGCTCCATTGATTGGCCTTTTAGAACCTGTGGGAAAAATAGAAATGGTTGCATATTCCAATGGCTGGCGGGAAACTGAATCTATCAATCTTCCTTTGATCTTAAAATTGGTATTTGCAGGTTGCTGAGCTAAAACGGATAAACTTAAAATACAAAAAAGTACGGGTAAAAATATTGTCTTCACAATTTAGGATTTAAAATAGGGCGCAAAGGTATCCTGAGATTCTGTAGAAAATTTGTGGAAATAGCAAAACGGGATATATAAAGGATGAATGGCTGTATCGTTCTTTAATACCGCTGCTTGTTTATAGTAAAACGTCTCCTGCTTGGTAAAGAAAAAATAACTTATTTAATTTAATCCTCAGATAATTATAGACCAGGCCATTCAGCAACAATTACCAACGGTTTTTATTTTTTGGAGATTGGATAATTTTAAAGACTTTTTTATCCATATTGATAAAACAAAAAACAAAAGCCATCCGGGGTAAATGGAATGGCTAATATCGCGTAATTTAGTTCGACTAATTTTCTTCTTTTACAAAGTTTCCGTTTTCATCAAAAATAACATCTTTTCTATTGATCTCCACTTCATAAGATGTTTTTCCCTGAGCATCTAATACCTTTCCAACATCACCAAACCTGGGGCTTTTGTAATGTTCTTTTACATAGGAGAGTATTCCTTTTGGCAAATCCTTATTTGGTATTTCATTTACAATTTCTATGAATGTACCTGATGGCGTATAGGTAACAGAATTGGCTTCTCCGTCCTTTCCTCCCCAGTTAGCTTCGTAATTTCCTTTTTCTGTTTCCCAGGTAATGTGGTGCATTTTTGATTCGGGATACTTTTTCATGTTTGCACTTTTTACAACGGCAGGAACATTAATGTGATGATTACCACCTTCATTTTCCTGGGCAAACGTTGCGCTGCTTAATGCAAACAAAATTGCTGTCAGACCTAAAATCTTTTTCATAGTTTTTAATTTTTATTTTTTAAAATTATTATACAAACTTAGAATATGAATTTGGAGAGAATTTGAAGACTTTAACCGCGTACGTTTAAAAAAAAGTTAAAGAAGTATTAGTATCATGAAATAATTTAAAAGAAAATTCTAAACATTACATTGTTTATATCGCTTTTATATAAATTTTAGAATGTTTTTTTATCTAAAAAAGAATTTATTGTTATGAAATTACCTTCATTTTTAAGGTCGCCAATTAATTGTGTAAGTTTATCAAGCAACTCTTTGCCCGACTTTCTTTTTACCATGTTCGGCAATTTATAATCGCTTAGATCAGTAAATTCCCAAGGATGAAAATACAGAGATAAATAGCCGTCTTTTTTTAGGGATTGAATAGCGATCCTTTTAAAATACGAATAAGGAAAATTTTTAAATGCCAACCAAAATAATGGAATTCTAAAATTGGCAGAAACAGAAACAGGTACCCTCAATATCCCGGATTCCAAATAGTATTTACGAGGCTTTGAAAGGTTATTGTAACGTCCGGGAATCCATGTTGGGTTAATTGAGGAATCATATTTGTAACCGGCTTCTTTTAGCCATTGCATGTCGATCTTTTGCATTCGCGGCATCCTTATCCCGAATATTTTTTTTAGTGTAATACTTTCCAGGACATCGAGTGAATTTTTGAGGTCCTTCTTATCAAAAGATGAATGAAAAAATGTGTGAGAGGCAATTTCATGCCTTTGAGACAATCTGTAAATTTGCTCTGGGAAACGCATGGCGAAATTTGCTGTAGTAAATAGAGTACAATGAATACCGTCATCTTCCAGAATTTCATTGATAGCGTCCAACCCATTTTTTCCTACTTTCATTTGCTCGTTATCTGAAATTGTTATACCGTATTCCAATGGTAAATCAAATTCCTCCACGTCAAAAGTTAATAAAATTTCATACATATTTTTCTAAAATACTTTAATAGAAGACGAATGCAAGGCTGTCCTTCTTTAATAAAAACTTTATCAAACTTTAATTAATATTGGCCTCTTTGGTGAAATAATTAATTTCGATGTATTTTCATCAAAAATATGCACTCCTTATGAGACTTACCAACGCTGATATACGAATTTTTAATTTTAAATTTTCTTTTGCCTCGTTGTTATGGTTTTCGCTTCCTTGCGTCGGGGCTTTGGTAAAGATAAGGTTAGGGTATGGAAGCATTGGAGATTTCCTGGTTTACAGAAAGGTTTTTTGGCATACCATACACCAGGTGAATTTATACAAAAATTATCCTTTTGAAAATTTGGGATCTTATCTTTATGGTCCCTTGTTCGGTGTTTTAATTGCACCTTTTGAACTCGTTTCAATCAACGTAGGCGCATTTTTATGGGCAGTTTTTAATGCCGCCTTATTGTTTTTTGCTATAAGGAAATTACCTTTTTTCCGAAAAAATCAAAATGCTATCTTGTTGATCTGCGTTTTTGAAATGTTGACCTCAATACAAAATATGGAGGTTAATTGTGTTGTGGCTGCGATGATGCTTTTGTCGTTTACATATGTTAAAGAGGAAAAAGATTTTTGGGCCGCCTTCTTCATCGCCTTCGGCTTCTTGATAAAACTATATGGTGTAGTTGGGATTGTTTTTATTCTGTTTTCGAATCACCGGACACGGTTTGCTTTTTCCCTGGTTTTCTGGTTGGCGTTGCTATTCTGTTTACCGATGTTAATTAGCTCACTATCCTTTGTAGTTCAATCGTATGTGGATTGGTTCCACGCTCTTATGGTGAAAGACGATTTAAATAGAACGTCAATGATGCAGAACCTTTCAGTGATGGGGATGGCCCGCCATTTTATTACAAGTGAATATTTAAACTCGTTCGTTATATCTATTGCAGCCTTATTTTATTTGTTTCCTCTGTTTAGATTCGACCAATTAAAACAGAAGGGTTTTCAACTAACTTATTTTTGCCTGGCGTTAATCGGCGTTGTAATTTTTAGTTCCTCTGCAGAAAGTCCCACCTACATAATTGCGATGGCGGGAGTGGCAATTTGGTTTGTTATTCAAAATCCAAAGACACGTTTTAATATTTTCTTACTGGCGTTTGCTTTGCTGATTACAAGTTTATCACCCACTGATTTATTTCCAAGATATATCCGGCAGAATTTAATACAGCCGTATTCACTCAAAGCTTTGCCGTGTTTTGTGATTTGGCTGTTTATCGTATTTCAGCTACTGACTAAAAAATCATTTGGAGAATCAGATTCAACGGATTATCCGGAAGAGACTAACGCACAAATATCTAAATGAAAAGATAATAATCATTTTATGTCGTCAATATTTGAACTTCTAATAATATAGCGGGGGCGATTCTTGCCCTGAGTGAAAGTTTTACCGAGGTATAAACCAATAATTCCCATTATGATCAACTGTAGGCCGCCAAAAAAAACAATGGTAACAATTACGGATGCCCAACCCGATCCCGACCTTTCCCAATGGTAATAAAGGCTTACCAACACATAAGGAAAATATACTAAGGGCGCTGCAGAAAAAAAGAAACCAAGATAAATGGCAAAGGTGAGCGGCTTGGTACTAAAGGAAGTAAGACCCTGTGTGGCTAATTTAATCAAGTTTCCCAGCGTATATTTGGTTGTACCTGTAAGTCTTTCCAACGGTTCGTATTCTATACCTTTCTGCTTAAAGCCTACCCACTTGACGAGGCCTCGCAAAAAGGGTCTTTCTTCGGGAAGATTGTTAATTGTGTCTACCACTTTCCTGTCTAATAGTTTAAAATCTGAAATACCGTTTTCCAATTTGACGTCTGAAAAAACGTTTATAGCTCTATAAAAAGCCCGGGACCTTATCCGGGTAAAAAAACCTACATGCCTGTTTTGATCCTTTCGGAAAGCATATACAACATCGTAACCATCCTCCCATTTGTTGATAAATTCGATGATTAATTCGGGCGGGTGCTGCAGATCAGCATCCATGGTGATTACGGCGTTGGCATTTGCCATCTTCAATCCTGCAACAATTGCATTATCCTTTCCAAAGTTTTTTGATAAGCTGATGTAATATATATGTGGATTGAAATGGCAGAGACTCATGATCACGGGTAAGGTTTCGTCAGTGCTGCCATCATCTACGAATATGATTTTAAAATCAATTTCCCGGAGATCATTAAATAAAGTCTCCAGCCTTTCCACGATGGCTTTAATATTACCTTCTTCATTGAAGACGGGAATTACAATTATTATGATTTTATTGTCCAAAAGAATTTCACTTAAAATGTTATTTGTAAAAATATGAAAATATTCCCATCGACGGATAAAGCTGGCGCGTGCGTAGCTCCTGACTTTTAGCGCTAAACACCTACCTAAAAAAATAATTATTACTGTTATATCTTCTTAATTAAATCGGCTAATTTCATGACAGAATGTTTTAGTCCAAGTTCAAACAACAAAAAGTGCCTCTTTCAATGGGGAGAGGCAAGAGCCAGAACAACCCCAAAACATTAGTCGTTGTCGTCATGAATTCCACGTTCGCAACCGGCCGTAGTTTTGCCGGTATGAGTACTGTCTTCATGTTCATTACTTTCATTCGATTTGATTTGTTCTTTTAAAAAATTCCTGCCATTGGGAAACTGTGAGAATTTTTCAACACCATAGGAAACGAGATATGCGCAATAACCTACACTGTTTTAATTAAACCAGGTTTTTACAGAATCCGCAGGATACCTTGCATACACGAACCGGAAATTAAAAATGCAGGCAAAATTCCACACATTGAAAGAAAGGGTTTCATAATACTTATTGTTTTGTGTTAAAGTTTGTTGTTTTATTAAAAAGTTTTATTGCTATATCAAAGATTTTTTTAAATAAAAACCGTAAACGATATTTCGTAAATGAACTCTATAATTTCATTTTTATCCCAAAAGCAAAGCCGAATGAATTGGGATAAGATAGTACCGAACCATCGTTGTTTATAGAGTTTAAAGCAAACCGAAATGTAGGAGAAAAAGTAAGGGAGAATTTTTTATAAATATTGTAATCCAATCCTACCCCGGCTAAACCACTCAAATAGAATGTTTTTAATCCATGTATCTTATCGGTAGTTTCTATTTCATTATCAGCACCGCTTTTCAATTCCGTTGATATTCGCCCGCGGGTCAAAAAGTTGGCAGTAATACCTCCTAATGCATTTAAACTAAATTTTCCTTGATTGAAATTATATCTTACCGCCAACGGAATTCCTAAATATTGTAAAGTATGGGTGGGGGATTTTGAGAAAATACTATCGCCAATACTAGGATTACTGCTGAAGGAAGGCAATACATAAGCATCTCCTAAAGGTGTGCTTAACTTATATTTAATGCCTCCTAAATTATCCTGTTGGGCATAAAGCGTTTCAGATTCCAAATTAAAATTTGAAGTGGCCAGCGTGATGCCCGATTGCAATCCCCAATGGTTACTAATTGTATAATCAACCAATGCTCCAAGAGTTGATGAATAACTTTCAGTTTCCGAATTTTCAAAATTGGTATTGTTTGAATTTCCCGGGTCGTTATCTTCAAAATGATAAAAGGCGATATCAGGCGAGTAGAATCCGGTTATGGCAAAATGAGGTTGCTTAGTTGATTTTACGGAAGGTTTCCGAACTTTTGTTTTCTCAATTTGTATTAATGGATCTATTTTCCCTGATGCGATATTGTGAAACGTTTCTTTTGTTGCCAACAAATCGCCAGTATTACTTTTTACTTCTCTAACATCCTTTAGATTTGATGTTGCAATTGCAGGTAAGCTATATACATTCTGAATTCCGCCGGGGCTTATGAATGCAGGATGCCTACTTTCAATCCGATTTGGTATTGTAGTTTCTACAATCTCATTTGATTTTCTTTTGATTAATTCATCTTTTTTCTGACTTGAAAATTTTGATACTTCTGACAAATCTGATTCCACAGTTTTTTTAACTTCTAATTTATTTTGGTTGATGGAAGTATTTGGAAGACGTTTTAAGATTAAAGAATTCACAGGTTTTGTCTGGCGCGCATTCTCATTCTTGAAAGTAGTCCTATCATTAATCCTGTGACTCTCTTTTGCAATCTGCCCGGGATTACTGGTTTTATTAATAGCTAAAGAATCAATTGATTTTTGCAACGTAGTGGTTTCGGATTCTTCCTTTAACCTTTCATTCTTCAGTTTTACGTCTTTATTAATCTCTGAAATATCTTTATCCGGTTTTGCGGTATTTCTATTCTGAGATTTCCATACATAAATACTTAATCCGGCCAAAAGAAACAGTAATAGTAAAGCAACTTTTTTAAGTGAATCGTATTTCTTTTTTATACTTACTACTTTATCTTTATCCAACTTTTTTTCAATCCTATCCCATGCCCTTTGAGGAGGATTCTCTTCATTTTGCTCAAGCGTTTTTCTAAATAAATCTTCAATATCATGTACATTTTTATCCATTCGATGAGCTTTGTTTAGCAATTTTCATACTGTTGATGATGGCTTTTCGCAAAATTACTTTTGCATCGAAAAAATTTGATTTCGAAGTACCTTCAGTTATACCCAATTCCTTTGCGATTTCACGATGTTTCAATCCCTCAAATACATAAAGGTTAAAAACCATTCTATACGTTGGCGGCAATGCCTGCACTATGTTCAGCAATTCTTTTTTGCCCAGCATACTGATTACATCTTCATTAGTATTATCAATTACTTCAAGACCTGAAAAATTCTCTACATTATTGACTACTGCATGCATTTTTGGTTTTGTCCTGTAGTTTGCGATAGCAACAAATACCATTATTCTTCTTATCCATCCTTCAAAAGATCCTGCAAATCTGAAAGTGTGTAACGACTTAAAAACCTGCACAAATCCATCCTGGAGAATGTCTTCCGCTTCTTCCCTGCTTTTGGAATACCTCATACAAACTGCAAACATTTTTGGAGCAAACTGTTCATACAACTTCGATTGGGAATACCTGTCCCCATCAATACAGGCTTGTATCGACTCTTTGGTTTGTCCCAAAAATTCAGTTCTGTTTATATTGATAGTGGTATTATCCATTAAAAATGGTTGGGCCAGGAAAGAAAATACTGGAAAGGTTTTTTATTCGCGGTAAAAGTCCAACCAAATAATGAAGCAAATCTGTAGATAGTTTCGCCATGCTTATACGTCATGCGTGTTTTAGTGACACCCAACTATTTTTAAAGAACTCTCCACTAGTTAGTAAAGTATTGATCTGCAACATTTATTTTTTCTCTAAGTGGTGCAGTGTAATTTTTTTTCATGAATAAAATATATGTACGAATAGCCCTGTGATAACGTTTATTATTGCAGCCAATGTAGTGATTGCACAAGACATTTTTATAATTTCCGGAACGGTAAGCAAGCGCCGGTATCGAAAACATCTTTCATGTAATATCTATAGAATATTACAGAAGGCTAAATTATTTGAATAACGCTTATGCAAGAAAAGGTGGCATTTACCTCAGGCTTACTCTAACTTTTCAAAATTATTGACATGATCAAACTCCTTTTTCTTTCTGTTGTGATGGTAACTGGTATGCAGAAATCATATTTCCAAAACAATGCTGATAAAATTATTGGCCGTTGGATGAGTACTGAAAATAACCTTGAAGTTGAAATATTTAAAGCAGGCGAAAACTATAATGCAAAAGTGATTTGGATTGATGATAGCGATGATACGACCAAGCCAATGGATACAAGATGTGACTTTAGGAACCCTGATGAGAGTTTGCGAAAACGAAAAATCATTGGTTTAATAGTTATGAACGGTCTTATTTATAACGAAGAAAATAAGGAATGGGAACAGGGGAAGATATATGACCCTCACAATGGCAAGGATTGGAATGCAAAGGCATCATTGACGAAAGACGACCTTTTGAAGGTTCGGGGATATTGGGCCTTCCAAATGTTGGGGAAAGACCTTTTGTTTAGAAAAATATTGGGAACTACTTTTTAACTACTAACAAATGAATCATCAATTTCAGAACTACATTTCATTGCACGGCGACTTACTGCAACTGATATTATTTATTAGCCTTTTTTTTATTAGCTGGAATATCGAAAATATTTATGGAGTACTTTTTCCTTATAAAAAGTGGAAACACGCTTTAGTAAATGCCCCATTTATTTTCACAAATTTCCCCGGCATGTTACTTTTAGGCCTGGGCTTTGTAGAGGTTATTAAATGGACGACCAGGCACCAGTTCGGGTTGTTATATTATTTTCATATTGATAAAAATCCGGTTCTTCTTTTCCTGTCAACCTTTCTTTTACTTGATTTCGGCGAATATATTTATCACCTAATTATGCACAAGGTTAAAACACTTTGGAGTTTTCACCTGGTACATCACTCTGATAATATGGTTGACATATCTACAACTTTAAGAGAACATCCGGGAGAAAATATTATCAGGCTGACTTTTACATTGCTTTGGGTTTTCTTAAGCGGAGCAGTTTTCTGGGCTTTATTATTAAGGCAAATCATCCAGGTCTTTACCACCATGTTTGCACACATCAACTATAGGTTACCTGAAGAGATGGATAACTTTATCGGTTTTGTCTTTATCACACCCAATCTTCACCAGGTACATCATCATTATAAAAAGCCTTATACCGATAGCAATTATGGTGATGTATTGAGCATTTGGGATAGAATGTTTGGGACTTTTAAAAAATTACCTGCAGGAGACCTTGTATTTGGAATGGATACCCACATGAAGGAAGAGGATAATGGAAATTTTCAATCCATATTTAAAATTCCTTTGGTTAAAAAATCATAATCGGTTTACCTTCCATTAAAGACCTCACATACCGAGCGATTCCAAATTCTAAAATTGACACTGGCAGATAATACAGGGGATTATAGCGTTAATTTGACTAAGGGGGCGATTCAAAAGAAGTAATATTCAATATCTATGGGACGGTTGTAGTTGGGAATTAAAAAATATTTATAATCTTGGCATGAAATTCTTTTAGCAAGTTACTATGCGTATATAGATATCCAACTTTTCAATTTGTAATGTTTTAATGTAAATATTTCTGAACCATAAAACCCGTTTACCGTCTCAATATGCTTATTAGCCGTATTCTTTTTTTTATTTTTTTACACTATGCAGAATCCCCCTATATGTCCGATTGGAATGTTTGCAATCATTCGGTGCATTCGGCGTTCGTAGTGACCAACCTAAACCATAATGCAGATGCAATTATAGGCAAATGGATGACTATAGACCATAACCTCGAAGTGGAAGTTTACAAGGAAGGTGATAGTTTCAAGGCAAAAGTTATCTGGTTTAAGATCGAAGACACAACGAGGCCAATGAATACAAGGACAGACGAGAAAAATCCTAATCCCGCGCTGCGCTCCCGTAAATGGCTTGGTATGGAAGTTCTACACAATCTGCAATATAATGCTGTAGATAATGAATGGCAGCATGGAATTATTTACGATGCTAAACATGGCAAAGAATGGAATTCGGTGGTGTGGATAGACGATGCGGGATTGTTGAAAGTGAAGGGTTATTGGATTTTCAGGTGGATAAGCCAGACATTGACGTTCAAAAGGGTTGTTAGCTGAAACGCCAGCCAATACTAGTGAGCCAAACGAGTAATATATTTCTTTCGGCAAATCATCCTCAATCATACATTTCCGGTTGTTATTTTTAAAGTAAAAAAGTAAAACTTACAGATCCGTCGCTTGCGAAGTATGCCGATATTGAATTTTGAAATAAGATTACTAGGGAATATCTATAACTAAATACAAATTCGCACTAAAAGTTAGTTTACTGTAATCTTCTATTAATTATCTTCTAAGCCAACCCTTCTTAACCAAGTATCTTATTTGAACTTTAAATCCAATGAAATTACATCTGATACAAGATCTGTTGTTTGAGAATAATGTCCATAACGCAATTCAATGGCACTCAAGCCAGTAAAGATTCCTTTTGGTGGCGCAATCCTAAAATTTACCCCGAAAAATTGACTATTGAATCCCGACAGAGAATAATTACTGGTATAAAATTGATCAGTAATTGAGTGCATTTCGTAGGGTGCAAAATACCTGACAGCAGTTTGAGTATAATATCTGTAAAAAGGAGCAACTGAAATGAATGGAGTAAACTTTATAGGTACTTCTAAGTTTGCCGTGTGTGCCTGTAACCCCCAACTATCTATGTAATAACGGTAATACGATCGAATTATAATTTTATCTCCGAGGAAATAATTTAATCTAATGCCAATTGGCAATTTTAATCTGTTTGCAGGAAGATTTTCAATAAGATCGCCGCCATTGGTAAAATAAACACGGTGGAAAGGTAATCCGAGATATCCACCTTGAAAAACGCCATCCACCATTATAATACCTTGCATTCTTTGGTTTATCACTTGTGAAAAGGAGAGTGATAACGTTCCCGTTGTTCTCGGTTTTGATGGAATTTTAGGTTTGCCTCCGTGGCCATCACCACTGGCAGATGTAACAGTGGTTACTATCGGGACAAATTCGGAAGGATAAATCATTTTTACACGATCAAAATATCCTGAAAGTTTACCGGTAAATTCTCCATTATTTTTTGTCTTTTTTGAAAATTGGCCATCTATACCGAAAGAACTGTAATTATATTCTTTGGAAACGTAAAGCCCTAAACCAAATGAGGTGCCTTTTTTTGTATTTTCTTCCAACCAATCAAGTGATGGATAATAACGGGAGCCGCCTGTTTTGGAAGCGCCGGTTTTACTAACATAAGCTGAAGATGCAGAAGTATGATGATCAAACCCTAAACCGGCAGTCAAAGTATGTTTGTGGTTCATGGCATCCCAACCTACCCATTTTACATCAAGCCCATTAGATAAATCTGTTACCTTCTCTGTTCCGATCCCGCCTGTTATAGGCGAATGGTCTCCATTTTGTGAATAATAACTTGATACCAGGTTTATTTCATCAATTTTAAGCGGCTTGGATTCATATGTTGTGGTATCCTTATCATAATACTGACCAAATGCGTGTAGCATCATTAAATAAATACCAATCAGGGTTAAGCAGATTTTTTTCATTATGTATTTTGAGAGATTAAATGCTGAGTTTAATTACAACCGCATCCGCCTCCGGTTTTTCCACCATTGGCCCCTGAAGCGCCTTCACGGTAGGATTGAAAATTAAGTTCATTTTTTTCTACCTTTCTATTGCCCAATATCATTTCAGAATCATTGAGCCTGCTTTTTTGATATGATTTTACATTTGCACAGGAAGGCAGCATAAAAGCTACCACCAATATTGGCGCTAATAGTTTAAAGGTTTGTTTTAACATGTTTGATTGGTATGTGAATATTATAAAAATAGAAATTTTCTCAGGCAATTTTAATCTCAATAATCAATGGTAAACTATTATTTTTTTTCATTACAAATACTGGAAATTTCATCAGCAAATTCTTCTGCACTTTCATTGGGTAACCCAACCCATGATTTTAATATATTCCCATTTGCATCTAACAGTAAGGTAAATGGGAAATTACCATCCGGGTTGTATTTATCTGCCAATGCATCATTTTGACGGGAAGTTTTCTCGTCTAACTGATTTTTTTTATTACGTGGAAAATCTGCATTTATCATAACCAGGGATGTATCTGCCATTTTTGAAAATACATCGCTTTCAAATATTTCCTTTCTTAAAAGCATACACGGCCCACACCAATCGGAACCGGAAAAATTTAATAATATAAGTTCATGTTTTTCCAGTGCAACTTTTTTTGCTGTTTCAAAATCCGGTTGCCATTTATAGAAAGACATGCAAATCAAACAAAGAATAATAACCGGTAAAGTCTTCATTAATTATCGTTTTAGGTTTCTTCTCTTAATACCCCCTTCGTATAAGAGAAGGATAAAATATTTTTAGTTGGGTGCCTATTGAACGCTAACAATTCTTTAACACTAATTCATTTGAATTTCTATTCTTTTTTGAAAATATTTATTTCATGAAAACCTGATATTAGAAGAGGAATAAACAATATTGTTATCGTCAATAACAATAGCTTCAATATCTTTCATCTGGTTAATAAGGTCCAGGCCTGCTTTAATTCCCATTACCATAACGGGAGTGGCCATTGCATCTGCAACCTCCGCATTGAGTGTGATAATAGTAACACTTTTGATACCGGATACCGGCAACCCTGTTCTTGGATCAATAGTGTGCGAATACTTCTTTCCATTAATAATGGCAAACTTTTCATAATTGCCCGATGTAGCAACCGCTAAATCTGTCACATTAATGTAAGAGAACACCTCATTGGCAACATTCGGATTTACAATACCGATCGTCCAGGGTTTGCCATTTGGTTGTAATCCCCACGTTGTAAGATCTCCGGAAGCATTAACTATTCCGCTCTTTACCCCCGCTGATTTCATAACATCACGTGCCCTTTCCGCAGCATAGCCTTTGCCAATTCCTCCAAATCCAATACGCATACCTTTTTCTTTAAGAAATACCGAGCAGTTTTCATGATCAAGAATAATGTTGCGGTAATTGATTAAACGAACCATTTTTTTTGCTGAATTTTTATCTGGCAGTGACGTCATGTTCGTATCAAAATTCCAAAGACTTTTATCTATAGAACCATAAGTGATATCAAAAGAACCTTGTGTAATTCT
>Ga0207933_1000117_pt1 | contig 80598 bp, 66 predicted proteins | sample NGESurdeep092012_4_FD_184488 | JGI IMG/M metagenome (GOLD analysis project Ga0207933, IMG submission 184488) | Arctic peat soil microbial communities from Barrow, Alaska - NGEE Surface sample F53-3 deep-092012 (SPAdes) | ecosystem: Environmental > Terrestrial > Soil > Wetlands > Peat ...
AAATTATGCTACGCAAAAGAAGTGTAATCGAATGTGTGATGGATAGCCTGAAAAATATATGCCAACTGGAACACTCAAGGCATAGGAGCATTCATGGATTTATTATCAACGTTTTTTCAGCAATTGGTGCTTATCACTTCCTGCCTAAAAAACCTTCCTTAGCCAGCCATTTTGAAACTGATAATTCTAAATCTTTACAACTTTCCCTGTAATTTTGTCTCGCTTATCTCGAACTCACGTTAAATATCAAAAATTCAGGAATTGATAAAAACCTGAATCTCTATAAAATGCTTACTGCTCTTGCAGTTGCAGCCCTTATCGGTTCAATATTTTTTCCTATTATATTCATTTACCTCATATTGATTTTCGGAACCAACATTATGATTCAATATGTTTTTAAGTACAGGAATGAAAGGCAATATGCATCAGTTCGTGAAATTTATGGAATGATAAAAGCCGCACAGAAGTTACAAAAAACAGATACAATTATTGAGGGCAATTCCATTCCGGAACATTTAAAATCATTAAGGCCTTTTGTAAAAAATTACAGCCTGTTAAACTTTGGAATTCCTGGAGATGATTTGTCAAAAGCTATGTTTTATATGCTGGAACTTCTCAAAGCCTGTTTTCTTTTAGAGCTGCATCTCCTTAATAATTCTTATTCACAAATCATCAATCAAGGCGAGCCATTAAAAAAGCTTTTTGAATATGTTGGTGAATTTGATTTTGCGATTTTCGATGGCATCTTTAAAAAGCGATACGAGGTTTGCCACTTGTATTCCTGATTTGGTTTCAGAAAATAAAGTACTAAAATTTACCAATGCTACGCATCCGATGATAGAAAAATGTGTTCCCAATTCTTTTTCCCTGGAACACCAAAGTGCATTTATCACCGGCTCTAACATGTCAGGTAAATCAACATTTCTAAGAACAATTTTAATCAATTCTATTTTAGCACAAACCATTTATCTCTGCTTCGCAGAATCTTACTCTGCCTCTTTTTTAAAACCATTTTCGTCTATAACGATTGAGGATAGTTTATTAGAAGGAAGCAGTTATTTTTTTACAGAAGTAGAAATCGTGAAAGAAATGACAGAACAGGTTCCCTTTTCTCCCAACCACCTTTTTGTAATAGATGAAACATTTAAAGGAACAAATACTTTGGAGCGCATTTCTTTGGCAAAAGCGGTGTTGGAATTTTTAAATAATAATGAAAATATTGTTATCGCTTCTTCTCACGACCTGGAATTAATAGATTTGATTTCGAAAGATTTTGAATTGTATTATTTTACTGAAACTATAAAAGACAATTACCTAAACTTTGATCATACAATTAAGCCAGGATTTTTAAAAACTACCAACGCTATTAAGATTATTGAAATTGAAAATTACCCCAAAGTAATTATTGATAAGGCTTATAAACTGACAAAAGAATATAAAGCAGGAAGTTTTGTGGCTTTAAATAATGAAACTGATAAATCTTACTAAACCAAACGGTTCTCATCCATCAAACAAAGAATCCTTAAAATAAGATTTCGTGTTATTTGTTTGTTTACTGTTTGTATAATTAATTAGTTTTTGTAGCAGCGACACTGCTTTCAGTCCATTTATTCAATTCAGGGCAGGAAGAATATTCTTTGGAAACATTAATATAGAATCCTGGCATATTTTTAGCAAACCAATCTTCCAGCACCTGGTTCTTTTTTTCTTCAAGTGCGCGTTGCGCCACTTTATCATAATCGTCTTTAAGGTTTTCCCTGTGAGGTTCAGTCTTTGATTTTAAGTCTACTATCCTCACTGCTTTTTTTCCTGTTGCAGGGTCCAGATATTCTGTAGGCTGTGAATATTCACCAACCTTTAAATCCTTGAGCATTAGTACAAGGCTTTTATCAAGTTGGTCAATAGATAATAGAGTACTTTGACCATCAGGAGCAGTAATTAGGCCACCTGTAAATTTACTATTGTCATCCTCACTGAATTTAGAAACTGCTTCGCCAAATTGTAATTTATTATCTACTAAAAGTGTTCTAATGGAGTCTAATTTTACTTTCGCCTCGTTTATTTGTATGGAGCTTACCTGTGGAACTTGTAAAATTTCCCTGATGGTTGCGTCATCTCCCCTTCGGCTAACCATCTGGATAATGTGGTACCCAAATTTTGTTTTGAAAGCATTTGAAATTTGACCGTCTTTTAAACTAAAGGCTTTGGCCAGAAAAACAGGGTCAATTTGGGTTTCATTTCTGTTTATTTCCATAAGGCCACCTTTATCCTTTGTTCCGGGATCGTCTGAAAAAAGAGAGGCAAGTACTTCAAATTTCTTTGTACCGTCTTCCACTTCTTTTTTATATTCTTTCAATTGGTCAATGGCATAATTTTCAAGGTCGCGGCTCGGTTTAGGGTACATAACAATCTGGCCAATTTCAAGTTGCGATTCATAAAAATGAAGGCTGTCTTTTGGAATTAGATTATAATAATCTTCTACTTCTTTAGGAGTAATTCTTACATCGCCAACAATTTTATCACGTTCAGCCGCAGCAAGTTTTTGTTCACGAATTACAGGCCGGAATTCTTCTTTTAATTGAAAAACAGTTTTCCCCGCTACCTGCTCCAGTATTTCCTTTGAACCATACTGAGAGATATAATACCTTATTTTATTATCAATATCTGCACTTACGTCATCATCAGAAATGGGAAGGGAATCCCTCTCTGCCTGCAAAACTAAGGCTTTAAGAGCCAGAGCCTGCTGTAATAATAAACAGGAAGCATTGGGCGGAATGCCCACATTCTGGCGTTTCATATCATCAATACTATTTTCAATATCGCTTCTTAAAATAATTTTATCGCCTACCGTAGCAATTATTTTATCCGCCAAAACTTTTTTGGTTTGGGCAAATGAACTAATAACCGTTACAAAAAAACAAAGTGTAAACAAACTTTTTTTCATCAGAAATTATTGTATTTGAAATGGCAGGAAGATGCCTTAATCCTAAAAATTAATTCATCAAAAATACACCTCTAAATGGTGAGTTATTTTTTTGGAAAGTTAAAAGTTGAGGTGCTTTTGTTAAAGAAAATTGGAAATTTAAAATTTACAAGGTTCTTTTCACTTCTATTTCTTCAAAAGCTTCTATCATATCACCAATTTTAAGATCATTGTAATTCTTAATGATCATACCGCACTCCATATTGTTCGTCACCTCTTTTACATCATCTTTAAAACGTTTGAGGCTTCCAAGCTCGCCGGTATGAATGATGATTCCATCCCTCACCAGGCGAATGCGGTTGTTTCTTGCAATTTTCCCTTCCACTACCATACAACCGGCAACTGTAGCCTTGTCGAATTTGTAAGATTCTTTTATTTCTGCAATACCCAAAACCTTTTCCTGGATCTTCGGTTCTAACATTCCTTCCATTGCGCTTTTTACTTCATCAATTGCGTCATAAATGATAGAGTATGTTTTAATTTCAACTCCTTCATGCTCTGCAATTTTAGAAGCCTGTAAAGAAGGTCGCACATTAAATCCAATGATAACGGCATCGGAAGCAGTTGCCAGCATCACGTCGGTTTCGGTTATCTGCCCTACACCCTGGTGAACCACGCTCACAGCAATCTCTTCAGTACTTAATTTTTGTAATGAATCGCTTAAGGCTTCTACTGAACCATCCACGTCGGCACGAATAAGTAGGTTTAATTGTTTGAAATTTCCTAAGGCAAGGCGGCGGCCAATTTCATCCAGAGTAATATGTTTTTTAGCCCGTATACCTTGTTCACGAAGAATTTGAGATCTCCGGTTCGCTGTATCTTTTGCTTCTGATTCATCCTGAAAAACTTTAAAGTTTTCACCAGCTTGTGGCGCGCCATTTAGCCCCAGAACTAAAACAGGCGTCGAAGGCGGAGCCGTTGTTACACGCTGGTTCCGTTCATTGAACATTGCTTTAATACGACCATAATTTTGGCCTGAAACTAAAAGGTCTCCCTGGTTTAAAGTTCCGTTTTGAACCAAAATGGTCGCAACATAGCCACGGCCCTTATCAAGGGAAGCTTCAATCACACTTCCACTTGCTGCTTTTGATGGATTGGCTTTTAGTTCAAGAAGGTCTGATTCCAATAATACTTTATCAAGAAGTTCATCCACATTTAATCCCTGTTTAGCGCTTATTTCCTGGCTTTGATATTTACCGCCCCAATCTTCTACCAGGATATTCATCCCGGCAAGTTGCTCTTTAATTTTTTCGGGGTTAGCTCCATCCTTATCCATTTTGTTCAATGCAAAAACCATAGGTACTTCCGCAGCTTGCGCATGGGAAATCGCTTCTTTGGTTTGAGGCATGACTGCATCATCAGCAGCAATAACTATTACGGCTATGTCTGTAACCTTTGCACCTCTGGCACGCATCGCAGTAAATGCTTCGTGGCCAGGTGTATCCAAAAAAGTAATAGAACGGCCGTCTTTTACAGTAACCTCATAAGCACCGATATGCTGAGTTATTCCTCCAGCTTCTCCGGCTATCACATTTGCGTGGCGTATATAATCGAGTAGCGATGTTTTACCATGGTCAACATGGCCCATAATAGTAACAATAGGAGAACGGGGAACTAAGTCTTTTTCATTATCTTCCTCTTCTTCTTCTTCAGATTCCTGCTGGTTGTCAATATCAATAAATTCTACTTCGTAATTAAATTCACTTGCTACCAATTCGATAACATCAGCCTCAAGCCGCTGGTTAATAGAAACCATTATACCAAGGCTCATACATTTACTGATGACGTCTGCAAAACTTACATCCATCAGATTGGCAAATTCACTAACAGAAATAAATTCTGTAAGCTGTAATTTGTTGTCGGTTGTTTCGTCGCCAACAGTTTCGGAGGCCTCTTCCCTTTTCTGTTTGCGGTATTTTGCTTTAAGGCTTTTCCCGCGCCCACCGGATCCGGCAAGCTTTGCCTGAGTTTCTTTTATCTTATCCTGAATTTCTTTTTGATCAATTTCCTTTTCTTCACGCCTTATTGTGGGTGCGTTTCTGTTAAATCTTCCTCCGGGCGCAGGCCTGTTGTTATTAGGATGAGGGCGCTGACCATTTTGGCCACCTGGATGATTTTGGTGATTTGGATGATTTTGATTAGGAGGATGGCCGCCTTTTTTTTCTACAATAATGCGTTTTCTTTTCCGCCTTTCATCAGGAGGTTTCGGCCTTGTTTCATTATTAGAAGGGAGGTCTATTTTGCCCATAATTTTAGGGCCTTCTAATTTTACTGCTTTAATATTGGTAATTACAGGTGCCTCTTTTTCAGGCTGGGCTACAGGTCCTTTAACTGGTTCTTCTATAGCAGGTTCCTTAGGAATTACACCTTTCACTTTGCCTTTTGGTACTTTCTTTTTAGTATCTTTTTTGGGCCTTACAGAAGAATCAATTGTGCTGAGGTCAATTTTGTCAATTATTTTCAAACCTTCAACTTCAGGGATTTCCACATTTTTTATTGGCGCGTGCACCACCGGAATTTCATCAGCCTTTCCTTTAGGTTTGTCTTTCGTTATTTCTGCTACTACCGGTTTTTCTTCAGGAGGTATTTCAACTTCTTTTTCTGAAATAATTGGCTCTTTAATTTCTTTCGCCTTTTCATCCTCTGCTACTTTTTTATCTTTTGAAATTACCTTTATTGGCTCCTTTTTGTTGAATGAAAGGTCTTGTTCGTCCCGTCTCTTCTTATTATCTGCAGGAGTATTTTTAGGAAGGTCAATTTGTTCTGCTTTTTGTTTTGCAACTTTATCAGGTTGAAATTCTATCTGCAGAACATGATACATTTCTTCTGAAATTTTTGAAGAAGGCTTAAGGTCGCCTGTTTCAAAACCTTTGGACACAAGAAAGTCTGTCAAGGTTCCGGTACCTATATTAAATTCTTTGGCCGCAGCCATCAACCTTGGTGTATTTATTTCTGCCATTAATCTTTACCTATTTCTTATAGAAGTAATTTTTATTTTTAAATTTATAGTAAACGAACAAATACTTTAGAAAACCAATTTGTATTTATTAGTTAGTAAACTCTTCTTTCAATATTTTTTTAACTTCTGCAATGGTTTCTTTTTCCAAATCTGTCCTGCGTTCCAGTTCTTCATCAGACAAGTCTAATACGCTTTTCGCTGTATCACACCCGATCTTTTTTAACTCATCTATCACCCATGTTTCTAATTCATCAGTAAATTCATCCAGGTCAACATCATATTCTTCTACCTCGCCTTCATTATCACGGAATACATCAATTTCCAGGCCGGTAAGTTCGCAGGCCAGTTTGATATTTACTCCTCTGCGGCCAATAGCCAGCGAAACCTGGTCAGGTTTCAAATAAACACTTGCGTGCTTGGCTTCCATATCCACTTCCATACTGGTAATTTTTGCCGGAGTCAGTGAACGCTGGATTAACAACTGAATATTATTGGTCCAGTTAATTACATCAATATTTTCATTTTTTAGTTCGCGTACAATTCCATGTATACGGCTCCCTTTCATTCCAACACACGCACCAACCGGGTCAATGCGGTCATCAAAACTTTCAACGGCAACTTTTGCCCTCTCTCCCGGATCGCGAACAATTTTCTTAATCACAATAAGGCCGTCAAATATTTCAGGAACTTCAATCTCCAGCAGTTTTGCAAGGAAGGAAGTATCAGTTCTTGAAACAATAATAACCGCCTGATTATTTTTTAATTCTACGTTTTTTACTACCGCACGAATCGACTCGCCTTTTTTAAAATAATCAGAAGGGATTTGCTCAGATTTGGGAAGCAGCATTTCATTGCCTTCTTCATCTAAAAGTAAAATTTCTTTTTTCCAAACCTGGTAAACTTCTCCACTGATAATATCGCCAACGCGGTCTTCGTATTTCTTAATAAGAATGTTTTTCTTAAGGTCGTTGATGCGGCTTGCAAGTGTTTGTTTTCCTGCAAGGATTGCCCTTCTTCCAAATTCTTTTTGAATATCTACTTCCTCGTATAGCTCTTCGCCCACCTGGTAATCAGGTTCTATTTTTATCGCGTCTTTATATTCAACTTCGGTAAGAGTATTATATAAATCATCATTATCAACAATGGTACGGCGCCTGAATATTTCAAGGTCACCCTTTTGGTCATTGACAATAACGTCAAAATTTTCATCTGATCCGTACTTTTTACGGATAAGAGTTTTAAAGACATCCTCCATTACTTTCATTAAAGTAGGCCTGTCTATGTTTTCAGCGTCTTTGAATTCCTGAAAGGATTCAATTAAATTAATACTTGCCATACTGTTTATTTTAAAAAGTTATCAGCACAGTGGTGTGCTTTATCTGATTAAACAATATTGTTGTTGTTTGTTTTGTCATTTTATTTCCTTTACCTGTTTTTTGTTCAATTTTTATTTCATCGTCAGAAACATCTATAAGAGCACCTTCTACTTTTGTGCCGTCTATAAAAACCACTTCAATCGTACGGCCTATATTTTTTTTATATTGTCGTAAAAGTTGCAAAGGCCTGTCAACACCGAATGAAGAAACTTCTAACGAAAAATTATTTTCTCCAAAAATTTCTGTTTCCTCAATAAATTTATAAAGCCCTTTATTGATAACAGTGCAATTTTCAATAGTAACACCGTGATCGCCATCCAGTAACACTGTAATCTTATTTCCAGGCGCGATTTTTACATCAACCAGAAATAAATCTTTTGATCCACTTATAAAGTTCTTTACAAATTCTTCGATCTTCTCAAGTTCTGTAGAAGTAGCCATTTTATTGATCTCTTTTCAAAATAGAAGAAGGGAACGCTTCCGTTCCCTTTCACTAATCTTTTACGCCAGCAAAGATACGTTAATTAGAAATTATGCTCCAAATATGTTTTAATAAAATTCATTCCTTAACAAATCTTTCAGGCTCTAACGGCCGGTTGTGCAGGACAATTGATTTAAAACATTTATTTTTGTAAAATGAAATTTATAGAAACCGCGCTCGAAATTTTTTTATTATACCTATTATATAAATTCATTTTTGATTTTATTATACCTATCTATGAATCTTCAAAAAAAATAAAAAAGCAATTTGGCGAAATGCAGGATAAAATGCAGAATGATATGAATAAATTTCAAAATCACCAAAATGCTTCCCAGCCAGAGCCTTCGGTCAAAAAGGACGAGGACTATATTGATTTTGAAGAAATAAAAAAGTAGCCAATCACAATCCTATATTTTCTATTCTTTTTTCAGGAGATAAAAGTAATGTTTGCAATCCTACTTTATTTGCGCCTTCAATATTATTTATTGAATCATCTATAAACAAGGTTTTTTTGGGATCTATATTTAAATCTTTCAAAACCCATTTATAACATTCTTCATCGGGTTTTCTTAAACTAATTTCAAAAGAATAGAATGCTTTGTCAAAATATTCTTCGAATTTTTTTGCTCTTTTTTTCTGATGATAAATTTCATAAAAAGAAGTATGGTGGATTTTGTTAGTATTGCTTAAAAGAAATATTTTGTACTTACCCTTAAGTTGATCCAGAAACTGCAGGCTTTCTTCCCTAAACGTAAGCAGCATTGCATTCCACGCGTCTTTTATTTCCTCTGGTGAGAGATTCATACTGGTAGAATTATTTAATTGTTTGTAAAATTCTTCTTCAGCTATGGATCCGGTTTCCAACTTTTGAAAAAGCTTGTCGGCATTTGCCTGCGAATACATATCGTTAAAATGAGTTACGCCCAGTTTTTCAAAGACAGCACGGGTAAGGTTGTAATCAATATCTAATAGAACGCCGCCAAGGTCAAAAATGATATTTTCAATATTTTGCATCTTCAAAGAAAATTAATTCTTCTGACTTAGTGAATTTTTCTATTTTTGCAAACCTTAAAATTACCACTTTGGTAATTGGGCCTATAGCTCAGTTGGTTAGAGCACCTGACTCATAATCAGGTGGTCCCAGGTTCAAATCCTGGTGGGCCCACATAAAAAGAAGCCGCATTTTTAATGCGGCTTCTTTTTTATGATTGCTAATTATATATTTCGTTCACTTTGGAAACTGTTATTCATTATTAAAACTAAAAAGGGATTTCTTAATATTCCCGTGTAATTTTTTGGTTAAATTAAATACAAGTATTATCAGCAAGTTAAAATGCAGATAAATTATCAATATTTCCTCTATTAGTACTTGTCTTTAATTTTAAATTAATAACTTGGCCGCAATTTTATTAAAGGCATCTTTATTATTAATTTAAAATATACACACGTGAAAATTAGTACCACATTAATTACAATCGTTACAGCAATGATTTTTCTTACAAGCTGTGTAAGTACAAAAAAGTTTAATTCGCTGCAGGCCAGCTATAATACTTTGCAGGCTACCAACGGCCAGCTTACCAGGGATGGTGAACAATGTAAAAGCAATTTAGACAGGGCAACAGTTCAGATTTCGAGTTTGCAGGATCAGATAAATGCAGAACGCGACCATGTAAAATCATTGCAATCAGCATTAGACAAATGCCTTACCTCTGCCGGCCAGGGAAATGTAAATGTTTCTAAACTTGTTGATGAGATCAATTCATCCAATAAGTACATTCAGGAACTGATAGCTTCCAAGAGCAAAAGCGATTCACTTAATATGGTACTCACCAACAACCTGACGAGGTCGCTCAGCAAAGAAGAACTGCAGGACGTAGATGTGAAAGTTCTAAAAGGTGTTGTGTATATTTCTCTTTCAGATAATATGCTCTACAAATCCGGCAGCTATGAAATTTCAGATCAGGCAGGAGCTACTTTAGCAAAAATTGCAAAAATTATTACTGATTATAAAGACTACGATGTATTGATAGAAGGCAATACGGATAATGTTCCTATCGCAAAGCCTAATATTCGTAATAACTGGGATTTGAGTGCTTTAAGGGCTTCATCAGTTGTACAAGCGCTGCAAAATAATTTTGGTGTAGACCCTCAACGCCTTACAGCAGGCGGACGTGGCCAATACAACCCAATTGCCAGCAACGATACTCCGGATGGAAAAACAAAAAACAGGCGTACAGAAATTATCATTACGCCTAAGCTTGACCAGTTCATGGATTTAATTGGAAAAGGCAAAGCAGATTCAACAAATACTACTCCATAAGTAGCAGCATCAATTTATACAAAAAAGCATTTATGAAATTTATTCATAAATGCTTTTTTATTTTAAGTAAAGTGGTGGGATTAAATTAAACCTCAGAATAAGAATCCATATTATTTGTTTGTTTACTTCCAAAAAAATTAATTTTAGTACAGCCTTAAACAAAATGGCTTAATATCAAAACGCCTATTAATCCTGATACAGAAACAATTGTTTCCATTATAGTCCAGGTAAGGAAAGTTTGTTTAACAGTTAAATTGAAATATTCTTTAAACAGCCAAAAGCCTCCATCGTTTACATGTGAAAACATGAGGCTTCCGGCCCCTATTGACAAGACCATTAATTCCGGGCGGATATGTTGATTGATACCAAGGATTGGCAACATGATACCAACAGTTGTAAGCCCTGCAACTGTTGCTGAGCCGATACAAACGCGAATAATCGCTGCTATTAGCCAACCTAAAATTAATGGAGACAATTGCATGTTCTTTAAAATTTGCCCGATATAAATGCTTACGCCGCCGTCACTCATTATTTGCATAAAAATTCCCGAGCCGGCAATAATTAAAAGTATTACAGAAATGCTTTTAAATGCTTCATCAAGTTTCTTCATAACCACCGGAATTTTATTCCCTCTTTTGGTTCCTAAAAAATAAATAGCAATTAAAACTGATAGGAGCATTGCGGTATTAGGGTCGCCTATGAATTGCATTACTTTTCCTAAAAAACTTGTGGGGGAAACGATGTATAAAATAATTGCGGTAACAGTCAATAAAATTACCGGCATTAACGCAGAAAATAAGCTAATTCCTAAACTGGGCAATTCGTTTTCTGGCAATGATTCAATTTGAAAAATAGTATTAGACGGTGAAGGGTTATACCTTCGTAATGTCTTAGCAAATAAAGGCCCCGCAAGAGTAATTGTGGGGATTGCGATGATAATTCCATAGATCAAAGTTTTGCTGATACTGGCGTGTAATTGTTCTGCAATAGCAGTTGGAGAAGGGTGTGGCGGCAAAAAACCATGTGCAACCGATAAGGCGGCCAGCATAGGAACGCCTACATAAAGAAGAGGCAATTTTGTGGTTGATGCAATCGCAAAAATTAAAGGGACCACCACGATAAAACCTGCCGTATAAAATAAAGGAATTCCGATAATCAACCCTGCCAAAGCCATTCCCCATTGAATATTTTTTGTTCCAAAAATTTTGGTAAGCGAGGCCGTAATTTTTTGAGCGGCACCGCTATCAGCCACCAGTTTTCCGAGCATGGCTCCAAAACCAAGAATAATGACCAAAGGGCCAAGCGTATTTCCTATTCCTTTTGTAACAGAAGTTGAAATTTGTTGAATGTTCATCCCGACAGCAATTCCTAATAAAATACTTACTATTAAAAACGAAATAAAAGTGTCGAGTTTAAAATAAACCACCATTACTATCAATAGTAAAATTGCGGCGATGCAAAGCAGTAAAGGCATAATAAGAGAATTAATGTATCAGGCAAAAAATTACAAAATGATTTTAAAGATAACAGAAATAGAGAAAGTACGCCGATGAAATTATATCTCAAAATAAATCAGGGAAAAATGTAAGAAGAATTTATTGGAAAATAATACTAAACCAATTTCTCCAATACAAAATAAACTATCGGGCAGAAAGTAGAATTCTTTAAAGTAATCGCGGGCCTTTTTAATAAAACATCTTCATCAGTATAAGGAAAACGGTGGCAATCAGATGGGCGGTTTTCATAAATATTGCAATAATTGTCTTCTCCCAAAAAAGGGCATGGCGAACTTTTAGTTACATAATCACCATCTTCATCCAAGCGCAAATAAGTTTCAATAAAAGCTCCTTCTTTCATTTTTAAATGCTTTGCAATCCTTTTGATATCGGGCGTTTTAAACCGTGGCGAAAAATTTCGGCAACAATTAGCACATTTTAAACAATCAATTTTTTCAAAGGCTTCTTCATGCAAATCCGGTAATTGTTTTAGTACCTTATTTTTATCAGCTCGCTTTAAAAAATCTTTATACTTTTTCTGGTGTTCCGCTGATTTCTTTTCCCAATTTTCCAAAATATCTTCCTTCATTTAGTAAAGATACATTTTGAGCGAAATAAAGAAACGTGTTCATTGCGGATATTTTCTAATTGATAGTAAACAAACAAATAAGCGTGTTTTTTATTTTATATGGCTAATAAGAATGGACGGATTAGAAGAAGGAATTATCTATTAAGCTTTTCTTCAAACTCTTTAGGTGTAAGTATTTCCGCAGTTTTAAAAGGATTGTGTTTTAATAAATCTTTATCGCCAGTTACTAAAAAATCAGCTTTTGAAAAGTCAATTAAATCCAACAGAAAATTATCTTTTGGGTCCCGACTGATGAAATGAGTGGGTTGTATTTCAATTTTCTCCGCTATGGTTTCCAAAAGTTCAATTAGTTCATAAACACTATCTTTTGGAAAATACTTTTTTACTTTATCTCTTGCTGTAACAATCTGTATTTCATTTAAAAGCTGGCGCGTGGTAACTATTGTAATTCTTCCATCCACAATATATTCCTGAATGCTTGATAAACGTTTGCCAATGAGAAAACTAATCCAAACATTCGTGTCAAAAATAACCTTAACGTTTTTGTTTTTCATAAATTTTCTGCCTTACTGTTTCAACTTCTTCGTTGATTGTTTTTAAGCTCAACTCTTTGGATTTAAAAGTTTTTAAAAGCCTGGAGAGCTTAGAGTCAATACCTTCTTTTTCCAACACTTTCGTCAGTTTTCTTTTTTGTTGGTTAGGCAATTGTTTAACCAATGCTACGATTTGATCAAACGTTATATCTATTTGTAATGCAGTTTTCATTTCTGATTTGCTTTGTCCAAAAATACAAAATTTAATTCGTGGCTTATTTTTTTGGTGTGGTAAATTATTGATTTTTTGCAGTAAACAAAGAAAAAATCCGGATTTTTATTTTATCCGGTTGATAAGATTAGATAGAATTAAAGGATTACCAAATTCGAGCTGGATATATGCTACAAACTTGTTGTGAGGCATTGTGTTTGTGAATAAGAGTGGTAGTTTTATTTTTTATATTGTGTTGATGTTAATTTAATCACTCTTGACCGGCTTAATAAACGAGGTAAAATAGTAACAAGGAATTTCTGCTGCCCGGATATAACTGTACTTTTTCCTTTCAAAAAAGCTTTTATACCCACCTTTGCTGAGTTATCAGGAGTATCATAAGGTTTGGATTCATAATTTTGAAACGGGCTGTTAGCGTTCTTTGCAAAATTAGTTTTTGTTCTGCTGGGTGACAGGCAGGTAACCGTCACATCAGTGCCGAAAAGCTCACCAAATAAGGATTCTGAAAAACTAAGGACATAGCTTTTTGAAGCCGCATACACTGCCGAATAAGGGAGTGGTAAAAATGCGGCGGTGGAAGCTACATTAATAATTCCCCCAGAGTTTTTCTTTTTCATGGAAGGTAAATACAACAGGCAAAGTTCAGTTAGTGCATTAATATTTAATTGTAACATAGAATGATACCGTTCTAAATCATAATCTTCAAATTTTCCAATAGCACCCACACCGGCATTATTTACTAAAATATCCACTTCCAGGTTTAATAAATTTATTTTTTCAAATAATTCCTTTGCCGCATTTTCTTTTGACAGGTCCAAAACAATTGGATAACAAGCAACCTTATATTTTTCTATTACTGCATCTGCTATATTCTTAAGTTCATTTTCTGAACGAGCTACAATTATAAGGTTGGCGCCAAGTTCAGCAAACTGGTAGACAAAAGATTCGCCAATACCGGAAGAAGCTCCGGTTATGAGAACCATTTTAGATTTTAGATTTTTCATTTTTTTCGTTAAAAGTTATTTGAATTGAAATCTTTGCATTTAGGTGAGAAGATGAGAATATAAATTTGCTTTGGAGCAGTCAGTTAATATAATTCCACACTCCATGTTCTCTTAAATGTACCTCCTCTGGCTAATTGATTAATACCTTCTTTATTTGTCAATTGGTAATCATGATGAATGTTATCCGCTATACCGCACCATGGTTCCAGGCAAACAAATGGAGCATCTTTAGAAGCCCAGATACCGAAATAATTAAATCCTTCAAACCTGAATAGCAGTCCATGCGGATCTTTATCTGAATACAATTTTATCTGATCGCTATTGATGTGCTTTAAAACGATAGCATCATCATAAAATAAGGAAGATTTGAGATGCAATTTTTTATCATCAAGTGCCACATTCCTGGTTTTATCATTCGTCAAACCATTATCTAATAGAAAGCATTTTAAAGAAGTGTCTTTATTAAATGCCAATGTGTAATCTTCATATTTCAATTTCTCATTTAATGGTACGCGGAATGCGGGATGGCCGCCTACAGAAAAGTAAATATCCCCGTCATTAATATTCTTTACAATATAACTGCAATAAAGAGTATGTTCTTTGATTTCATACTGTACCTGAAAAATAAATTGGAACGGATACACAGCAAGCGTGTCAGCATTACTATGTAAAGTAAAGATGGCAGAACTTGAAGAAGTTTGTGTTGCTTCAAACATTTTATCTCTTGCAAAACCATGGCGAGGCAAATGATATTCTTTATTTTCAAAAATATATTTGCCGTCTTTCAATTCACCAATTATCGGAAATAATACTGGGGCGTGTTTGCCCCAATAATTTGGATCAGCCTGCCATAAGTATTCGAGTGCATTTAATTGTACGCTCTGCAACTCAGCGCCTTTTTTGTTTATCCTAACGACAAGATGATCATTTTCTATTTGTATCATTGATCAAAAATACAAGCATTTCATTTATTACAGTAAACGAAGAAATATTCAGGATTTTTATTTTATCCGGTAGGTAAAATTTTAGAAAGCCACTCTATTTTTCCACTTCCATATAACTCTCCACCGGCTCACAAGTACAAACCAAATTCCTGTCTCCTTAACCAGAACGTATTAATCAACAAAAGTTTCTTTCAAAATTGCCTTCACTTTTACAATTTCTTTTTCAGTTAAATTGTCAAGCTTTTTAATAATTCTTTGCCGGTCAATAGTTCTCACCTGGTCTAAGACAATCCAGCCTTTTGCCTTGATGTGTTTTATTTCCGTCCGTGTAGGATATGGTTTAGAAGTACTGGTAATTGGAGCAATAATAATTGTATTTAAATACTTGTTCATTTCATTAGGCGAAATAATGACGGCAGGCCTTGTTTTTCTCATCTCACTGCCAATGGTAGGGTCAAGGTTTACTAAAACAATTTCATATTGGGCTAATTCCATTCTTCAAAATTTTCATCCTGAAAAACGTCGTTGATTATTAATTTGTCATCGCCATTTTCATGCATTTTCCGGAATGCTTTTTCCCAGCCTTTTCTTGGCTCTTGTTTTGGCTTTAAAATGATATATCCTTTTTCAAGAATTAATTCAACGGTATCGGTAATGTTGTATTTTTCTAAAAGGGTTTTTGTTAAACGTATTCCTTTTGAGTTTCCAATTGGTATAACAGAGATTTCCATACTATATATTTGTACCTACAAAGTAATTACACTTTATGCAAATTTCCAAATAAAACGAACTTATAAAAAGGATGGGGAAATCGATTTTGGATATTCTTATTTTTCCACCTCCATATAACTCTCCACCGGCTCACAAGTACAAACCAAATTCCTGTCTCCATAAGTATTATTCACGCGGCTCACTGCTGGCCAGAATTTATTTTCTTTCAGATAAGGTAGTGGGAATGCGGCTTTGCTGCGGGAGTAAGTGTGTTTCCATTCATCTTCCGTAATAACAGATAAAGTATGCGGCGCGTTTTTCAAAACATTATCTTTTTTATCTCCGCCGTTTTCTATGCTTTTGATTTCTTCATAAATAGAAATAAGTGCATCACAGAATTTATCCAATTCTTCTTTGTTCTCACTTTCGGTGGGCTCTATCATTATGGTTCCGGCCACAGGGAAACTTAATGTTGGTGCATGAAAATTATAATCCATTAATCTCTTTGCTACGTCTTCGGCTTCAATTCCGGCGCTGATTTTAAAAGGGCGCAGGTCCACAATAAATTCATGAGCACACGTTCCGGCTTTTCCTGTAAAGAGGATTTTAAAATTTTCTTTTAACGTTGCTTTCATATAGTTCGCATTCAGAATAGCGCATTCAGTTGCTTTCTTCAATCCACTTTCTCCCAGCATTTTTATATAGGCATAGCTAATCAATAAAATGCTTGCTGAGCCGTATTGCGCAGCGCTTACTGTTCCTTCATTATTTTTTCCAGGTAAGAATGGTGCTAATTTCTCATTCACACAAATTGGCCCCATACCCGGGCCGCCGCCGCCATGTGGTATAGCAAAAGTTTTATGCAGATTCAAGTGGCAAACATCTGCACCAATAAATCCCGGCGATGTTAATCCCACTTGCGCATTCATATTTGCACCATCCATGTAAACAAGTCCACCATTATCATGAATGATTTTACACATTTCTACAATACCCTCTTCAAAAACACCGTGAGTAGAGGGATAAGTAACCATTAAACCGGCAAGAGAATCTTTATTTTTTTCTGCCCGTAATTTTAAATCATCAAGATCAATATTCCCCTGGTCATCACATTTGGTAACAACTACTTTAAACCCAGCCATCACTGCTGATGCGGGATTAGTTCCATGTGCTGAAATAGGGATTAATATCACATTGCGATGAAATTCATTTTTGCTTTCATGGTATCTTTTTATGGCAAGTAATCCTGCAAACTCTCCCTGGGCGCCACTATTGGGCTGCAGGCTACAAGCGTAAAAACCTGTGATAGTGCATAACAATCTTTCTAAATCTTTGATAATATAATTATAACCCTCTGTTTGTGATGAAGGAGCAAATGGATGAATCTTGCTAAAATGCGCCCAGCTCACAGGAATTAACTCTGTAGCTGCATTCAATTTCATGGTACATGAACCAAGCGCAATCATTGAATGAACAAGTGACAAATCTTTGTTCTCCAGCATTTTTAAATACCGCATCATTTCTGTTTCGCTGTGGTATTTATTAAAAACAGGATGTAATAAAAACGAGGAGGTTCGTTGTAAAGAAGTGGGAATATTTTCCAACCGGATTTCATCATCAAAAGTAATGGCGGACGTATCTACATCTTTTACCGAATTGAACACACTTAAAATTCTAAGCACATCACTTTTAGTGGTTGTTTCATCTATCGAAATTGTTACTAAATTTTCCGAAGGAAAATAAAAATTCATTTCATTTTTTTCAGAAATGCCTTTAAGCTTTTCCGCATTGCTTATTTTAAAAGTAATGGTATCGAAATAATTTTTGTTTACTAATTCATAACCGCTTTCTTCCAAATGTTCAGCGAGGTCCTGAGTTAATAATGTTATTCTTTTTGCAATATCTTTTAATCCTTCCGGGCCATGATATACTGCATACATCGCAGCCATATTAGCGAGCAAAGCTTGTGCTGTACAAATGTTGGAAGTCGCTTTTTCGCGGCGTATATGTTGCTCTCTTGTTTGCAAAGCCATACGAAGCGCACGGTTGTTTTGCGCATCTACACTTACACCAATTATTCTTCCGGGAATATTTCTTTTGAATTCATCTTTGGTAGCAAAGAAAGCTGCATGAGGGCCGCCAAATCCCATTGGCACACCAAACCGCTGAGAAGAACCAATCGCAACATCAGCGCCTAATTCGCCGGGAGGCGTTAATAAAGTAAGTGCCAATAAATCAGTAGCCATTATCACCTGAGCATGCACGTTATGCGCACGCTCAATAAAATTTCTGTAATCTTCAATACTTCCTTCGCTATTGGGATATTGAACGATGGCGCCAAAATAAGATTCATCCAATTGGGCATTTTTAAAATCCCCGAATACCGGTTCAACCCCTACAGGTTTTGCTCTCGTAATTAAAATATTTTTTGTCTGGGGAAATATTTTTTCATCTATAAAAAACTTACCGGAACTGATATGATCGTGGCCTTTATTTTTATGATTGAAAAGCATGGCCATCGCTTCGGCGGCGGCAGTCCCTTCATCGAGCAAACTTGCGTTAGCAACAGGCAAAGCTGTTAAATCGCTTACCATTGTTTGAAAATTCAAAAGGCTTTCCAAACGGCCCTGCGCAATCTCTGCCTGGTAAGGAGTGTATTGGGTGTACCATCCCGGATTTTCAAAAAGGTTTCTTAAAATAACGGAAGGTGTGATCGTACCGTAATATCCCTGGCCAATGTAAGATTTAAAAACCTTGTTTTTATTGGCAACCGTTTTTAGTTCGGTTAAATATTCTGCTTCGCTCATAGGATCAGGAATATCCAATTTTTCATGTAGCCTGATTCCTGCCGGAACTGTTTTATCAATAAGCTCATCTAAACTCCCAACCCCAATGGTAGCCAGCATTTCCTTTGTTTCATTTTCATCAGGCCCTATATGCCTTTGAGCAAATTCAGCGGATTGTTTCTCAAAAAGATTCATAAACAAATTTTACTTTTTATTGCCACAGTAAACAAACAAATAATGTAGATTTTTGTTTTAAGTTCATCAATGGAGGCGCAAAGTTACGATGTAAAATGGTAGGAAAATATTGGGTAAATTAAGAAATTCCACCCGAAATGTTTTTAGGAAATAGAAATATAATCGCTGTTCCCGAAAAGTTACCACATCAAAATTTTGAAAAAGAAAATGCCTGGTAATAAACTTCCGGAAAATAATTATTAGAAGGTTATTGCCAGGCATAAAAACGAAAAATTCGGAAGGGAAACAGATTCATTTTTATCCTAAAATGAATCTGTTAATTTCCTACATTTCAAAGTCGACCCATTTTTCTTTTGAATTTCCAGAAGCTACCACATTTTCAATAAAAGCCATTCCGCGAACTCCATCTTCTATTCCCGGAAAATCAAGCATTTCTTTTGTGGGCTCTTTTCCTTCCATTTTTGCCATTAAGGTATGAGCAAAATTTTTGTAAATATTAGCGAAAGCTTCAAGGTATCCTTCAGGGTGCCCGCCAGGTGTCCTGCAATTTTGCGTAGCAAAACTGCTTAAATTGGGATAATTATTTCCAGCCCTATAAACCTGTGTTGGCTGATCAAGCCATTTTACGAGTAAAGTATTTGGTTCCTGCTGAGTCCATTCGATCCCGCCATTTTCTCCATAAACCCTGATCTTTAAATTATTTTCTTCACCGGCCGCTACTTGTGTAGCAATTAAAACACCTGCCGCTCCGTTTTCAAATTTCAACAAAACATTTCCATCATCATCCAGCGCTCTTCCTGGTACCATAATATTCAGGTCGGCACAAAGTTTTGTAATTTTTAATCCTGAAATATATTCTGCAAGGTGCGCAGCATGTGTTCCTATATCGCCCATGGCACCTGCTTTTCCTGATTTTTTGGGATCAGTACGCCATGATGCCTGTGCATTTCCTTCCCTTTCTGATAACCTGCTGAGCCATCCCTGTGAATATTCAACCACAACCTTTCTGATCTTTCCAAAAATACCTTCCGCAAACATTGCACGCGCCTGTTTTACCATTGGGTAACCGGAATAAGTATGTGTAAGGCATAATGTCATTCCGCTGTCTTCCAATTTCTTTTTCAGGTCTTTCGCTTCCTGCAAAGTGAAGGTCATTGGTTTTTCAACTATTACGTTGAAACCGTTATCCAGCGCCATAGCAGCAGGAGCGTAATGGGCGAAATTAGGCGTAACGATAGTGATAAAATCTATTCGTTTATCCGCAGGCATCTTACTTTCTTTTTCAATCATTTCTTCAAAAGTGAGATACGTTCTATCTTCCGGAAGAAATAATTCCTTGCCTGATGCTTTAGCTATTTCGGGATTAATGCTCAATGCGCCGCAGCTCAATTCAACTAACCCGTCCATATTGGCGGCGAGCCTGTGGATCGCTCCGATAAAGGCGTCTTTGCCTCCGCCTACCATTCCCATTCTTAATTTTCTCATACAAATAAGTTTAAAATAAAAAAATCGGTTTTTTCTTTGTTTACTGTGAAATTAAAAGCTAATACACTCTTTTAATTCCTTTGGAGTATAGGCAAGATTGTGTTTCTTTAAAACATCATCTGGTACGCCGTTCCATTGATTGGGTGTGTTTCCTATATAATCAACGTCTTTATAACCAATTTGAGTAGTGTAAAACCCGGTGGCCGTAAGATTGCGCATCAGGTTAAAAAAATTAACGCCTTGTTTCATCTCTGGTTTTGCTTTTTTAGGCCATGCAATTTCATCCACCATTTCCATTTGTTGCTTCTGATTACATTCTGCAAACGAATTTTGATAACGGGTTAAACATTGCATGTCAAGCCATTTCAATCCACCGCGCAACGGCACCTGGTTCTCGGGTTTATCTTTCACAATAAATTCTATAAAGTCAGGCACTTTGGCGTCTGAAGCGCTTCCGCTGACGTCATCTTTTGGGATAATGATATCACAAAGAATTGTAATTGTTTTCATTTCATGAGGCGTGAAATAAGTAGTAGAATTTACTTCTTTTAAATGCTTCACTTCTTCTTTCATCAGGCCCGGGTGTTTTTTCTCAATTGTTGTTGCCGGTGCTTTAGTCAGAATTGTTTTTTTATCGGAAGTTTCACAGGCTTCCAATAAAAAGCCTGATGAAACAGTTCCCAGAACCATTACTTTCAGTGATTTTCTTCTGTCCATAAAAATTGAAATTAATAATTTTCTAAATTAATTTACTACTAAATATTATTTTTCTTTAGCTGGTCAACGATGTATTCTGATGTGCGCATTGATAAAGCAAGAATGGTCCAGGTAATATTTTTATCGCCTTGCGAAACAAACTGGCCTCCGTCCACGTCGAACAGGTTTTTACATTCATGCGCCTGCGCCCATTTATTCAATGGTGATTGTTTGGGATCATTTCCCATGCGGATCGTTCCTGCTTCATGAATAATATTTCCAGGTGCGTGAAGGCCATAATTATTTTCAGGCCCATCGTCATTTCCCCATACAGAAACCGCGCCCATCGAATGTAAAATATCAGCAAAAGTTTCTTTCATGTGCTTCGCCTGCTTTATTTCATAATCAGTATATTTTGTATTGAATTTTAAAACAGGAATTCCATAAATATCTACTGTATCCGGGTCTATCGCACAAAAACTATCACGCATAGCAACCGCTTCTCCGCGGCCCGCCATACCTACATGCGAACCGAAAAAATACCGGTAATCTTCTTTTAAAGAAGCACCGTAGCCGCCGGCTTCTTTTTGTTTTCCTTTCACTTTATATGTGCCATTCAGGTTTTCCATTCCCCATTGAAAGCCATATAATGGCATCCCAAAACCCCCGCCATATTCAATATGGTAACCGCGTGGGAAATCAAGTTTTTTATTATCAAGCCACCAGGGCGTATAAACGTGCATACCGCCTACGCCGTCTTCGTTGTAACGTTTCCTGTCGAATAATTCCGGAATAATTCCACCCATATCAGCGCCGGTAGAATCATGCAGGTAATGGCCAACGACGTCGCTTGAATTAGCTAATCCGTTTGGATGGCGAGGTGATTTCGAATTCAATAACAACCGCGCAGATTCGCAAGTACTTGCGCCCAGGATCACGGTTCTTCCCATCACCTGGTATTCCTGCATGTCATCTTTATTTACATAAGAAACCCCGGTAGCCAATCCTTCTTTGTTCGTCAATATTTCCCGGGCCATTGCATTAACCACAAGGTCAACATTTCCTGTCGCTATTGCTGGAAGTACCAATGCAGAGGAAGAAGAAAAGTCTGCAAATATTTTACAGCTACGCCCACATTGCTGGCAATAAAAACATTGGCCGCGTGTGTCATTTATTTTTTTGGTAAGAATCGAAAGCCTTGAAGGAATAACTGGAATTCCAATGCCAGTCGCAGCTTTCTTAATCATGAGTTCATGAAGCCGTGGTTTTGGCGGTGGCAGAAAAAATCCATCAGGGTCATCTATCAAACCTTCATTGGTTCCGAAAACACCAAGAAGTTTATCAATTTTATCGTAATAAGGTTTTACATCGTCATAACCAATAGGCCAGTCATCACCCAGGCCATCGATACTTTTTCTTTTAAAATCTTTTGGGCCAAAACGTAGTGAAATCCTGCCCCAATGATTGGTGCGGCCGCCTACCATTCTTGCACGCCACCATTCCCAGTTGGAACCTTTTGCATTGGTGTAAGGTTCTCCATCAATTTCCCATCCCCAATAACAACCATCCATATCTCCAAAAGGACGATACTTAGTGCTGGCACCTCTTCTAGGCGATTCCCATGCATTTTGCAACTGTTTGGAATCAACTGCAGGATTATAATTAGGGCCAGCTTCAAGCAAGCAAACTTTTAAACCCGCATTTGCTAAAACGTAAGCCGCCATTCCGCCTCCGGCACCGGAGCCGATTATAATTGCATCATATTTTTTTGGCTGAACTTTAATTTGAAAATCTCCCATATCAATAAATTAGATTTTAAAAAATCAGCCATGAAATTAGGAATTCTAAAATAAAATGGCAGCATTATTTTTGAGAACGGTATTATAAAAGGATTATCATTTTTAATAGAATACAAATCTGTTGAATTTGTTGTTTTACTGTTGATTATAATTTTATAAAGCAAACTCAACCTAAAATAGAAATCATCTTTATTTCTTCGTTTACTACAATTTGATTGCTTTAATAATCGTAAGCGGTGGAAATGTATCAAAGAAATAAGTTCCTTCCTTTTTTACTTTCATTCCCATGCTTTCAAATTCTTTTTTGTATTCGCCTGTATGTTTAAAATCAGAAATAATAGTTTCCCCGCCAGGTTTTAAAATCCGGTATATCTCCCGGCAGGCTTGTTTTCTTTCTTCTGTTTTATAAATGTTGTGAAGGCAAAGATTGGAAACAATTACATCAAAATAATTATCATTAAAATTAGTTTTAAGAATATTTTCTGTAAGGATTTCTGTTTTATCCTCTACTTTTTCAAGCTCGGTATTTAGTTTTGTTTGTTCGATAGTATTGTCAGAAAGATCGTAGCTGTTGAAAATATCTATGCCGTAAGATTTGCCGGAATTTAATTTTTTTGCTGCGCCTATCATTAATAATCCAAGCCCGGTTCCTACATCCAGAACCTTTTCATCCCCTTTCCATTGGTGCAATTTTAGAATTCTGTCCCTGTGTTTGAACTTTCCATATTTAGAATAGGCAATCATTAACAAGCCAGCAATTATTAAACATATTGCTGGTGATAAAAAACTGAGCCTTAAGAAATTAATTTGTGGGAAAAAACCAAACCAAAGAAATAATGAAATTAATAAAAGAAGTACGCCAATTCCGAGCAGGTTCCTGATCACTTTGGGTGCATCAATTCCATAATTTATTTTTTTCATTTCTTTATTTTGAAAAAATTTCTAATCTGAGAATAAAAAAATTTTTCAGATTCTTTATCTTGTAAAAATAAAAATTCATTCCAATATTATCTGAATTCTTCGTTACTGCTGCGTTTTATTAAAAAATGCATTTTAAAAAAAATGGGTTTTTTAAATCACAGATTTTTTAATTTTAAAAATTATTATCAACGGTAAATTTATTTATTCAATTAATCTGTACATTTAAACTTCCAAATCGATCTTTAACAGTATTCTATATTTTCATTTATTTTTAAAAATCACTTTTAATTTTATTTGAAAATAAACAACACAACTTGAATTATTATAAACTAAAACTCAATCCCTTCAGATGAAAATTACCACACGGTTGCAACTTTCTACCATGATGTTTCTGGAGTTTTTTGTTTGGGGAGCTTGGTTTGTAACACTCGGCACATTTTTAATAAAAAACCTTAATGCAAGTGGTGCTCAAACAGGGGCTGTATTTTCTACTCAATCTTGGGGAGCTATCATTGCCCCGTTTATTATCGGTTTGATTGCTGACCGTTACTTCAATGCAGAAAAAATCCTGGGTGTATTGCATATAATTGGAGCAGTTTTTTTATACCAGGTTTACAGTGTGGGAGCTGTTACAAACGTATATCCGCCCGCAGTTTTTTATTACTTGTTAATATATATGATATTGTTTATGCCCACGCTTGCATTGGTTAATTCCATCTCATTCAATCAAATGAAAAATACCGAGAAAGAATTTCCACCCGTGAGAGTTTGGGGAACCATCGGATGGATTGTTGCCGGGCTTGCAATTAGTTTTGTTTTTGTATGGGATTCGGATGCGAATATTACAGCGGGTTTGATGAAAAACACTTTTTTATTAGGTTCAATTGTTTCTTTGGCGTTAGGCATATTTAGTTTCACTTTGCCAAAAACACCTCCGAAAGTAACCAAAGGAGAAAAAGTAAAAATTTCAGACATATTAGGTTTAGATGCTTTAAAATTATTGAAGGATAAGAATTTCCTGATATTCTTTATTGCTTCCATTTTGATATGTATTCCACTTGCATTTTATTATCAATATGCCAATCCTTTTCTTACCGATATAGGGATGTCCAACGCCACGGCGAAAATGACTATGGGGCAATTTTTTGAAATATTTTTCTTGTTGATGCTTCCGTTCATTTTCAAAAAATTCGGATTTAAAATAACGATTATGGCCGGTATGCTTGCCTGGGCTGTACGGTATGCATTATTTGCTTATGGAAATACCGGAGACCTTACATTTATGCTGATAATAGGTATTATTTTACATGGTATTTGCTATGATTTCTTTTTTGTATCCGGGCAAATTTATACAGACGCAAAAGCGGGGCCAAAATTCAAAAGTGCCGCACAGGGATTGATAACGCTGGCTACTTACGGCATTGGAATGTTGATAGGATTTGAAATTGCCGGGCTAATAAAGGATGAGTACACTACTACTTCAATGGTAAATGGGGTTTCCACCGTAGTATCCAACTGGAAGATGATTTGGATTATTCCTTCCGGGATTGCATTTGTCGTATTTTTATTATTTGCATTTTCATTTCACGATAAAAATGAAAAACCTGTGAATCAAACTGTCAATTTATAAGTATGGAAAAAAAGCAAAGCAGAAGATCACTTATAAAAAACCTTGCTTTGGGAGCATCAGCACTGGCGATAACTCCGGTATCGGCACTTGCATCCTATAAAGTGCCAGAGAATAAATCAAAAAAAGATTTGAAATTGAAAGGAAATATTAACCACTCAGTTTCGAGGTGGACATTTAACTATTTATCTTTAGACGATTTATGTAATGCGGTTAAAGAAATTGGTTTCAACGCTATTGATTTAGTAGGGCCTAAAGATTGGCCTACATTACAGAAGCACGGTATCTACAGTTCCATGTGTTATACAGCGGGAGACAATGATTTATACAAAGGGCTTGATAATCCTATATACCACGAAAAACTGATCAAAGAATATTTAGATGTAATTCCGATAATGGCCAAAGCCGGGTATAAAAATTTAATTTGCTTTAGCGGTACTCGAAATGGATTGGATGATGAAACAGGAATGAAAAATTGTAAAATGGCCTTAGAAAAAATATTGCCTTTTGCCGAAAAAAATGGTGTGACAATGTTGATGGAATTATTAAATAGTAAAATTGACCATAAAGATTACATGTGTAATCATGTAGAATGGGGAGCAGCATTATGTAAAATGATTGATTCGGAAAATTTTAAATTGCTTTTCGATATCTACCACATGCAGATACAGGAAGGAGACATTATTAGAAACATACAAGATTATCATCAATATATTGCTCATTACCACACAGGCGGTATTCCGGGAAGGCATGAGATTAATCAAACCCAGGAATTGTATTATCCGGCGGTGATGAAAGCTATTGTAGATACAGGGTATAAAGGATATGTTGCCCAGGAATTTGTTCCAACTTACCCTGATAAATTAGACTCGTTGAGGGAAGCAATAAAAATATGTGATGTGTAAATAAAATGACAAATTTTAATAAATTTTTGCCATTTTAATTGGTACTTTTAGGGTACGCGTTGAAATAATAAAAAGATTTAAAAAAATAATACTCACACTAAAAAACAAGCCTCTAAATTCAATAGTGGCTGCATTAAAAAATTATGGCAGACAATACATATGACGCAATTGTAATTGGATCAGGAATTTCCGGAGGCTGGGCCGCTAAAGAGCTTACTGAGAAAGGCCTTAAAACTATTATGCTCGAAAGAGGAAAAAATATTGAGCATGTAAAAGATTATGTAAATGCAGTGAAAGGCCCGTGGGAGTTTGCTCACCGAGGAGGGCGCACACAGGAAATGATAAAGGATTATCCTGTTTTAAGAAGAGACTACCCTTTAAATGAAATGAACCTTGATTGGTGGGTTAATGAAAAAGAATGCCCTTATACAGAGGTGAAACGTTTCGATTGGTTTCGTGGATACCATGTTGGCGGACGCTCGCTTTTATGGGGAAGGCAAACTTACCGCTGGAGCGATTACGATTTTGATGCCAACGCGAAAGATGGCATTGCTATTGACTGGCCTATCCGTTATAAAGATATTGAACCATGGTATACTTATGCTGAGAAGTTTGCAGGAATCAGCGGTTCCAGCGAAAACTTGCCTCAATTGCCTGACAGTCATTTTATGCCGGCAATGGAAATGAATTGCGTGGAAAAGGATATTTCTGCCCGAATCAAACAACATTACGATAACAAAAGGCAAATGATTATTGGCCGGTGCGCTAATATTACAGAGCCTATCCAGGAAAGAAGCAATTGTAAGTATAGAAATAAATGCTGGCTCGGTTGCCCGTTCGGCGCTTATTTCAGTACACAGTCTTCCACTCTTCCTGCAGCGATGAAAACCGGCAACCTTACGGTTCGCCCATGGTCTATTGTTACAAAAATTTTGTATGATAAAGACACCAAAAAAGCAACAGGGGTTGAGATTCTCGATGCTGAGACTAATAAAACTTACCAGTATTTTGCAAAAATAATTTTCTTAAACGCATCAACATTTAACAGTGCATGGGTCCTGATGAATTCCGCAACGGACATTTGGCCTGATGGATTGGGAAGCAGTAGTGGCGAGCTCGGCCATAATGTAATGGATCATCATTTAGGAGTAGGCGCTTCAGGAATGGTAGATGGATACGATGATAAATATTATTATGGGCGCAGGGCAAATGGAATTTATGTGCCCAAATACAGAAATTTATTTGGTGATAAGAGAGATTACTTGCGTGGTTTTGGTTACCAGGGAGGTGCCAGCAGGGAAGGCTGGAGCCGTAATATTCCTGAAATGCAAATCGGTGGGGATTTTAAAGATGCGCTTGCAGAACCGGGGCCGTGGACAATGGGTATTGGAGGTTTCGGAGAAATACTTCCTTACCATGAAAACAAAATTACTTTAGATAAAGATAAAAAAGACAAATGGGGATTAAATGTTCTGGCTTTTGATGCAGAATGGAAAGAGAACGAAAGAAAAATGAGGATAGACATGAAAAATGATGCAATAGAAATGTTGGAAGCTGCAGGAGTTAAAAATGTCACCGGTTTCAATGGTGATGGAACGATGGGCAGGGGAATTCATGAAATGGGGACCGCCAGGATGGGAAAAGACCCAAAAACCTCTGTCCTGAATAAATGGAACCAGGTTTGGGATGCGCCAAATGTATTTGTAACCGATGGATCTTTTATGGCTTCCTCAAATTGCTGTAATCCGTCATTGACTTATATGGCAATGACAGCAAGAGCTGCCGACCATGCTGTGGATGAATTGAAAAAACGAAACATTTAATTGGTTGAAGCAGTAAACAAACAAATTTCAAAGAAAATGAATTTCCATTTTAAAAAAATACAGTAATTATGAAAGGCCAAAAAGACAAAAAGAATTTTAATTCATCCAGGAGGAATTTTTTAAAAAACACCGCAATAACCGCCGCCGGGTTTTACATAGTCCCGAGGCACGTGTTGGGTGGTAAAGGTTTTTTAGCGCCCAGCGATTTGCTAACAATTGCAAGTATTGGTGTTGGTGGTAAAGGGGGCGATGATATTGATCATTTTATTGCAAGCGGAAAAGCAAATATTGCATACCTCTGTGATGTTGATACCAGGAGGGCTACTTCATCAGTTAAAAAACTTCCTAAAGCAAAATTTTATTCTGATTATAGGGAAATGCTTGATAAAGAACATAAAAACTTTGATGCAGTTTCCGTTTCCACACCAGACCATACTCACGCAGTGGCCGCTTATTCTGCAATGCAACTTGGTAAACATGTGTATGTTCAAAAGCCTTTAACTCACGATGTTTTTGAAGCAAGAATGTTAACCGAAGCAGCAAAAAAATATAAAGTGGTTACACAAATGGGCAACCAGGGCGCTTCAGGAGATGGGGTAAGGCAGTTGATGGAATGGTATAATGCAGGAGTTATAGGTGATGTTCGCACTGTATATTGCTGGACAGACCGCCCGGTTTGGCCACAGGGAATTCCAAGGCCATCAGTTGCGGTTCCGGTTCCAAAAGAATTAGATTGGAACTTATGGCTTGGAACGGCACCACAAAAGAATTATTTTGACAACCTGGTTCCTTTCAACTGGCGTGGATGGTGGGATTATGGAACCGGTGCTTTGGGTGATATGGGATGCCATATTGTACAACCTGCTTTCGCTGTGTTGGATCTTCAATACATTAATTCTGTACAAGCAAGTGTAGGTAGTGTTTATGTTGGCGAGTTTCAAAGAGGGTATTTCCCTGAAAGCTGCCCGCCATCGAGCCATGTAATAATGAAATTTCCTAAAACAGATAAAACAGCTGGCCCTGTTGAGGTACATTGGATGGATGGTGGCATACAACCGGAAAGGCCTGAAGAATTAGGACCGAATGAAACATTTGGCGATGGAGGAAACGGAACTTATTTTATTGGAACAAAAGGTAAAATGATGTGCGGAACTTATGGTGCCAATCCTCAATTACTTCCTCTTTCAAGAACCAATGAAGTAAAAGTGCCTCAAACTTATAAAAGAGTAGTTGGTGGCGCTGAAGGCCATTACGCACAATGGATTGAAGCCTCAATAGCAGGATATGGCAACATGCCTGTAGATTCATCTTTTGATGTGGCCGGGCCTTTAACAGAAGCTTTATTAATGAGTAACCTTGCCATCAGGGGATTTGATATCAGGACAGCCCGTGCTAATGGAAAAGGTTACGATTATCCAGCCAGGTATGTTGAACTTTTATGGGATAACAAGGAAATGAAAGTTACCAACATTGATGCGGTAAATCAATTTATCAAACGCGATTACCGTGATGGTTTTGGAGTTAAATATGATGTATAAATTTTAAAATAAATATTTATGAACAGAAGAGAAGCAGTGCAATATATTTCCCTCATTCTCGGAGGGACTGTAGTTGGCAGCAGCGCTTTTTTAGCAGGTTGCACTACCAATAGTAGTTCTGAAGTTTCAATGGTTTTTTCAGATGCTGATATATCATTGATGGATGAAATAGCTGAAACTATTTTACCAACAACAAAAACGCCGGGAGCAAAAGCTGCCAAGGTTGGTCAGTTTATGACTGTTATGGTGAATGATTGTTACGAAGCCCCGGATCAAAAGATATTCCATGAAGGCCTGGATCAGATAAATAAGTTATCCAATAAAAAATTTGGAGATTCATTTACCAAAATTACTCCACAGCAACGCCACGATTTATTGGTAGGCCTGAATAAAAGTTCAGGAGATTTTCAATCAAAAATAAACAAAGAATACGCAGCGCTACCAGAGGAAAAAATTCATGAATTAATCATGAAGAAAAATTTTGATGGGAAAGATCCATGGGCAGATAAAAGGCGCGCCGATCCAAATTATTTTTATTCAATGATGAAGCAACTTACCATGCTTGGTTATTTCACTTCAGAAATTGGCTGCACACAGGCAAGGCGTTACGTTGAAACTCCCGGCAGGTTTGATCCGTGTATTCCTTATAAAAAAGGGGATAAAGCATTTGCTTAAAAGAAAAAAGTCTAATTTAAAAAAATCGCTATTAAATCAGCGATTTTTTTTTGCATGAGTTTTTCTACAGTAAACTAACTAATAGAACAGATTCCTATTTTCTTTAATTGCTGAATCACTATAATTTTTATACAAGATTTCCTGTTGTTTTAAATTAATGGCCAAATCATCTAATTTTTTTTGAAGATCGCCGGTATCTAATTGTAAAGTAGCAGTAGATCTGTTTATTTTTTTTAATTTTAAAATAGCGGAAGATGTCAAAACAGAAACATTCTGAAATATATTTTCAACTTCGTCTTTTGATTTTGCGGGCTGAAATTGATTGTTTCTATAAGTGAGAAATTTATTTAAAAAAATAATGGCAGCATTATAATCAGCAACTGCTGAATTATACAAATCCGCATCATTATCCTGGTTTAAAACTTCTACCTGGAAACGGATTCTTTTTAATTTTGTTTCTATTTTTTTTGCAGGCCATCCAGCATTTTCTATTCTTGATTCTTCAATTAAATATTGAGAAAGGCGATCCATTTTTTGAAAAGATTCCAATGAATCTTTATAATTAAAATAATTTTTGCCGTTAACGGATTGTGTAATTCCCCGCTCAAAATCATTGTATGTTATAGGGTAATTTAAAAGTTGAAATATCGGGTCAAAAGGAAGATGTGATTGAATGAAATCAATGGGAGGCAAATTAAAATATTGAAATTGAGGATTGAAATTATTGCTTCCGGGCTTTTCCACATCCCATGTTGGATCATATAACCCCCATTTATCATCAACAAAAGCAACGCACCAAACATGCGCTCCTTTATCAACGTAACCGCCTTGTTTGGTAAAGCCTTCTACTGCATAAGAACTAATGCCGCATTGATTACATAAATCAGTAAAGATGGCGGCAAAATTTTCGCATACCCCTTTTTTTCTGCGAAGGGCGAATGAAACCCTTTCTTCATTGTTTTCATCTAAAATAACGTAATGAATAGTATCAGCATCGTATTTTATATTCATCGTTATCCATGAATAAATAGCGGCAATTTTTTCTTTATTGGAACGATAATGAGCATTAATATAAGCAGCAATATCAGAAGATGTGTGTGTTTGAGAATTGGGAATATTTACAAAAATCCTTTCGGCAGAAAAATGATCATTTTGGGCAAAAGCTGATTTACCTAAACAAAAAAATATCATTAAAATCAAAAACGATTTCATCTATTAAAGTTAGAAATCGTTTTTGAAAATTATTTTGTAAAAATCTTAAAGGCAGTAAACAAACAAATAAAGTGAATTTCTGTTTTTTGAAAAGTTAGATTATGCAAACAAAAATTTAAATTCATACTGAGGATATTTTATATCCTAAAATATCAATGATTAATTAAGCAGACACCCTTATAAAACATCACGGAAATTCATGGCCAGGAACGATTGTATTCAATCAATATTTCAAACTTTTAAGGTAGGCAATACTTTTAGGTACCTGATAATCTACGTTGTTGCTTTCGTCTTCGATGAAATAATGTTTAATACCTACTTTTTTAGCTTCTTTTAATATGGCAGGAATATTTATTTCTCCCGTGCCTAATATGACATCATTTTCCTGTGAAGTGCCCCCGGAAAGATCTTTCTTTGTACCTTTTTTGAGATCCTTTAAATGCATAAGTTTCCAACGATTGCCATATTTTTTAAGAAGTTCGACAGGGTCACCTCCACCAAACTGCGTCCACAAAATATCCATTTCAAAAGAAACGTATTTGGGATTGGTATTTTTAATCAGGTAATCGAGCAGCGTACCATCCTGGTAAGGTTGAAATTCGTAACCATGAGTATGGTAGCAAAAAGTGATGCCATTGTCTTTTAAAATTTTTCCGGCTTTATTAAAAACTTCTACTGCATTTTTTGCATTCTCTAAAGTAAAACCTGAATTGCTGTGGGGTATCCATGCGCACATCACATATTTGGCACCTAAACTTTTTGCCCGGTAGGCTACGGAATCAGGCGATTTTTCTATTTCATTATAATCAGTGCCGGTGGAAATAATTTTAATGCCTCTTTCAGCACACAATTTCCTGAATTCACTGGCAGGCATTCCGTAAGAATCTCCTTCATATTCTGTGAATCCAAGACGCTTAATTTTATCAAGGGTTTTGACAATGTCGACTGGAAAACTATTTCGAAAAGTATAGGATTCAATGCCAAAAGGAGCAGTGTAAAGAGGTTTGTTCTGAGCCAAAAGTGTGGCGCTTCCTGAGGAAAATGCTATCAATATTAAAAGTGTACTAAATTTTTTCATGGTAAAAAATATTTGTGTGAAGAGCTGCCCCAAAATTTGGGCTTACAATAGTTTATAAATTATGATGAAGTTATGAAAAAGACAATAAAATTTGCCGGCAAACAAATAAATAAATAAGATTTTAATTTCCTTGCAGTTTAATGTTTATGGATTCTGTATAACAGAGGCATTCTCTTTTATACAAAATCTATCTGATTTTCCCGAACTGTAGATCAATAAAAAATGGAATGCTGATTTAATTAATCGGTTTTCTTTTGTACCAACTGAAAATGTTCATAAACTAAAGCTGCCCTGGATTTTCCGATGGTTTCTTCGATTTCTTCCACTGAAAGCACTTTTATTTTGTTTACAGATTTATATTTTTTTAAAAGAGTATCTGCTGTATTTTTTCCTATTCCATTTATTTTTTCCAATTCATTTACAAACGTGCCCCGGCTCCTTTGGTTTCGGTGAAAAGTAATTCCAAAACGATGCACTTCATCCCGTATACGCCTTATTAGTTTTAAGCTTTCACTGTTCCACGGAAGTTTTACAGATTCTTTATCTCCAGGAAAAAATATTTCTTCTTCATTTTTTGCAAGGCCGACAACTGTTGATTTTCCTGACATTCCCACTTCTTCCAAACCTTCAATAGCTGCATTTAACTGCCCTTTTCCTCCATCAATTATAATTAATTGTGGCAAAAGGTTTTCTTCTTTGAGCAGCCTTTTATACCTCCGGGAAACTACTTCTTTCATGCTCGCAAAATCGTTGATTCCACTCACTGTTTTAATATTAAATTTCCGGTATTCATTTTTATCAGGCAATCCATTTTTGAAATATACCATTGCGGCAACCGGAAAACTTCCCTGGAAATTAGAATTATCAAAACATTCAATATGCGTAGGTAAATCTGGAAGGTGCAAATCTTTTTGCAATTGTTCCAACACTTTTATTTTTTCTGTTTCAGTCTTTCCTTCAAGGCGAAGCATTTTTTTACGTTTCATTTCTTCCATGAAATAATTGACATTTTTCTCAGAAAGTTCAAGCAACTTTTTTTTATCTCCTGCTTTTGGTATCGTAAATATTAGTTCTCTATTTTCAAATTCTAAGTCAAACGGAATGACAATTTCTGTGGCTTCGCTTTTAAACTTTTCTCTCAAATCTATTATCGCGAGGCTTAAGATTTCTGCATCAGTTTCATCTAATTTTGGCTCTAAAGAAATAGTATGTGTCTGAATAATAGTTCCGTTTTGCACCATAAGGTAATTGACGTAAGCAGTATCTTTTTCTCTGAGGATAGAAAATACGTCAAGGTTTGAAAACGATTTACTTACTATAACTGACCTGGCCTGGTAATTTTCAAGGCCTTCTAATTTATGTTTGATAATAGCCGCTTTTTCAAATTGCATTTCAGAAGAATAATAATTCATTTCCTCTTTATAACGCTGAATTACAGGCCCTAAATTTCCTTTTATCATTTGCCTTATTTGCTGCAAACCTTCTTCATAATTTTCTTTGCTTTGCAAGCCTTCACAAGGGCCTTTGCAATTTCCTAAATGATATTCAAGGCAAACTTTAAACTTTTGTTTTAGAATATTCTGTTCAGAAAGATTCAACTTGCAAGTGCGAAGGGGAATAAATTCCTTTATAAAACTTAGCAACTCCCGCACTTTTCCAACAGAAGTAAAAGGGCCCAGGTATTCAGAGCCATCATTTATCCTGTTTCTCGTTAAAAATATCCGGGGAAAAGGCTCATTTTTAATAACGAGGTAAGGATAGGTTTTGTCATCTTTTAAATTGATATTAAATTTCGGCTGAAATTGTTTTATCAAAGAATTCTCCAAAAGAAATGCGTCCTGTTCGCTGTCAACAATCGTGAACTCAATGTGGTTAATCCGTTTAACCAGCTCATGTGTTTTATATCCAGTAAAAGTTTTGGTGAAATAAGAGCTTACTCTTTTCCGGATATTTTTGGCTTTTCCAACATAGATTAATTCTTTTTGATCATCAAAATATTTGTAAATACCAGGGTTGGTTGGTAAAGTTTTAATTATCGTTTGAAAAAAATCTGAGTCCATAAATTTCTAATCACAGTATTTACAATTGACCGTTATTCATCAAAATTCCAAATCATTTTTTCTTCTTTCACATGTGCTTCTTTACCCGAAACCTGTGTAATGGTCCGGATACTATACCATTTATCAACAAGCCAGGTTAATTGTGTAGTGGTGCTTTCATTATTTTCATCTTTTTCTTTTACCAAATAGATCCGTTCGATCGAGTTTGTTTGTGGGTTCATGTAAACATCCCAATGAGTAAGATTTATTGAATCAGGCAAACTTACTTTTGGATCATACGAAAAAGTATATGCATTGATGGTTTGGTCCAAAAAAGATTTTTCTGTAAAAAACGGATACATCGTTGATGAATCAATTATGGGAGAGAGAAATGGGCCGGCATATTTTCTAATGTCAGCTCTTTTCATCCATAATGAATCTACCTTGCCATTTTCTGTAATTGTTTGTAAAGGTGTAATTGGCATTGTATCGAGCACCCTTAAACGGCCTTTTAAAAAACTGGTCACAGGGAAAATATGTACACTATCACCAGAATCTTTTGTAAAATTAGCCTCAGAATTTTTCCCCTGATGGCAAGCGCTTAACAATAATAAAAAGGTTACTAAAAAAGCCCAAAGTAATTTTTGCATAAGCAAAATTACGAATAAAAAAAGCCGTTGCAGGGTACGAAGCAACGGCTTAATAAATAAGTTAAAAATTAAAAATCAAAAGAACCTTTATGTTGAGTTATTTATCTTGATATCCCAATTTTTATGCCATAGTCTATAAAATGTTCTTTTGTAGGATAAATATTTTTATACGTTGAAAGTAACTGGTAGCGTACGTTAGGGCCTAAATGCCATTTTATTTTTTTACCTGTTAATGTAATATAGGTACCTAGGTTAGCTTCCAGGTTTTCTTTTCTAACAAGTGATGGGTCATTTACATAATACCTTCCATCAGAGGAAATCATGTAAGCATTATTTTTCAAAAGCAAGGAAGGTTCAATAAGTGATGCAACATCAATTTTAATTTTATTATTCCCCCAGATATTATATTGAATTCCTAGCGGAATGGAAGCCTCTATGTTATAATTTGATAATGAAATATGATCCTGGCTTTGGCCATTTCCATAATGAGTGATGTAGTTTTTAGTGTAAGGGCTACCATGGTTATCATTAAGTGTCAAAGTAGTAAAAGTAGGATGCTCAAGATTTGAAACATTACTATAGCTTGAATAATTTAAATTAAATCCTGTTATAAACCTGAATCTATGAGAAAGTTTAAAACTCACCTCTGTGCCTGTTTCAATTCCTATCTTATTCTTATGTATTAATTTAAAAGAAGGTTGTCCAGACAAAACTACGATGGATGAAACTCCGGAAGGTTGAATTGTTTTTTTATCGAACAAAACGGAACTAACTGTCGGATTAACATAAAATAACCATTCTATTTTATTATTCTTTTTTCTATGAAGTTTTTTTGTTTTTAAAACAGTATTTTGTTTCAGGGCCGCATCATCTTTAGCCATTTCTTCAGGCTTTTTCAATGGTATTGCAATTACCAACAATGATTCTTCAGGTGGGGAAGAAAAGATATCGTAAGAAATAGGTATTATTAAATTACTATTGAATAATTCAGGTTGCTGTATTAAGGAAAGCTTGAGTGCCGTTTTCTGATTATCTGTTTGTTTGAAAATAGAAATATCCCCTATTTGTTCGTTTACTGATGTGTTACTATTAGGAAAATTATTTTCATCCTGAAACTTCGTAATAGCACTGTTTATTGAAATATCATTTACAGGTTGCTGCAGTTGTGCCACAGCAGTTTGATGGTTACTTTTTTCAGAAATAATATTTGATGATATAGATTTTGGGGTCGAAGGGTTTTTAGTTTGGGGATTCAATTCCTCTTTTGAAATACTACTTAAAGTGCGATTTACATTTATTTTTGAGGAATTGATTCTACGTTTGTTTTGATCAGGCAATAGTAAAACCGGCTGATTTTCATTTTTCGCTTTTGAAATATTATTTGTAGAATTTTTTTGAATATTTGCTAAGGTATTAAAATGGGGAGTAGGTTTATTCAGGTTGCCAATTGTAATAAGTGTAATTAAAAAAAGTATACCTACAGTGATAGACGGCCATTTACTTCCCGGGTGCAGATTATTGTAAATGCCATTCCATACACGTTTAGAGGGTATCATCTTAAATTGATCCGCATGATCTTTAAGAGACTGCTCAAAATCACTCATATCAAATCTTCTTTCCATTTTTCATACGTTTCGGTCAGTAGTAGTGACAGAGATTTAATATCTCTATAAACAATTAGTATTTAGTTATTCAGTTATTTTGTCGAAACCATCCGCACATTTTCTCTCGGCTTCTGCAATATTTTTTTCTTTATCAATATTTCTTCCAATAATGCCCTTGCCCGGGTATATTGGGACCTGCTGGTGCTTTCTTCAATTTCCAGAATTGTAGAAATTTCTTTGTGAGAAAAACCTTCAATTGCATATAAATTGAGAACCGTCCTGTATCCAATTGGCAATAATCTTATACATTCCACCACTTGTTTTGCTTGCAGCATTGATGGGATATTATTTTCGCTTATTTGAATACTCGACGCATGAATTAAATCTACACTATCAGAGAACTTTTTATTTTTTTTCAAAATATTAATACAGGTATGAACGACTATTTTTCTAATCCATCCTTCCAAAGCTCCCGAGCCTTTGAACTGATAAATTTGAGAATATACTTTTATAAATCCTTCCTGTAGCATATCCTCAGCGTCTTCCCTGTTGCGGGCATAACGATAGCAAACACCAAGCATGCGCGGGCTAAACCTGTTATATAAAGCCTCTTGCGCATTTGAAAGGTTATCAAGACAGCCTTGAAGCATTAACTCTTCTGTCATAGTTTGCTTGTTTAACCCTACTAAGATAGGACAATTATTAACTAAAAATGCTGCATGAAAAAAACTTTGTTAAATTAAAAATAGAAATTATTTAATACAAAGCGTTTCTGAAGCATTTTTTTAAAAAACTTTATTCTTTTTGAGGAGAATAACAACTAATGTCTAATTACCTATCAATTAAAACTTTACCAGTCATTTCATCAGGTATGGGTAATTTCATCATGGTTAAAATAGTTGGAGCAATATCGCCTAGTTTGCCGGGATTAATTTTCCCTTGCCATTCCTTGTCAATTATAAAAAAAGGAACCAGGTTTTTGGTATGTGCAGTATTTGGAGTTCCGTCTTCGTTTACAATATAATCTGCATTCCCATGGTCGGCAGTCAGAAAAATCGTGTATCCATTTTCTAAACCGGCAGTTACGATTTCCTTTACACATTTATCTACAGTTTCAACAGCTTTTACCACAGCATCCCAAACGCCTGTATGCCCTACCATATCTGCATTTGCAAAGTTTAAACAAATAAAATCTGCAGATTGTTTTTTAATCTCGGGAAGCAATGCTTCTGTTACCTGTAGAGCGCTCATCTCTGGTTGAAGATCATAAGTAGCTACTTTTGGTGAAGGAATCATGATGCGGTTTTCACCTTCAAATGGTTTTTCCCTTCCGCCGCTGAAGAAAAAAGTAACATGCGGGTATTTTTCAGTTTCTGCAATTCTGATTTGCTTTTTATTCTGATTCGCCAATACTTCCCCAATTGTATTTTTCAGGTCATCTTTTTGGAAAATAATCCGAACATTTTTAAAAGTATGGTCATAAAGCGTCATCGTAGTATAATCCAGTTCCAGAGGCTTCATATCATAATCGGGAAATGCAGATTGGGTAAGCACTTCGGTAATTTCCCGGCATCGGTCAGTTCTAAAATTGAAGCAAATTACCGCATCGCCATCCTTGATTTCAGAATCAGGGGTTTCAGCATTTATGATCGGTTTCAGGAACTCATCCGTTACTCCATTTTCGTATGAAGTATGAATGGAAGAAAAAATATTAGTAGAAATTTCGCCCTTTCTATTCACTAAGGCATCATAAGCTACTTTAACTCTTTCCCATCTTTTATCCCGGTCCATTGCATAATATCTTCCTGTAATTGTGGCTATTTTACCCGTGGTTTTTTCAAGGTGTTGTTGAAGGTCTTCTAAAAAATTAATTCCACTTTTTGGATCTGTATCACGTCCATCAGTAAAAGCATGAATATACACATTCTCCAAACCGTTTTTTTTGCAAATTGTCGTTAGGGCTTTTAAATGATTAATGTGGGAATGGACGCCGCCATCGCTTACCAAACCCATAAGATGCAAAGGTTTTTTATTTTCTTTAGCATAATTTAAGCTTTCTAAAAGAGCCTCGTTTTTTTCAAACTCGCCATTTTCGATAGCTACATTGATACGTTCCAGTTCCTGGTAAACAACCCTGCCCGCTCCGAGGTTTAAATGGCCAACTTCGCTGTTCCCCATTTGGCCTTCCGGCAAACCTACTGCTCTTCCGCACGTAACCAACGTAGTGTTAGAATATTTCTCATAAAGAGAGCTTACAAATGGCGTTTTTGCATTTTGAATTGCATCGCTTTCTTTCTTTTGGCCAAGTCCCCATCCATCCATTATTACTAAAATAACTTTTTTTGTTTCCATATATCAAAGCTAATTATTAGTGTTTATATAATTGTAATAATATGAAAAACATACCATAATTTTAATTTTGGCACGTTCTTTTGAGGTGTAATTATACTTAAAAAAACAAAAATAAACCCATGAGAAAAATTACACTATTCATTATAATTTTAGTTGTTTCATCAGCTTTTGTTAATCAATCATTTTCGGATATTATTAATGCACTTAAAACGGGAAATGCTGCTCAGGTTGCCCAATATTTTGACAATACAATAGAAATTACTTTACCAGCAAAAAGCCATACGTTAAATAAAAAGCAGGCAGAAATTGCATTAAATGATTTTTTTTCACAAAACACTGTAAAAGATTTTAAAGTAATCCATCAAAGCGAAAAAGCCGGATCTGAATATTGTATTGGCAACCTAATTACTTCAAACGGAGTTTTTCGCACTACAATTTTTACAAAACAAAAGGAAGGAAAAGAATTAATCCAGGAACTAAGGTTTGAAAAATAATTGAGTTTGTATTTGTGAAGACAAAATAAAAATTTGAGTTATTTGTCTGTTTACTACTAAAAGAAAGCCATTAAAGAGATACGCATTCCGAATTGATTTACTCTCCAAAAATTTAAAAAGGCCGCACCAATCGTGAGATTTATTGCCAAAATTATGGAATTCCACTACCTTTTCTTTGATTTATAAGGACGGTTTTGATTTTCATTCTATAAATTTGTTTCATGCCATTTTCTGAAGAATATCAAATTAAATTAGAAGAGTTTATTTCCAATGCACTGAGAGAGGACCTTGGAGATGGAGACCATTCCACGCGATCCTGCATAAATGCGGATGCAAAAGGGAAAGCCATTTTAAAAATAAAAGATGAGGGAATTTTAGCAGGTGTGGAAATTGCCGAAAAAATATTTTCATTTTATGAGCCGGAATCCGTAGTGGAGAAGTTTAAAAATGATGGCGATAAAGTTCATTTCGGCGAATCCGCATTTGAAGTAAGCGCTAAAATATGGACAATTCTTTCCTGTGAAAGGCTGGTCCTTAATTGTATGCAAAGAATGTGCGGCATTGCAACACTCACCAAAGAATATACGGAAAAGCTAAAAGGGTATCCAACGAAATTATTAGATACCAGGAAAACAACTCCTAATTTTCGGTTGCTGGAAAAGGAAGCTGTAAGAATTGGAGGAGCTGTAAATCATCGTTTTGGATTGTACGATATGATCATTTTAAAGGACAATCATATTGATTTTTGTGGCGGAATAGAGAAAGCGATTGATAAAGCTTACAAATATGTACAGGAAAGAAAACCGGGATTGAAAATAGAGGTAGAAACGAGGTCACTCGAAGATGTAAAAAAAGCTATGAGCACTGGAAAGATTGACAGAATTATGCTGGATAATTTTTCTCCCGAAAAAATAAAAGAAGCCTTGAATATAATTAATGGAAAATATGAAACTGAAGCCAGTGGCGGAATTGACTTGAGAAACATTGTAAAATATGCAGCTACCGGAGTGGATTTTATTTCAAGCGGAGCCATAATACACCAGGCTACCAGTTTAGATTTAAGTTTAAAAGCAGAAATAACACAATAATATGCCTAAGAAAAAGTTATATAGCAGCGATAAAATTGTTTACTCGACTGCGGAGAATTTTAATTTTTCAAGCGAGGAAGAAAATGAAGGGTTTTTATCTCCTAAAGAGCAAAAGCTAACAATTGTTCTTGATAAAAAACACCGTGGCGGAAAAGTGGTTTCTATTATAAAAGATTTTTCTATGAAAGAAAATGAAATAGAAGGGGTAGCAAAGAAATTAAAATCATTTTGCGGATCAGGCGGATCAGTAAAAAACAATGAAATCATTATCCAGGGCGATCACAGAGAAAAAATATTGCTATGGCTTTTAAAGAATGAATACACCAAATCCCGTAAACTATAGTTTATTTAGTTCAGTTTTAATAACTTTATCATAACCTAAGAAACATGATTTCAAAAATATCTGAAGGCGTAACCATTAGCGTTGAAACTTTTTACCAGCCGGAATACAGCAATCCTTTAAACAGCGAATTTATGTTTGCCTACCGTATTTCACTTGAAAATAATAATACATTCCCTGTTCAACTGCTAAGGCGCCATTGGTATATTTTTGACAGTACTTCTGATCATCGCGAGGTAGAAGGCGAAGGTGTTGTCGGCGTACAACCAATAATAAAGCCAGGGGAAAAGTACCAATATGTAAGTGGTTGTAATTTGCGTAGTGAAATGGGTAAAATGCATGGAATGTATTTCATGGAAAATTTCCTTAATAAGCAAACGTTTATTATTAATATTCCTTCTTTTGAGATGATCGTTCCTATAAAACTTAATTAAATTCTGGGCTTGTATTTAGACTTATCATAAATTTCGCGGGCGCCTGTTTTCATCAATTCTGAAAGTGTAGTTTCCGGATATTTTTCCATAAAAGTTTTTACAATTTGCAACCCCGCAAATGCCCCGATATTTCCGGGAGCACCTTCTCCTAGTTCCGGGGTTTTAGGCCCTTCGCCAATATAATTTTGTACAATATTGTCATCCGTTTTATTTAACAGGTTATTGTTCAAAAAGAAATCCCAAATAACTGCCTCGTTTTTAGTAGCATCGCCCATTTGCTGTTTGGTATAGCCTATGCAAAGATATTCAGGCGTGTACGGCAAAAATTTTGTGAGCAAATAAACTCTCCTTCCCCTATTAACCATTAACTCTATCAAAGCTTTTCCATTGCTTTTATCCGGGTATAAATCATCTACAATGTTTCTCATGCAATTAACCGGAATATGTTGCTCATCAAAATTGTTTGACAAAAAATCAGGGTATTCTTCCAGGCCTTCTATACTTCGGTAAAATGAAGAATTTTTCCCTAAATGGAGTTGCAACCCAATAGCCAGGCTTTTAGGAGTAAGCACATCTCCCTGAACGCCAAACGAAGTTTGAAAATTGGCATTAATCGGCCCGATAAAAGTAATTATTGACTCAGGTAAGTTATATTTTGGAAAATAATATTTTACAAATTGCAACCCCTGTTCAATGGCTTTTGTTTCCTTATTAAAATTCTTATAAAGCAGATCGACAGAATCTTTTACAGGCGTATAATCATGAATAAACATAGCCACAGCCTTATCCTGGCGATTATTAGGAATTAATAAACTGTCTAAATCCAGGCCTAACATATTAGCAGTAAACGCTGGTAAAAAATCAGGGTATTTTTGCAAAATCATTTTCATTGATTCAGCCACTTTCGTTGTATCAACTGCAAAAAAATCTTTCTCAAACCTTTTTGTTTCCACGTTTACTTTTATAGAAGAAACATCCGGAATATTTTTGTGGCTGTTGCACGAAAAAAGAATAATGGAGGCAAAAATTGAAATGCAAATTTTTCTCATACCCCAAATAAAAGCAAAAAAATAAAGACAATTTTGTTAAATGAAAATTAATCAACATTTTATTCTGCTTAATTTTACCAAATGAAAATTTTTCTTGCACAGCAAAACTACCATATCGGCAATTTTGAAAAGAACCTTGATAAAATTATTGAAGCGATAAACATTGCTAAAAAGCAAAATGCGGATTTAATTGTATTCAGTGAAATGTGCATCTGTGGCTATCCTGCAAAAGATTTTTTGGATTTCAAAGACTTCATTGACAAATGCTTTGAAAGTATTGAAAAGATAAAAAAACATGCTGATACTATCGGTGTTATCGTTGGTTCCCCGGATAGAAACCCTGTTCTCGAAGGAAAAGATCTTTTTAACGCTGCTTTTTTCCTGTATGAAAATGAAATAAAAAGTATTGCTCATAAAACCTGTTTGCCTAATTACGATGTATTTGATGAATACCGTTATTTTGAACCGGCTTACAATTGGAACACCTTTGAATTTAAAGGGAAAAGAATTGCGCTTACCATTTGTGAAGATATCTGGAACCTTGGCGGTAACCCGCTTTACCGCATTTGCCCGATGGATATTTTAATGGAACAGCAGCCGGATTTAATGATAAATATTTCTGCATCCCCTTTTGATTATACACATGCTGAAGATAGAAAAGCAACCATAAAATCGAATGTGGTAAAGTATAAAATACCGCTTATTTATTGCAATGCAATTGGCAGCCAAACGGAAGTTGTTTTTGACGGAGTTTCGTTATGCTTTGATAAAAATGCCAATTTATGTCATGAACTTTCACAGTTCAGCGAGGAATTAAAAGAAGTGGTTTTAAATGATGACGGAACTTTTAATTCTCCAGTATTAAAACCTTCAAATGCTTTATCAAACGATATTTTAGAGCCTTTACAATTTACACCGGAGTTAAACATCTCGCAGGTTTACGAGGCGATTATTTTGGGAATCAAAGATTATTTCAAAAAAATGGGTTTTACAAAAGCGGTCATCGGCAGCAGTGGTGGAATCGACAGCGCTGTTACCATTGCGCTAGCCGGTGCGGCACTAGGAAAAGAAAATGTAAGAGCTATATTAATGCCTTCAGAATTTTCATCTTCTCATTCAATTTCTGATGCAGAGCAATTGAGTAAAAATTTAGACAGCCCGTACGATATAATTCCAATCAAAAATATTTATGAAGGATTTTTAAAAGAAATAAATCCTTTTTTTAAAAGCCTTCCCTTTGGCGTTGCTGAAGAAAATATTCAAAGCCGTACGAGAGGAAACCTGTTGATGTCCATCGCCAATAAATTCGGCTACATTTTATTAAATACGTCAAACAAAAGTGAGTTGGCTACGGGCTATGGAACCCTTTATGGAGATATGGCTGGCGGCATCGGTGTTTTAGGAGATTGCTATAAATTGCAGGTGTATGAATTGGCAAAATATATCAACCGTGCTGAAGAGATTATTCCGGAAAACATTATCCAAAAAGCGCCTTCGGCAGAATTGAGGCCTGGCCAAAAAGATATAGATAGCCTTCCGCCTTATGATATTCTAGACCAGATTTTATATCAATATATTGAAAGAGTACAAGGACCGCAGGAAATTAAAGCATTAGGTTTTGATTCAAGCCTTGTTGACAGGATTTTAAAATTAGTAAACCGGAATGAATATAAGAGAAACCAATTTTGCCCCATTATACGCATATCTCCAAAAGCTTTCGGTACAGGAAGGAGAATGCCGATTGTTGGTAATTACCTGGATTAATTGAGAAAAGTAGTGTTTACTTATTCACGTAAACATCTTCATCTTAGCCGGTAGTAAACCAATAAAAAAACAGGATTCTTATTTTAATAAAACAGCGGCCGCTATTCCAGCGGTTTCTGTTCTTAACCTTGTGGTTCCTAAACTTACAGGTAGATAATTATTTTGAATGGCATCCTGGATTTCATCTTCTGTAAAATCTCCTTCAGGGCCAATTAAAATAATTTTTGAGGTGTTGCTTTTTACAACATTTTTCAACATCTTCTTCTCTTCATCCAAACAATGTGCGATAAATTTTTGGTCAAATTTTTCATTTTTTATAACTTCTGAAATTTTTATTTGCTCCTGTAATTCGGGTAACCATGATTGTTGGCTTTGAAGCATCGCGCTAATAAGAATAGATTTTACTCTTTCACTTTTAAAATGTGTTTTTTCGGTGCGTTGGCATATTATTGGAATTATTTTAGAAATACCAATTTCCGTGGCCTTTTCAGCAAACCATTCAAAACGATTGTTGTTTTTAATTAAAGAAATAGCAATGGTAGTTTGTGGCGTTGGTTCGCCTGATAAATATTTTTGTATCGATTTTACTTTCGTTTTTTTTTTATCAGCTAAAACGATTTCTGCTAAAACCGTATAACCTTTACCGTTAGTTATATTAATTTTCTCCTTTTCTTTCATTCTTAAAACCTGGCAGATGTGCCTCGATGTTTCTTCCCTTAAAATAAATTCATCCGAATCGGTAAGGTTTTCTTCAAAAAAATACGGGAAGGCCATTTTATCAATTGATCAGAATATTTGTAATTAAAACGGGATTTATCAGATTAGAAAGGTGCATTTTCATCAAACTCTTCGTCATTCATTTTACTCCCTGCCTGGAAATAAAGTTTAGCGCCGCCATTTCCATCTAAATCTTTTACAGGTTTAAAATTTCCGGGAGGCAGCCTGTTAGAATAATCATCTTCATCATTATCTACAAACTTTTGAATATGCAAAAGTGCTTTTAAAGTAATTGTTTCTAACTGGCCGTTTCTGTGTTTTGCAATGCGGACTTGTGTTTCCCCTTTTGTAGATTCTCCCATTTCATTCGCGTGAATATCGTGGTATTCAGGCCGGTAAAGAAAAATTACCATATCTGCATCCTGCTCAATGGCTCCGGAATTATGGGTTATGATTCCTTCGTTGGCAATCCAATTGTGTGTATTACTTACAGTAAGATCAAATACTTCTTCTTCACTGCAAGGAGTTACAGAAATTACTTTATCCCAAAATATATCGCTTGATGCAATTTTTTTAATTTCATCATCTTCTAAAATGGTACCATATTCATTCAAGGTTTCTCTTGTTGGAGAAAATTTAAAATGAGACGAACCGCCATAAGAAGTCCCTCTTAATTCAGCCATTTTTCTTTGAGAAATACCATTTTTTCTCATTTGGCTTTTCACTTTTACAAAAACTTCTTGTGGTAAAGTGTTAACATTTGTATTAATTATCCTTTCAGTCAAAGCTATTTTCAAATCTTCCAACTGTTTTTTCTTTGGGCCAAATGCACCTACTTTTTCTATAAATATCAATTGATTTGCCGTTCCGCTTATGTCAACACTATACATTGGCCTGTGTTCACCTTGTTCCACCTTTTTTATTCTTGCTATAATACTTATTCTTAATAAAAGGGCAGACACATCATTGGCCAATTGGATACTATTTGTGGAAAAAGCCACTCTTGTAGCTATCTTTTCTGTATTTTTTTTGACATATATCGTTCCATCTGTAGCCCATAAATGTTGTAAAAACAAACAAATATCCTCCACGGATAAATTAAAAATAAATTCAGGGATTTTCTTTTGGAAAGATCGTTGATCAAAGGCTTCAATATCCCTTAACCATTTATTTAATCCCTGTGGATGCCATCTATTACCGTTTCCTGAAAAAACCAATTGATGCCAGGTTCCTTTATGCTCATGCCTGTTTACTGTAGTTCCAAACTCTGTTTCGGCAGAAGTTTTTACGATATAACTATTCTCTTCTGAAGCCGTAGTGTATCGCAAAGGTTGATGGCTTAAATAACTTCCATCCCCAATTAAATGAGCAAGCAATATCAGTTTATGTTTACTTACATTGGTAGTTACAGAAGGTTCCGGAATGTATCTTGTAACAGCAACTCTTTCTCCTTGTTTTATCTGGCTTATTGTTTTCCAATCATCAAAACAAAGTATTTTATGTTCAGCAGTTGCTTTTATTGATCTGCCGCTTGCTAATTTAATTTCAAAAATATTCCTGATTCCTACGGGCCAAATTATTTCAGTGGTTGATGTTGTTATTTTATGGTCAATATCTAACGTCCAGACCTCTGCTTCTTGCCCAACAAGGCTTTTAATAGGAACTCTTTTCCCGTTTGTAAGCCAAACAAGCGTATCTCCTGTAACACATTCCCTAAGGTCACTTAGTTGGGGAATTTTACTCCCTTCTTTTCTTTTTTCTACTTCACGGCTTAACTGGCTGAGCGCGATAATAGGTATTTGTAATTCCTTGGCAAGGCCTTTTAAATCCCTTGAAATACGGCTGATTTCCTGCTCACGGTTTGCATTGCGGTTTTCACCGGTGCCGCTCATTAGCTGCAAATAATCAATAATAATTAAACCGACATTGTGTTTGTTTTTTAGCCTTCTGCACTTGGCGCGCAATTCAAAAATATTTAAAGCGGCTGTATCGTCAATATGAATGGGAGCCGATGAGAGGCGGTTAATGCCTTTTTTATAGAGCTCTTCCATTTCATGTTGCTCCAATCTTCCGCGGGCGATTTTTTCTAAGAGAATGCCACTTTCCGCACTTAAAATTCTTTGCACCAACTGGCTGGCACTCATTTCCAAAGAGAAGAAACCAACTACTGTCGGCTTGGTAGGATGAAGCGCAGCATTACGGGCAAGGTTAAGCGCAAATGCGGTTTTACCTACTGACGGGCGTGCAGCGAGAACAATCAAATCACTTGGTTGCCAGCCGTAAGTTACTCTGTCAATGGCCTCAAAACCAGTAGGCACACCGGTAATTTCATCCTGGCGTGTTCTAAGGTCTTCAATCCGTTTGATGGTATTTACCAAAACTGATTCAATACTGGCGTAATCCCTTTTCAGGTGTTTGTTGGTGATATCAAATAGTTTTGATTCTGCCATGTCAAGCAATTCGAAAACATCGGTGCTGTCTTCGTAAGCATCACCGATAATCTCGCTACTTATTTTTATCAGCTCTCTTTGAATAAACTTCTGCAAAATAATCCTGGCGTGAATTTCAATATTGGCCGAAGAAAATACAGCATTCGTTAATTTGGTTATGTAAAAAGGGCCACCCACCAAATCAAGTTCTTCCTTGAATTTTAATTCTTCCACCACTGTCAGCAAATCGATCGGCGAATTTTTTTGCTGCAAGCCTTGCATGGAACGAAATATCCGCTGATGAGCTTCTATATAAAAACATTCGGGTGTTAAAATCTCAACAATAACATCGAATGCATTTTTTTCTAACATGATGGCGCCTAATACTGCCTCTTCCAATTCTTTTGCCTGCGGTGGTACTTTTCCAAAGGCCTTTGTACCCAATTCCAGAGAGCCTGATTTTCGCCTTTTTCTATCTTTATTTATGTTGGTAAATTCCATTTTTGTTTGCTCAGTTAAGAGCCGTCAATTTTTTATTCTTTTAAGAAATGTTAGGGCATTTTCATAAGTGGGCAGCTAAGGTAAAGTATCAAAATCTATTTTAAGAAATTGTTAAGTGCTTATATTTATCCAGTTGAAGCGCACATTAAAATCCACCAAATTTGGAGGGTTACCAACATAATTTTTTTGGTTGTACACAATTTAAAAAAAATTTCCTTTTTTTTAAGAGAATAATTCACATTTTAATGTGAAGAAAATATTTAGGTTTTTTACAACGGCTTTTGATTTAAAATGATTAAAAAAAATTATCAGAAATAAGTTTTTTATTCAAATATTAATCGGTTTTTCTATGAAATTGAAGCCAGTCAATTCTTTCCTCAAAAGAGAATCAATTTTCTTAACTACTTCTTTCTTATTTTTGATACTCTTTATAATTTTTAGAAGATTTAGATAAAACACATGAAGATTAGTTATAATTGGCTGTTAGAATATTTACCAATAGATGAGGCTACTTTAAAGATCACAGGAAACCCTCAAAAGATAGCTGAAATATTGACTTCTGTTGGCCTTGAAGTTGAAAGCCTTGAAAAATATGAGCAGGTAAAAAATGGTTTGGAAGGCCTGGTAATTGGTAAAGTAATTACCTGTGAAAAACATCCTGATGCGGATAAATTAAAAATAACAACAGTTGATAACGGTAAAGGTGAAACACTTCAAATTGTCTGCGGTGCGCCTAATGTTGAAGTAGGGCAAAAAGTAATATTAGCGCCTGTTGGCTCTACGCTTTACCCGGTAAAAGGTGAGCCATTTCCCATAAAAAAAGCAAAAATACGCGGTGCTGAAAGTAATGGAATGTTGTGTGCAGAAGATGAAATAGGATTAGGTTTAAGCCATGCCGGAATAATCGTTTTGCCAGAAAAAGCAACTATAGGAATGGCAGCTAAAGATTATTATAATTTATATTCTGACTGGATTTTTGAAATCGGGCTTACGCCCAACCGGATGGATGCCATGAGCCATCTTGGTGTTGCCAAGGATGTTTGCGCTTATATTTCGCATCATTTTAAAAAAAGCACAAAGGTGATTTCACCTTTAAAAAATAATTTTAAAGCAGGTAACCATACTGAATCGGTAGCCATAGAAATAAAAAATCCGGAAAATTGTGAACGGTATTCCGGAGTTTGTATTTCCGGAATTAAAGTGGCAGAGTCACCGCAATGGCTGCAAAATAAATTGAAAAGCATCGGGCTTCGGCCACTGAATAATATTGTAGACATTACCAATTTTATTCTGCACGAAACCGGCCAGCCTCTTCATGCATTTGACCTTGATAAAATAAAAGGTAAAAAAGTAATCGTTGAAACTCTTTCACAAGGCACTTCTTTTATTACTCTTGATGAGAAGGAAAGAAAATTGGGCAGCGGCGATATCATGATTTGTAATGGCGCTGACGAGCCTATGTGTTTTGCCGGGGTGTTTGGTGGTTTGGATTCCGGAGTGTCTGCCCAAACTACAAATTTATTTCTTGAAAGCGCAGTTTTTAATCCTGCTGCTATCAGGAAAACAATGTTATTGCACAATCTCAGGACAGATGCAGCCATTCGTTTTGAAAAAGGAATTGATATCAGCAATACGGTAAATGTTTTAAAGCACGCAGCTGTGATGATAAAAGAAATTGCCGGTGGCGAAATTTCTTCTGATATCACAGATGTTTACCCTGTTCCAAGAGAAAAAAAAGAAATCACTTTATCTAATTTTTACCTGAAAAAAATAAGTGGAAAAAATTATCATGCGGATACCGTCAAAGGCATTTTAACTTCTTTGAATTTTACTATTGTGAGGGAAGGAATAGACAACGTTAAAGTAGAAGTGCCTTTTAGTAACCCGGATATTTCTATCCCGGCTGATATAATTGAAGAGATTATGCGCATTGACGGGCTGGACAATATAGAAATTCCTGCTGCCATCACTATTACGCCATCGGTAGATAAAGGCTTAATGAATGCTTCTCAAAAAGAAAAAATAACCGGGTGGCTTACAGGAAATGGGTTCCATGAAATATTTACTAATTCAATTACAAACAGCCAGTATTTTGATGATAAAACTTTAGCAACTACCGTATCTATTATTAATAGTTTGAGTGAAGGCCTGAATGTAATGCGCCCATCTATGTTGCCTACAGGGCTGGAATGCGTATCCTATAATCTGAACAGGAAAAATAACAATCTTCTTTTTTTTGAATTTGGGAAAACCTATTCTAAAATTGAGAATAAATATATTGAAAAGCAAAAGCTGGCAATTTATATTACAGGTAATAAAAATGAAAATAACTGGAACGGCGCTTCAAAAAAAAGCGATGTCTTTTTTGCAAAAGGAATTTGCGAAGCCATTTTTTCTTTGGCGGGAATCCGGAATTATAAATTTGATGTTTCAGAAAATGACGGCCTTGATGAATGCATAATTGCTTCTATAAAAGATAAAAAATTCGTAGTTGCTAGCTCAGTAAATAAAATTCAATTAGAAAAGTTTTCAATAAAGCAGCCTGTTTATTTTATTTGTTTTGATTTGGAAAACCTATTATCTGCAACCAAAAAGAAGGATGTTAATTATGAACCCGTTCCAAAGTTTCCACAAGTTCAGCGCGACCTTTCTTTAATTCTTGATAAAAAGGTAACTTATAAAGAAATTGAAGAATTGGCCGAATCTTTGCATATTAAAAGATTGCAAAATATCCATTTGTTTGATGTATTTGAAAATGAAAAATTGGGAAAGGATAAAAAATCTTTAGCGATCAATTTTACTTTTCTTGATAAAGAAAAAACAATGACAGATGGGGAAATAGAAGCGATGATGACTAAAATTATTTCCAGCTTGGAAAATAAATTAAATGCCGTAATAAGAAATAATGGCTGAAAACATTGACATACATATTAAACTGATTCAAACAAAATTGCAGTTGCTTTTGAAAAAGCATGCCTTGATAATAAAAGAGAATGAACAATTGCAAAAAGAAAACTCTGAGATTAAATTAAAGTCAAAAATCTTGCTTGAAAAAAATGAACAGATCGAAATGCAAGTGAATATCTTAAAAACATCTACCAGCAAATTAGAAGGAAAGGAAAAATCAGATTTTGAAAAAAGCATTAACAGTTATATTCGTACGATAGATAAATGTATATCCATTTTAAATAAATAAAGATGGCCAATGAACCGCTCATCCCGCTTAATATTGTAATTGGAGACAGGAATTACCGCATAAAAATTTTATCTTCTGATGAAGAAACAGTCAGAAAAGTTTTGAAAACTATTAATGATAAAATCCTGGAATTTAAAACCCAGTTTGCCGGAAAAGATATGCAGGATTATGTTTCAATGGTTTTGATTTGGTATGCCACGCAGACTAAAGAAAACTCTTCTGAAATCTTAAGTGAGGATTTGGTTCGATCGTTTATAAAAATGGAGAAGCAGTTGGATGAAGTTTTGGAATAACCACTAGAGGAGAAAAGGAAAGAAATATTCAATGTTCAATATTCAATAAAAATAACCAATTGCAGAATGAGGAAGCCTGAAAAGATTTCAATGTGAGTAGCCATGAATGAAATCCGTGGGTATAGTAAATGAACAAATAATCGAAATTTCTATTTTTATTCGTTACTCAAATAAACAAAAAAAATACAGTTAGCATTTCACTAACTGTATTTATAATTTTTATTGCTACGGTTGGTCTATTAATTCTTCACTTGTCAAATAAGACATTTCGGTAGCTTTCTGTTCCGAATATGCTTCAGTACCGTGTTCATATAAATCAAGTCCCATAATTTCACCTTCTTCTTCTACTCTTAAATTCCACGGATGAGGTAATTGTTTTACTACCCACATCAGCGCGAAAGCAATAGCAAAGGTTGCAATAGTGATAGTGGCACTTCCGATTAATTGTGCTTTAAACACACTCGCACCTCCGCCATAAAAAAGCCCTGCTACCGGTGAAGAATTATCGGGACCTGTCGGTCCTGTTGCTCCAAATTGCCCTGTTGCAAAAAGCCCCAAAGACAAAGTACCCCAAATACCAGCCAGGCCATGTACAGAAACTGCTCCGATGGGATCGTCAATCCGAAGCCACTCAAGTAAATTAATGCTCAGGAATACGACCAGGCCTGCAACGGTGCCTAACATGATGGCCCCGAGAGGTGATACCCAATAACATGGACAGGTGATGGCTACAAGCCCTGCAAGAAATCCGTTTATTGTAAATCCGAGATCAAATTTTCCTTTCGTATCGCCAAACCATAAGGCAAAGTACATAGCCGCGATACCTCCGCCGCATGCAGCCAGAGTAGTATTGGCAGCCACTCTGCCAATACCTTGCATATCCACTGCTGAAAGAGTACTTCCGGGATTGAAGCCATACCAGCCAAACCAAAGGATAAAACCACCCACAGCCGCTACAGTAAGATTATGAGGTGCAGGCATGCCGCCCCCATCTCTTTTAAAAACCCGCCCTAACCGCGGCCCCAAAACGATGGCACCCGCAAGGGAAGAGATTCCTCCGATGGTATGAACTACTGTAGAGCCAGCGAAATCCCTGAACCCCTGCCCTAAAGAAGCGAATAAATGACCGGGAGTACCCATCAATGCTAAAAAGCCATCGGGGCCCCATGCCCAATGCCCTACAATTGGATAAATAAACCCGGTAATGCCAATGCTATAAAGAATATCGCCTCTAAAACCCGTACGGCCAATCATGGCTCCCGAAACAATCGTTGAGCAGGTGTCTGCAAATGCATATTGAAATATCCAGTGTGCAAGAATAGGAATACCCGTTGTCATATAAGTAGCGGGTGCACCCATTAAGAAAAACCAATGGTAACCAATGAAACCATTTCCTTCACTAAACATAAATGCATAGCCAATAGCCCAAAAAAGGATCCCGCAAAGACAAGTATCAAAAATGCACTCCATTAATACATTTACGGTTTCTCTTTTTCTGGCAAAACCGGCTTCAAGCATTACAAAACCGGCTTGCATACCAAATACTAAAAACGCTGCAATTAAAGTCCAGATGGTATTTGCAGTATTCATCAATATTGTCTCATGGGGAGTAAAAGTTTCCTGTGCAGAAGCCGGAGTTGCAATCATAGCCGGTATCATTTTCATTGCAATAATTACCAGCAAAACGCCAATGATTTTACCCATGAAAATAGTAAGGCCCATTTGCCATTTTTCTGCTTTTGTTAATCTTACCATCGGAGTTGAGGTTTCTGAATTTCTGTTCTTCAGATGATTGACCAATTTTTTTACTAACATGTTTTTGAATTTTAAAAATTAAAAAATAATTTGGTTGAATTAAAATTTATAAACTACTGCTACAATAAAACTTGCATCATTTTTAATAAGGTTTCCTGAATGATTTGTAAAAAGAGGAGCGCTCGCGTTATCAAGCCTGAATTCAGGAATAAATGTGAGCCCCTCAACTTTAAAATTCGCCGATAAAGTATTTGAAAAAACATTTCCACCGGTAAGTTGCGAAGCGAAAAGATTTAATTGCTTTTCATCATTAAAATATTCGCTGCGGAGTGTTAGCCCAAACCAGCTTTTAGGATCATAATTGAAATATAATGCAGAGCCCCACCAGGTTTTGGCTCCAATGTTTTTTGCACCATCCCAAAGCTTCACTCCGGCAAGAATACCATTGTAAACAATATTGAATTTACTACTGATCTTATCTGTAATAATAAGATTGCCAATATTAGATTTCGAAGTATCGGGCGCTTGCCCTCCGACATAATTCAGGAGCAATTGCAAATTATCATTTGGCGTATAAGTAAACTGAGCCAGTAAAAATTTCTTGTTAATCTGGCCATCGGGAGGAATTCTGTAATCTGTTGCATTGGCAACGCCAATCATGAAAGCAGTTTTTTTACTTGTAGTAAAATCTGCCCTGACGCCTGTATGTGAAAAAGGCCCGATGGTAAAATAATAACTCATACTATAATTCCGGTTTGCGAATGCATCGGCCAGCTCATAATTAAGATGAGTAGCCCAGCTTCCTGCTGTTATCTTTAACCATGAGTTGGGTGAATAAGAAATATACAACTGCTTTATAGCCTGGGAAATTCCATTATCATTATAGGCAAATTCTTCTTCTCTTTGCCCAAAACCTAAGTCTGCAACCATGTCTATTTTTTTAGTTTGCAGTTCAAATTTTATATTGGCCATTCCTAACACAAATGAATTTTGTGTCTTAGTGAAGCTTGTAAAACTGTTGTACGGACTGGAGCGCGGATTATTAAAATCGTATCTGTAGTATGCATCTACAGCGCCTGTTATTGCAAGTGAAGGTTTTGGGTCTGTTGCTGTATCGGAAACAGGTTTTGATAATTTTGCAGAATCCGTTTGTGCATCTGAGGAATTAAAAGCAAAAAATAGTAGTAATCCTAAGAAAATTTTTCTTAACATTGTTGTAGAATTAAAGGTTAAAAATGGAAAGGGTGTAGCGTTAACTCTTCACAGGAGCTAACATTTAGCTATTCCCTTTCTTGTTTTATATATATAGAGCCATAAGAAATGTGTATTTTTTGGTTGATAATTTAACTGTTAGAATATTGAAGATCACTGTGTGCTTCTTTTGTTTTTATAAGTTCTTCTGAAAAAGCACCGTTCCGTTTTACCAATAAAGAAGCTTGTGCCATTTTTTCATTTAATTGGGGAGAATCAATCGGCTGTTCATTATCTATTGACACTTCCGAATGCCTTAAAAGTAGGGTTCCCTGCAAATAATTTTCATTGTGCTGAGAAGCATCTAAGCCCATTTCTTCATCTGCCTCACTCACCCTCATTGGCATTACCCGATTGATGAATTTGAAAATACCATAAGACATAGAAAAACTATAGGTTACAACTATGGCTAATCCTTTTAGTTGGGTGAAAAAGAATTCGGGGTTTCCGTAAAATAAACCATTATTTCCTCCTGCATTCACGGTTTTAGTAGCAAAAACTCCTGTAAGGATCATTCCAACTATTCCACCAATACCGTGGCATGGAAAAACATCTAAAGTATCATCTAAAGGGGATTTTGATTTGTAATAAACAGCGAGGTTAGAAATAATAGCGGCAACTACGCCGATAAAAATACTTTGAGGAATGGCTACGTATCCCGATGCGGGCGTGATGGCAACAAGGCCAACTACTGCTCCGATACAAAAACCCAACACAGAAGGTTTTTTTCCTCTTACTACATCAAAAAATAACCATGATAAGCCAGCTGCAGCAGCGGCAGTATTAGTAGTAGCAAATGCAGAAACAGCTAAAGAGTTAGCAGCTAATGCTGAACCGGCATTAAACCCAAACCAGCCAAACCAAAGTAAACCGGTGCCGATTAAAACATAAGGAATGTTTGCCGGTGGAATTTCTTTATGTTCCCGGTGAACTTTTCTTCTTTTTAAAACGATGGCCCCTGCGAGTGCCGCACAACCTGCAGAAATATGTACCACGGTTCCGCCGGCAAAATCCAGAATACCCATTTTAAATAAAAAGCCTTTTGGATTCCAGGTCCAATGGGCAATAGGCGCATAAACTAAAAGGCTAAACATTACAATAAAAAGGATGTACGAAGAAAAACGGGTTCTTTCAGCTACAGCTCCTACAACAAGGCTGGGAGTAATGATCGCAAACATTAATTGAAAAAGAGCAAAAAGTAATAAAGGAATTGAAGGTGCCAGGCTCCAAGGAGCCCCAGAATTCACGCCCTTAAAAAAAAGATGCGTAAATGGATTTCCTATTATACCACCAATTGAATCGCCAAAAGCAAGGCTGTAACCAACAGTAATCCATAAGATACTTACTACTCCTGCCGCTACAAAACTTTTAATCATTGTGGACAGCACATTTTTTCTATGAACCATTCCGCCATAAAAAAAAGCCAACCCCGGTGTCATTAAAAAAACCAAAGCTGTAGCAACTAATATCCAAGTAACATCAGCTGAATTATATTTTGCCGATGAGAAATCAGGTAATGAAGGGACGAATAAAGCGCAAATTGCTACGAGTACCAAAATAATAAATGGAGCAGATTTATTTAAATTAATTTTTCTCATATGTGATATAATTTTCTCAAAAATATATATAAATATGAGAATTCGGTAATTTTATTTAAATATTTATTATTATTATTTGTATTTGAATATTCATTTTAGGTTAAAAATGACTTAATTCAATCTAAATATTAAAATTGTAATAAAATTTAATATTATTTTGATTACCAGTAAACAAACAAATTTGAATGATTTCTATTTTAGCCAAATTTGAAAAATTATAGTGTCATATAGCTTTGTAATGCCTTTACATAATTTTCAAAAGCTTCAATTCCTACAGGAGTAATTTTACAAATAGTTTGAGGATAGTTATTATTAAACTGCTTTACGATTTCAATATAACCAGCCTCTTTTAGTTTGCTTATCTGGACGCTTAAATTTCCCGAAGTTGCATTTGTTTTCTCTTTTAGAAAGGTAAACTCTGCCTCCTTTACACTTATTAGGAGTGACATTACGGCCAGCCGTAATTGAGAATGCAATGTGGGATCAAGTTCTTTAAACTCCATTATTTTTTTCTTTCTTAAAATTTTGTTTTAAAATATACCCGGGAATAATCCAGGCGGCGATAACTGCCGCTGCAATAAATAAAGATTGGTACTCTGAAGTAACAAAAGAAGACAAAAAAGAAAAGGCCCAGCAGCAGGCGCCTCCAATTATCAAAGGCCTGAATTTTAAAATAATGCCTGATAAGAAAGTGGGTATACCATACATTACCAATATTAGTGGAAAAATTATTTCATAATATTTAAAATGGATACTTATAAAAATAACTAGCACCATACAAATGAAAAAAGCCAGCCACACAAATCCGTTTATTTCGCCGGTGTAAGATTTTACGCCAAGGGATTTTTTCTGTTTAATGATATAGAAAAATTGAAAGATTAATAAGATCCACGTGGAGTACCATACATAAAATGAGTAGGCATAATTGAAAAAATGTAAGCCAACAAACTGTACGATACAGCACAGCAATATCAACCATCCCCAGAATAAGTATAAGGCGCCCGATTCAGTTACTTTGTTTTTTGCTTTATTGATCATGGAAGTGATCAATTCTAAGCTTTCTTTTTCAGATAGTTGCTTTTCTTCCATATTGCTTTTCTATTTTAAATTTTTGATAGAGTAAATGGCCTGGTATAATCCACGCCGCCACTAAAGCTCCTGCCTCGAGAAGATATTGATAGTCGTAATTAACGAACGGAGAAATCAAAGCCAAAATCCAGCAACAAATACCCCCGATTTTTAATGCTTTGAATTTTAATATTATTCCCGATAAAAAAGTGGGTATCCCAAATACAGTAAGTATAGCCGGAGAAATAGCAGCGTAAGATTTGGTATAAACGAGAATATATATAAGAAGCGCATAAGTGATAATAAAAACAAGCCATACATAACCGATTATTTCACCTGAATAAATTCTTACTTTCCTGCTTTTTTTCCTTTTCCGCATATAATACAGTTGGTATAAAAAAAGTACCCAGGTAGAATACCATGCATAATATGCTTTAGGGTAATTAAAAAAGTGTATTGAAATAAACTGAATTAAACAACAGGTAAATATGAGCCATCCCCAAAGAAGATATAAGACACCGTTTTCACTATAACGGTCTTTTGCTTTATTGATCATGGAAGTAATTAATTCCATGCTTTCTTTTTCTGTCATCTTTATTTCTTCCATTTCAGTACGAATTTATTTGTATTGTGATAGGAAATAATCCAGGGCGCTTTTGCCCCAATTAGGTGAAATATCAGATTCTGGTTTAAAATTTTTAAATAATTCCTGGGCTTTTTCCAATAATGGTTTGGCCACATCTTTTCCTCCTCCGTAAGCTTCAGGGGTATAATATTTATTTTCTGCTTCAAATAAAACTGGCCGAGGATTTGTAGGGTCAAGGGTTTCGGATTTTTTAATGTTATCAGTTATTTCAGATCCATAAGTCATATATCGGTTTTGCGGATCTACTGTCATGTGGGCCGTTGCTATCATCGCTTTAATTAAAGCAGTTTCAGAATTATCTTTCCCCAGGATGGCATCTGCTTTTGTAATTAGCGTGTCTGCTTTATCAGCGAGAGCGTCTTTTTTTGAATTATCAGGTTCTCTTACTGCGTCCATGGCGTAGCAATAGGCCGCATAATAATATGGAAGCCATTGTGTTTTTTCTGCATCGCCAATTCTTGTAAAATTATCGGAGAGTTCTGCATAATTGTTCACTGACATTAGCGAATCTAATTGTGAAATATTACTCTTCATCGCGCTTTCATATTTGGCGCTTTGCGCTTGAGCGAGAAATGCACAGCAAATAAATGCTGCTACTAAAATTGTTTGTTTCATTTTGTTGATTTTGTTTTTAAAAAATTATTGTTTGTTTTTTAGTTTTTGATATTCGTTTTCTGCCAGGTTTTTATTGCTTTTATAGGCATATATATAATTAAACAGTAACCCGATTCCCCAACCAACCATTGGCCAAACGGGCCATGGAATTCTATTAATACTGATGGGCGGATTTGGCGTGTTTTTGAGGCTTAGGTACCAAATTGTCCAGAAAAAAATATTCATGATAAAATAAATGAGCACGTGGTATTTAAATTCTGCTCTTCTTTTGGCCATCTTCCATAATTCGGGGTCTTTTATTTCTTGTTCCATAATTTATTTTTTAAAAATGATAAATATTAAGTATCCATTTTACTTCAAACCCCGTACCTGATACTTTTATGATTTTTTGCATTTTGCATTTTGCTTTTAGCCTTCAGCCTTCTACATCATAAATGATTATTAATTTCATCCTCAGTCCTGTCAATTCCAAGGCTCACAAAATATCCCAGGTAAATAAATCTTTTGTATGGAGGCGTTACTGCCACTTTATTTTGGCCATTTACGGAAAAATTATAATTATATACATTATTAAACCCTAAAACATTGGTTACTGAAAATACGAAAACAGAAAAAGCTTTTGCATTTCTTTTTCCTATAGAAGGAAGATAATTAATACTTAAACTCAAATTATTATAAGACTTTGTGCGCCCTTGCTCTGTTAATGCATATTTATTCTGTGAATAATTATATACGATATCATAATAAGGCCGGCCCGAAGCAAATGTGTATGACATGTTTAATTGGGTCTTAATGGGCATTACAAATTTTTTAACTACCAGCGAGGCGGTATGTTTTGAAACAAAAGATGGTTCGATAGCAAACGGGTAATTTAAAAAATCACGTTTGGTATCCAGGTAAGAATAGGAAATCCAGTAATCGAAATTTTTAAATGTTTTTTTATCCCGCCAAAAAAATTCAATTCCTTTTGCATCGCCAAAACCATTATTATTGATTGCTGTAAAATTTTCATTATTAGCTCCTGTAGTTTTTAAAAGGTCATTATATTTCTTATAAAATAATTCTGTGCGGAAGGTCCGGTCGTTGGTAATTTTTTCGTATTGAAGAATATAATGAGTAGCCTTTTGAAAATGCAATGCATTAATCGAAGGCAAATATTTTCTATCCGGGTCCTGGTAAAACGTTCCATATGCTAAAGAAACCTGGCTTTTGTTGGCAAATTTATAAGCGAAGGAAACTCGCGGGCCAACATTCCATCCATCAAGCAATTTAGAATGTTCGGCCCGGACTCCTAACCTTGCAGCAATATTATTAGTAACATAAATATCAGCTTCGCCAAATCCGGATATAATATTTTCTTTTACGTTTTGTGGAAAACTGGTTCCGTTATATTCATTATACGTTGATTTTTCATTGCTATAATTATCCTCAGCTCCAAACCGAATAGCGCTTAAAGATTTTAATTTTTTTTCAAAAACTACTTTTGCATTAGCGTATTGCCCTTTATTTATTAAATTAAAATTTTTATATGCATAGAAAGGGTCATTAACCAGTTCCTGTTTTTGGTTATTTTCATCTTGCAACTCCATATTAATATTATCCTTGTTGTTGGTGTAGGAAGTTCCCACATCTACTTTCCAGCCGTCTCCAAAATATTCTCTCCATGATAAATTATGATAAGTATTTATATTTTTCAAGCCAAAAGCATCTTTCATATTTAATGAATCAACGTCCTGTTGCCTAAATCCAACATTGGTAGAACTAAAGGTGCCGTAATATTTCAACATTCCTGTGGAAGAAGTTTTTATTCTGAAATTGGCATCTGCCTCCTGAACAATTGGCACCTTGAAATAGTCAAACTTTTGTTTTATCAAATTATAAACTAATGCGAGGTTAGTATAACTATAAGTTACTCCCCACGAAGATTTTTTGTTTTTAGAAAGTTCCTGTATTCCTGCATTTGCACCCAGGTAAGAAATTCCAAAACTGGCTGAGGTTTTTTCGGGAAGCCCTATTGATTCCAATAAAAGAACTGAAGAAAGTGCCTGCCCATAAAGAGCAGAATATCCACCGGAACTAAAAATAGTTCCTTTGAATAAAAAAGGATTAAACCGCCCGCGTGAGGCTTGGCCGGGTTCATTGCTGTAATAAAAATTATTTACCAACGAACCATCAATAAAATATTTGGTTTCATCGGCAGTGCCGCCTCTTACAAATAAGCCAGTACTTTCATCAGCCTGCTGTGTGCCTGGTAAAGTTTTAATTGCTGCAGTAATATCGGCATTGGCGCTTGCTGTTGTTGCGATGTCAATTGGAGTTAGAGCTGTTGCTCTTTTAGCATCACTTGCTTCGAAAGTTCCTGCACTAATGACCACTGCTTTTAATTCAGTGATGGATTCCTTTAATTCAATATTGATGGCTATTGGGGAAGAGGTTATATTTATTTTTTCTTCAAAAGGTTTGTAACCCGATGCGGTTGCTTTTAAAGTTTGCGCTCCTTTTTCTGTAGTAGTAAAAGAATAGTTTCCTGCAGAATCTGTGGTTGCGCCATCATACGAATCTGAAATACTTACACTAACTCCTGCCAAAGGAATTTTTTTAGTACCCGTTATTTTGCCACTTATTTTTATTTGAGCATAACTATAAGTGCTTATTAAAAGTAGTGGAAATACAAAGAATTTATACATTCTCATAAATTTAGCACAAAAATAAATTAGTTTATAATATAAACCAAATAAATTTTATAAAGATTATTTACTGCGTAAATGTGTATTTTTATTAAAACAAAGCATTGATAATCAGTAATTAATAAAATGGTAGTGTTTTTAGCTTTCATATGTGAAGAGATATAAAATTTATTAACATCTCCGAAAATTAATTTGTTTATCAGCCTGCAATTTGTAATTTAGCAATAGAATTTAATGGGTTAGTAAGTACAAGGAGCTGGTAGCAATACCGGCTCTTTTACTTTTACAGTAAACAAACTTATTTGTCCGATTTTTATTTTGGATTTTATTTCACTTCGATTTTTCTTTTAAATTTCATTTTTTTTCTCATGATAATGATTGTTTAATTTCATTTTTTTTCAAATAATTTTTTAAATGAGTAAAACAAAGACTGCATTTTTTTGTAGCAATTGCGGACAGGAAAGTACGAAGTGGGTAGGCAAGTGCCCATCATGTAATGAGTGGAATACTTTTGTAGAAGAAGTAATTGTAAAAGGAAATGAAAAACAAGAATCTGAATGGAAAGAATTTTCCGGATTGAGTGGAGGTGTAAAAACAATTTCTTTACAGGATGTTACCAGCGGTGAAGAAAAAAGAATTATAACTGAAGATAAAGAACTCAACCGCGTACTTGGTGGAGGAATTGTTTTAGGAAGTATCGTTTTAATAGCAGGCGAACCAGGCATTGGAAAGTCAACACTTTTTCTGCAAGCTACTTTACAACTAAAAAATATTGTTACCTTATATATTAGCGGCGAGGAAAGTGAACAGCAAATTAAAATGCGCGCTGACAGGCTACGAATAAACAACGATAAATTTTTTCTTCTTACAGAAACCAACACACAAATTATTTTTAAAGAAATAAAAAAACTAAAACCACAACTGGTTATTGTGGATTCCATCCAAACGATTCAATCTCCATATATTGAATCTGCACCCGGAAGTGTTTCACAAATAAAAGAAAGCGCAGCCGAACTTCAGCGATTTGCAAAAGAAAGTAATACGCCGGTTTTTTTAATTGGGCACATTACCAAAGATGGAAATATTGCAGGGCCAAAAATTTTGGAGCATATGGTTGATACCGTTTTGCAATTTGAAGGCGACCGGCATTATGCTTATCGTATTTTACGAACGTTAAAAAATCGTTTTGGCTCTACATCAGAATTGGGAATTTATGAAATGACCGGCGAAGGGATGAAAGAAGTTTCCAATCCCTCTGAAATTTTAATTACGCAAAAAGAAGAACAATTAAGTGGCGTTGCCATCGCCGCAACGATGGAAGGAATTCGCCCATTACTAATAGAAGTGCAAGCTTTAGTAACCCAAAGTGTTTATGGAACTCCGCAAAGGACCAACACAGGTTTTGATTTGAGAAGGTTGCAATTGTTATTGGCGGTACTGGAAAAGCGCGGCGGTTTTCATTTCGGGGTAAAAGATGTTTTTATAAATATTGCCGGCGGATTAAAAGTAGAAGACCCATCTATTGATTTGGCAGTTTTAAGCGCTTTACTTTCTTCTTACGAAGATGTGGCGTTACCGATGCAAATTTGTTTTTCAGGAGAGGTAGGGTTAAGCGGTGAGATAAGAGCAGTAAACCGGATTGAACAAAGAATTGCCGAAGCCGAAAAACTTGGTTTTGAAAAAATAATTGTAAGTAAATACAACACAAAAGGTTTGGGCAAAAATAAATTCAACATTGAAGTAGTTCCTTTGGGGAAAGTAGAAGAATTGTATAGGTATTTATTTTAAGTATTTAAAAAATACATGTTTTGAAAATTTCATCAATCACCTCATCGCCACTCTTTCATTTATTTTATCCGCACAATTGTATCGGTTGCGGAAGTGACGTGATCCAAAATGAAAATTTCCTTTGCCTCGAATGTATTAATAATTTGCCGCACACCAATTTTGCAACGCATGCAAATAATCCTGTTGAAAAAAAGTTTTGGGGAAGGATTGCTCTTACATCAGCAATGAGCGGATTTTATTTTTCAAAAGGCTCAATGGTTCAAAATATGATTCATGAATTTAAATACCGTGGCAATAAAAAAGCCGGGCATTATTTTGGAAACATGATGGGAAAAAATTTACTCAATAGCGAACGTTTTGATGATATTGATGTAATTATTCCGCTACCATTATTTGAAAGAAAAGAAAAAATGAGAGGATTTAACCAGGCGGAAATTCTTTGTAATGGCATTGCTGAGATCATCAACAAACCAGTGATAAAGCAAAACGTGGTTAGAAAAGTTTTTACTGAAACACAAACAAAAAAACACCGCATAGAAAGGTGGAAAAATGTAGAAGGTATTTTTTATGTAACCGATCCTCAATCGCTGGAAGGAAAAAATATTTTATTGGTTGATGATGTTATTACAACAGGTGCTACAATTGATGCCTGCGGGACAGAGATCCTAAAAATTAAAAATGTTACTTTAAGCGTGGCTTCGTTGGCATTTGCAACCAGTTAAATTATACTTCTTATATTTTTAAGAGAACATTTTTATAGTAAACAAACAAAAAAACTAAATTCTTATTTCCGTATCCTTTTTATTTTTTTGTAATTGTAGTAAACAAATAAATAACCGTGATTCTTATTCTGCGTTCAAAAAAAAAGAGGACTGCTTTCACAATTCTCTTTTTACAAATTAATTTAAATATTATTTTGAAACTCCCATTTTTGCTTCAATTGAAAGTGTAGCATGAGGAACGGCTCTTAATCTTGCCTTATCAATTAATTTTCCGGTTACGCGGCATATTCCATAAGTTTTATTTTCAATCCTCATCATTGCTTTTTCCAAATGATCAATAAAAGTAATCTGGCGGCTTGCCATTTGGCTCAATTGTTCTCTTTCCATGCTCAGGCTGCCGTCTTCCATCGTCATATACCTGTTATCGCTTTCATCGCCACCCATTTGGTCTTTACGTGTAATAAGGCCTTGTAAATAACCAAGTTCTTTCTTAGCGGTTTCCAATTTTCGGGTAATTAATTCCCTGAATTCAACCAATTCGTTATCACTGTAACGCATTGATGGGCCATTATTCTCCATAGGTGTTTGATCTAAAACAGATTTAGTAAACTCAGGTTCATATTTTCTTGCTTTTTCAGTGTTCGTCTTCGGCATTACAAATACCTTTTGAATTTTTTTCTCTGCCTTCTTCTCTGATTTTACTTTTGCAATTGCTTTTTTTAATTCAGCTTTATGGTTTTTAATATCAGGTTGATTTGAAGTTTCTTTTTTAGGAGATTTTTGTTTTACGGGCTTTACAGCCTGTTTTTTTGCTACAGGTATAGATTTTTTTTCTGAAATTTTATCTTTTTTGGGAGTAGCCTTTTTAGAATTAGCTATAGGTTTTTTTTCTGCCAATTTTTTGGGTGCTGCTTTTTTTGCACCGGCTTTAGCAGTTTTTTTAGCCGGCGGTGTTTTTTGCTTAATAGGTAATTTATTAGGCTTTGACAATTTCGATGCCGCTTTTTTTACAGGCGCCTTTTTAACCACTTTTTTTGTTTTAGCTGTTACCGTTGGCTTTTTAGCAATTGGTTTTTTGTTCACCACTTTTTTCGTCACAGCCTTTTTAGCAGGCGCCGCTTTTTTTGCTACAGTTTTGCCAACTTTAGATTTTGATGCAACTGTTGTTGCTTTTTTCTTTACTGCCATAAGTTTAAAAACTTTTTTTCGTAATTTTTACTGTAAAAATGTCATTGTTGACATCAATATTAAGGCCTTCTGAAATATTGGAAGAAAATTCAATTATCTCTGCCAAAATTTCGGCGCAAATATACTCATTAAATTCTGTAATTATATCTTTAATACTACCTTTATCTTCTACAATTAGCACTATTTTATCAGTTAGTTCAAAATTCTGCTCTTTTCTTACATTTTGGATTCTATTAATAAATTCCCGGGCAAATCCTTCCTTTTTTAATTGATCAGAAATGACCAGGTCGAGCGCGACGGTCAGGTTTCCTTTTATTGCGATCTCAAAACCTGGTATCTCATTGGTACTCACTTCAATATCTTCAGCCGAAAGAGTAACTGGCTCTTCGCTATTGCCAGAATTAAGTACAAATTCCCCTTGCTGGATTTTATTAATTGTATCATTATCTAATTCCTGGATTTTTGCGGCGGCCCATTTCATACGGGAACCTAATTTTTTGCCAAGAGTCTTAAAGTTGGCTTTTGCCTTCTTTTTAATAAAATTATTATCAGAGGGAAGTATCTCAACTTCTTTAATATTTACTTCGGATTTTATGATTTTCTCTACCTGGCGGATATTATTTTCAAATTCATCATCAATAGCCGGAATAATTACTTTTTGCAAAGGCTGCCTTACTTTAATATTTACTTTTTTGCGAAGGGACAATATAAGAGACGAAATATCCTGGGCTAATTGCATGCGATTTTCCAGCCCTTTGTTTATCAATGCTTCATCATATTTTGGGAAATTGGTCAAATGAACCGACTCAGCTTCTATTCTTTGAGTCACTTTATTTAGGTTTTTGAAAAGCCAATCTCCAAAAAAAGGAGCGATCGGTGCAATTAAGCCACTGATTGTTTCCAAACATTGATACAATGTTTGGTATGCTGAAATTTTATCATTTTCTCCCTGATTGTTGTTTTTATCAATTGGTTTCCAAAATCTTCGGCGTGAAAGCCTTACATACCAGTTGCTTAAATGTTCGTCTAAAAAATATTCAATAGCGCGGCCTGCTTGGGTGGGTTCATAATCATCAAGAGCGCTTGTTACTTCTTTTATTAAAGAATTTAAAGAAGAAAGTATCCATTGGTCCAACTCAGGCCTTTCACTTATCGGAATTGGTTTTTCGGAAAAATAAAAGCCGTCAACATTGGCATACAGGGCAAAAAACTGGTAGGTATTGTAAAGTGTGCCGAAAAATTTACGCTGAACTTCTTTAATTCCTTCGGTATCAAATTTTAGGTTATCCCACGGAGAAGCATTGGTAATTAAATACCAGCGGGTAGCATCCGGGCCAAATACTTCCAGTGTTTCGAATGGGTCAACCACATTTCCTACCCGCTTGCTCATTTTGTTTCCATTTTTATCCAGCACAAGCCCATTGCTCACTACCGTTTTATAAGCAACACTATCGAACAATAAAACCGCCAAAGCGTGCAAAGTATAAAACCAACCACGTGTTTGATCGACACCTTCGGCTATAAAATCTGCTGGAAAATTTTTCTCAAACTGCTTTTTATTTTCAAAAGGAAAATGCCATTGCGCGTAAGGCATCGCGCCGCTATCAAACCAAACATCAATCAGATCGGTAACCCGTTTCATTGGTTTTCCTTCAGAAGAAGTTAAAACAATATTATCTACGAAAGGTTTATGCAAATCTGAAACAAGTGAATCAATTTCATTTTGAATTGGTGCATCTTTACGAATTTGTAAATTTCCTTCTTCTATTGATCGTTTGATTTCTGCCTTTAATTCCTCTATTGATCCAATACATTTTTCTTCCTCTCCATCTTCAGTGCGCCATATTGGCAATGGCGTTCCCCAAAAACGGCTACGGCTCAAATTCCAATCGACCATATTTTCAAGCCAGTTTCCGAATCTCCCTGTTCCGGTAGATGCCGGTTTCCAATTTATGGTTTTGTTTAATTCAATCATCCTTTCTTTTACGGCAGTAGTTTTTATAAACCAGGCGTCGAGCGGATAATATATTATTGGTTTATCCGTCCGCCAGCAATGAGGATAATTATGTTCATATTTTTCAACTTTGAAAGCGCGGTTCTCTTTTTTTAATTTGACGGAAATATCCACATTGACATCTGTATAATTTGGATCATCTTTATAATTTTTTACAAATCTTCCGCTAAATTCTCCAACGCCATCAACAAATTTGCCTTCTTTATCTACCAGCGTTAGAATTCCCAGGTTGTATTTTTTCCCTACTTTAAAGTCATCCGCACCAAAAGCCGGAGCTGTATGTACGATTCCTGTTCCATCTTCTGTAGTAACAAAATCCCCTACAACAACTTTAAAAGGATCCGCACTAGGAGTTATTTCCCGAATTTTTTCCAAAGTATTGGCTTCGGAAGGCATCAATTGCTCATATTTTATACCTTCAAGATCAATTCCTTTAAAAGTAGATAGAATGTATTCTTGAAAATTAAGAAATTTAATAGTTGGATAATTATTACTCCATTCTTTATTAACCGGTTTTTGAGTAAAAAAAATACCTGATGCATTTAATTCATTTACATGATGGGAAAATCTTTCAATTGCATCTTTATTAATAATTCCTGTCTTTACTTCTATAAAAAACTCTTTCCCATCTTTTATAAAATATCCATCGGTAATCTTTTTACTATTCGAGGAAATTGAAGATGTATTAGATGTGGCATTGAAAATACCTTTTGTAATTAGATCTTCAAAATACCTTCCTGCAACGATTTTGTATAATAATTCCTCTGCTAAAACTCCATAAAACCATTTTCCAGTGTATTGATTCCACAACTTTACTAACAAATAATCAATATTTGACCCAACTGTCAATCCAAGATTGGAAGGTAAAGTCCACGGAGTGGTAGTCCATGCAAGGAAATAAATGTCCTCTCCATTTAAATTTTTATATAAAATTTTTGATTTTTCATTCCTTTCTACCTTAAACATCACAGTTGCGCTCGTATCTTTTACATCTTTATAAGTTCCGGGCTGATTCAATTCATGTGAACTTAATCCGGTTCCTGCTGCAGGCGAATAAGGTTGGATGCTTACACTTTCATACAAATAACCTTTTTTGTACAATTCTTTCAAACACCACCAAAGTGTTTCTATGTAATTATTTTCAAAAGTGATATAAGGATTTTTCAAATCAACCCAATAGCCCATTTTTTGGGTTACCTCATCCCATTTATCTTTAAATTTTAATACTTCGCGGCGGCAGGTAGCATTATATTCTTCTACTGAAATTGATTTTCCAATATCTTCTTTGGCGATTCCCAATAATTTTTCAACCCCTAATTCAACCGGCAATCCGTGGGTATCCCAGCCACCTTTGCGGTTTACCTGGAAACCCTGCATAGTTTTATAACGGCAAACCAAATCTTTTAACGTTCTTGAAATTACATGGTGAATACCCGGCATTCCATTAGCACTCGGCGGCCCTTCATAAAAAACAAAAGGCGTTTTTCCTTCCCGGTTTGAAATACTTTTTTCAAAAGCGTTTTCTTCCTTCCACGATTTCTGTATTTCATCAGCGATTTTAGTAAGGTTCAACTGCTTGTATTCACTATATTTCTGCTTCATTACTATATTTCCTTCAGTTAAAAAGGATGCAAAGGTAAAGATTTTTAAAAGGTGATTTTTAATGTGCCTTTGAAAATATTTATAAATTAACCAATTTGTTAAGACTTACTATTATTCTTTATTTCCCCTAGTTTTTAAGAAAAATCCTAAGCTTTTGGCATTGTATTTATATAATAGGATATGCCGTTGCAATATGAAAAGCACCAATTATGTATTTTAAATTTACAATTTGTACATATAATAATAATGTAGCGGAAAATGTGAAAAGCGGAGGTTTCCTTCGCTTTTCTTTTTTAGAAAGGCAGTGAACCAACAAATATTAGAGATTTCTATTCTGAGAAAATCCTGAAATCAGCGGAATAACAATTCACATGGTTTGATTCCTGTATGCTTTTTGAAAGCGGTAGAAAAGTGTGAGATGGAAGAATAACCCAGGGAATCTGAAACTTCAGTTACATTCATTCCTTTTTCATACAATAAATATTTTGCATGTTCCATCCGTTGGCTTTGATAAAAATCAAAAATGGTGGTGCCGTACATTTGTTTAAACCCTTTTTTCAGGTAGCATTCATTAATGGCGGCTTTACGGCTTAACTCTTTAATTGTGAGCGGTTCGCCAATATGCTCCAACAAAATATTCCTCGCGAGGGATATTTTTTCCCGGTCATCTTCATTTGCAAGAAATTTGCAGGAAAAACTTTCTTCCGAATCGCCTCCGATACAATCAATGCTATATAATAACAGCATTTGAGTTTGCGCATTTATAAAAATATTTTCAAGAGTATCGGTATAAGAATGATTCATTAATTCTTCCAGAACATTCTTAATACGCCCACAAAGAGGAAGGGTTTTGGAAAATGAAGAAGTATGTTTAAAAGTTAAAATGTCTTCAGAAAAAGAAGTGGTTTTAAGGCCTTTTACAAATTGCATTAGATGGTCAGCATTAAAGCGAAAACAAGCTACATCTATAGTTTCGGTTAATTCGTTGCAATGATTAGAATGGGAATGTTTGCAAAAATTGCAATCCGAATCTTTTACTTTGCAATAACGGTTTCCTTCCATGCAAAAGACCAATTCCAGGTTTCCCGATTTCCTGTCTTCTTCATTATAATTATAAATCATCATGCCTGTTTCTTCTAAAAGCATTTTAGGCAACTTGCGGTAACGGTTAATAATATAATGAACAGTACCGGGAATATTTTGTGAACTATGCTGCACTAATTGCAGTTCATCCTGCATTAAAGGTTGATCAAGAGCGATAGAAAGTATATTCTGAGCAGCGTCCATAATTTAGATTGTTGCGTTGCAAAGTTACAATTTTATGAGGAGAAATTATTGACGATAAGCCCATTAAGATTCAAAGCCTGAGGTTTTCCTATCGTGGTTATGGAAATAAAATGATAATTTGTATTGCCTTTTTTGATCATTTTTACTAAAATTGTTGTTATGAAATCTGTAAACCAATGGTTGGATGAATATGGCCAAAGCCACCAAAATGAAACCAATAAATCGATCCATTGGATATGTGTGCCGGCTATTTTTTTTTCAATTGTTGGATTACTATATAGTGTTAAGTTTCCGCTGATTTTATATACACACACTATTAATTTAGCAATGATCGCAATTTTGATCATTACCTTATATTATTTGCGCCTCTCCTTTTCACTTGGAGTTGGAATGTTTTTATTTGGAATTCTTTGCCTTTTATTGTGTCATTTTATTGAATTGTATGTTCCTGTTTCTTTGTGGCTGGTTTGTGTAATTATTTTTGCGCTAGCCTGGATTGGCCAATTTTACGGGCATAATTTAGAAGGAAAGAAACCTTCATTTTTAAAAGATATCCAGTTTCTTTTAATTGGGCCGATGTGGTTGATGAGCTTTATTTATAAAAAAATAGGAATTAGTTTTTGATAGAAATAATTTATTAAAATAAGAATTCTGAATATTTGTTTCTTTACTGTATTTTAAATTATTCCAAAACCTTTTCCATTTGCATACTGCGTGATCCTTTAATGAGTATTTGTGCATTTTTCGGATCTTCTTTTTTTAGCCATTCTTTTGCCTGTGAAGAGTTTTCAAAGTTGATAAAATCCTGCTTTATTTGATTGAAGTTTTTTCCGACTAACACAACCGCGTTCCATTTATTTTTATTGATCAATGAAACAATTGCTTCATGCTCTTTTTGACTGTCTTCTCCCAATTCCATCATGCTGCCGAGAAGAAGTATTTTTTTGTTGCCATGCATATTGGCAAAATTTTCAATCGCCGCTTTCATGCTTCCGGGATTGGCGTTATAAGCGTCAAGAATTATAGAATTAGAATCTTTTTTTATCAATTGCGACCTGCTGTTGGATGGTTGGTATTCCCGGATAGCTTTCTTTATTTTTTGTTCGTTTACTGCAAAATATTTTCCAATTGAAACCGCTGCAAGAATGTTTGGTAAATTATAAGCTCCTACTAAATTGGTTGGGATGTTTAATAAATTCTCACCTTCAATTTCTACTTCAATTAAAGGATCATTTTTAATAATTTTTCCTTTTAAGTTATTGCTTTTACTTCCATAATAAATGACTTTAGATAATTTTTGGCTCAAATCAAAAACAGCAACGTCATCCGTATTTACAAAAGCAGTACCGCCATTTTTTTCCAGGTAATCAAACAATTCACCTTTCCCTTTCTTTACATTTTCTTCGCTACCGAAACCTTCCAAATGTGCTTTGCCAATATTAGTTATCAATCCATATAACGGTTTGGCATATTCGCAATATCCTGAGATTTCATTCAAGTGGTTAGCGCCCATTTCTATCACTGCGATTTCAGCGTCAGGCTTTATTTTTAGTATAGTAAGCGGGATACCAATGTGGTTATTCAGGTTTCCTTTGGTTGTGTAAGTTTTATAAGTGGTGGAAAGCACTTCGTGAATTAATTCTTTAGTTGTAGTTTTTCCGTTGCTGCCTGTGATAGCAATAAAAGGAATGTCAAATTGTTCACGATGATGCTTTGCCAATTGTTGCAAAGTTTCTAAAGCATCATTTACCATGATAATTTTTTTATCAGTAAAACCGGAATTCTCATCCGCTATAACGTAAGCTGCTCCAAGGTCGAACGCTTTTTGTGCAAAAGTATTCCCATTAAAATTGGGCCCTTTTAGCGCAAAGAAAATTTCATCTTTTTGAATTTTTCTTGAGTCTGTTTGTACGTTAGGAAACTGCTGATAAATTTTATAAATCTTTTCAATTTTCATTTGGCAAATTTATGTTTTAGGTTTTTGTCATTTTAATATAAAAAGAGAATTTTTGAGCCTAAAATTTATTTTCTTTTTAACTTTTTTCCAGCCTCTTCTATTTGTTTTATAAATTCTTTTTCTACGTTTGAAAGATTATTTTTAATTTGTTCTTTATACTTTTCATATTCTTCCCTGGCTTTTGCAATGGCTTCCTCATGGCTTCTTTTACCTGAATGAGAAAGTATCTCCTGTCCGGTCATTTTTAAGAAATCGTCTAACCTCTCTATCCAATCTTTCATATACATTGGCTTTTGATTGAGCGCTTGTAATTCGGCTAATTCCAGGTAAGCGGTAACCATTCGGTTCAACAGGTTAAGTTCCTTTTCGTTAAGATAATTTTTTGCAATTTCTGTTTCCTGTTGCGTTGGTTTTTCATTTTTAAAATTAGTGAGCCCTAAATTAGGTTTACCGGCATCTATCCGGTTATAAATTACTTCGGCTGCAGTTTGCCCGTGAGCCGCCCAATGCATTTTGTTTTGAATAGTTTTGAAAAATAACAAAGACTCTTCGGTTCTCGCATCGTAGTCAATACTTGTAGCATAAATATCTAGCACTTTTCGCCAAAACACTTTTTCAGAAGAACGTATGTCCCTGATGCGGGCTAATAATTCATTAAAATAATTTCCGCCACCAGCCTGTTTCAATAATTCATCATTCATGGTGAATCCTTTAACAATATACTCTCTTAAACGCTGTGTAGCCCAAATACGAAATTGTGTACCGCGATGGGATTTTACACGGTAGCCAACAGAAATAATCACATCAAGATTATAGATTGTAGTTTCATAATTCTTACCATCAGCAGCAGTTAGTCGAGATTTCCGACTAACTGAATTTTCATCAAGCTCGCCTTCCTTAAATACATTGCCAACATGCTCTGTAATCGTAACTCTGCTTTTTTGAAACAAATCTGCCATCTGCGCTTGTGTAAGCCAAACGGTTTCGTCCTGTAGCCAGGTTTCTATTTTAGTTACACCATCCTCGGTTTGATAAATTAGTATATCGGATTGATTTTGTTGCATCGCCTTTTATTTTATTCAAAATAAGTAATTATAATTACTTGCTTGATTTAATCTGTAAAAAAAATCTTCTGTAAAAATCAATTTTATTTTTTCGCATTTTTCTCCTTTCAAAAAAACAGAATTGTTTAACTTGTGTCTGTCTCTTAAAAATTCTTTATTCTGATGAAAAGATTCCTGGTTACTCTTTCCTTTATAATTTGTTTGAAATTTATCGCATTTTCCCAGGCTCCAAATGCGGCAATTCATTGGGCGGATAGTGTTTTTAATTCTTTAAATGATGATCAAAGAATTGCTCAATTAATCTTCTTGCGAGAAAGCAGCTATAATAGGGAAGGCCCTGTTTATTATGATTCAGCAATAACCGAAGCGATTAAAAAATACAATATCGGCGGCATCGTATTATTCCAGGGAACACCCGATAAGCAGGCTAATTTTATAAATTATTTTCAAATCATTGCCAAAACACCATTGATGGTTTGCATTGATGCTGAATGGGGGCTGGGAATGCGCTTTGACAGTGTAGCTCCGCTCAATCATCAAATGATGCTCGGCGCTACCAATGATTCCGCGTTAATTTATCAATATGGAAAATTGGTGGGACGGCAATGCAAAAGAATAGGCATCCAGGTAAATTTTGCCCCTGTAGTTGACATCAATAATAATCCCAATAACCCCGTCATAAACGACCGTTCTTTTGGAGAAAATAAATACAAAGTAGCGAGATACGGAATTGCTTACATGAAAGGAATGCAGGCTGAAGGCGTTCTTTCATGCGCTAAACATTTTCCTGGCCACGGAGATGTTTCGGTTGATTCTCATTTGGATCTTCCCGTCATTAATAAATCAATGGCACAATTAGATTCGCTGGAATTATACCCTTTTAAAAGAATGTTTGCAGCAGGCGTTCCCAGTGTGATGACCGCACATCTATATGTTCCTGCGATTGACTCTACTCCAAATACAGCAACCTCTTTATCAAAGAAAGCTATAACTGGTTTGCTTCGCGATAAGTTGCATTATGATGGTTTATCTTTTACTGATGCACTCGAGATGAAGGGAGTTGCAAAATATTTTACAGGTGGCCAGATTTCTGTTCAGTCTTTGATAGCAGGAAATGATATTTTGGATCTACCCGAAAATGTGGATTCAACAATTTCGAAAATCAGGCAGGCCATTGATAGCAGTCAATTAAGCTGGAAGGCTATTTATGAAAAATGCAAAAAAGTTCTTAGGTATAAATATATGTATGGAATTGCGAATGCACAACCAATTAACACCGATCATTTGGCTTTCGATTTGAATAAAGGAATTCCTGAAATGAAAAAATTGGTAGCAGAAAATGCTATTACTATTCTTAATAATAAAGACAAGGGATTTTTCCCGCTTACGGATGAAAATAAAAAAATCGTTTATGTAGGAATTGGGATTGACAGCGCCAATACGTTTGCTTCCAGGTTACAACAAGATTTAAAAGCCGATGCGTTTTATTTTGGTTATAAAGAAGACGCTTCAAGAATAGCTTCAACAGTAGAACTAATAAAAAGCCGATACAATGCAGTAGTGATAGGCGTTCACAATTACAATCGTTATCCAAGGGATAAATTTGGTATTAGCGAGTATGCTTTGGATCTTATAAAACAACTTCAACAAAGTGATAGTGCAAATTATAAAACCATCTTGTTTGATTTTGGAAATCCTTACGCACTTAAAAACTTTTGTGATGCTAAAAATTTAGTGGCTTGTTATGAAGATGATTCTATCACACAAAATGCAGCTGCAGATATTTTAGAAGGAAAAATAATTGCCAAAGGAACTTTGCCGGTAACGGTTTGTGATCGGTATAAATTTGGGAGCGGGATTATGACTAAAAGAGTCATGCCATTTTCAACGCCGGATAAAGAAGGAATTAATGGTTTGCAAATGACGCATGATATTGATTCAATAGCGAACCTTGGAATCAGTGGAAAGGCTTATCCTGGTTGTGTTGTTTTGATTGCGCGGCATGGAAAAATTATTTTTGAGAAAGCCTATGGCACCTATAATTATGATACACCCGAGCCTGTTAATCTAAATTCCATTTATGATATGGCTTCGGTTACAAAAATTTGTGGAACTACATTGGGTGTGATGAAATTGTATGATGAAGGAAAATTAAGCCTTGATAAAACTTTGGGAACTTATTTGCCATGGCTAAGAAAAAGTGATAAAGCAAACCTGAATATAGAAAATGTACTTCTTCACCAGGCTGGCCTTGTTCCTGATGTAGTTTTCTACAGTAAAATTGTTGACCATGAAACAGGAAATCCGCTACCTCAATATTTCCAACCGGATTCTTCTGCTAAATTTAGTGTAAGAGTCGCCCGGAATTTATATTTAAAAACCGGGTATGATAAAATAATGAACCAAAGTATTGCTGAAAGCAAGCTTCTTCCTCCGGATAAATATGTTTATAGTGACAATGATTTCATTTTAATGGCAGATGTGGTAAAGGCAATTTCTAAATTGAGAATTGATAAATACGCCGATAAATATTTTTACAAACCTATGGGCCTTAATTCTATTGGATTTAATCCCCGAAACAGGTTTGATACGAACCTGGTAGCACCGACAGAAGTGGATAATTATTTCCGGCGCCAGCATTTGCATGCGGATGTTCACGATGAAGGAAGCGCTATGTTTGGCGGTGATGCAGGGCATGCCGGTTTGTTCAGCAATGCAGAAGATATCGGGGCGCTTCTTCAAATGTTTTTGGATGGTGGCACGTTTAAGGGTAAGCAATACATTAAATCCTCAACCTTAAATTTATTCACCGCTTATAATTCAAGTATAAGCCGGCGTGCCATTGCTTTTGATAAGCCACAAAAAGATAATTACACAACAACAGTTCCTCACCCTTATCCATCCAGGTTTGCTTCGCCACTCACTTTTGGGCACACAGGTTATACTGGGACTGCTATTTGGGTAGATCCAAAATATGATTTGGTTTACGTATTTTTAAGCAATCGCGTAAACCCTGTCAGAAGTGACAACTTGTATAAATATAATATAAGAGGGGCGATAGAAGATGCGGTTTATAAAGCAATGGAACCTGCGATTCCTGAAGTGATAAAGAGAGAAGAACTTGAGAAAGAAATGATTGATAAGTGACGAAAGAATAGAAATTAGAGACGCAATGGTCAGCGGTGAATGAACAAATGAGGGGAATTTTAATTTCATTTTTGTAATTTTAAACTAATTATTAATCATTATAATTAATAAACTTTTTAACGAATAAACGTATATGCCATGGGATATCCTTATCAGATTAAAACTTTAGAAGAATACAAAGAAGCCTATAAAAAAAGCGTTGAAAATCCCGATGAATTCTGGGCAGAGGTAGCAGAGAATTTTTTATGGAAAAAGAAATGGGATAAAGTTTCAGAATGGAATTTTACAGAACCAAAAATTGAATGGTTCAAAGGTGCCAAACTCAATGTGACTGAGAATTGTATTGACCGTCATCTTGAAGATTTGGGTGAAAAACCTGCCATCATTTGGGAACCGAACAATCCTGAAGAAAGGACAAGGATCGTTACTTATACAAGGCTACATAAAAGAGTTTGCCAGGTGGCCCAAATGCTTATTAATAATGGCGTAAAAAAAGGCGACCGTGTTTGTATTTATATGGGCATGGTGCCCGAACTGGCTTATGCAGTTTTGGGCTGCGCAAGAATCGGTGCGATTCACAACGTAATTTTTGGAGGATTTTCTGCACAAAGTATAGCAGACCGCATTGACGATTCAAAGGCGGAATTTATTATAACGTGCGATGGCGCTTATCGGGGTGCAAAAGACATTCCTTTAAAAGGTGTGATTGACGATGCTTTGATCGGAAATAAAACCATAAAAAAAGTAATTGTTTATACAAGAACCCGGCGGCCGGTTTCTATGATAAAAGGCAGGGATGTATGGTGGGAAGATGAGATGGATCATGCCTTGTCGCAAATAGAAAAAAATAATGTAGTAACTTTTCCTGCTGCGGAAATGGATGCGGAAGACCCCCTATTTATTTTATATACTTCGGGATCAACAGGAAAGCCAAAAGGCGTGGTACATACCAATGCGGGTTATATGGTTTGGACAACTTATACTTTTGTAAATACGTTTCAATATAAGCCCGGCGATGTTTATTTCTGTACTGCTGATATCGGATGGATAACAGGGCACAGCTATATTGTTTATGGGCCTTTGGCTGCAGGCGCTACCAGCCTGATGTTTGAGGGGATTCCTACCTGGCCGGATGCAGGAAGGTTTTGGGAAATTATAGATAAATATAAAGTCAATACTCTTTATACTGCGCCCACTGCTATCCGTAGCCTTATGAGCCATGGATTAGAACCACTGGAGGGAAAAGATATGTCAACGTTAAAAGTATTAGGAAGTGTAGGAGAGCCCATCAATGAAGAAGCATGGCATTGGTATGATGAAAATATTGGTAAAAAGAAATGCCCAATTGTAGATACGTGGTGGCAAACAGAAACTGGGGGAATTTTAATTTCAAATTTAGCCGGTGTTACCCCTGCAAAACCAAGCTGGGCTACATTGCCATTGCCTGGGGTCCAGCCGCTCTTAGTAGATGAAAATGGGAATGAGGCGACTGAAAAAGATGAGAATGGATTGATAAAGGGAAATCTTTGCATGAAAGCACCTTGGCCTGGAATTTTGCGGACTACCTATGGTGACCATGAACGTTTTCGTAAAAACTATTTTGCCACTTATCCCGGATTATATTTTAGTGGCGATGGCGCTTTAAGAGATGAAGGAGGGAATTACAGAATTACAGGAAGAGTAGATGACGTATTAAATGTGAGTGGACATCGCATTGGCACTGCCGAAATTGAAAATGCGATCAACATGCACGCAAGCGTGGTAGAAAGCGCGGTGGTCGGTTATCCTCATCCCATCAAAGGGCAAGGTGTCTACGCTTTCGTAATTACTGAAAAGAAACATCCTGAAGATGAAAGATCAAAACAGGATATTTTGGAAACGGTTTCAAGGATTATTGGGCCTATTGCCAAGCCTGATAAAATACAATATGTAAGCGGCCTTCCAAAAACAAGAAGTGGGAAAATAATGCGCCGGATTTTGCGCAAAATAGCAGAAGGAGAATTAGAGAACCTGGGCGATACTACAACTTTACTTGATCCGGGAATCGTAGATGAAATAAAGAAAAATAAGGTGTAAGCGATATGCAGTAAACAAACATTTAATCCTGATTTTTATTTTGATTATCGCTAATGGCATCAGTAATTTGTTGGTTTTTTGCGCGAAGGCTTTTGGGTTTATTTTCTTCGTCTCCTAATAATATTCCAAGCGATTGAAGATTTTTAATCCTGTCAAAAATTACTTTGGCTATAGCCAGGTATGGAATAGATAAGAACATCCCAGGTATTCCCCAAATAAGTTCTCCGGCTACGACGCCGAGGATTACCATTAGCGGATTTATCTTAACCTTTGATCCGACGATTTTAGGCATTAAAAAATTGCTGTCAACGATGTGAATACCAATAACAGCAATGGCAACATATAATGCATGGGAAGCATCTACGGTAGCAAAAGTAATTGCTAAAGCTATTACAAGGGCTGTATAGATTCCCACATAAGGAATCAGGTTAAAAACACCAACTATTAACCCGAGAAGAAAAACATATTTAATCCCTAAAATCCAAAATACGAGGCAAGCTATTGCCACTAAAATCACCATTTCAAAAAACAAACCGGTTATATATTTACGGATAATATTTTTTATATTTTCTGAAATATCATAAATAATTTTTTTGTTTTTTTCATTGAAGGCAGCCACCACAAAATTCATCCAACGTCTGCGGTAAATTAAAATAAACAAAGTATAAATGATTATAAATATCAGCATCAAAACAAGCGAAGAAATGGACAAAACTGTTTTTTCAATTATGCTTCCACCAGAACTTAAAACTTTTTGAGCACTTTGATTGATATACTCCGTTTGCTTCTGCACATTCACATGAAATGTACTTGCCAGCCAATGTTGCACATTATTGAATAAGCCAGCCAATTGTGTTTTTAATAATGGCCATTGATTACCCAAGTCTGCTATTTGTGAACCTAACGCGTAAAAAATCCCCGAAATAACCGCTAATAATAATATAACTGAAACAATGGCCGCTACTGGCCTGGGAAATCTTAACCTGTTTTCCATAAAATTTGAAACAGGCAGCAAAAGCAAGGAAATTAAAAACGCAAAAGACAATGGCAGTAATATTTCTTCGCCCAAAATGGCCAAATAACCTCCCCCGATTAAAATGATAATAATGCAGGCAAGTTTAAGATAAGCAGAAAGCACATTATTTTTCATAAATAAAATTTTAGTATAAAATTATCAATTGCTTTAAGCGGTATGCAATTTAAGCTATGAAAAGTTATCGAATTAAAAATTTAACTGAATAGAAATAATGATTCAGATGATTTAATAGCAAAAATTTCTCCGAAAAGTTGTTTGCGATAGTAAACAAACAAATACCATCGATTCTTATTTTCTAATTTATAAAAAAAAGAAAACGCATGTGCATCATTGTTATACTTGCTTAAAGACTTTTTTTAATACTATTTTTTAAGAGCTTTTAATGTTTCAGTTCTTTTTTTGTTTCCTTTGCAAAATGCACCCTAAAGATTTATCAATAAGCGATTTTGATTACGCCCTTCCTGAAGAAAAAATTGCAGTTTACCCTTTGCCTCAAAGAGATCAATCAAAATTATTGATCTATAAAAATGGAAATATTTCTGAGGATATTTACAGGAATATTGCAGGCCATTTACCCGAAAATTCTTTCCTTATTTTTAATGATACCAAAGTAATAAAAGCAAGAATTTTATTTCAAAAAATAACCGGGACTGTGATAGAAATATTTTGCCTGGAACCTTATGAAAAAATAAATGATTATGCCGTAGCCCTTCAACAAAAAAATTCTGCTAAATGGAAATGCATGATTGGCGGAGCAGGGAAATGGAAAGAAAATTATTTACAAAAAAGAGTTGTAATTAATGGAGAAGAGGTTCAATTAAAAGCATCTTTGGTTGAAAAATTACATGACGCGTACGTGGTGGAATTATCATGGAATCCCGGGAATTATTCTTTTGCAGAAATTATGGAACATGCCGGTGAAACGCCACTTCCTCCTTATATAAAAAGAAAAGCTGAAGAAAGCGATTCTGAAAAATATCAGACTATTTATTCGCATTACGAAGGTTCTGTCGCGGCGCCTACAGCAGGTTTGCATTTTACTGAAGAAATATTCTCTTCCTTTAAAAGCAAAAATATTAAAACTGGTTTTGTAACGCTGCATGTGGGTGCGGGAACTTTTAAACCTGTAAAATCTGCTAATATGGAAGGCCATGAAATGCATGCAGAATGGATTGACGTTTCTACAAAATTTATAGAGCAGTTACTCGAGAATATTTCTCAACCGGTTTTTTGTGTAGGCACTACTTCTGTACGAACCGTTGAAAGCCTTTATTGGATGGGCTTAAAAACTTTTTTAAACCCTGAAATTGAATTTGAAAATTTGAAAATAAATCAATGGGAAGTTTATGAGGATGAATTATTAAGAACGAATATTTCAGCTAAAGAATCATTAACTTTTTTATTTAATTATTTAATTAATAAAAATTTAAACCGGCTTTTTATTCAAACACAAATTATTATCGCGCCGGGGTATGAGTTTAAAATTACCAAAGGAATCATTACTAATTTTCATCAACCAAAATCTACTTTATTATTATTGGTATCAGCAATGATAGGGGAAAAATGGAAAGAAATTTATGAATATGCGTTGGCGCATCAGTTCAGGTTTCTGAGTTATGGTGACGGGTGTTTGATTATGAATGATTATTATTTACCTGTTGTGCGGTTAGGCAGCTAAGGCATGTTTTAAATGGTTAATTGGTCTGTTATTTATATAGTTAATTGATTGTAATATAGTTACTGCGGCTATTTTAGTAATTAACCTTGTTTTTAATCCTT